>Ga0187860_1000012_pt1 | contig 181974 bp, 146 predicted proteins | sample June2016WEW_10_4_FD_132981 | JGI IMG/M metagenome (GOLD analysis project Ga0187860, IMG submission 132981) | Peatland microbial communities from SPRUCE experiment site at the Marcell Experimental Forest, Minnesota, USA - June2016WEW_10_40 | ecosystem: Environmental > Terrestrial > Soil >...
ACGATCTGCCACTTCTCTTCGGGGGTCCGATCTACGCGTGGTTTCCTGCCCATGTTGCCTCCTGTTTGGAGGCCCTGATCTTACCTAACTGAGGTGTCCGGTTTTAGCGGGGAGCACTACAGAGTCCACGCTTATAGTTCCAGGCACGTTTTATTTTTTAGATGCCGAAGACCTAGAATCTAAGCTATCGAATGCACTGAAGAACGGCGAAGATAAACAGCTGCCATGCCGCATTTTTATCGCCGTTCACAATTCAGAAAAAAAGACAATTAGATGCTCTTTGTGGGCAAGGAAAAAGAATGACGCGATAACGATAGATACGCGAATAATGGACATTGTTGACGGCTGGATGACCGAGGAAACAAATTAGTGATGTCTTGGCGGGTGGCGCACGCTGCGCTGCGTCTCCGCGCGCCGCCAATTTCCCTCGCGCATGAGCAGGTCACACCTGAGTCGGTCCGAGCCACGAATGACATTTGAGGGGTACCACACCCTTCCTTTTCGCAGAAGGGTGCGTCTGTTACCACTCTACATTGCGAGGGAGGCGACGTCAGAGAGGCGGCCGACGGCGCACAGGACGAGATCGGCGAGCGCGCGGATCAAGAGCGGCGAATCGTTGAGCGCGGCATCATGTGGAAATCGCCGATGCCGAGCGATTCGGCACGCCCGTTCCCTTCAAAGGCAAAGACGCCCGCCTGAAGGCGGCCGCTACGAGGGCAAGAACCGGATGCCGCGCTGAAGGCTGCGGCCCCGCGGAATCGCCCGGGGCGCGCACGTCCCAAGAAAGAATGCCGGGCTGAAGGACCCGGCGCTACGTCGAAACCTTAGCCGCGCTCAGTTCGAAGCGGAGGGCGAAGAAGCGGCTTTCGCGGCGGCGGGGTGCGCCGCCCATGCGATTGCGATGTCGAGCTCGTCGTATCCGAAGCTCTTCACCTCAGCCTTAATGAAATGTCCGCCGATCTCGGGGGCGAGGCTGGCCAGCTTACTATCCGCGGCAAACGCTATCCTCTTGACCTCCCGATGATGATCGCGGACGAATCGCAGGTGCCGAAGCAAGCTCCCAAAATTCTCCCAGCCGGGAAATTCGCGGACGTGGATCACCAGCCCTTGCAAGTAACCATGCGCTTCGATCCAGTTATCGGCGGTGAACGCCACAGCGTCGAAATCCTGCGCGCGCAGGGCCTGCTTGGCCTCGACTACAATCACGCCGGACTCGGGAAGGAGACGATGAGAAACAGCGGCGCTTTCCGGAAGCGAGCTCAGCCAGGCGATGGCCTTGTCAAGCTCTTGATTGCCGAACACCCGCACAGGACACGGCATGAAGAACCCGACAACGCGCGTCGACTCGCGAATCCAACCCGCGTCCGTGACGACGGCGCAGCCGTCGAAGAGCCGCAGGGAATGAAAGCCGATTTTTGCGTCTTCCCACGCAGCGCCGGGACTGAAGGCCTCGAACTCCGGCCCCAACTGATACAGAAATCGAATGCGACGTCCCTCGCGCCGCGCTTCATCGATGAGCGGCACGAAGACACGCTCGTAATCTTCCTTCGATATCTTTCCGACGGCCTTTACACCATCGATTCCATTCGGGAGATCCTTCATTTTTTCGAGCATGTGTCCTCCTTTTCATTCGCGGGGGCGTCGAGTTGAGAGGCACGGCGCACTTCGTTTCTCTCAGAAACGTCCGGCCGTCGCCCCTCTAGAGCGCGAGGGAGGCGACGCCGGAGCGGCGGCCGACGGCGCGCAGGACCAGATCGGCGAGCGCGCGGATCAAAAGCGGCGAGTCGTTGAGCGCGGGCATCATGTGGTAGTCGTGGATGCCGAGCGACTCGGCCTGCTCGCGCGCCTCGATGTTGATCTCGTGCAGCGTCTCGATGTGCTCGGTGAGGAAGGAAATCGGGATCACGAGCATCCGGCGAACTCCCTCACTCGCCAGCTTCTCGATGGTGCCCGTCAGCGACGGCTGGAGCCATTTCTGCGGCCCGACTTTGCTCTGGAAGCAGAGGACGTGCGGGTTCCGCCAGGCTCCGAGTTCGCGAACCAGCCGGACGGTCGCCTCGATCTGCTGCGGATAGGGATCGCCCTTCTCGACCAGCGCCATCGGCAGGCCGTGCGCGCTGAAGACGAGGTGAACCTCCTCAGGCCGGGGGAGCTGCCGCAGAACGCTGTTCGCGCGCTCGACGATTCCCGCAATGTAATCCGGGTGATCGAAAAAATGGTCGACCAGATGAACCGGGACCTTGGGCTTGTACAGACGATTCCATTCCTTCAGGCTGCTGCCGGTCGTCGCGAAAGAGTAGTGCGGATAAAGAGGAAGCAGCACCAGCTCGTCAAATGGCGCGCTTTCGAGCGCCGCGATCGCCTCTTCGGTGTCCGGATGCCAGTAGCGCATGGCGACGATCGTGCGCACCGGAAGGTGAGGCCGCAGCGCCGCTTCGAGCGCCCTCGCCTGCTGCTCCGTCAATCGCCGGATCGGCGAACCGCCGCCGATTTCGGCGTATTTCAGGCGGACGGTCTTCGAGCGCGTGGTCGAGATCAGCTTGGCGAGCGGCTTGCGCGCGAGAAACGAGCCGGGAAAATTAATGATGTCGGGATCGCGGAAAAGATTGTAGAGAAACGGCTCGACGGCGGCCTGCGAATCCGGGCCGCCCAGTTGAAACAAAACCACCGCGATGTTTTTTCCTTCGGCCATGTTCTTCCTTACAGAAGGATAAGATGCCACAAAGCAAGCAAAGGACGCCACGGAAAGTGTCGGGCTGACTCATATTGACGCCCCAATCGAATCTGTCTACATTCGTATCGTGCCCGTCAAGAAGATACAGGTCGGCCAGGTTTGGAAAAAAGACGAGGGCGGAGAGTCCTTCCTGGTGACGAAGATCTACAACGAAGCGCTCGCCACCTACGCCCTGCTCCGCAAGACCGGGGCGGAAGGCGAGCGGCCCGTCCGCGTCAAGGTGTCGAAAACGGGCACCGTGGCCGAGCTTCCCGGATTCACATATATGCAGGACTCCGGCAACTTTTAGAACCGGACGATCACGCCCAAATTTGCGCAGGTTTGCGTACCCGATTCGCTGAAGCTGGTTTAGAATGGGTTTCGCATGGCTTCTTCAGGTTCTCCAGATTTCGTTCACCTGCACCTTCATACGGACTACTCTCTTCTCGATGGCGCTTGCGAAATCGGCGAGCTGACCGAAGAAGCAGCGCGCCGTGGAATGAAGGCCGTGGCCGTCACGGACCACGGTAACCTCTTTGCCGCCGCGAACTTCTACCATAAGGCCACGACCCACGGCGTAAAGCCGATCATCGGCTGCGAGGTCTACGTCGCGCCGGACAACCACAAAAATCGCGGCGCCGAGGCCGAGCGGTCGAACCATCTTGTCCTTTTGTGCGAAAACGAAGAGGGCTACCGGAACCTGATCCAGCTCGTCTCGACCGGCTTCCTCGACGGCTTCTACTATAAGCCGCGCGTGGATCACGAACTGCTCGCGCAGCACAACAAAGGACTGATCGCGCTGTCCGCCTGCCTGCGCGGCGAAGTGGCCGATGCGCTGCTTTCCGAAAAATACGAGCAGGCGCGGACGAACGCCTACCGCTTGCGCGACATTTTCGGGAAAGGCAATTTTTTCCTCGAGGTACAGGACCAGGGACTGGAAGTCGAAACGCGAATCAACCGCGACCTAGTGCGCCTGTCGAAGGAAACCGGCATTCCGCTGGTGGCGACGAACGACTGCCACTACCTGACCCGCTCGGACGCTCACGCCCAAGAAGTGCTGATGTGCATCCAGACCGGCAAGACGCTGAGCGACGCCCAGCGGATGAAGTTCGCGACCGACCAATTCTATTTCAAGACGGCGGAGGAGATGGCGCAGGTCTTCCGCGAACTGCCCGACGCGGTCTCCCGCACCGTGGCGATCGCCGATCGCTGCAACCTGAAGATCGAGCGCGTCGGCAATCCGTTCCCCGAATTCAAGGTTCCCGAGGGCCACACGACCGACTCGTATTTCGAGCGAGTCGTTCGCGAGGGTCTCGCGTCGCGCATGCCGCAGCTCGAGCGCCGTGCCAAAGAGAACCTGCTTCGCCATTCGCTCCCGGAATACGAGCAGCGCCTCTCCGCCGAAATCGCGATGATCCAGAAAATGCGCTTCGCCGGCTACTTCCTGATCGTCTGGGATTTCATCCGCTACGCCCGCGCGCAAGGGGTTCCGGTCGGGCCGGGCCGCGGATCGGCCGCCGGCAGCCTAGTCAGCTACGCGCTGCGGATTACGGACGTCGATCCGCTGCAATACGACCTGCTGTTCGAGCGCTTTCTGAACCCCGAGCGCGTATCGCTGCCCGATATCGACATCGACTTTTGCATGCGCCGGCGCGGCGAAGTGATCGACTACGTCCGCAAGACCTACGGTGAAAAGAGCGTGGCGCAAATCATCACCTTCGGAACGATGGCCGCCAAAGCCGCCCTCAAGGATGTGGGCCGAGCGCTCGATATGCCGTTCGGCGAAGTGGACAAGATCGCGAAGATGATCCCCACGACGCTCAACATCGAGCTGGAAGACGCGCTCAAGCAAACGCCGCAGCTCGAGTCGCTTCGCAAATCGGACGAGCGCGTAAAGGAACTGGTGGAGGTCGCTCTGCGCCTCGAAGGTCTCGCGCGCCACGCGTCGACCCATGCCGCCGGGGTGGTGATCTCTCCGCGTCCGCTCACGGATATCGTTCCTCTGTACAAGTCGAACAAGGACGAAATCACGACGCAATACGACATGAACGCGCTCGAGCGGATCGGCCTGCTGAAAATGGATTTTCTCGGCCTGACGACGCTCACGGTGCTTGACGACGCGGTTCGCCTCGTCAAGCAGAACCGCGGAGTCGATCTCGATCTCAGCGCTCTTCCCCTCGACGATGCCAAGACTTATGCGCTTTTCTCGCGAGGAGACACGACCGGCATCTTCCAGTTTGAATCGCACGGCATGCGGGACATCCTGAAGCGCTACCAACCGACCCGCCTTGAAGATTTGACGGCCCTCAACGCGCTCTACCGCCCCGGCCCGATCCAGGGCGGCATGATCGACGACTTCATCGCCCGCAAACACGGCAAGAAGAAAGTCACCTACGATCTGCCGGAGCTCGAGGAGTTCCTTTCCGAGACCCTGGGCGTGATCGTCTACCAGGAACAGGTGATGCAGATCGCGAACCACCTCGCCGGGTTCTCGCTCGGCGATGCGGACTTGCTTCGCCGCGCGATGGGCAAGAAGAAACCCGAGGAAATGGCCGCGCAGCGCGAAAAATTCCTGACGGGATGCCAGACGCACAAAGTGCCCGCGAAGAAGGCCGAACGAATTTTCGATCTGATGGCCGAATTCGCGGGCTACGGCTTCAATAAATCGCACTCCTGCGCCTACGCACTGCTCGCTTACCAAACGGCTTGGCTCAAGACGCACTATCCGGTCGAATTCATGGCCGCGATGCTCACGTCGGAAACCGGCAACACGGAAAAAGTAGTGAAGTACATCAACGAAGCCCGCAGCATGGGCATCACGGTGCTGCCGCCCAACGTCAATTCGAGCGACATGAATTTCACGCCGGTTGGCGACAACATCCGGTTCGGGCTCGCAGCCATCAAGAACGTCGGCGAGAATGCGGTCAAGGGAATCCTGGCCGCGCGCGAGACGCTCGGCAAGTTCAAGAGTTTTTTCGAGTTTTGCGAATCGGTGGACGCGCGCCTTCTCAACAAGCGGGTTCTCGATAGTCTCGTGCGTGCGGGCGCACTCGACGGCCTGGGCGCGCATCGGGCGCAGATGATCGCAGTGATCGACCGCGCCGTGGAACGCGCGCAGAAGCTGCAGCGCGCGAAGGAAAGCGGCCAGCACGGTTTGTTTATGGGTGGCCAGACCGCGCCGATCGCGCCACCCGAAAATCTTCCGGACGTCGAAGAATGGTCCGAGCACGAACTCCTAGCCGCCGAATACTCGACTCTCGGCTTTTTCATTTCCGGCCACCCGCTGGACAAATATGCCGGGCGTCTGAAGGATCTCCAGGCGATTGAGCTTTCGACGCTTGAAGGGCGGCGCAACAACGAAGAGATTGTGGTCGCCGGGATCATCGTCCAATCGCGTCCGATGAGGTCGCGCCGCGGCTCGCGCTGGGCGATTTTGACGCTGCAGGACCGCACCGGCGTGATCGAAGCGCTGGTTTTTCCCGAGGCATTTCAGAAACTCGAGCCGATCTTGAAGGCCGCGACGCCGCTGCTGATCAAGGGACGCGTGGCGGTCGAGGATGTGGGCACGCGCGTGATCGTCGGGGACGCCCGCCCGCTCGATCGAATGATCGATCAAATCGCCGCGAAGTCCTCAAACGGCGCGCCGAGCCTGCTGCGGGTCCGCATGAACCGCAGCTCTCTTGATACCGGCATCATCGATCGGCTCCACGAACTCTTTCAGAGCCATCCGGGCCGCTGCCGGATTGCCTTCGAGCTGGTTCAGGACGATGGCAGCGAAGCCACGATCGACGCAGGCAGCGCCGTGCAAGCGGACCGGGAGCTGGTCGAGCGCGTCCGCGAAATCTGCGGTAACGACTCGGTGGCGGTGCTTCAATGACGGATTCTCCGGAAAAACGCAAGATCGCTCGCGAGCGCCTTCGCCGCATGCGGGCGTCCGCCCGGCTGCGCCAACTGAAAAAGGAAAGCGCCGCCGAGCGCGAGCGAGCCGCAACTTCCACTACGGATGATGATCCTCCGAGTGTGGCAGCCTCAATCGGAAGAGACGAGGCGCGCCAGATCGAAATCGACGCGCTCGAACGCGACGTCGCCGCGCTAAGCAACTTGACCGATCCCTCCGATGCCAACGCCGAAGACATCGCCCGAATCCGGCGCGAAATCGAAGAACTGAAGCGCGAGTTCTACACGCACCTCGACGCCTGGCAGCGAATTCAACTGGCGCGCCATCCGCAACGACCCTACACGGACGACTTCATCCGCCTGCTGTTTGAAAATTTCAGCGAGATTCACGGCGACCGCAGATTCTCCGACGATCCGGCCCTCCTGACCGGAATGGCATGGTTCCAAGGCAGACCCGTGATGATCATCGGGAGCCAAAAGGGCCGCGATACAAAGCAGCGCCTCGCACGCAACTTCGGCCAGGCCAAGCCCGAGGGTTATCGCAAAGCCCTCCGCGCAATGGAGCTTGCCGCCAAGTTCGGCCGGCCGATTGTCGTTTTCATCGACACACCGGGCGCCTATCCCGGCGTCGACGCCGAGGAGCGTGGACAGGCCGAGGCCATCGCGCGGAATTTGCGGGAAATGTCGCGCTTGCCCGTGCCTATCGTCGTCACGATTACCGGCGAGGGGGGCTCCGGAGGAGCGCTGGCGACAGCCGTCGGCGACCGCATCTTCATGCTCGAAAATTCGGTCTACTCGGTCATTTCGCCGGAAGGCTGCGCCTCCATCATGTGGCGCGACGCAACCAAGGCAGAGTTGGCGGCCGAGTCTTTGAAGATCACCTCGCGCGATCTTCTCGAATTGAAACTGATCGACGAAATCGTTCCCGAACCCGAAGGCGGCGCGCACAACGACCACGCCGCCACCGCAAAGCTGCTGGAGCCGGTTCTCGCCCGCTCGCTCGACGAGCTCTCCGCCCTTTCCCCACAGCAGATTCTCGACCAGCGTTACGAAAAGTTCCGCCGGATGGGTCAGTTCTTCGCCTGAAATAGGGTGTTCATCGTATTGCCGCGAATGCGAACCCCGAAGTAGGCTGGAGTGTGTCGCCGATATGCGTTAGACGGAGGCGACGCGAAAAGAAAGAGCCAGCAAGCCACCGGGTATGCACGGCAATCCCGCGCGGCGGGCTGGCAACGGAGTTTAACGTGCTCACTTTACTTTACAACATGGGGTCGCCGACGATGCAGACTTCTGATTCTCGCCAGAAGAGTTTGGGACTGCTTTGGGCGGTCTATGGCATCTTGTGCGTAGTCAAGGTCGCTTGGATTGCAATAAACGCCGAAGTTCTGACGCTCATGTGGGGCGCACTTCTAAACCGTGTTCCTAATCCATACCCGTGGATGAGCTTGTTTCACTTTGCGTTGCTCCTGGCGGTTGCCGTACTCGTGCTCGCGGCAGTCTTTTCGCTCTTGGCTGCCACGGCTTTGATCACGCGATCGCGTTCCGCGCGAAATCTCGCTCTGGTAGCGGGTTTTATGGGATTGATTAGCGGCCCTCTGGGCCTCGCGCTCGGCGTTTACACGATCGTCCTGCTGCTCCCAAGAGCCGCCGACGAACAGTACGGCCGGCTCGCCGTCGCCGCATAGCCTTCAAGCAAAAGGGCTGCCCGCGCAAGCCCGTTCATGCTCGTTCCTGGAGCTTCGTCTATCTTCCGCCAGTAGATTATTGAGCACGTCTCGCGGCCGTCATGGTTGCCCCGGAAGCAACGCTGGTTTAGTTTCAATGGAACGGGGGAACAATCCAATGGCTCAGGGTGAAGCACCGCTGATGGCGGATGTTTTTCGACCGTACGAGAAGCTTGTGGAGATCACCATCCTGGGCAAGACGTTTCTAGTACCCGAACGAAACTCGCTGCTCCGCGCCTTCCAGTTCATCAGCCCAGGAACGATCCCTTACGGCCGTTTCTGTTGGAACCAGGAATGCCAGTATTGCCGCGTGGACTGCAAGCTCTCCGACGAGGATCAAGCCCGCCCGATTCTGAGCTGCAAGTTTATCGTTTCGGAGGGGATGAACATCTCTCAACTGGCCCCGGAACTGGTCGGCTGCCTGCGGACGAAGCTCGAGCCGGAGAACAACGCCGCGCCGATAGAAGAAACGGTCCCTGCAATAGACTGTACCCCCGCTGCTGTAGACAACACCGCCGTCACCGCCGGCGACGATTTGAGCGGCCATTAGAATCGAATTTCTCCGCGATGCCTTCGAAACTCATCACGCCGGCTCACGCCCCATCTGATGGGGTCGATCGTGTAACACCATCCAGTCATTCCGCTTCCACCCAATGGGTACCCGAAGGCGGTTCAGACAAACTGAGGCTGCCGGTGGGCGGTTCCAAGGTGCTGATTGCGGACGATTCCGTGGTCTATCGAAAACTCGTCGAACGGACGCTGTCCGTGGATTCCTGCACGGTTCTGTTCGCAAAGAATGGCCAGGAAGCCATCGAGATTCTCGACCGGGAGCACCCCTCGCTGGTCATCACCGACTGGGTGATGCCCGATCTGACGGGCATCGAATTATGCCAGCGGATCCGCGCGAAGAGCGACTCGGGCCACACATACATCATCCTTTTGACGAGCAACGCCGAGAAAGAAAACGTGGTGAAGGGTCTCTCCGCCGGGGCGGATGACTATCTCACGAAACCGTTCGACCCGGACGAACTGCTGGCCCGGGTGCGCGTCGGCCATCGGCTCGTCGATCTTCATCGCCAGATCGAAGCGAAGAACCGGCTCCTCGAGGAACTGGCTCTGACCGATTCCCTGACCGGATTGCCGAACCGGCGCGCGATTGTGGCATGGGCCAGCCGGCAACTCAACGGCGCCGCGCGGCACGGCTTCACTTTCTGGGTCGCCCTGATGGACCTGGATCACTTCAAGAACGTGAACGATTCCTACGGACACGAGGCCGGAGACAGGGTGCTGAAGGAGTTCGCCGAAATTCTCAAGGCCCACACCCGGCAGTCCGACATCTCCGGACGCATCGGCGGCGAGGAGTTCCTCCAAGTGGTCACGCACGGCGACGAAGAGGGTATACGGACCCTGGTTGAGCACATCCGCTGCCAGCTTGCGGAAACGACATTTGATTTCGGCGGCGCCCCGGCGAAGGTGACGGCAAGTTTCGGCGTTGCGGGATTCTTCGGCAAGAATGCCCCCGAATTCAGCGAACTGGTGAGCCGCGCGGACGCCGCTCTCTACCGCGCAAAGCGGCTCGGGCGCAATCGAATCGAAATCGACCCGCCCAGATAAAAGCGGAACCAGCTGGTATCCTCCTCGGCCCCCATTCACCCCATAAACGCGCGACCACCCACGCAACCCGCGCCCAGCGGCCCGGTGGGCGTTGTGCTAGAATGTGCCGTTGGTTGGGGGGAACGAGAGCGCACATGAAAGCCCGCGGAAAATTTCTGGTCGGCTCTGGAATTATTGTCGCGACACTCCTATTACTGGCCTACGTCGGGTACACGCAGAGCAAGACCTATTACCACACGATTTCGGAGCTTTCGGCGCTACAAGGGCAGTCGCTCCACCAGCACATGCGTGTTTCGGGGAACGTCCGAGCCGGTTCGATCGAGCATTTCGAGGGCCGCGTCGATTTCGTACTCGAGGAGCAAGGCAATCGGCTCCAGGTGAGCTACGCCGGCACCGATCCTCTCCCCGACACATTCAAGGACGGCGCGCAGGCACTCGTCGAGGGACGCCTGATGCCGGATGGCCGGTTCGCTGCCGATCAGGTGCAGGCGAAATGCGCCTCGAAGTATGAAGCCACCCCCGGCGCACCTGCCGGCGCTGGCCCGAGTCCCAACCAGAGCTAGAAATCCAGGGGGATCTCGTTTGGATATTTTCGGTTCGTTCGCTCTGCTCCTCGCGTTCCTGGCGGCGGTGTACGCCTTCGGCGCGGGGATCGCGGGGATTCTGACGCGCCGCGCGCTGCTCACGAAAAGCGCGCGCCATGCAGGCATGGCAGTCTTCGGGCTGGTCACTCTGGCCGTCGCCTCGCTCGAGTATTTTTTCTTCACGAATGACTTCTCGCTGGCCTACGTCGCGTCGCATAGCAATCGCGCCCTGCCGGGCTTCTACAAATTCGCGGCGCTCTGGGCCGGCCAGGAGGGCTCGCTCCTCTGGTGGAGCTGGCTGCTCTCCGCCTACGCCTTCCTTGCGCTTTTTCTGAATCGCAAGAAGCACCCGGAGCTGATGCCCTACGTCGGTGTGACGCTTGCGGGCGTGCAGATTTTTTTCCTCACGCTAAACAACTTCATCGCGAGCCCATTTCACGTGCTGGGTGGAGCCGACGCTTCCGGTGCGATGCACGTGGCGAGGCTCGCCGAAGGCACCGGCCTGACTCCGCTGCTGCAATACCCCGAGATGGTGATTCACCCACCGATGCTCTACCTTGGCTACACCGGGTTCACCGTGCCGTTCGCCTTTGCGCTGGCGGCGCTGCTCGGCCGCTATCCGGGCGAGAAATGGATTCACATCACGCGCCGTTGGACGATGGTCGCCTGGTGTTTCCAGACCGTCGGCATCCTGCTCGGCGCCCACTGGGCCTACGCGGTGCTCGGCTGGGGCGGATACTGGGAGTGGGATCCGGTCGAAAACGCTTCCCTGCTGCCGTGGATCACCGGCACGGCTTTTCTACACTCGGTGATGATGCAGGAAAAGCGCGGGATGATGAAAGTATGGAATGTGTGGCTCGTTTTCACCACTTTCATGCTGTGCATCTTAGGCACGTTTCTGACGCGCGCCGGCATCGTGAGTTCGGTGCATGCCTTCGCCGAATCCTCGATTGGCGGCTGGTTTGTGGGCTTTCTCGCGATCATTCTCGTTGTCTGCCTCGCCGCGTGGTGGAAGAACCGCGATTACCTGCGCAGCGACAACCAGCTCGACTCACTCGTCTCGCGCGAATCCAGCTTTCTGTTCAATAATCTGATTCTGCTCGCCGCCTGCTTCGCAGTTCTCTGGGGAACGCTCTTCCCGGTTCTCTCGGAATGGGTTACAGGCAGCAAGATCAGCGTCGGCCCGCCGTTTTTCAACAAGGTTAATATCCCGATCGCGCTCTTTCTGCTGCTTCTCACAGGCGTGGGGCCGTTGCTTGCGTGGCGCAAGACTTCCTATGACGCGCTGAAGCGCAATTTCGGGTGGCCGCTCGCGGGTGGAGTCGTTGTGGGAGCAGTGGCATTCGCATTCGGATTCCGCAACGTCTACGCGCTGATGTGCTTCATTCTTTCGGTCTTCGTCACGCTGACGATCTCTTCCGAATTCTTTCGCGGTGCGCGCGTGATCGCGCAGCGCGACGGCACGAACCTGCTGGTGGCCGTCGGCAGCCTCACGATGCGCAACACCCGTCGCTACGGCGGCTACGTGGTGCATTTCGGCATGGTGCTCATCTTCGTCGGCATCGCCGGTCAGGCGTTCAACAAAGACGTCCAAATGGAAATGGCGGCGGGCCAGAGCCTCTCGATCGGCCCGTACACGATCCTTTGCCAGAATATCGACGAGCCATCGAACGACAACTACCGTTCCGAACGCGCGACGCTCGAAGTCTTCCGCAACGGCCACTCGGAGATGATGCTCTATCCCGAACGTCGCTTCTTTCTCACGAGCCAGATAACGCAGACGGTCGTCGCCGTGCAGAGCACGCCGCTGCGCGATCTCTACGTGGTCTACGCCGGCCGCAGCCCCGATTCCGACAAGCCGGTGGTTCATGCGTACCTCAATCCCCTTGTGAAATGGATCTGGTACGGAGGCATTGTGGTTGTGCTCGGAACCGGTCTCGCGATGCTGCCGAATCGCCGCGCCGTCCTCGTGCTTCGTCCTGCCGCGGAAACGTCGTGGGCCGAAAGGATCGCGCCCGGGGCGCCTTCCGCGATCAGCGCGCCAATCCGTCGGGGTGATTCCCGTGATTAGGCCAAGCAAGAGACGCTTCGCCTTCTCCTTTGCCTCCTTTGCCTCCTCTGCTTCCTTGGCTTCCTGTCTGGTGGCTGTCGCGCTCGTTCTTGCCACGGCTTCGATGTCTCCCTCCGTACATGCACAGCAGACCGAACGCGGGAAGGCCCTCAGCAAACGGGTCCGGTGCATGTGTGGAGGCTGCGAGGACACGGCCGGCACGTGCAACCACAGCGGCGGCGCCTTTGCCGGTCCCTGCGACACGGCGAAGGCGGAACTGAAGGAAATCGACGAACGTGTCGCCCGCGGCGACTCCGACGATCTGATCCTCCAGTCTTTCGTCCAGGAATATGGCCCGACGGTCCTTGTCGAGCCTCCGAAGCACGGTTTCAATTGGCTTGCGTGGATTATGCCCGTGGTCGTTCCGATTGTGGCCCTCTTCCTCGTGTGGCAGGTCATCCGCCGGTGGCATCATCGCGCGACTCTCGCGCCCGCTTCCGGCCCGCAGATTTCGCCCGACCTCCTCGCACGCGCCCGAAGCGAAGCGGACAAGGGATCCGATGAGTGATATCGACATTCTGGTCGCCTGCGCACTCCTTGCTGTGGCAACGATGCTCTTCGTCTTTCACGTCCGCCTCGATGACTCCGACCTGGCGCCGCATCGCACGAAGCTCGATCAGCTCATGGATCGCCGTAGCGCCATCTACGACAACCTTCGCGACTTGCGTTTCGAGTTCCGCGCCGGGAAGTTTTCGGAAAAGGACTATGAGGAAACCAAGCAGTTGCTCGAAATAGAAGCCGCCCGCGTCCTTGCGGAAATGGACAGCCTCACTGGAGGCGCTCCCACTCCCGCCACGCGCCAGGCGGCCGCCGAAAGGGCTCCCCGCACATGAGGATTCGGCCGGCGCAGATTGTCCGACGACTTTCCCTTGCCTCACTGCTTCCCTGTTTGCTCGCGGTTGCGTCTTTCGCCGGCACGGTCACGGGCACAATCATCAACGGCACGACGGGAAAGCCCGCCGCGGGCGTGGACGTGATTCTGATCCAGCTTCAGGGAACCATGCAGCCCGTCGCGCAGACGAGGACGGACTCTCAGGGTCGTTACACGCTCGACAATCCGGCCCTCGGCGCGGGCCCGATGCTCATCCGTGCCGTCTACCGAGGCGTGAACTACCACGAGCCTGCCACGCCGGGCAAAACGACCGTCGATATCCAGGTCTTCGAGCCGACCGACAAGGCCAGCGCCTTTGCCGTCACAGCCCACGCAATCATCCTCCAGCCGGAGGGCTCCGATCTTGTCGTCGGCGAGGAATACAACATCCAAAACAAGACTCAGCCGCCCGTCGCTTACTACCGAGCAGGCGGCTCCTTTCTGTTTTCGATTCCGAATGGCGCCCAGTTCAGTGACGCCTCGGTGATGGGCACCTCGGGCATGCCGGTCACGCAAAGCCCGATCGACAAGAGCAAGAACGAGAAAGCCATCGACTACCCCTTCCGGCCCGGCGATAGCGGCGTGCGCGTCGCCTATCGAGTGCCCTACCCCGGCAATCAGGCCGAACTTCAGTTCGTTTCGCCGTACGCAGCCGCCCGGCTGGCGATTTTTGCGCCACCGACGCTTCAGGTCACGGGCGGCGGATTCTCTCCAGCGGGCCAGGAACAGGGGTTCAGCGTTTATATGCGCGAAACAGTGGCGGCAAACACTCCTGTGGCAATTTCGGTTTCCGGTACGGCGCCTCCGCCTCCGCAGAATGGCGCGACCTCGGACTCTGCCGGTGGAGGCGCGGACAATTCGCAGAATCCTTCCGTCAACTCCCGAGCCGACTCGGGCGGAGAGGCCCCCGCTGCCAGCGTCACTACTCTGCCGCCGCGCCTCGATAGCCTAAAGTGGGTCCTCGTGGCCGGTTTCGTCGGAATCTTCGCGCTAGGCCTGTTCTATTTGTGGCGCCAGCCGCAAGCTGCGTCCGCAGACGGCGCGGTGTCGCCCCCGGTACAAACTTCGGCGCCGAAAAGCACCCGCAGAGACACGGCCTCAGCCGTGCGAAAGGCCACCACCGCCAGTTCCGATGCTTCAGCGCCCGAGAGTGTCCCCAGCGCCGCGGCTGAGATCGACCAGAAGGTCCGCGGCAGCCTCGAAGAACTGAAAGACTTGCTCTTTCGCCTCGAACTGCGCCGCGAAGCGGGCACGATCTCCGAAGAAGACTACGCCCGCGAACGCGAGCGCGTGCAGAAGGTCTTGCGCGAGCTCGTGAGAGGCTGAGCGATTTCCCTTGTCCGCCACCACTGCGACCTCCGCTCCCGTGACCCAGGCAATCCCGAGACTCGGAGTTTCTTTCGATGGGGTCGAGAAGCGCTTCGGCCCGTTCGTCGCCTTGCGGGGCATCTCGCTTCAGATTCTGGCTGGCGAATTCGTGGCGCTGCTCGGCGCGAACGGCGCGGGCAAGACCACTCTGCTTCGCATCGCCGCCCTGCTGATGACTCCCACGCGCGGCCAAGTCGTCTTTCCGGGTCTCCCTTTTCAAGTCAGCGACGGTCCTGCACGATCGCGCACGGGAATTGTCTACGGAAGCCCGAAGCCCGCGATCGGCATGGTCGCCCATAATACCTTGCTCTACGACGAGCTGACCGCCGCCGAGAACCTCACGCTCTTCGCGCAACTCTACGGCCTCGATGATGTGCCGGTCCGTGTCGCGAGTTCGCTCGAAGCCTGCGGCCTCGCCTCCCGCGCCGCGAGTCTTGTTCGCACGTTCTCCCGCGGCATGCGCCAGCGCCTCGCGATTGCTCGCGCTCTGCTCCACGGCCCGCGTTTGCTGCTTCTCGATGAACCCGCCGCCGGCCTCGACCGCCAGGGCCTCGCCTGGCTTGGCGAAACGCTCGCGCGACTTCGCGATGCCGGCTCGACCGTCGTCATGAGCACGCACGCGCGCAACGAATCGCTCGATCTTGCTACGCGCGCCGTCTCTCTCGCTGGCGGCCGTATCGAGCACGACAGCGGCCCGGGCGGCGATCCCAGGCCCCTTCTAGCGGCCCTTCGCGCCGAGGCCTGAGATGACCGCCGCGCGCGCCGCCGCCATCCTGCTAGCCAAGGAACTTCGCCTCGAATTCCGCACGCGCGAACTGCTCACCGCGACGATCATCTTCGCGCTCGTCGTCGTCGTGCTTTTCAGCTTCGCTTTTGATCCCACGGCAGCCGAGTCGCGCCGCTACGGCCCCGGCCTGCTCTGGATCGCGTTTCTCTTCGCCGGCTCGCTGATGCTGCATCCCTCGTTCGCGCGGGAGCAGTCGAACCAGACGCTCGACGCCCTCCGCATGGCGCCCGTTTCGCCCTTCGCCATCCTGCTCGGCAAAATGCTCGCGAACTTCGTCTTTCTTTTCGTGGCCGAGGTGATTCTCGTGCCTGTCTTCGCGGTTCTTTACAACGTGTCGCTCGTCGGCATCGTCGGGCGCCTCGCTCTGGTCCTGGCGTTGGGCACTCTCGGCTTGGTCATCACGGGCACGGTCTTCTCCGCGATTTCGGCGCACGCGCGGATGCGGGAGCTGCTCTTGCCTCTGCTGTTGCTGCCGATTCTCGCGCCGCTCCTGATTGCCGCGGTCGAGGCGACCGCCTCGCTTTTCGCCGAACAGCCCTCGCTCGACCGCACCTGGCTCGCATTCCTCGCAGGATTTGATATTGTGTTCCTGACCGCTTCGTGGCTTTTGTGCGATTTTCTGTTGGAGGAGTGAAACCCGACGTGGGATCTTTCTTGATGATGTCCGTGGCCCTCACATGAAACTTCGCATCGCAATCACCGCTCTCGTCGCCGCGCTGATGATCTTCGCCGGCTACGCCGCGCTTTTCATCGCCCCCGACGAGCGCACGATGCACGAAATCCAGCGCGTCTTTTACGTCCACCTGCCGCTGTGGGCGGCGATGTTCTCGGCGCTCACGATCGCATTCGTCGCCAACATCGCCTGGCTCGCGACGCGCAATCCCAAATGGGACTGGCTCGGCGTCTCTGCTGTCGAGGTGGCCGTGGCCTGCTGCACCGGGGGCCTGATCACCGGCGTTCTCTGGGGCCGTCCCGCGTGGGGCATCTGGTGGACCTGGGACGCACGCCTCACCACCTGTTTCATCCTCTGGCTGCTCTACATTTCGTACCTCCTGCTGCGCGGCTTGATCGAAGACCCCCAGCGCCGCGCCACGCTTTCGGCCGTCTTTGGAATCTTCGCTTTTCTCGATGCGCCGCTCGTGTACGCCTCGAACCGCCTCTGGCGGACTCAACACCCTGCGCCCGTCATTTTCGGTGGCCCTGACTCAGGGCTCGATCCAACGATGGGGAAGGTGATGCTCGTGTGTGTAGCGGCGATGATGGCCCTGATGGTTGTCATGCTGGTTGACAGGTACCGCCTTGAGCGCCTGCGGCATGAAGTCGATGAGCTGAGGCTCTCGGCCGAAGCGCGGGCCGCTGATTCCAATTCCGTCTTTACGAAAGGCGCTGTATGAGAAACTTCCATTTCCTGTTTGAGGCCTGGATCGCCGTGTGGGCCATCTTTTTTGTGTACGAGATCTCAGTGGCAAGCCGCATCTCGCGGCTTCGCGAGGAAATCGACCGGCTCAAGCAGCAGGTCCGCGACGCCGGCTGATCAGGCCGTCGCCGCCTCGGTTCTATCGGGGTTGGCCGGGAGATTCGCATCTCTGAGTCGGAGCTTCCGGAAATCACTGAGAACAAAAGACCATTCCCCTGATCGCTGCACTCTCCAGCCGTCGCCGAGCGACGGTCCCGCTGCCCCAACGGCGCGCTCGGCGATTGCCGATCCTTCCTCGTGGCCCGAACGCAGGAAACTCTTTGCCCTGAAGCGCCATCTCACCCCTAGGCAACGGAGTCCGTGCCTTGGGTGTATAATGCGGGCGAGCTCCTTCCGGAGGTCCCGATGAAGAAATCGTTTGCGGTCCGATGGACAGCAATCCTCCTGGCGGCCTCGCTCGTGACGCTCCCGGCGGTGGCGGCCGCGGACGATCAGCAGTCGTCCCCCTCGCAGCAGCCATCGTCACAGCCAGCCGCTCAGCAGTCCCCTGATCAGCAAGCGCCGGCCCAGCAACCAGTGGCCCAGCAACCGGCGGCGGATGACCCGCAGCAGCCAGCCACTCAGAAGTCAACCGCGGTGCAGCCTGCCCCGCAGCAGGACAATCCCAACGTCAAGGCCGGCAGCGAAGCCGACGTCAACGCCATCGGCAACCGCAAGGTCGGGCACGGGTGGGACATGTACTCCATCGAGCACGACATCGCGGAAGGCAAGGCATACGCTCAACAAGTGGACAAGATGGCGAAGTTCATCGACGACCCGGTGATCAACGAGTACGTCAACCGCGTCGGCCAGAACCTGGTGCGAAATTCCGACGCACAGGTGCCTTTCACCATCAAGGTCATCGATTCGGACCAGGTCAACGCGTTCGCGCTCCCAGGCGGGTTCTTCTACGTGAACAGCGGGCTCATCCTGCATGCGGATGAGGAATCCGAGCTGGCCGGAGTGATGGCGCATGAGATCGCGCACGTCTGCGCGCGGCACGCCACGCGGGGAGAAACCAAGAGCACCATCGCGCAGATTGCGTCGATTCCTGCGATGATTTTCATACCCTATTCGTGGGCCGGATACGCCATCTATCAGGGCATGAACTTCGGAATTCCGCTGACGTTCCTGAAGTTCTCGCGCGACTACGAGCGGGAGGCGGATTACCTCGGGCTGCAATACATGTACAAGGCGGGATATGACCCCAACTCGTTCGTAACATTCTTCGAGAAGGTCGAGGCGGACGAGAAGAAGCAGCCCGGAACAATTCCCAAGGTTTTTGCGGACCATCCTCCGACGCCGGACCGCATCGAAGCGATCCAGAAGGAGATCGCCACGATCCTTCCCGCGCGCGATCAGTACATCGTGACGACTTCCGAATTTGACACTGTGAAGCACCGCCTGCAAATGATCGAGGCAAACATGAAGGTGGACCAGAAGAGTACGAACAAGCCTTCGCTCCGCAAGCGCACCGATCAAAACAAGGGCGGAAACACGACCACCGACACAAGCTCGGGCGGCAGCAGCACGTCGAACGGATCTGATCAGACCTCCGACGACAGCGACCGGCCGACGCTCCAGCGCCGTTCGGACAATCAGCAACCTTAGGCGCGGGAAGCGGAAAAAACGAGGCGGGATTCAAAGGGCGTGCGGCCTGTGCCGCGCGCCCTTTTCTTTTATACGAAGCCGGAATGCGGCAGACATGGAAGAGAAATCAGTGCGCGTGAATCTCGGCGACGCCGAGCCGCTTCAGCCCCTCGGCGTAATACTTCCGGTAGAGAATGTCCCATTCCTCGCTGCCTTCGAGGATTTCCTTCTTCTGTGAGCTGATCTTCGCGCGAACCTCGGTGTCCACCTGCTCCTCAAGCTTCAGCAGCGAAGTAAGGATATTTACGATTTCTTGGCGGATCGTGTCGCGGTCCTCGACGAAGTCCACATGGGGGCTCGAGACGAGGAAGTCGATGATGAGGTGTGAGATACGGACCGTCTTTTCGCGGCTCAATCGCATGTCAGCGTGGGTGCGTCGCAATCTTCATCGAAGGATCAGCTTCCTTTCCCGCGCGAGCTGTCCTTTCACTTTCTTGTACATCTCCTGATAGGAAACGCCTGTGCGCCGCATTTCGTCCGAATAGCGACTGAGGATTTCGCGCACTTCCTCGTTCAGGCGGTCCTCGATCGTCACCTCGTCCGCCATCACTTGCCGAACCTGCTGCGTGAGGTTTTCGACGTTCTTTGTTTCGATCATCTTGCCGGCAACGAGGCGCTTCACCACTTCCTTGGCCATGTAGCCGACGTAGTCCCGAGAGAGAAGCATTCCTGTTGGCTCCCCGATACAACTCCAAACAATTCAGTCTAAAGGTTGCACGCGAGGAGTGTCAAGACGAGTGGCTAGGGCCACATTTGGCGGGGCTGTGCGAACGTCAGAGCCTGGTAGCGGCAAAGCGGGCCATTTGCAGCGCGGCGTCCGCAGGCTGGTCGGTAACCACCACGACCGTCAGACGATCCGTTTGGAAGGAGGCGACGTGTTCGTCACCCGGATTCGAAGCGCGAAGATTCCGGCCGTTTTCGGTTTCTCGAACCCTGCCCGGTAGAGACTCGGCGCCACGTTCGCGCAGATAGACCGAGACTTCCGCCGCGCCATTGGAATAAACCAGGTGCAGAAAGATGCGGCCGTCCAGGAAGCACAGCCTTCCCCGCTCGAGATGGTAGCCATTCCCGGCCAGCGCCAGAGGCGCCGATCCCGCCACTCCCCGCGTCTCCGCCAGCGCCGCGATCTGCGCAGGATCAACGAGCCAGTGCCTGGGCTGCTGCTCTATTACCTCGCGCCGATGGTCCAGCGCGGCATCCGCATAGACGCGCGCCACGTGAGGTCCAAGCAACCCGCGATAGCCCGCCGCGACGACCAACAACACCGCCCCAATCCCCACCGCCGCCAGCGCCCAGCGGCGGCCGCGCAAGCCGGACAGGGGCAACCAATAACCTTTTCCCGCTTCCGCAGCGATGCGCTCGCGCACGCGACGGTCGAAATTCACGGCGTCCAGCGTCTCTGCCATAATCCCTTCGCGCAGACGCGCGTCGAGATGGGCCTGACGTTCGAGCTCCTGCATGCACGCCGGGCACGACTTCAAGTGGGCGTCAAAGGCGGCGGAGCGGGCACGGTCAAGCTCGGCGCTCAAGTAAAGCGGCGCCAACTCCGCGATTTCCTTGCAGCCCACCACCATGGTTCCCTCACCGTTCATTCGCCCCCCGCCCGCACTCGGTGAAGTGCGGGTGATGCAGGCTCGATCCGTTCGCGCAATGCCTGCCTCGCGCGACTCAGGCGCGACATCACCGTGCCGATCGGCAGGGATAGAATATCCGCCATCTCGCGGCAGGTGAATCCTTCCACAACCGCAAGCAACAGTACGGTGCGGTGCTCAGCCGATAACTCGTCGAGCGCCCGCGTCACCATCGCGCCCTCCAGCAAAGTATGATCCGCCCGGCTTTGCGGCTCGGTTTCGCGGCCGGGCATTTGGAGCGGGACCAGAACCGGGGCCGAGCGGACCTTTCTCCCCTGCGCGTAGAACGCGTTAAACAATATTCGAAAAAGCCAGGCCCGCGCGTTGGTCCCGGCTTCAAACTGATCGAAGTTGCGCCACGCGCGCAGCAAAGTTTCCTGCACAAGGTCTTCGGCGGTGGCTGGATCGAACGTGAGCCGGCGTGCGACTCGGAGCATACTCCGGGAGTGCGGCATCGCGACCTTCTCAAATTCGTTCTGCCGCCCGATCACAGTCGTACGATTTCGCTCCCGGGAAAATGAGGCAGGCATTCGTCGGAGAACGCCCGCCTGCCCCATTGATACCACGGCTCGCCGCTCTAGCGCTAGTTGCCTAGCCTTTCTGGAGCTCCGAGAGCGCCGCCAGCACTTCCGCACTGTGCCCGGTCGGATTGACTTTTATGAACTCCTTGACGATCTTGCCGCTCGGGTCGATGAGGAATGTGTTTCGAGCCGCGATCGTCCCCAACTGAGGAGCCTGGGGGATCGTCATCTGCGACCCGTATTTCGCGGACACTTCCTTTTTCGCGTCGGAAAGCAGCTTGAAGTTCAGGCCGTCCTTCGCGCACCACTCCTTATGCGATTCAACGGTATCGACGCTGACGCCGAGGATAACGGCGTTGATCTTGTTGTATTTGTCGAGGTCGTTCTGGAAGCCGTGCGCCTCGATTGTGCAGCCGGGCGTCTGGTCTTTCGGATAGAAGTACAGCACGACCCACTTGCCTTTGTAGCTGTGGAGGCTCACGGGTCCTTCTTGCGACTCCAACGTAAAGTCGGGAGCCATTGTGCCTACCGCTGGGACCGCCGTCGGCTGGTCGTCGGCTCGTACGGTGCGGTGGCTGATGGCCAGCAAAGCAAGCGTCAGCAGCGCGCACGAAACAAATGCAGATACTGCGGTTCGCGAAAGCATCATCCTTGAATCCCCCTTCGTTAAGTGCCCACACGGTGCGGGCTTACACCTAGTAGAATGCCAGACGCGCTCCAATTCATCCATGTCCGGGATTGCCGACCGCCTCCCGGCGGGTTCCCCCGCCGCGCCGGATTCTGCTATCCTGATGTTTGCCCGAAGTACAGATAAGCAGCCAAGTGGGCAATTGCCATTCCAGGGGGAGTAATCCATCGTGAGTTTGACATCCGTTTCCGGGGTCTCCGAGCGTAGCCTGAAGCGCGCTTTCAATTTCAATCCAGGCCCCGCAGCGTTGCCGCTTGCCGTACTCGAACGTATCCGCGAAGAGCTACTCGACTATCGCGGCACCGGGATGTCCGTGATGGAGTTGAGCCACCGGTCGCTCGAGTTTGAGGCGATCAACGCGAAAGCCGAAGAGGGGCTCCGGCGGCTCTTGGCTATTCCGGACGAATACGCAGTTCTATTCCTCCAGGGCGGCGGCAGCGGGCAGTTTGCAATCGTCCCGATGAATCTGTACGTCCCCGGCAAGCCGGTAGACGTGCTGCATACGGGCGCATGGACAGCCAAAGCCGTCGAGGAGCTTAAGAAACTCGCGGAGTGCCGGCTGGCGGCCTCGACGGAGGCTGATAAATTCTCGCGTCTGCCGCGAAAAGACGAAATCAAGCTCGCGCCGGAAGCCTCGTACGTCCATATGTGCACGAACAACACGATCGAAGGCACGCAGTGGAACGCCATCCCGGAAACAGGGGCCGTGCCGCTCGTGGCAGATATGTCGTCGGACATCGCTTCCCGGCCGGTCGACGTGCGCAAATTCGGCCTGATTTTTGCGGGGGCGCAGAAAAATCTCGGACCTTCGGGCGTCACCATTGTGATCGTGCGGCGTGACTTGGCCGAGCACGCAAATGACAAAATCGCCAGGATTTTTCAGTACCGCACGCACATCAAGGAAAAATCGCTTTACCACACGCCGCCGACTTTCGCCGTCTACATCGTCGGATTGATGGTCGAGTGGATCGAGGCCGAGGGCGGGCTCGCCGGAATCTCCAAGCGCAACGACGCCAAGGCAGCGAAGCTCTACGATGCGATTGACGCGAGCAGCGGCTACTATCGCTGCCCCGTCGAGGCGGCATCGCGATCGAAGATGAATGTGGTCTTCCGCGTGGCTGGCGGTGACGAAGCGATTGAGAAGAAATTCGCGAAAGAAGCCGAGGCGGCGAGCCTCGTGGGCGTCAAGGGGCACCGCTCCGTCGGCGGGATGCGCATCTCGCTCTACAACGCTGTCACACTCGATGCCGCGGATGCCATGGTAAGCTTCATGCGAGAGTTTCAGCGCAAGAACGGTTAGGCCATTTGCGCGAACAGGATGCCACAGTAGTGTGGCTAAGGCGCAACACGCATCTTGACTTTGTCCTAAAGGCACGGCTATTGTGGCTCTTCCATGAGCCTTGCCGCTGTAACAGCCCCTCTTTCGTCAAACACGGGGACCGCACCTCGGAACAAAGCCTCCCGGCGGGCCGAAGCTCCTTCCTTCAACGCACAACCGCCTTTGGATGAGTACTTTAACTCCCTTTTCACAGCCTTCGGGCCTCAGCATTGGTGGCCGGGCGACACCCAGTTCGAAGTGATTGTCGGCGCGATTTTGACGCAAAACACCTCTTGGACAAACGTCGAGCGCGCCATTGTGAACTTGCGAGCTGCCGGGCTTCTTTCGCCCGCCGCAATCGAGAAAGTTCCTCTGCGGCGGCTCGAGAGACTGATTCGATCTTCCGGCTATTTCCGGCAGAAGGCGCGCAAGCTGAAGGCCTTCTGCGGATTCCTGCGCACGGAATATCGCGGCTCGCTCAAACAGATGTTCGATACGCCGACGATGATCCTGCGCGAAAGGCTGCTGGGCGTTTTCGGCATCGGGCCCGAGACCGCCGATTCAATCCTGCTCTACGGGGGCGACCACCCGGTGTTCGTCGTAGACACCTACACGAAGCGCATCCTCGCGCGTCACGGTTGGGCCCACGAAAAAGCGAAGTATGACGACATCCGCTGGATGTTCGAGCGGCAGTTCCCGGGAAACGCGGAGCGGTTCAACGAATTTCACGCCCTGATCGTGAATACTGGGAAAACTCTTTGCCGGACTCGGGCGCCGCTCTGCGGCCAGTGCCCGCTGGGGCGCTATCTTGAGGAGGGCCGATAGCATGAAGGCCCCGCAACGACGGCGGCTCTGGATGACGGTGGGCGGCGCCGTGGTGTTGCTGCTCGCGGCGGCCGTCTTCACGCTCGGCTCGCTGACACTTCCGTTGCACCTGGAGCAGGGCAACGCATTCGTAATTCTGTTCGCACTGTCAACGTTCATTGGTTTGCTGCTGGTCGTCTTCAGCCTGATTCTGATGCGAAGCCTTTTGCGGCTCTGGGCGGAGCGCCGAACCGGGCAGATGGGCTCGCGGTTCAAGACCAAGATGGTGCTCGGCGCGATGGGCGTCTCTCTGCTTCCCATCGTATTCCTGTTCTTCTTCAGCTACGCCATCGTGAACCGGACCCTCAACTCGTGGTTCCCACGCCCGCTTGAGACTGCCAACGAGCAAAGCCAGATTCTTCTGACCGACTTCGGCGAAATCGAGTTTGACCGGCTGAACGATCTGGCCCGTTCGGCCGCGTCCCAGACCTCGCTCGACAAGGCTTTGCTTTCTCTAAACCGGGCGGGGCACGTGTACTGGGTCGCCGATCGAAACGGAAAGATCAGCACCAGCGGCGATTCCGCCGCACCGTCGATTTTCCGGCGGAAGGTTCCCACCGGACGGAATTCCGGCCCGCTTTTGCCCAGGTTCGCTCAGGCCGTGGGAAGCGGAGCGCAGGTCTGGACGGCAGATGGCAAACTCTATCTTGCCGGCAGCGCCCCGCTGAAAGACGGAGCCACACTGTACGTCGCGGCACGCCTGCCGGACGATTTCCTTGAACGCTACGCGGAGATCCAGGATCAAACAGAAACCTATTTGCAGCAGAAGCAACAATTGCGCGCGTACAAGCGCGAAATCCTCCTCGTCTTGATGGCCTTTACGCTGCTGCTGCTTTTTGCCACGCACTGGCTTGCGCTGTTTCTCTCGAAGCAGGTGACTGCGCCCATCCAGAAGCTCGCAGAGGCCACGCGCGAGATTTCGCTGGGGAATTTCGATCACCGCATCGACGCGCAGGCGACGGACGAACTCGGGACGCTTGTGCGTTCGTTTAACCGCATGACGGAGCAACTCGGCGAAGGCCGGCGGCAGATCAACGAGTTCACGCAGAGCCTCGAACAGGCCATCGAGGAGCGCGAGCGGCGGCGAAAGTTGATGGAGGCGATTCTCGAGAACATCCCCACAGGAGTCGTGTCGCTGAATTCCGCCGGCGAGGTCGCCCGGATCAATCCCGCGGTCGTGGCGATCTTTGGCGAGCACGCGCGCGAGGCGCGAACGCTCCCGGGATTGCTCGGGGACGAAGCGGCGCGCGCCGTCCTGGCCCTAATGAGGCGTTCGCTGAGAATGGGCGCGGCCTCCCGCGAAATCGAAATCGCGACGGGCGGGCGGCTCGTAGGCGCAGCCGTCACCGTGAGCTCCCTCGGGCCCCGGAAGTCGAATCCCGGCTTCGTCGTCGTGATCGACGACTTGACCGACCTCCTGCACGCGCAGAAGGCCGCCGCGTGGCAGGAAGTGGCGCAGCGAATCGCGCACGAGATCAAGAATCCATTGACGCCGATTCAGCTGTCGGCGCAAAGGCTCTTGCGGTATCTCGAACGCGCGCCGGCCGCAAAGCCCGGTGCGCCGCGCAGCGAGTTCGAAAAACTCGCGGCCGAATGCGCGGGATTGATCGAGCGGGAGGTGCAAACGCTCGAATCACTCGTCGATGAATTTTCGCAGTTCGCGCGCTTCCCCGCCGCGCGACTGGCTCCGACGGATCTGAATGCCGTCGTAGCAAGCGCCCTCGAACTCTTTCATGGACGGCTCGACGGAGTCAGCTTGCGAACCGAACTGGCCGCTTCCCTGCCGCCCGTGAAGGCAGACGCGGAGCTACTGCGCCAGGTGATCGCGAATCTGATCGACAACGCCGCCGAGGCGATGGAGGGATCGGCGGTGCGCCAGTTGGGCGTGGCAACCCGCGCCGAAAGCGACGGCGACGCCGTCGAGATCCAAATTTCCGATAGCGGCCACGGCATTTCGCCGGAAGACAAAGACAAGCTCTTTCTGCCCCATTTCTCAACCAAAGACCGCGGCACGGGGCTGGGACTTGCGATTGCGAGCCGCATCATTGCGGAGCACAACGGCAGCATTCGCGTCGAAGACAACTTCCCGGTGGGGGCGCGATTCCTAATTCGCTTCCCCGCAGTCGAGGTCACAGCGCTGCCCGCCCAGGCCGGGACATCGGCAACATAGATTTTATGCCCGCATCCATTCTCATCGTCGACGACGAGAGCGGCATCCGCGAATCGCTGGGCGCGCTGCTGCGAGACGAAGGCTACGATGTCGAAGCGGTGGCGTCCGGCGAGGAGTGCCTAGAACGGCTCGCGCGGCGCAGCTTCGACTTGATCCTCCTCGACGTGTGGCTCACGGGAATCGACGGCCTCGATACGCTTGAGCGGCTGCAGTCGCGCGACGACGCGCCGATGGTCGTCATGATTTCCGGCCACGGCAACATTGAGACGGCCGTGCGCGCGACGAAGCTCGGCGCGTTCGACTTCATCGAGAAGCCACTCTCGCTCGACAAGATCATTGTGGTCGTGCGAAACGCGCTCGAATACTTGCGTCTGGAAGCAGAAAACCGCCGCCTGCGCGCGGAACTCGAGGAGCGGCACCAGATTCTCGGCGCCAGCGTCCCGATGAAAGCGCTGCGGCAGCAGATCGCGCTGACTGCCCCGACAAACGGCCGCGTGCTGATCTACGGCGAGAGCGGCACCGGCAAGGAGCTCGTCGCGCGGGCCCTCCACGCGAACAGCCCGCGCAGCAGCATGCCGTTTGTCGAAGTCAACTGCGCCGCGATCCCCGAGGAGCTGATCGAGTCGGAGATGTTCGGTCATCGCAAGGGGAGCTTCACCGGCGCGAGCGAAGACAAAACGGGAAAATTCCAGCAGGCGGACGGCGGCACGCTCTTCCTCGACGAAGTGGGCGACATGAGCCTGAAGACGCAGTCCAAGGTGCTCCGCGTGCTCGAAGAGCAGCGCGTCGAGCCGCTGGGCGGGAACGGTCCCGTGGCAGTGAATGTGCGCGTGATCGCCGCGACGAACAAGCGGCTCGAAGAGGAAATCGGCCGGAACGCATTTCGCGAAGACCTGTTTTACCGACTGAACGTGATCCCGTTCTACGTTCCCGCGCTGCGCGAGCGGACGGAAGATATCCCGGTGCTCGCCGCGCACTTTCTCGGCGAGTTCTGCGAAGCATACGGAAAAAAGCCGAAGGAGTTTACCGCGCCGGCGATGGAAGTATTGCTCGCCTACCCCTGGCCGGGCAACGTGCGCGAATTGAGGAATCTGGTCGAGCGGTTGGTGATCATGTGCCCTTCGGCGCGGATCGAACCACACCATCTGCCGCCGGAACTCTTCCGCGGTACGTCGAAGAGCCCCCAAAAGCCCTACGAGAGTTTGCAGGAGGCGCGGTCAGCGTACGAGCGCGAGTTCGTGTTGCGCAAGCTCGAGGAAAGCCGCTGGAACATGACGAAAGCAGCGGCTGCGCTGGGGCTCGAACGCAGCCACCTCTATCGCAAGATGCGCTCGCTCGGCATCGCACCGTCGAAGGCCTCGTAGAGCGCTAAGCTCCGTCCTCTTCGTGGCCTGCTAGCTGCTCGAGTTGGCGGTGCCAATCGAGCTGGCGAACCAGCGCGCGGTTCTGTCGCCAGTGTGGCTGCACTTTGACGAATAGCTCCAGAAAAATGTGCGCGCCGAGGATGGATTCGAGCTCCTTGCGTGCTTGCGTGCCAATCTTCTTGATCGTCTCGCCGCCCTTGCCGATCAGAATTCCTTTCTGGCCTTCGCGCTCGACGTAAATCGTCGCGCGAATCTTGATCAGTTCACCGGGCTCTTCGAACGAATCCACCAGCACGGCAATCGCGTGCGGAATTTCCTCGCGCGTGGCAAGGATCGCCTTCTCGCGGATCAGCTCGGCCGCGAGGAACCGCTCCGGCTGGTCGGTAAATTGGTCCTGCGGAAAGTACGGCGGCGCCTCGGGCAGGCGCGCGAGCCATCCGTTCACGAGGTCGAGGCAACCGGCGCCCGTAAGCCCGGATATCGGAAAAATCTCGGCAAAATCGAATGCGCGATGATAGCGATCGATCAGCGGTAGAAGCAACGGTTTGCGCACGCGGTCGATCTTGTTGAGCAGCAGAAAGACTGGCCCGGAAAATCTCCGCACCCATTCGATCGAGAACCGGTCGCCCCCGCCGAATTCTGTCGACGCGTCGACGATCAGCGAAAGAATGTCGACGCCATCGAGCGCCTGATCGAGCTCGTCCATCATCTGGCGGTGCAGAACGCTTTCGGGCTTGTGAATGCCAGGTGTGTCGATCAGGATGATCTGCGCGTCGTCGCGATTCAGGATGCCTTGTATGCGATTGCGTGTCGTCTGCGGCCGGGGCGAGACGATGGAGACCTTGCGCCCGACCAGTTTGTTCACCAGCGTGGACTTCCCTGCATTTGGGCGGCCCACGATCGCGACAAATCCGGATTTGAATGCAGCGTGCGAAGACATCCTGTAACGATTGTACGCCAGGCGAGCCACAGTGAGGGAAAGTACTCGGGCGCTGAACGGTTCTCCCGCCGAAAGCTACGCCGTCGGATCGGGAACGATTTTCACGCGCAGATCCCGACTGCGCGGGCCATCGAATTCCGCGAAGAACACCGATTGCCAGCGGCCCAACGAGAGCCGGCCATTCCCGATCAAGACCGTCTCGGACGAGCCGGTCAGCGCCGTCTTGATGTGCGAATCCGAGTTGCCTTCGGCGTGGGTATAGTTTCCCGCGTGCGGTATCAACCGGTCGAGCGCGGCCTCGATGTCGCGAGCGACGGCGGGATCGTCCCCCTCATTGATGAGCACACCTGCCGTGGTGTGCGGCACGTAGAGATGGCACACGCCTTCGATGCATCCCGAATCGCGGACGGCCGCTTCGATCTCGGCAGTCACGTCCTTGAGCTCCGTGCGGCGCGAAGTTTTCACGCGAATCGTCTGCGTGACGCTTCGGCCTTCTTGCTTCGCCTTCTGAGTCATCGCAAACCCAAGATGCCATCGGATCAAGCAAAGATCAACACAATGTCGCACTCGGACAGCACGCCGAACCCTGCAATTTCCCTGTCGTTGCTCGGATGCCACGTTCGCTACAATTGACTGCGGCACCCGGCCCCGAAACGGAGAGACGATGACTCACCCCTGGCACGACGTGCCCCCAGGCGACAACGTCCCGAAGAAATTCAACGCCGTGATCGAGATTCCGCTCGGCTCGAGCGTCAAATACGAGCTTGATAAGCCGACCGGTCTGATTCGCATGGATCGCGTGCTTTACTCGGCCGTCTACTACCCGGCGAATTACGGCTTCATTCCGCAAACGCTATCGGAAGACCACGACCCGCTCGACGTCCTTGTGCTCTGCCAGGAATCGGTGGCGCCGCTGACGATCCTCGGGGCACGCGCGATCGGTGTGATGACGATGATCGACTCGGGCGACATGGACTACAAGATTATCGCGGTCGCCACGGCCGATCCCGAATACAACGCTTATCATGAGGCGGACGAATTGCCTCCGCACAAGCTCGCGATGGTCCGCCGGTTCTTTCAAGATTACAAAAAGCTCGAAGGAAAAGTTGTCGAAGTGGATGAAATCCTGCACGCCGAAAAAGCGTACCCAGTCATTCGCGCGGCACTCGCGAACTACAAAAAGAAATATGCGGAAAAGGCCGGCATCCCTCGGCGCCGGGGGTAGCGGCTGCGGCGTGTGGAGAATATGCGCCCGAGCGGTGCTGCAAGAAGCAGCGGCGAAGCGATCTAGTGTTGGCTACCCGAGAGCTCGCGGACAATGTCGCCCACGAATCCCTTGGCGTCCCCGAAAAGCATCAGTGTCCTATCAAGGTAATAGAGCGGGTTGTCGATCCCGGCAAAGCCCGGGCTCATGCTGCGCTTGATCACCATCACGGTATGGGCCTTGTCCACGTCGAGAATGGGCATCCCGTAGATGGGGCTTGACGTGTCCGTCCGTGCCGCCGGATTCGTCACGTCGTTTGCGCCGATCACCAGCGCGACGTCGGTCTGCGGCAGATCGGAATTGACGTCGTCCATTTCCTTCAGGCGATCGTAGGGAATGTCCGCCTCGGCCAGGAGCACGTTCATATGCCCCGGCATGCGCCCCGCCACAGGGTGAATTCCAAACGTGACTTCCACGCCGCGCTTCGTCAGCACGTCGTACAGTTCGCGGACCTTGTGCTGCGCCTGCGCCACGGCCATGCCGTATCCCGGAACGATCACTACCTTGTTCGCCGCGGCCAAAATTCCAGCGGCTTCCTCCGGCGACGCACTTCGCACAGTCCGTGCTTCGACCGCGCCCGCGGCGGACGCCTGCACCTGCCCGAATGCCCCGAACAGCACGTTCGTGAACGACCGGTTCATGGCCTTGGACATGATCACCGAAAGGATGAAGCCCGACGACCCGTCGAGTGCGCCCGCAACGATCAGCAATTTGCTATTGAGCACGAACCCCATCGCCGCCGCCGAAAGTCCGGCGTAGGAATTCAGCAGCGAAATCACCGTTGGCATGTCCGCCCCGCCGATCGGAATAATCAACATCACGCCGAACAGCAGCGAGATCCCCACCATCACCGGAAAGAGATTCCGGTGCCCCGGATTCAGCACCAGCGCAACCGCAATCGCTACCGCCACGGCCAGCATCCCGAGATTCACGAAGTTCTGGCCCTTGTAAGTGATCGGCCGCTGCGAGAGGACCTCCTGAAGCTTCCCTGCGGCCATCAAGCTGCCCGTAAACGTCAGCCCGCCCAGAATCACTTCCATCGAAAGGACCGACATCATGAACTTCGGTACATTCGGCGTGCGCAGATAAAATTCCGCGGTTCCGACTAGCGTTACGCAGCACGCGCCGAACGCATGGCTCAAAGCGGTCCGCTGTGGCACCGCCGTCATCTGGACCAGGCCCAGCGGCACGCCGATAATCGCGCCCAGCACGAGCCCGATGGCGATCCAGCGATAGTCGATGATGCCCCGCTCCAAAAGCGTTCCAACGATGGCGAGCGCCATTCCCAACTCGCCCGCCCATACGCCGTGCCGCGCCGTCGTCGGGGCGCTCATCCACATCAGCGACAAAATGAAAAGAGCCGTGGCAACCAGGTAGACGAGTTCGATCCAGTGGAATGTGGGGAGAACCATGGTCATTATTTCTGCGGACGGCTCGATTTGAACATCTTCAGCATGCGGTCGGTGATCAAGAATCCGCTGACGACGTTGCTGAACGCCGCCATGACCGCGATCGTGCCCAGAATCGTCGCAAAGTTGGTCTCGTGCGCACCCGCAAGGGCAATCGCGCCCACGACGGCGATCGCGTCGAGCGCGTTCGTCAGCGACATCAGCGGCGTGTGCAACAGCGGCGACACTCGCTTGATCACTTGGAATCCAAGGAAGCCCGCCAGCATGAATACGAACAAGCCATTCAACAAAACATCGCCCGACATATCGCTTCTCCCTCTACGCGCCCTGCGCCGCTAGCGCCGGCATCGCAAAAAACTCTCGCACCCGCGCGTTCACCACTTCCCCTCCATGCGTCAAAAGCGTCTCGCGGGTAATCTCATCTTGTAGATTGAGGTTCAGCTTGCCGTCCTTCACGAGGTGCAGCAAAAAAGCCATCAAGTTGCGCGCATACAACTGGCTTGCGTGGTATGGTACCGTGCTCGCAAGGTTGATCTGTCCGATGATCGTTACGCCGTCGACGACAATCGTTTCGCACGCGCGCGTCAGCTCGCAGTTTCCTCCGCGCTCTGCCGCCAGATCGACGATCACCGATCCTGCGGCCATTCCGCGCACCATCTCCGCCGTCACCAGGACCGGCGCTTTCTTCCCCGGTACCACAGCAGTCGTGATCACCACGTCGTTCTCCGCGACCACCTTGCCCATCAGCTCGCGCTGCCTGGCGTAGAACGCGTCGTCCTGCGCCCGCGCGTATCCGCGTGCATCCTGCGCCTCCCCCGTTTCGAGCGGCAGCTCGACGAAACGCGCGCCCAGGCTCTGCACCTGCTCCTTGACCGCGGGCCGCAGGTCGTATGCCGAAACGACTGCGCCCAGCCGCCGCGCCGTCGCGATCGCCTGGAGCCCGGCCACGCCCGCGCCGATGATCAGCACCCGCGCCGGTGTAATCGTCCCCGCCGCCGTCGTCAGCATCGGCAAGAGCTTCGGCAGCGTGTCGGCCGCGATCAGTACGGCCTTGTAACCGCACACCGTCGCCATCGACGATAGGGCGTCCATGCTCTGCGCGCGCGTCGTCCGCGGCATCAGCTCGACCGAAAACGAGCTCACGCCCGCGCCGGCGATCTCCTGCACCACTTCCCGCGAGCCCAGCGGACGCAGGAAACCGATCAGAACCTGCCCACGCCGCATCAACGGAAGATCGGCTTTCCCGGTCCTGTCATTCGAGCCGTAGCAGAGTACTTGTGTGACGATGTCCGCTGTGTGAAAAACAGCCACGCGGTCCGGCAGAATTTTCGCGCCCTTTGCGGTGTACGCGGCGTCCGGGTATCCCGCTTCCGTCCCCGCGCCTGTCTCAACAACAACTTCGAGCCCTGCTTTCGCGAGGTTTGGGATCACCGCCGGCACGAGAGCCACCCGCCGCTCGCCCGGAAAGGTCTCTTTGGGAACGCCGACAATCACGAAGCCCTCTCCCTCATCATCTGTGATGCGCGCCCTGTGCCTCGGCGCGCCCATCCTCAAAACTGTCTATTCTATACATCTCGGCCCACAAGTCCACCGGATTTCAGAACTGTGATCGAAATGGACCGGCCGCTTGTCGCGAAGGCCTTCCTGGCTTGCCGCTAGCCCAGGGCGAACACGTGGCGAAAAGCGCACAGATACACATTTCTCCGCATGGCGCACGCGAAACTCGCTGCGTATAATCGTCGGGCGCATCAGCTTGCATTCGCGCAAGAAGCAAGAAGGAGGTCGCCGTGCCCGCATCTTGGAAAGGGTTCCTGGCCTTCGGTCTTATCTCGATTCCCGTGCGCCTCTCGCCGACCGCGCGCACCGAGCGTGTCAGTTTCAATCAGCTTCACAAGGTCTGCCACACGCGCCTGAAGCAGCCTCTTTTCTGCCCCACGTGCAACCGCATGGTCGAGCGCAACGAAGTCGAAAAGGGCTACGAATACGAAAAGGACCAGTATCTGCTCTTCACCGAGGAAGAACTCGAAAGCGTCGAGCCCGAGTCCGCTCGCACGATGGAGATCCTCGAATTCGTCAAGCTCGCTGAAGTCGACCCGATCTATTTCGACTCTTCCTACTATCTCGCTCCCGAAGACGAAGGCCGCAAGGCCTATCAGCTTCTGCTCGAAGCGATGCGCAAATCGGGTTACGCGGCGATCGCGAAGGTCAGCATGCACAACCGCGAATACATCGTCATCATTCGCCCGCACAAAGCTGGCCTCACGCTCCACACGATGTTTTATTCAAACGAGATTCGCGCCGCCGAGAGCGGTACCACGGAGAAGATCGAGGTCAAGGAACAGGAGCGTGCCCTCGCCGAGCAGCTCATAAAGAGTCTCGCCGCTCCGTTCCAACCCGAGAAATATCACGACACCTACCAGCAAGCCTTGCAGGAGTTAATTGCGGCGAAAGCCAAAGGTATGGAAGTCACCACCGCGCCTCACGTCGCGCGCGCGCCCGTCATCGACCTGATGCAGGCGCTGAAAAATAGCCTCGCCGCCAAGCCCGGCCCGCAAGCGGAGAAGAAGACGCTGCTGCACACTGTTCCAAAATCCCAATCCGAGCCGAAAAAGAGCAGGCGCAAAGTTAGCTGACGATCCAGAAAGCATCGTCATGCTGCTTGCCCTGACGCAGGAAGGGAGCGATCCCGGGTTTCGGGCCGAGGGGCACGGCATGCCGTGCCCCTCGGCCCGATTCGTCTATCTCAGAAAAGCAGCTTCAGCCCAAACTGAATCTCGCGCTGGCTGTTTGGGAGCGTCGTACCAATGTAGCCCGCAGTCGGAGAGGGAATACCGCCTCCAGTTGCCGACGAACCGGTGAAGAGGCCGCCCACTGGAAGACCGAAATCCGTACGGTTCGCAATGTTGAAGAACTCGGCGCGGAATTGCGCCTGGAGCCGCTCCGTGATTTTGGTGTTCTTCAGCAGCGCGAAATCCAAATTGATCAAACGGGGACCGACGAGGGTGTTTCTCCCCAGGTTGCCAAGCGTGCCAGCTGTCTCGATCGCGTAGCACGACGTATTAAACCATAGCGGCTCCACCGTATGGGTGCCGGGCAACACCACCTTCTTCTCGATATACGGATCGCAGCCAGGAACCACATTGGGACGCGGGATCGCGGCATTGGAACTTATGCCAGCTTGATCGAAGCCGTCGTTCACCGTGAACGGAGAGCCACTCTGGGCCGTGAAAATCCCACTCACCTGCCAGCCTTCCACGAGCCTGTTACCGCGGAAGGGCAACGAATATACGACGTTGGCCACGAAATTGTGACGGAGATCGAAATTGCAATCGCCTCGGTCAAGGCCAGGGTCGTAGGGATCGAGCTGGCCCTGCGAGTTCGCCCCCTCAGGTCCATACGCGGCAGAACCGTCGTCAATGCAATGCGAGTAGGTGTAGGAGGCCTGCATGGTGACACCCCTGGCTGCATGGCGCACCAGGTTCACCTGAAGCGAATTGTAGCTGGAATTTCCGGCTGGGAGACCCTCGTTGATATAGCCGAAATTGTCATTCACATGGTTTGGGAGAGGAACGACGGACGGAAATGGAAAAGTAGAGAAGGTGCCGAAAAAACAACTCGACAAGTTAGCCGCCGTCGGCGTGCAGGGCGCACCACCCGCCGTTTCCGTTAGCGAGGGATTCACGTTCCGTTGAATCATCAGGTGGACACCACGCGAGCCAACGTAACCGACGGTCAGGATCGTTCCCTTGCCGAGATCCCGCTGCAGGTTGAGATTCCACTGCTCCTGATAAGGAGCAGTGGTAATGTTGAAGGGAACTCCGTCGTCGACCTGCGTACAATTTGCTGGTGGACACCCTGTCGGAGGGACTGTCGGCGAATTCGGGGCGGGATAGCTCGCGGGAAACATGTTTGGAAAGGTCGGGAAATATTGAAGGGTGAAGATGTATGGAGCGGAGAAATAGTACGCGGAAGCGTAGGTACGAGGGGCAATGGGATCGTGGAATATTCCGAAACCCGCGCGGAGGGAGGTCTTGTGGTCCCCGAACAAGTCCCAGGCCAGGCCGACCCGGGGATCGATATTTTCCCTGTTGGGGCTGGTAGCAAAGACGTGACTTTCCAGCGTAAATGCTCCGTTGCCGTACGGCGGGTTCGGAATAGCGTAGAGGGGCCAGCCTGACGGGTTGGTGCCGTACTCGTAGCGGAGGCCAAGATTCAGGGTAAGGCGCGAATTCATCTTCCAACTGTCGTTAATGTAAGGGGTGACGTCGATTTCGCGGAAGTAGCGATTGGGATCGGCCGTATACGGGCTAGGATAAGCCCCGTAAGACAGAAATGGAGCGCCCTCTAGGACACTCTCCAAGGTTGTGAAGAGGTAGAATCCTCCCCATTCGAAGGGGGCGTTGATATTCGATTCGACTCTCATGATGTCCGCGCCAAATGTAATCGTATGCGCCCCGCGGGTCCAGACGACGTCATCCCCGCCGCCGAATTTGTTCTGAACGAGTTCGTCGGGAGTCAGTATGCCGGCGCCGACTCCGGCGAGGGTGCCAGGGATTATTAGAGCATCTTGGGCATCTTGGCGGCCCGGAAAAAGGTCAAGCGGCCCGCTCGCTCCAGGCGCCGAGATCGATTTCTCGTAGGTCCGGACGAAAGCGAATCGCGCCTCGTTTACGATCGAGGTGGAAAACAGGTGCTTCTCCTCTAAAGTAAAATATTGGTTTCTCGTTGTGTCCTGCTCCGGCCAACTAGGTAGTGTAGAGCCGAATGTTGGATACGGAAGAATGCTGTTTCCGCGGTCGGAAACATACCGTCCAAACAAGCTGTCCGTCGAGGAAAGCGTGTAATCGATGCGCCCCAGAACATAGTTCTCGCTCTGCACCTGACTGGCACTGGTGGTAGTAAAGAAGTAACCGCCTTGATCCCCAGCGGTGGCCGCGCCAGCCTCGTATTTGCTATACAAGCCCAGGATCCCCGGTACCGTCGTGGCGGCGGCAGCTTGGGTGGACCCGCATCCGAAGGGTATATAGGTGTAGGGGCCACCGGTTGCAGGAGCAGGTGTGGGGGGCGTGGCACCCGTGCAACTCCCGGGAGCCGGCCCGACGATACTGCTAGGCAACCATCCATTCAAGACATAGGGTTCCGGTATGGCTACATTACCGACCGATTGGCCTAGCGACTGGCGCAAACCTTCGTAGTTCGCGAAGAAAAACAGCTTGTCCTTCTTGACTGGCCCGCCCAGGCTGCCGCCAAACTGGTTCCGGCGAAATTGCGGTTTGTCCGGCTCCCCCAGCGTGTTGAGATCAAAATAACTGCGCGAGTCGAGGGCCGAGTTCCGCAGAAATTCATACGCGGAACCGTGAATGTCATTCGTGCCTGATTTCGAAACTGCGTTGACCACCGAGCCGTTGCCGCCGAATTGCGCGCTATAGGTATTGGTCAATACCGAAAACTCCTGGATTGCTTCGATTCCCAGGGAGGTGCCCAGGGCTCCCGAACCGGCCTGGTGGTTCCAGAAATCGGAGACGTTGGTGTAGTCCAACAGGAACTCTTCCCCTTCCGTTCTCGCTCCCGCGATCGAATAGTTGTCTCCATTCCCATAAAGAGATCCTCCTGGTGCAAGGCCGGTCGGCGTGACTCCGGGCGCCAGCGATATCAGTTGCTCAAAATTGCGGCCGTTCAACGGCAAGTCGCGCATCTGTGACTGGTTCACCAGAGAAGAAATGGCGGTCGATTCCGTTTCCACCTGCGAAACCGTGGACTCGACGGTGACGATCTGCTGGGACTGTCCCACTGGAAGCGTGAAATCGACCACGGGCTGACTGCCGACGCTGATGGTGACGCCTTTGTGGATGACCGTCTGAAATCCCGCCTTCGAGGCCGTGACTTCGTACGTGCTTACCTTCAGATCGGGCACGTTAAATCGTCCCAGATCGCTGGTTACGGTGGTCTGCGCGACGCCGGTTGCAACGTCTTTCACTTCCACGTTTGCGCCTGCAACTACCGCCCCGCTGGCATCCGTCACCGTGCCGGAAATGCTTCCGGTGACGGCTTGCGCCCCAAGTCGCCTCACGCCAACTGACAAAAGCAGTATTCCACCCAGAACGCAAAAAAACGCGCACTGAAATACTTTCGGGCCCCTAAGCATATGCGGCCTCCGTTTTGTCCCTTACTGTCGTGCGACGAGCGAGCGCCCCCCGGGCGAGTCTTGCGCGTGCTTCTACTATTTGGCTTTGCCCCTTGTCAAGGACAAAACAAAATGTCTGGGTTTCATCACTGGCGAGGTCTTTTTTTGAGATTGGTTTCTCCGAGCATATGAGTTCGTTGTTTTCCCTGGCTCCTTTTCGTTAGAATGCCGGGCATGCCAGCCGAAGCATTTCACGTCGCCGGACGCGCCGGATCGAATCCGAACGTGCACATCCTGAGCGTGATTGGCGCTATCAATGCCACGTCGTCGCCCGCGTTTCAAAACGCCGTCGGTGCTGCCACCGCTCCGCAGCTTATCCTCGATTTGACCGAAGTGCCGTCGATCGATTCGATGGCGATCGGTGTGCTCGTTCGCGCCTTCGTTTCGTGCAACAAGTCCGGCCGCAAGCTCGCGCTCGTGGGACTGAATCACCGCATCCGGAACATTTTGCAAATTACGGGCGTCGATCCGCTCTTCGAAACCTACGCCTCGATCCCCGAGGCCGAATCCGCGCTGAGCTGACGCAGTCCAATCAGGAGGCTGAAATGATCACTTCGGTCGAGTCTAACGGCCTGCGCTTCGACATGTTCACCGGCGAGGAACGCTTTCTCGCTCCCAACGCCGTACTCGTCTCCGGCCGGCAGGACGCATTCCTGATCGATTGCGGCTTCGTCAAGAGCGACGTCGAAAAGCTCCTCGCGCACGTCCGGGGCTCCGGCAAACGTCTCCGCGCAATCTTCATCACCCACGCGCATCCCGATCATTACGGGGGCATCAACGCGTTCGCGGCAGCCTTCCCCGATACGACGCTCCTCGCACGTCAGGGCGTGATCGATGGAATGCTCGAATGGCCCGCGAAGCGCCTTCACTGGCAGGACATGTTCGGCAACGAACTCCCCATCGATCTCGTTTATCCGAGACCGCTTTTCGGCAAGGCCGCGTATCTCGAAGACCGCGAGATGATATTTCTCGACCTGCCGGTTGCTGAGACCGTGCACGCCACGGCCTTCTACATGCCCTCAGCGCGCGCGCTGATCGCGGGTGATCTGATCTATCATCGGTATCACCTCTACATGGCGGACACAAACAGTCCCACGTCTTGGATCGCGGCCATCGAGCAGGCGCGCGCCGTCGGCCCAATCGACCTTGTATTCCCTGGCCACGGCAAGCTGGGCGGAGCGGAAATCTGTACGGAGGCGATCCGCTGGCTGGAGGATTATCGCGATGTCGCCAAGCCCGGCGTGCACTTCACCGTCATCGCCCGGGAAATGATGCGCCGATATCCCAACCACGGCTTGGCGCTGCTGCTATGGCTCACTCGCGGCCCTGGCTTCGGCACCGCTGGAGCGAAGGAAATTGGCGTCCCTGCCGAACTCCTCGGCGGCTGACCTACCCGCGCCAGCGTCGCGTGGCGCCAGCCTGACCGACGCGATCTCTGCATCGGTCAGGCTGCCAAAAATCAGAACACCAGCTTGAGCGCGAATTGAATCTGTCGCGACGTGGTGGAGGCAGCGGTAATCAAACCCGCGGTCGCACTGGTAAAATCAGAGCGTGTTGTTATAGACCCCGGCGTGCTAGCGAAGACAGCATTCGCCGGCTGCCCCAGATTCGTGTGATTGATGATGTTGAAGAACTCCGCCCGGAACTCGGCGTTCAGTTTTTCCGTAATCTTCGTCTGCTTTATTATGGAGAAGTCGAGATCTAATAGGCCGGGACCGTTTAGCGAATCCCTCCCAACGTTACCGAGCGTGAAGGCCGGTTGGGGGACATAGCAGGCCGGGTTAAACCACTGCACCGACCTCTGCGTGTAATTGATCTGATCCAATATCTGATACGGATGGCATCCCGCGGCACCCGAATAGTCCGGACGATCCCCTGTAAGTCCGCCCGTATTAGCCTGCTGGGGAGTCAGTCCGTTCAGCACGTTGACGGGAAAGCCGGTGGCCGCGCTCAAAATTTCGCTCACCTGCCAGCCCGAAACAAGCCTGTTCCCCCGGAAAGGCAGGGTATACACGCTGTTGACCCGCAGCGCCTGAGTGATATTGAAAGCGCAGGGTCCGCGATCGTAGCGCTGATTGTACACGTCGGTTATTTCGAAAGCGGATTGCTCGACACCGGAGCTGGCTGAACCGTCGTCAATGCACCTCGAGTACGTATAGGACACCTGCCCCTGCAAATTCCGGCTGATCTGGCGATTAAGACTCCCCACCAGGCCATTGTAGGTCGAATGGCTGGTGGGAGCAGTATCGTCTAAACCGAGAAAGTTGGGGTTCGGTATAGGGCCCGTGAAGGTACAGGAAGGGCTGGTGCATGTGCTGGGACCGCCGACCACAGCGGGCGTATTGTAGTTTCGCTGGCTATACAGGTGGACGCCTTGCGAGCCGACATAGCCAAGCGAGGCAACCATACTGTGCCCGAGGTCACGCTGTATCGTCAGGTTGTACTGCATGGCGTAAGGAGAAACGTTCGACCGATAGTCGATTCCATATACCGTGCCGAACGGTGGATTAAGGCAAGCGGGTGTGGGTGTACACGCTGCCGGATGCGGAAAGAGCGCAGGAACACCAGAAGTTAGGACCACGGTTTGAGACGGCGGATCCTGCGAGTACGCGTTCAGGTAGGTGCGAGCGGCGAGTGGCTCGTGGAAGATTCCGAATCCAGCGCGGATTGAGGTTTTGTGATTCGAGAAAGGATCCCAAGCTAAACCGATCCGGGGATCAAAATTGAGCGCGTTCGGATTCGCCTGAAGAACGTGATGGACCTGCGTAAAAGCCGACGAAGACAAAGGATCCAAGAGCGCAAAACACGGTTCAGCTACGCAGACCGGGTTGGTCTCAAAGTCATACCGCAAACCGATGTTGACGGTGAGGTTCTTTCTCACCTTCCAATCATCCTGGATGTAGGGGAAGTATTCGACGGCGCGAGAGTAACGCGTCCTGGTGAAACCCGGATGTGGGTTGATCTCGCCTTGGAATTGGACTGGGGTAGCTGCGAGAAAACCCGGAAGGCTGCCGAATACAAAGAAGCCGCCTTCCCGGCCCACGGCGATATTGTCTTCAATTCTGACTACGGATACGCCGACCTTGAGACTGTGCGCCCCCCGGCTCCAAAAAAGATCGTCTCCCCCGGTGAACTTGTTCTCAATCAGATGGAACCGTGCTGTCGTGCCTGGACCGATGTTGGAGGTGCCGCCACCGACGCTGATGACGCCGTCCTCACGGTCCCCTGGACTGTAGTACGGCGCTCCCAGGTAATACTGCAACGGATCTGTGGCTGGATTCGTCAAGAATTTCTGATCCTGGCGTTCATTGGTTCGCGAGAAGCTGAAGCGAATCTCGTTGATCGTTGTCGCTGAAACGATGTGCTTCTCTTCGAGGGTGAAAAACTGGTCGCCCCCATTGTCCACGACCGGCCAGTCGGCCAGGTTCGAGAAGGGTACGGGTAGGAGTTGATAAGCTGTGTCGGAAATGTATCGCCCGAACAAGGAGTCTTTCGAGCCGAGCGTATAATCCATACGGCCTAGAACGTAGTTCTCGCTCACCGGCTGGCTCGAAATAGAAGTGAAAAGTGCGTTGCCGCTGGGATAGCCTTTGAATAGCCCCGCACCCACAGTCTGTTCGATGGCTCCTGGGAGTGGGGCCGGATACAAGTTCAGGTATGGCAAAACGGCTGCATTGATCGGCACCGCTATTCTCGGTGAGGTCGGTGTGCAAGTGCCAGTGCCGTTCGGGGGAGGTGGTGATTGCCCTGGAACCGTGTTGCAAGGGACCAAGCCCGTGCGAGATAGCGCATCCGGAACAAATTGATTTCCGGTTACGCCCAGGGTGGACCGCAAGCCCTCATAGTTCACGAAAAAGAAGGCCTTATCCTCTTTGACCGGGCCGCCGACACTGCCTCCAAACTGATTTCTGCGGAATGGCGGAATCTTCGGCCCATCGAAGAAATTGCGCGCATCGAGAGCGCTGTTGCGCAAATACTCATACGCCGAGCCGTGCAAGGAGTTGGTGCCGGACCTGCTCGCGGCATTCATCGCGGCGCCGGTTCCCCCGAACTGCGCGCTATACGTGTTGGTCAGCAGCTGGAACTCTTGGATGGCCTCGACGCCCAGCGAATTGCCGGTGATATTCGAGCCCGTGCCCTTGTCCCAATAGCCTTGGAGATCCTGGTCGTCGAGCAGGAACACTTGTCCGACGGGCCTTGATCCAGCAACCGAGTAGGTGTTCCCCGGCCCGTAGAAGCCCGAAGATAGTCCGCCCCCTCCTCCTCCGGTTATAAAGCTCTGATTTATCGTCTGAACACCGGGCGCGAGCGAGAGAAGCTGCTCGAAGTTCCGGCCATTCAAGGGCAGTTGACTCATCTGTTCAGGAGTCACCAGAGACGATACGGCGGCCGTCTGCGTCTCGACCCTCGAGATCTCGCCTTCCACGTTCACCGTCTGCGATACTTGCCCAACGGGCAGCGAAAAATCGACGACGAGGTTGGCTCCGACCATGAGCGTGATTCCTTTGTGAATCACCGTCCGGAAGCCCGAGAGCGATGCCTGAATTTCGTAGCTGCCGATTGGCAGATCAGGAATTCGGTAGCGGCCTGCCGCATCGCTCACCGTGGACTGCGTGACGTTCGTACCCACGTTCCTCGCTTGAACGGTTGCGCCGACCAGTGCCGCGCCGGAACTGTCGGTTGCAGTGCCTGAGATGGTCGCTGTTTCGACTTGAGCCGCGAGGCGATTCACGCCCACTACACCGATGAAGAGAAACACGCTCAATACCCATGTCGAGGCAGACTTCAACATCTTCACGGTATTCGTCATGAATAGAACCCCCTTATTCACGATGTGTGAGCCAGCCCCCGCTGGAATTGCCGACCAAGTACTATTTGCCTACGGCGTTGTCAAGTAAAAAGAGAGATCACCGGGGTCGCCGGCCTGTATCGGGATGCTGTGCCCGGAGCGGATGCTTGGCTGTTCGTGGCGCGATGTTGACTTCGGATGCTTTATAGGTCGAGGCTTCAGCGCGACAGAGGCGGAAACTGGCCGCCGCAATCGCGCCATGTCCTCGCTCCAGCGCCGCTGAACTCTTTACATCAACAACCATTTGAAATTCCCGCCGCATTGTGCCAGCCTGAAAGTCCGTACTTGGAGAGAGGATGAACGAGGGCAAATGAACGAGAACGATGGAAGGGGCTGGCCGAGTGGAAAGGCTGCCCTCTGCGTCCAAGCGAGTGTCGCAACGCGAGGACTCCTTCTTCTCGGTGCCTTCTACCCGTCACTGGCTGCCGAGTAGAATTCGATGTAAGTAATTGAAAACAAACGACGGTGGTGCCTCTTACCCGTCACTGAAACGGGGGCCCTTTGGACCCGACTTTTGACACTTGATTCGAGGAGCAGAAACGATGTTGCGGATCGGAATCATCGGCTGGCGAGGGATGGTCGGAAGCGTTCTCCTGCAGAGGATGCGGGAGGAGAACGACTTCACGGGCATCGAGCCCCTCTTTTTCTCGACCTCGAACGCCGGCGGCACAGCCCCGAAGGAGGCCGGCGCTCCGCTCAAGGACGCGAAAAACCTCCGCGAACTGGCCGCGTGCGACATCCTGATCAGTTGCCAGGGCGGTGACTACACGAAAGAAGTTTACAGCCCGCTGCTCCAAAGCGGCTGGAAGGGCTATTGGATCGACGCAGCCTCGACGCTGCGGATGGACAACGACGCCGTCATCATCCTCGATCCAGTGAACGAAAAGGTGATTTGGGAGGGCTTGCGCCGTTGCGTTCGCGCCTTCCCCGGCGGCAACTGTACGGTCAGCCTGATGTTGATGGCGGTGAGCTCGCTTTTCAAGGCCGGCATGGTCGAATGGATGACGTCGATGACTTATCAGGCCGCGTCCGGCGCCGGAGCCGCCTACATGCTCGAGCTGGTCAAGCAGATGGAATGCCTCACCGGCCCGACCCGCGCTCATCCATCCGAGAGCGCTCTCGACGTGGACCGCATGGTCATTCAAGCGCAGCGGGCGCCAAGCCTTCCAACAAAGGAGTTCGGCGTGCCGCTCGCGGGTAGTCTGATCCCATGGATCGATAGAGAGATGCCCGAGGGCCAGACCCGCGAAGAATGGAAGGGCATGACCGAAACCAACAAGATCCTGGGGCTCGATCCACCCGTGCCCGTGGACGGCATCTGCGTCCGCGTAGGCGCGATGCGCTGCCATAGTCAGGCGCTATGCATCAAGCTCACCAGAGACGTCCCTTTAAGCGATATCGAAGCCAGCCTCGCTGGGGCAAATGACTGGGTGCGCGTCATCCCCAATAACAAAGAGTCGACCCTCCGATGCCTTACTCCGACGGCCGTTTCCGGCACACTCAACGTCCCGATCGGACGTCTGCACAAGCTCAACATGGGGCCGCAGTTCCTCGGCGCATTCACCGTCGGTGACCAGCTGCTGTGGGGCGCCGCAGAGCCGCTGCGCCGCATGCTTGGGATTCTTCGCGAGCACCTAGGGAACTAACTTGGCCGCTTCCGTTCGCTGCCGGGTGTATAATCCCCGCCGCTGCCGGGTGAAACTACCGGCCCACGACGCACGTATAAGGACGCAGGAGGTGGTTCATGAATCGAAAGTTTCTCGCGATCTGTTTTGGCGCGGCGGTGTTTGTCACGCCCGCTCTGGCGCAACAGGGCGCGAATTTCAACGGCGCATGGAAACTCGACAGCGCCAAAAGCGAGTTCGGTCAGTTCCCTCCCCCGCAGAGCGAAACGGATGTCTTCCAGATCAACGGCACCGATTTCCAACAGCAGGTGACCAGCGTTTCGCAGCGGGGCAGCCAAACTTACACGCGGGCCTGCACGATCGACGGCAAGGAGACTCCGCTCACGCCCGATAACCCGCGCGCCCACCTCGGCGCCGCCATTACGCTCAGCAAGATTCAGTGCGGCTGGGAAGGAAACTCGATCGTTGTCACGGAAACCGTGCCCATGCAGGGTTCGGAGCTGACGGACAAGCTAACCTTCTCCGTGGACGGATCGACGCTCACGATGACCTCGCACATCACCTCGGCGAATATGAATGGCGACCGGAAATTCGTGTACGACAAAGTGGACGCTTCGGCTGCCGCTGCGGCGTCTCCCGCTCCCATGGCGGCGACTCCCGGCGCGGCTGCCATGATCCACACCGGTTCGTCCACGCCGAACATCAGCGGGACGTGGAAGCTGGACGCTTCGAAGAGCAACTTCGGCCAGATGCCCCCGCCCGGGAGCCAGGTGGACACGATTCAGCACAGCGATCCCGCGCTCAGAATCAGCATTGACCAGAAGGGCGGCATGATGGGTGATACCGCCTACGCGGAGTCGCTCACCACGGACGGCAAGGAAGCGAGTTGGCCGGGCATGGGCGGCAGCCAGGTGACCGGCACCGCGCATTGGGAAGGAAACGCGCTGGTCGTCGACTCGAAATCCAGTTTTCAGGGCAGCGACTTCAAAATCAAGGACACGTACACGCTCAGCTCCGATGGAAGCACTCTCACGGAGGTCACGCACGTCGAAAGTGGAATGGGCAATTTCGATACAACGAGCGTCTTCGTCAAGCAATAGCTGTTGGAATTGCGCGGGCTGGGCAAACGCTCAGCCCGCGACCTCTCTTTTCAAAGCTTTTCAAAGTCCCCTCTTTTGAGTCAGTTTGCCTCCACCTGTCCCGAAGGAGAGCTGTTCCGCTTCGGAACAACCACCTTCGGCTGATTTACTAACTCGGCTACGAACAGAGTGAAAATTGTTCGCCGCGGGCCGATATCTTCTAACATCGTGTATGAGGTCTGATCGTTTCCCCACTGCGATGCCGGCCTCAGGGGCTCCCATGATCACTCCCACCAAGAACAAGACTTCGAACCACGCGCGCATGCGCCAGATCGAACGCAGCGAGTGGTCTCTCTCGTGGGCGGCCATCGCGGTAACGCTACTGCTGACGGCGGGGCTCTCCTCGTTTGCCCTGGGCGTGTTCGCCCGCCCCGGCGAAGTCGAGACCACGGACCTCTGGATCGCCGTCCGCGGGCTGATAGGCCTCGTGTTGGTGTTCGACGTGTACGTCATCTATCAGCAGCTCCAGATCCAGCGAATACGGCGGAAGTTGCTGGAACGGGAGGAGTTTTTTCAGCTCATCAGCGAGAACGTGATCGATATGATCGCCGTCGTCGATTCCGCCGGAAAACGCGTCTACAACAGCCCGTCCTATCAGCGGATCCTGGGCTACGATTTGGACGAACTGGAAAACACCTCTTCGTTCGATCAGGTCCACCCCGATGATCGCCAGATGGTGGTTGACGCAGCAGCGGAGGCGCGGCGTTCGGGCACGGGGCGCCGAATCGAATATCGGATGCGGCACAAGGACGGACGGTGGGTCTACCTGGAGTCGACGGCCAGTCCGGTGATAAACGCGAAAGGGGAAATCGAAAATCTCGTCATCGTCAACCGGGACATCGACGAACGCCGGCGGCTCGAAGAGCAGCTTCGACAGTCGCAAAAGATGGACGCGATCGGCCGGTTGTCCGGCGGGGTGGCGCACGACTTCAACAACCTCCTCGGTGTGATCATCGGTTATGCCGAGATTCTGCAAGAGCACATTCCGGAAGCGGATCCCATGCGCGCGCCCGTCGATCAGATACTGAAGGCGGGCAACCGGGCATCCTCGCTCACGCGACAGCTTCTTGCCTTTAGCCGGCAGCAGGTACTGGAGCCCAAGGTTCTATCGCTCAACGGCGTCGTTTCGGACACGGACAAGATGCTGCGGCGGCTGATCGGCGAGGACATCGAGCTGGTGACGAGCCTCGATCCGAAGCTCGGCAGAATTCGCGCGGATCAGGGGCAGATCGAGCAGGTCATCATGAACCTCGCCGTCAATGCGCGAGACGCGATGCCCGACGGCGGGAGGCTGGCGATTGAGACATCGAACTTCGAGATCGACACTGCATTCGCGCAGAGATACGCCTATCCTGTTCAGACTGGCCCCTACGTCCTGCTGACAGTCAGCGACAACGGCATCGGAATGGACTCGGCAACACAGCAGAGAATCTTCGAACCGTTTTTCACGACGAAGGAAAAGGGCAAGGGAACGGGGTTAGGGCTTTCGATGGTGTACGGCGTCGTGAAGCAGAGCGGCGGATACATTGACCTCACGAGCAGTCCTGGAAAGGGTGCCACTTTCAGCATCTACCTGCCGCGTGTGGAGGAACACGCCGAAGCGGACGCGCACGGGACAGACCATTCGGCGGAACTCCGCGGCACGGAGACAATACTGCTGGTCGAAGACGAAGACACTTTACGCGGCTTGGCGCGACGCCTACTCGAAGAATACGGGTACCGCGTTCTCGAAGCATGTGATGGAAGCGCGGCTCTGCGCGTAAGCGAAGAGAACGCCGGAACGAACATTCACCTCCTGCTGACGGACGTGGTGATGCCGGGGATCAGCGGGCGGGTCCTGGCGGACCAGATGAAGCAGAAGCGGCCGGAGATAAGGACCGTCTTCATGTCCGGCTACACGGGGCAAAGAGTGGGCGAGAAGGAGATTCTCGAGCCGGGCAGCCTCTTTCTGCAAAAGCCATTCACCCGCGAAAACCTGGCGCGCAAGATTCGGGAGGCGCTGGACGTTCCGAGCGTCGCACGAGTCTCGTAGCGCCCGGCTGACTCCAGGCGCATGGGGCTTCAGCAATCCGGCAACAGCTTGGGATCGCAAAAGAACAAATAGGGGAATTCATGATGCGGAAAATTCTGGTTGTGGACGACGACGCGGACATGCGCAATCTTCACAAGATGCGTTTGAGCGATTCGTACGAAATTCTGGACACGGAAGACCCGGAGGAGGCGCTCGGGCTGGCGCTCGAGCACAAACCGGCGGCAATCCTGCTCGACCTGATGATGCCCCGGCTTTCCGGTTTCGAGTTGTGTCACACGCTGCATACGCTCAGCTACACGTCGCGGATCCCGATCTTCGTCATTACGGGCGAATCCGCCGCGAAGTACAAGCAGCACTGCGAGGGGCTGGGGGCATCGGCATTCTTTGAAAAACCCGTCGATTACAAGGATCTGAGGAAAAAGCTCGCCGAAGCGGTGGAAACGAATCAGCCCGAACGGCGCGCGCATATGCGCGTGAAGATGCGCGTGATTGTGAAGCTCCGGGGGGCAGATCCGGCAGGCAAGAAGTTCGACCTATCGACGGTCACGGAGAATCTGAGCCCGGGCGGGTTTCTCGCAGGTTGCACCGCAACCCTGAACCAGGGGGACATCGTGGAAGTCTTCATGGTGGCCGACGGCGAGCGTTTCGCCGGACGCGCGAAGGCCGTGCGGTGCGAAGCCCGTGGGGCACCGTGGCAGAGGTATGGGTTTCAGTTCCTCGAAACAACTCCCGAGTGGGTTTTGCAAGGCCGGTAAGGCGGTTTGCCGGTCTCATTCCAAGAGTTCTAACGGGAATTCCGCGTCGCGGTCACGGGCCACCATTCCGCAGCCCCAAAGGCGCTGGGCGTGATCCCAAGCGCATAGGCACAGGGAGCAGGTCGTCTTCACATGTCTGTAACCGTTGTGGTACCTTGTGCGTCGTTAAAGCAAGGCAATCCGAGACTAGGACGAGGAGTTCGCTCGAGAATGGCGACCCTGAATACGAGTTCTTGTCCGGGAATTTCCCCTTCGCAGCACACCCGCCTCAGCTGGCTCCAAGGCTTTACTTGACAGTCCTACACCTAAAGCAACCGTCGGTTGTTTTCCGCGCACTGAGTTAAACGACACAAACATCTTTGCGCTCGCACGCCTTTGAGTTGCACAAAGCGAGCGGGTCGCTTGCGGCTGCACCCCTTGGGTGCAAGCAAAGCATAGGAGGCAGGTTATCCATGAAAGTGAACAGGCGAAAACTATTGTCGTTGATCGGGATGTCGCCCGCAGTACTGGCTGGCGCTCCTGCATTTGCAAAGCCGCCGTCCAAGAGTGCAGCAGTGGTGAAGACCGAGCCGGGCAAGATTACAGCGCTCAACCCGAGGGGCATGCCGCCCTCGATCCAATTGATCCCAATGGCACCGCGGCTCAGCGGTCTGGACGGCAAGACGATTTATCTTGTATCAGACGGGTTCCCGGGCGCCGACGCCTTCCTGAATCAGATCAAGGTCTGGTTCAGCAAGAACATGCCCGGCGTGACCACCGAGTTCCGGCTGAAAGCCGGTGGGTTTGCCGATGACGATCCCAAGCTGTTCGCGGAAATGAAGCAGAAAGCCAAAGGGGTCATCATGGCGATCGGCCATTGCAGCACGTGCACGCCGGCGACGGTCGGCCACTGCATCACGTTCGAGAAGATGGGGCTGCCGTCGGCTCCGATCGTGACGATCGCGTTCAAGGACTTGGCGAAGACGAACGCGGCTAAACGGGGTATGCCGGACGAGCGCATCTGCTTCACTCCGCATCCGGTGTGGGGTAAGAACGATGCCGAAATGTACGCCTACCTTGAAGGAAACGATCCCGTTACCGGCAAACCATTCATGAAGGAAGTGATCGGCGCGCTGACGACGCCTTTGACGGCCGACGAATCGAAGTCGGGAACAATCACACCCCCCGTTGGAGCCCCGACCTTTGGACCCGAAACATCGAGGAACCTCCAGCAGTACTATCTCGACAATGGAATGACGGACGGCCTGCCGATCATCATTCCAACCGACGACCTCGTCGACGAGATGCTGGCGGGCACGAGCCACAAGCCGGATGAAGTGGTCGGCAAGATGACTCCTGCTCAGGGCGCCTTCCCGCCGTGGTCGTACACAGTCCGGCAGGCGGCGGTGAATGCCGTGATGGCGGGAGCAACGCCGGACTATTTCCCGATTATCCTGGCAATTGCCTCAACGGGGATCTCGGCGCTATTCAGCTCGACGAACTCGCTCGTGTCGGCGGCGGTGATCAACGGGCCGATTCGCGACAAGCTCAACATGAACTACGGTATCGGCGCCATGGGTCCGTTCGTGCAACCAAACGCCACGATCGGACGCGCGTGGACGCTGATGTCGAGAAACCTGGACGGTGGCGGCATCCCGGGCGAGACGTACATGGGCACGCAGGGAAACGTCGTCAACTACAGCAACCTGATCATTCCGGAAAACGAAAAGGACAGCCCGTGGACGCCATTCCACGTGCAGAAGGGTTTCAAGCCCGAAGAGAACGTGATCAGCTTCTTCTTCGGATTTGGAATCCAGCAAGGGCAAGGAGGCAGGGGCCTCGGCCTGAAGCCCGTGCCTCACTTCCACGAAGCAATGGCTCACAACGTCTCGCCGTTCGCTTCGCTCTTCGGCACTCTGATCCTCGTCGACCCGCTGGTGGCCCACGGACTGGGCGATCTCGGATTCAAGACGAAGGACGATATCGCCGACTGGCTGCAGAAGAACACGACGGTAACTTTGAGGGACGTCAAGTCGAGCCTGTTCAGCTACGCCCCGAGGGGTCCGGAAGCGGCGAATCTGACCGACGATTCCGTGTTCCCGAAGTGGGCGAAGTCGGACGCCTTCAACTTCGTCGTCGTCGGCGGCCAGACGAACCCGTATCACCAGATCGGGAATCTCAGCTACCGGATGAGCGTCTCGATCGATAAGTGGATGTAGAGCGCGCGAAGACAAATCCTGCGGCCGGGCTCGCATGGCCGGCCGCAGGATGACTTTTCAGGCTTGCCATTGGACGGCGCAGCACCGAGATGTCCATCCCTCCGTTTTCTTCCCTGCAAGCCTCGTTTTGCGGCAACAAGGGCACATTCCAGTTGCAGGGCCCGCGGGGATACCGGATAATTCGCTGATTAAACCGAGGCATCATCCGCGTTTGCGGCTCCAGCTACTGCGATGAACTGCCCGCACTGCAGTACCGTCAATCCCGACTACGCTGAATCTTGCTCTCACTGCGGCAGTGTCATGCACGCGAGCTCGGAGACGGTCAATGTAGCAGACCCGACCGCGCTTTCTCCGGGCAGCGATTTCGGCCCGCGGTATCGGATCGTGTCGCTTCTCGGGCAAGGAGCGATGGGCCGGGTCTACAAGGCGTACGACAAGGACCTCGACCGGGTCGTGGCAATCAAGGTGGTCCGCCAGGGCATGATGGCGGAGGCGGACGCCTTGAAGCGCTTTAAGCAAGAGCTGCTTCTCGCCAGCAAGGTTTCGCACAAGAACATCCTGCGCATTCACGATCTGGGCGAAGTCGGAGACACGAAGTTCATCTCCATGGCCTTTGTCGAAGGGAGCGACCTCCATCGGATTCTTCAGGAGAACCCCAAGCTGCCCTTCGAGCGAATTCAGAACTTCGGGGAACAACTCGCCGAAGCGCTGGCGGCGGCGCATTCGGAAGGCGTGATCCACCGGGACTTAAAGCCACAGAACATCCTGGTGGGCGCCGAGGACCATCTCTACGTTTCGGACTTCGGCCTCGCGAAATCGTTCGAAGAGGATGCGGTCGGGATGACGCGCACAGGCATGTTTCTCGGCACACCGCTCTACATGTCTCCCGAACAAGTCGAAGGCAAGCCCGCCGACCAGCGCAGCGATCTCTATTCCTACGGGCTGATCCTCTACGAGATGGCGACGGGCGCCGTGCCATTCACCGGCGATTCGACGTTCAAGGTGATGTACGACCGGCTGAAGACCAAGCCGAAAAGCCCGAGACTACAGAACCCGGCGATCCCCGCGTGGTTCGATCGAATCATCATGCGCTGCCTGGAAAAACAACCGGAGACGCGCTACCAGAACGCGTACGAGATCGTGGCCGATCTGCGGAGCGCCAAGGCGCCGAGCTACACCCGTTCGATCCAGATTCCGATTCCGGAGTTTTCAGACCGCAGATGGATCTGGGCCGCCGCCGGGACCGCGGCGCTGATCGCCGTCGCTTTCGCGATTCCGGCGGTGCGCCATCTCGTCTTTCGCGGAGGCGGCGGAACGCAACAGACGGCTTCGCATGTGGCGGGCGTCCCAGCGCTGAGCGTGGGGAAATTCGTTGCCGTGCTGCCGTTCAAGGTGCTGGGCGACGAACAGTCGCTCGGCTACGTCGCGGAGGGGTTGAACGAGGCGCTCTCGACCAAGCTGTTTCAACTGAAAGATTTGCACATGGCCGCGGATTCAAAGACGGCCAACATCTCGGACAAAGATCCGCTCGACAAGGTCGCTCGCAGCCTGGGCGCCAACCTGATCGTCGATGGCCTGATCCAAGGCGGCGCCGACAAGATGGCGATCATCGTGAACCTTCACGATATCGCGGACGGCAAGGAACTATGGAGCCAGCAGTTTTCCGGAGTTCCAAAGGACGTGCTGTCGATCGAGGATCAGATCGGCACTCAACTTGTGTCCGCCCTGGACGTGAAACCGAGCGACGAGGAGCTGGCGCGCGCTTCCGAAAGGCCCACGGACAACATCGACGCTTACGATCTGTATCTGCGCGGCCGGCAAGCACTGAAGGGGCCTGACAGAACCAAGGCGGCCCAAGGTGCGCTGGATTATTTCCAACAGGCCGTCCAGAAGGATCCCGGATTCGCGCTGGCTTATACGGGGATTGCGGACGCGTCGCTCTTCATGTACCAAAACAATAAAGATGCTTTCTGGGCGCAAAAGGCCGTGGGAGCGGCACAGAGAGCCGAGCAGTTGAAGGACAATCTCCCCGAAGTGCACTTCGCTCTCGGCAGTGCATACCAGCAGACGGGCCAAGCGGCGCAGGCCCTTGTCGAATTGAAGCGCGGCCTCCAACTCGCCCCAAACTCGGACACCGGCTACCTGCGTCTGGGGATCGCATACGCGCAAGGCGGCCAGCAGGAAGAAGCCGTCGCCACGTTCAAGAAAGGGATTGAGGTCAATCCATACTTTTGGGTGTTGCATATCGAGCTTGGCCGGGCTTACTTCTCAATGGGAGACAACGAAAAAGCTCTCGCCGAATTCAAGCGTGTGACGGAGTTGGAGCCCGACAACGTCACAGGCTGGAACAATATAGCGACCATCTACGAGAGAATGGGCCGGTACCAAGAAAGCATCCCCGCGTACCAGAAATCCATCGAGCTCGCCCCGACGTGGCTCGCGTACTGCAACCTTGGCTACGTCTATACCGTCCTGAAACAGTACCCCGAGGCGATTGGGGCCCTGGAAAAGTCGGTTTCGCTTGGACCGAACCAGGAAGTCTGTGTGGGTAATCTAGCGGATGCCTATCGCTATTCCGGTCAGACGGACAAGGCCCGCGCCACCTACGAAAAAGCAATCGCGCTGGCCTTTCAGGACCTGCAGGTGAACCCCAGGGACACAGGCGCGATGGGCGACCTGGCATTGTACTTTGCCAAGAAGGGTGAGCCAGACCGCGGCATAGACTTCATTCAGCGCGCCCGTGCCATCGACAAGAAAGACGTGGAACTGATCTTTACTCAGGCGACGATTGAATCCCTGGCGAACAAGCCGTCGGATGCGCTTCGCACGCTCCGTGAGGCTCTGAGTAACGGATATCCGATCAAGGACGTGCAATCGAGTCCAGATTTTGCAAGCATGCAGAACCGGTCGGACTTTCAAGCGCTAATGAAGGAATTCAGCCAGCCAGCAAAATAGCTCAGCTTCAGAGAGACGGATGCGGACCCTACCCTCTGCGAAACCAATTGTAGGAAAGTCTGTGGACGGCTATTGCGTGACTCTGCGACGCAGCAACGGCAGCGTCACCATCCCAAGCAAGAGAAGAGCAAAGGATCCCGGCTCGGGGAAAGGCACCAGACCGGAAGGGTCGTTCGTCGGCGCGACGTCGAATGGGGCGTTTTCCACAAACAACTGATTGGAAGCATCGCCATTCGTACTGAAAGTGATGTCGCAGCCAACCGGGATGCCCAACACGAAATCATCCAGATCGCAATCATGATCGCCATGGCCCAGATAAGGGTCGCCGATAGACCAAAGGTACGATTGCGTCTCCCAGCTCACCTTCGTGGGAGCTGTGAAAGAGCACTCATCAACCTGCACGCCACCAAGAGAAAAACTCGTTTGACTCGCGGTCCAGCCGATGTTCGTAAGGCTCGAAACGCAGGTGAGGCCGCCATTGGTGTCTGCAGCCGGTATTGCAAACGCCACAACCGTGGCAGGGGTTGAACCGGTAACGGTGCAATCATCCGAGTTGGTCGCAATGGCACCCGTAGCGTCCGTGCTGGTCTGAAACGAACTGCAGGACGGACTGCCCGCAGGCCCGCCGCCCATCACGACGCGACCGTCACCGGTCGAGTCCGCGTGAGCAACGCCTGCCAGCACGTGCAACTGCGAAAGAACTGCACGCCAAATGCCAGTCCAATAAGCTGTTACAAGCACCTAAGTCGAGCTTTTTCATAGCATATCCAGTCTGCCTCGGTCAAGGCACTTTATTACACTGCAAAGCTTTGCACATCTCGGGAAGCAGGTGTGTCGAACGCCCCAACTCGCGGATCAAGTGACGGGACGATCATAGCCATGGACGGGGATCTCTTGAAGCCTGTCTCAACTCGCAGACGCAGCGTCCTTTTGTGCCCCGCGTGTTACAATTTCGGCCTTGAGCGACTCCGATGTCTGAGGTCCCAGCCACCAGCGAAATTAGCCTGGAAGTCATCTCGCCCGATCGTTCGCGGCGCGTCATCCGACTGAACCAGTTTCCGTTCTGCATGGGGCGGGGCGAGAGCGGAAACCAACTCCCGCTGAATGACCGCCGAATCTCCCGTCAATGTGCGGCGATCCTCTCGGAGGCCCGCCAATACTACGTTGAAGATCGCGGCCAGCATCTCGGGGTATTCGTCAACGGCGCGAAGATCGATCGCAGCCCTCTCAAAGATGGGGACGTGATTACGTTCGGCCTCGCCGATTCCTACGAGATCGTGTTCCGCACTTCGGCAGACGGTGTATCGATTCCGGAGATGCTGACGCTCGTTGGGAAAATACCCGGCGCCGAATCCGCGGCTGGCGAAGGCGATCTGAGCAGACTCAATCTTCTCCTCGAAGCCAGCATGCTGCTGCATTCGCGACTCCCGCTGGAATCCGTGCTGGGCACAGTGTTGGACCACGCGATCGCGGTCACCGATGCCGACCGCGGTCTACTGCTCGAACCGGACGGTTCGGGATCGGTGCGTCCGCGACTCGCCCGCGGCATCGGACAGACGCGCTTGCCGCTCGAGGGTTTTGCGCCCAGCCAGACTGCGCTGCGCATGGCTCTCACACAGCACTCGAACGTGATCACGCAGGACCTCGCGCAAGCCGACGCCGGTCTGCAGGCGGCGCAGAGCATCGTCGCGCAACAACTCCGGTCCGTGGTCGTGATTCCGCTGTATGCGGTGCCGCGCACCGGCTCGATGGAATCCATCGCCGTCAAACGGGGCGATCTACTCGGTGTTCTGTACGTTGATTCGCGCCGTCCAGCCGCATTTTCGAAAGTCGATCGCCAGATCCTCGATGCACTTGCCGTGCAGGCCGCCTCCATCCTGGATAACGCGCGCATGGTCGAGCGCGAACGCGAACGCCAGCGGATGGAACAGGAACTCACCATCGCCCGAGACATCCAGCAAGCCCTGTTGCCCAGGGGATTCCGCGACTTCCCCTATCTCGCGGTCTCAGGAACCAACCTCTCCTGTCTCGCGGTAGGCGGCGACTACTTTGACGTTTTCCCGATGAGCGACGAGCGAACAGCATTCCTGATCGCGGACGTGTCTGGCAAGGGCCTGGGCGCGGCGCTCGTCACAACCATGCTCCAGGGCGCTCTTTCAGGCCTGGCGATGGGCGGGGCCGACCCGGTGGCGGTGTTTCGACACCTGAACAGCTTCCTCTGCGAACACACGGATGTGGGGCGCTACGCAACCGTTTTTTTCGGGATTCTCGAAAAGAACGGTCAACTCGAGTACATCAATGCGGGCCATCCGTCTCCCCTGCTGCTTCGCCCGGAGGAAATCGCCGAAGCGTTTACCGAGGGATGCTGTCCGGTGGGCCTGCTGCCTGAAGTCGACTATGCTGCGGCCCGCATACAACTCCGACCGGGCGATACTCTGATCCTGTTCAGCGACGGCGTCACAGAAGCCATGGACACCCGGCAGGAGATGTACGGCGTGTCCCGCCTTCGCGACATTTTGGCTGGCCGGCACGATGCTCCTCTGGAAGATCTCCAAAAAATCGCCCTGGAATCCGTGCAGAACTTTGCGCGCGGCGCCAGCCAGGCGGACGACATAACGCTACTACTGGTACGCTACCGCCCGGCCGGGCAAGACTCCCCTTCGTAGAAACGATGGCTTCCTGGACGGGCGCCGCCGCCGGGGATTGTCGATGTAACGAAATATAGTATTCAGTGTAACCGAACGTTAACATTCGAAGTGCTCGGCTTAGTTAGAATCCCGGCTATGGGGAATGAAAAGATCGAGATCACGACAATAGTGGGAACACGCGACGGGCAAAAGATTCTAGGTTTGAAGGGCCCGCTAACCATCCACACGATTTTTGCGTTTCAGAACGCGGTGCGCGAACACAGCTCCTCGGCGCTGATCATCGATTTCAGCGGCGTGCCGTTCATGGACTCGGCAGGTCTCGGCGCACTAGTGGGCGCACGAGTCGCTCTGCAAAAGACAAACCAGCCGCTCGCTCTGGTGGCGTTGAATCAGCAGGTAAAGGCGTTGCTGGACATGTCGCACGTCAGCCAGTTCTTCCGCATCTTCCCCACGGTCGAAGAAGCTCAAGCCGCCGTCGCCTAGCATGAATTCTTGAAGTCGGGCGCGCGCCTCATCCGAGCCAGTGGACTTCCGCGGGGCTTCTCCCATGCGATTCCGGCCATACCTTCGGATACCCAAGCACAACAGGAGCCACAACGTGGTAACGCTCCGGCAATCCGAGTTCTCGCTTCGTGGCAGGCAAATCCAGCCATGGGCGTGCGAGACCGATCCAGCAGGTGCCCAGCCCCTCGTCACGAGCTGCCAGCATCAAGATTTCGGCTGCGAGGCAGCAATCCTCCGCAGATTGAGAGTCTGAAGATTTGGCCAGAACAGTTACGAGTGCAGGGGCGTGATGAAAGAGCACATAATTTGGATCTTCAAGCATCTGGCGCAAGCGCGCACCCCCTGAAGATTGCGACAGGGGGGTTTGAGAGAAATTCGCAAGCAGCCAAACCTTGGCACGCCTCGCGAAATCTTCCACGCGTTCGCGGCCGAGCAACACGGCGAACGCCCACGGCTGCAAGTTCATTGCACTCGGCGCGAGGATAGCCGTATCGATCAGGTTCTCGACCGTCGATCGGTCGATTTGGCGATCCGTATACTCGCGAACGGCCCGTCTCTGCTTGATGACGTTCATCAACTCCATGAAAGGCCTCCAGTGCTTTGGTCGGTGTCTACTATCTCATCCTCCGACATCTTCCTTTTAGCTCATCGGGGCGAACAAAGCTGTGCTGTGAATCACAACTTCTCCTGATGGAGGATGCGAGGGCGATCGCCATGCACCCGATCGAACTTTCACTCGGCTTCGGACTCCGACCCGTCGCCGAGCAGCAGCAAGGCGCTCTCCGCCTCGCGCAGAAATTTCTCGAGCGATTGCGGCGTCTTGAACACACCACGACCGCCTACCACGAAAATCCCCGGCTTCTCCGCCTTGAGCGCGCCCAACAGGCTCATCTCATCTTGCGGATCGATTTGACGGTATCGCACGTCAATGTTCGTGCCCTCGAGCAAAGCCCTGACTTCATTCTGCAGCACCACATTGCGGTCGGGGTTGGTCGCCGCGAGAAGGATGGTGATCCCGCCTGTTCCCGGTCTCACCAATTGTGCAGCGGCAAGCAACCTTCGCTTCCCGTCCGGCAAACCATCGTAGTGGACAAGCACGCGCGCGTCGGGAGGCAGCCCGCCCTCCGGAAGCAGCAGCACCGGAGTTGCACTCGTGGCGGCTTCTCGCGCGGTCGAGCCCATTCGCGCCTCCCCTCCGAAGGACCAGCCGACTTTTCCCATGGCGAGAAGATCGGCACCACCGGCAGCGGCCAAGACCTCCTGCGTAACCTCGCCTCGCACAGCTCGAAAAGACCACTGAACCTGAGAGTGTTCCGCCGCGGCCTCCATCGCTTTTCTGGCTCGCTCCGACTGGGCTCTCAGCTTTGCTTCCATGCTGGCTCGACTGAGGGGCGCTTCTGTCGCCGACGGGTAGAGAATTTCCCGCGCATAAGGGGAATCCGCCAGACGCAGGAGCGCAACGTCCTCGACGAAGATACCCATCAACTCCGCCTCCAGCCTTGCCGCAAGTTCCGCCGCCGCCGCAAGAGCTGCCATGCTGTGAGACGAAGCGTCGAGCGCGACGAGAATCCGCCGGATCGCGAATGCGCGACCGGGATCCGTCATTGCTCGTTCTCCAACTTCGCTCGCTGCGAGAGAGCCATCCGTTTCTCAGCAAGGTCAATCAACCGGGCCTCGACCCTGTGATTTACGCTTCCTTCGGGAAACTTCCCAGAAGGGTCGCGGTCGCCTGCCGGCACCCCGGTAAGAATCTCCATCCCCTGATTGATTGTCTCGACTGCATAGATTTGGAACTTGCCGGTCTTTACGGCATCGACGACGTCGTCCCGCAGCATGAGATGCCGGACATTCGACGCGGGGATGATTACTCCTTGCTGGGTCTGATCGCCTCGCGCCTTGCACAGATCAAAGAAACCTTCGATCTTCTCGTTCACGCCACCGATGGCCTGGACCTCTCCGTTCTGGTTCACCGACCCCGTGACCGCCAGAGACTGCTTGATCGGCAGTCCCGAGAGGGCGGAGAGAAGTGCGCAAAGCTCGGCCGACGACGCGCTATCTCCCTCGATCGGCCCATAAGACTGTTCAAAGACGAGACTCGCCGACAGCGAGAGTGGATGATCCGACGCATAACGTGCCCCGAGGAAGCCGACCAGAATGAGCACGCCCTTCGAGTGAATCGGACCACTGAGCTCCACTTCCCGTTCGATGTCGATGACTTCGCCCTTGCCCAGTCGGACCCGCGCTGTGATCCGGCTGGGACGGCCGAACGCAAAGTGACCGAGGTCGATGACCGAAAGCCCGTTGACCTGGCCGACTCTCTCGCCCTGGGTGTCGATCAAGACCGTTCCACGCAATGTTTCTTCCAGAAGCCGATCGCGCAAGCGGTCAGCGCGGTGAATCTGGGCATCGATCGCGCGCTGGATATCCTCGGCACTCACGACGCTCGAACGATTCGCCTGACGGGCCCAGTAGTCCGCTTCGCGCAACAGATCGGAGAGAGTTCTGCGATGAGCAAGGAGCTTCCCGGAGTCGCCCGCAGCGCGGGAGCTTTGCTCGATCACACGCGCAACCGCGCTGCGGTCAAACGGAAGAAGTTCTTCCTGGCGAGCAATCGTGCCGATCAAGCGGGCATAGAGAAGATTGGACTCCGGACTCCGATCCATTTGCTCCTCGAAATCGGCGGCTACTTTGAAGAGCTCGTCGAATTCGGTGTCAAGCGAGGAAAGTAGGTAATAGAGCAGCCGTTCACCGATCAGGGCGACCTTCATGTTCAAGGGAATGGGCCGGGGCTCGAGCGACACGGTGCTGACGAGACTCAACATCTGACCCAATGATTCGATGCGAATCTGCGAAGACCGCAGTGAGCGTTTAAGCCCCTCCCAGGCGTACGGTTGCAGCAACAGTTTGTGAGCGTCAAGAATCAGGTATCCGCCGTTCGCTCGATGCAATGCACCCGGGCGGATCAGATTAAAGTCGGTCGACACCGCGCCCAAATGAGCCATGTACTCGACCTGTCCGACAATGTTTTGATAGGTCGGGTGATCTTCGTACACCACGGGCGCACCGTGATTGCCGCCATGCTCCACGAGCACATTCACTTGATAACGGCGAAAGAACGCCGAACCCTTGGTGGCATAAGGCAACGGGATTCCCATGAGCGCGGCCAGCGGATGCTCTTCTGGGGTGAGGAATTCATCTACGTTTTCCGTGATGTCCTCCTGGACATCATTCAAGAAACTCACCACGTCCGGCAGATCCGCATATTTCTTCCGCCGTTCCTCGATCAAGTGACCGATGGCAAAGATTGCAACTTCGTGGTTCAGCGCGCGAATCTTCTCCCGGCCTTCTTGCTCAAGCCGCGGCATTTGACGCAGGATGGTTTGGAGTTTTTCCTGGAGATCGGCGATTGCGGCCTGGATTTGCCGGTGTTCCGATTCGGGCATCTGTTCGAATTCCTGGGGGCTGACGATTTCACCCTTTCGCATAGGCGCGAGGGCGATGCCTGTGGGAGTTCGCAAGACCGCAATCCCCTTCTCGTCGGCTTGGCGCTGGATTTCTTCGAGGGCCTTTCCCTGTTGCTCCTTAACCTCCCGTTCGATGACATTCTTGCGCGCCGTGTAACTCTCACTTTCAAACGCCGACGGGATCGCCGAACGCAAGTCCTCCAGCAGGCGGTGCATGTCTTCGCGCAGTAACACACCTCGGCCCGGAGGGAGTCTCAAGGCGTGTGGTGTCTCCGGTTTATCGAAGTTGTTGACGTAGCACCACTCATCGGGTGTCGGCTCGGCCGCCGCCCTCTTCTCAAGGAACGTCTGAACCGTGGCGAACTTCCCCATTCCCGCCGGTCCGAGCAAGAAGAGATTGAAGCCCGGCCTGCGAATGCCGATCCCAAATTCAACTGCCTGAAGGGCGCGATCCTGGCCGACAAACTCAGTAAGGTCGGCGAGCTCCGCAGTGTTCACGAATTTCAACTCGGAGAGATCACAGCGCCGGTACAGCGCCTCCGGCGGTAGAGCTTTTGCCCCAATTGTCTTGGCCACCAGGTTGATTCTCCTTCTGATTTTGAGAGCTGCGGGAACATTAAGACCGTTGTCATTCCGGGGATGTGACTCACGTCACCGAGCCGAAACCCCAGGTGGAATAGAAGTGGTTCTTTGGCTGGCGGCGCGCCAAACTACAGGACCGCACGAGGGATAGAGTTCGTGGCAATCGAAAAGAGCCAACTGCGGAAACTGGACGAATATCGGTGGCTCGTGCCCCGCGGCACGAAGCCCGGTATGCGCACGGACGCGCTCATCTACGCGGATGAGCGTCTCCTGGAACCGATGCTCGCTGATCTCTCCATCGAACAGGCCATGAACGTGGCGTGCCTGCCCGGAATCGTCGGCCGGTCGATGGGAATGCCGGACATGCACGAAGGCTACGGCTTCCCGATCGGCGGCGTAGCGGCAATGGACTGCGAGCAGGGCGTTGTCTCCCCGGGCGGAGTCGGCTTTGATATCAACTGCGGAGTCCGGCTGCTCACGACATCGCTTCAGAAGGAAGAGGTGACGTCGCGCCTGCGCCATCTGGTCGATCGGCTGTTTCTCGAGATCCCCTCGGGGAGCGGTTCGGAAGGTCAGGTGCCTTGCAGTGTACCGGAACTCGACGAGGTGCTGGAGCGCGGCGCCGCCTGGACGGTGGAGCACGGTTACGGCGAACCTGAGGATCTCGAATTCTGCGAAGCATCGGGCGCGATGCGGGAAGCCGATCCCGAGAAGGTCTCAAGACACGCGAAGCAGCGAGGCAGGCCGCAGCTCGGCACGCTGGGCAGCGGCAATCACTTCCTCGAGATCGATTACGTCGAAAAAATCTTCGAGCCCAGGGCAGCCGAACGATTCGGCTTGAGGTTGAACGAAATCGTCATCCTCATCCATTGCGGTTCGCGCGGGCTCGGCCACCAGGTCTGCACCGATTTCGTCAAGGTGATGGGCGAAGCGATGCCTCGACACGGAATCTCCGTTCCCGACCGCCAACTCGCTTGCGTTCCCCTGCACTCACCGGAGGCGAAGGACTACCTGGCTGCCATGGCGGGCGCCGCGAATTTTGGGTGGGCAAATCGCCAGGCCATCACCCATTTCACACGCAAGGCGTTTCGCGACGTGCTTGGGCAAACTGTGCGGCTCCACATGGTCTATGACGTGGCGCACAATATGGCGAAGCGCGAGCGGCACTGGTTCGAGGGCAAAGAGTGCGACGTGCTCGTTCACCGCAAGGGGGCAACGCGGTCGTTTGCGGCTGACGCGCCGGATTTGCCGGCCGCCTACTGCGACATCGGCCAGCCCGTACTGATCCCCGGCTCCATGGGCACGGCGAGCTATGTGCTGGTCGGTGCGCCCGGCGCCATGAACGAAACATTCGGTTCCGTTTGCCACGGAGCCGGCCGGGCGATGTCCCGAACCGCGGCGAAAAAAGGCCGCCACGCCAAGACGGAGATGCAGAAGCTCGAGGACCAGGGAATCATCGTCCGAGCCGGAAGCCGCGCCGGCATGTTAGAAGAGATCCCTGAAGCGTACAAAGACATCGATGCGGTCATCGAAGTGGTGCACAATGCCGGCCTCGCGCGCAAGGTCGCGCGTCTGAGGCCCATGGGAGTGATCAAAGGTTAGGCAAACTTCGGTTAGGCAAGCTTCGTCGCAACGCTAGACATGCGCGCCTGAGATTTCTCCGGAGTCGCGAGGTAGCGAGCGAACCAGTCCGCGGCCACTCGCGCGACCTCTTCCAATTTCCCCGGCTCTTCGAATAGGTGCGTCGCGCCGGGAATGATGACCAACTTCTTCTCGGGGCAACGGAGCTTCGCCAGAGCTTCTCGATTCATGCCGATCACGGGCTCGTCGTCCCCTCCCACGATCAGCAGAGTGGCGGCACGGACCGAACCGAGCGCGTCTGCCGCGAGATCGGGCCGCCCTCCACGAGAGACAACCGCTGCGATCGCGTCCGGAAGTTGGGCGGCTGCTACGAGCGCCGCAGCTGCGCCGGTGCTTGCCCCGAAGTAGCCGAGCCTGACGCCTTTCATGTCAGGCCGGCCCAACACCCATCGAGTCGCACCGATTAGGCGTGCCGCGAGCAACCCGATGTCAAAGCGAAGCTCCGCCGTGTATTGATCAACGGATTCCTCTTCGTGAGTCAAAAGATCGAAAAGCAAGGTCGCTATTCCTTGCGACTGGAGGATGTCCGCCACATATCGATTTCGTGGGCTGTGGCGGCTGCTGCCGCTGCCGTGCGCGAAAAGGACAAGCCCACTGGCGCTCTTTGGGAGCGCCAGAGTACCCTCCAGGTTCACTTTCCCGGCATCGATCAACACTTCGGTTTCAATGCTGTCTTTCCTGGTTTTCCGGCCCGGGATCATGAGCAAACTCCTCTCTGCACAGCCTAGCCCTTTATGCGCTCTTTTGAGCAGTGCGCTGCGCGGCCCGATGAATCAAGTCCGTCACTTCTTCGTCCGTGACCTGCGAAAAATCGCCGTAGAACTGGCCAATCGCGTAAAACGCTTCCGGCATGTCCACGCAAACAAGATCGTCTACCATGCTCCTGAGCCGGTGGCAGGTCGAGAGGGGCGCGACTGGAACGGCGACCACAAGCCGCGCCGGCTTCATCTGCCGCAGTGCATCGATTGCTGCGCGCATGCTCGAGCCAGTGGCAATCCCATCGTCCACGAGGAGAACGGTCCGGCCTTCAAGCTTGAGCGGGGCACGAGACCCTCGATAGACGCGCTCGCGCCGTTCGAGTTCGTGCCTGACGCGTCCGGTGATTTCCTCGATTTCCTGCTTGGAAATGCCCAGCCCTTCGATCAACTCCTGATCGAGTACCCGCACACCGCCCGTCGCAACTGCGCCGAACGCGAGTTCCTCTTGTCCCGGAACGCCGAGCTTCCGTGAGAGGAAAACATCCAGCGGAGCGTCCAGCGCGTTCGCTACTTCGAAGGCGACAGGAACGCCGCCGCGCGGGATTCCAAGCACAGTCACATCTTGGCGCTTTGCGTATGCCGTCAGTTTCGACGCCAGCCGGCGGCCGGCGTCGACTCGATCTTCGAAAATCATGTCGCTCTCTTCTTCAAGGCCGTCCCTAAGATGCCGAGGCCGCCGCGCGAACGGCTCGCCGTGTACCGGGCTTCCCAACAATCCGCACAGTGCTGGCTTGCGGACCTTTCTCCCCTTCCTCCTCGGCGAAGCTTACGGTCGTTCCGATCTTGAGCCGGGCGAAGCCCCGATTCAAAACGCTGTCCCGATGGAAATAGATCTCTCGTCCATCCGGCGTCACCAGGAATCCATAGTCTTCGTCCGGAAGAAGCGATCTGACGCGCGCGACTGGAAGAGGCTCATGAGTCTTCACGCGGCCGCTCTGCCGGCGACCGTAATCCTGCAAACGCCGGGCGGCGGCGTTGAAGGCGTCGTCAATCGCCTGACGAAGATTCTTGTGTGGAGCTCCCACTTCGAGATTCTTCGTCGTCTTCGCTTTGCCTTCAAGCGCGGCGCGGGTCCTCAAGTGGGGCTGGTGCTTGACCACCACCTCTCCGCCGGGCAGCGTCAGGTCGATTCGGATATGGTATTGCGCGCCTTTTCGATGGTGCCGGTGGGGAAGCTCAACAGCCACACGGCAACCCATGATCGGCCGGTAGAGGCTCTCAAGCCTTACCACTTCCTCCTCAATCCATTCCCGGACGAGCGGTGACGACTCCGTGTTGCGAAACGTGATTTGTAGTGGGACCTGCATGGCCATCCCTCCCTCGTAAACCAAGGCTAGGCTCCCACAGGCGAAAAGAAATCACAGTGACCCAAGTCACGGTCACGAATTTTCTTGCGAGGCGATCAGGGGTAAGTTTGGCTGAAATCGGCGCTGCTCGCGCGTCAGCCAGTTCTTCCACGTCTTTTCCGCTGCCGCAGAAGCCCAGCCAGCGTCGCATAGGTCAGCTAGAGCCAGATGGGACTGTGCCAGGCGTAGCTCCCGGCCTTCCGCTACCCCAAGCTATCCATTTGACAATGCGATAGTTAAAGTGGCTACCGTGCGAGGATGCAAGTCTCCGGAAGGACCAATGTCTCGCCCGGCCGGATGAGATCTGGGGAGTGGAGCTGAGGGTTGGCGGTGGCAATACAGGTGACCGCCGAGGATGTCCCGAACTCGGCGCGTGCGAGGCTCCACAATGTATCGCCCGATCGAACGACAAACTGCTTTGTGTTCCAAGGACGTTCGGGTCGCAAATGAATCGTGTCACCGACGCGGAGAACGTTCGGATTCGAGAGTTCAGGATTGAGCGCGGACAACTCGCGCCAACGCGCTCCGCTCCCGAGATACCGTTTGGCCAGCTTCCACAATGAATCACCGTGCTCGACTTGAACGCCAATGGCGCCGCTTGAGTTGACTGCGGGTCGCCCAAGCACGGGCAGGGGCTTCGGCGTCGCGTCATGGGTCGCGAGATCGGGAGCGGATCGTTTTGGATTCGGCGGCTCGGCATATACGACTTTCCATCCTGTCGGCGAAGAAACCAAGGCCGTGCGCGGCGCCTGGTTGATCACAGTTCGTGCCGACTGCAGAGGCTGAGGGCGATCCACTGGCAAATTCATCTCCGGCATTTGCACAGGAACCGAAGGCGATGCGGAAGAGGAAATCGGTGTCGGCTGCTGCTGCGCGGCTGCCGGAGGCAGCGCCGCAGTCACAACGGGCGAACCAGGAACAGGAGAAACGGATGCTGCAACCGCAGGAGCGGACGCATTTGTGCGCGCGGCAAGAGCCCGCGCCTGATCTTCTGGAACCAGAATGTGCGGCTTCTCAAGATCGTCGTTCGTGTAGACGTGCGTTTCGCGCCGTGGCTCATCCTTCTTGCGTTCCCGCTCTTGGCGAGCGATATCACCGAGACTCTGAGCAAAACTCGTCATGGTGCAGAGTAAAAACAGCGACACCACGGCGCCACCAATGAGAGCCACGCGCCGCTGGAGTAACGCTTGCATCAGTAATCGCTAAGAACCTGAGTTGATTTGACTTGCGCCCAACGCCTATCTAAGCAAGTTAGCCAAATAACGGCAAGAAAATCAGCACGGATCGTGCGGTGAAGGTAACTGGGAAGAAGACTCGAGAACTCGGGGCATGTTTCAGTCCACGGGGAGTGCGCCAGGGAACCACTCGTGCGTCCCGCTGTACTGGCATGGGAAATGAAGTGGCGCGCCCGAGAGGAGTCGAACCTCCGACCTTCTGGTTCGTAGCCAGACGCTCTATCCAGCTGAGCTACGGGCGCACCTCTTTATTGTGAATGACTTGCAGCATGTCCTCAAGTGGAAAATGGGGGCCATGGATCCAATTAAGCCGCTTCCGTTCCCTCCATCCGAATTACGTTGGACGACCCACGGGTGAATCCTAGGCCGACTTTCTCAGCCCAGCCCTGCCGGAATTCAACATCTTCCTTCACAATGTTCCGCATACCTATCGGTCACGTCCTTGTGGGCGTGTCGAATCCAGAACTTCTCCAAACTCCAGGGCGCTTCTGCTTTTTTTCAGTGTGGATGCTCTGAAACGTCGAAAGGTATATCACTGCATGGCCCAAGCTTGACCGCCCCTCGCAGCTCTCAGATTCATATTGAAGCACACGCAAAAATCAAGTGCTTGTACTCGTCCACGAGATTGGTGAACACCACTACACCGCGCGCGGGGCGGAGTTCTTTGTGTCGAGTTGAACCAGGTGTTCAGGCTGCTGAATGGGCCAACAACGGGCATTCGCACGGCCCAGGGTCGACCGCGAAGATTCCTCCGCCGGAACGGAAACGCATCACGAGAAGCTTCGACAAGCACGCAGCGCCGTTTCAGATCCTGAGAATCCTGCCACCAGCAAAGTGGAGAGACGGAATTTGGGCGCGTACAATCACCTTCACGGCTGAAAAGCTACGGCCCGCCAACGTGCATCGGCATTCCCGCGACGACAGCCTCGAACGGGGACATCGCCGAGCTGCTGCTGGCAGAGAGTCATCTGCCGCGGCGGCTCTTTAGCGGCGCTAGCGTCGCCGCCGGGATAAATCTACAGCGACCAGCCACAGGGCTCAGGGGGCAGGGCGGGGAAAAGTGTCGCAGGTATCGGCCGGAAGCAAGTATCGGTCAGAAGAGAGCTAGTTTCGAGCTTTGGGATTCTGCGGAGAGGCAAAACTGGCCCGTTCCGTCGCCCGTGGAAGTACCTGGCAGTGCAAACCCGACTTACAGTTGCGTTCCGCGGCGGTCAGGAGTTATGTTATCCGGCGGACGGGGCTCGATAATGGAAATTCCGGCTCAAAACCGGGATGGACCATTAGACTCAGGCGGTGAGCGTTGCAAAATCAGGGGAATAGGCCACTCGGTACGCACCAGGATCTAACCGATGCGAAGACGTGGATTCAGCGCCTGGAGAGGCCGGAGAGAATAGCCGGTCTGAGGATTGATGATGTGGTGGCTTGCTTGAAACTGAAGCCAGGTGACGTGGTTGCCGACATAGGGGCCGGCACCGGTGCGTTCTCCATACCGTTTGCGAAGGCTGTCGCGCCGTCCGGAAAAGTTCTGGCGGTCAATATTTGGCCGGGTCTCCTGGATTACATCAATGAAAAGGCAAGAAAAGAGAACGTGACCAACCTCCAAACGGTTCTTGCGAAACTAGATGATCCCAAACTACCGAAAAACCAAGTGGATGTAGCCTTTTTCCATGATGTCTTTCATAACATGGATGACCGCCAGGCGTATCTGGAAGCGATTGCCTCTTGTCTCAAACCCAGCGGACGGGTGGCAATCATCGAACAGGAATTTGATGATCCGATCGCAAAGAAGTGGGATTTGCCCGAAGACAGGATCACCAAGGATCAGGTGAAAACCTGGATGGCGAATGTGGGATTTCATCTCATCGGGGATTACGATATTTTCGAGGGCGAAAACAATCCTGAAGGCGCCGGAATGCCACAGAGGTGGTTCGTGGTCTACACGCGAGGCCCCGCGTCTGGTCAGTAGCTTCACCACCGTACGTTATTCACAGACCTTGGAGTAGAAGAACCAAATATCCGTGAAGTGGATTCTGGATGACGTGCCGCTCAATTGGCGAGAACAGGAACAGAGAATCCTTCGGGTACTTTAACCTACCAGTGCTTGGGTTCAGCGGTTCCCTGTGCCACTAGTCTTTCGTAGAGCCATACCCATAGGAATCGATCGGCGCAACCTAAATGCAGCCGATAGTCACGGTTGGAGCGTTGGAGGACCGAGAGCTGATGCCGCAGGCCAGAATCTCGGCGTTCAGCGCTGCGCGGGTTCGAAATCCTCGCTGAATTGAAAAAAGAGCGAGAAAGTGATCGTGAACATGGCGGCGGTAACCTATAGTCGGTGCTGTTCAAGTTCAACTGGTTTAACGAGAACGGAGTTTTTGGTAGTGACAGTGGCTCGGCGTTTTGGGCGGCGCGACAAAACGTTTACCCAACGGCTCTCGCCGGCCGGTCTTGCGTCGTGGTTCGGCAAGCTTTGTTCAGGAGACTCGGGGTGCGGAAGAAGCAAGAATTCTATGGTTGGACGCTGCTAGCTGTTCTCTTCTCCCTGGATTTCGTCAACATGGGATTTCCTTTGTACGGCGGGACCGTCATCAATAGCTATATGCTGCATCAGATTCGGATGAGCCGCAGCACCCTTGGGCTGGGATTCACGTTTTCAAACTTGTTCATCGGCTTGTCCTCGACGGTTGTTGCCATGTCGATTCTCAAGCGCGGTGTTCGTAAGACCTTTGCAATTGGATCCGCGCTTATTTGTGCGGGTTCTCTGTTCCTGGCGTTCTTCGCATCCAAGCCCTGGCATTATCTGGCCGGTTACGGCGGGATTATCGGCGTTGGCATGGGTTTCGGCACTGTTGTTCCGGCGGGAACTGCTGTGACCCGATGGTTCAGGCGTTACCGCGGGAGGGCGATGGGGATTTGCATGGGCGCTTCGGGATTCGCTGGATTTGTGGTCGCGCCTCTGCTCAACAGAATGATCGAGGCAAGCGGCGGCAATTGGCGGGTTGGCTGGCAGATTGTCGCAGGTGTTGCTGTTATTTCAGGGATTATGGCGTTGCTTTTCGTCAAAGAGCGCCCGGAAGACTTGGGACAGGTCGTCGATGGAATCCCGGAAACTGAACCAGAACGCCAAGCGCATCAGCCGCGCCAGGGGCGTGGCCCGCGTGAATTGATTACGACATATTCGTGGACTCCGGCGGAAGCTTACAGAACCAGATCCTACTGGCTGATCGTGATTGCCGGAATTGCCTGCAAGTACCCATTCTTCTTTTTCATGGCCCACTGGATTCTCCACGCGCGAGGCGCGGGCATTCTTGCTTCCGACGCGGCCTGGACGATGGGCTTGTTTGCCGTGGGAGGCATCGTTGGGCGGCTAATCGGTGGGTGGCTAATGGACACGATCACCGGCCGCTACGCATTCATGATCGGGCTCGGTCTCTATCTGATCGGCTCGTTCCTCGCGATTAAAGTGAACCCGAACGCGCCCGTCATCGCTGTTGCTGCTGCTACATTGTACGGGCTGGCTTACGGCTGGGCGTTCACCTGCATGAATACCTGCACGGCCCACTTCTACGGCTCTGCAGCTTTTCCCAAGTTGAGCGGAATGATGATCCTGTTGACGTCCGCGATCAGCTCGCCGGCCGGGGTTATCGGAGGGAAAATTTTCGACGTTTATGGCGGTTACGCGCGGGCGTTTGAACTGAACGTTCTACTTGCCGCTATCGGCATTATTGCGATGGCTTTCGCGACGATGCCTTCCCCGTTTCCAGGTTAGCCATGCCGATACTGTTCGCCACAAGGGTGCCTGCAAAGGACCTAGGTATCGTCGCCCCCCTTTCGAGCGTCGGGTGTCACGGACTACTCTTGCACTCAACCTGAATTCCCTTTGTTTTAAGGAGTCGATGCGTCGAATGCGAGCGTAATGCATCAGCCGGGCCAACGCTCAAAAACGCTCAGGGCTCAATCCAGTGAGACTGATGCTCGGTGAGCCATCCAGGAGGCACTCGGCAATCAGCTTTCCGGTCACAGGGCCTAGGGTGAGTCCCAACATTGCGTGGCCAGTGGCAATGAACAGACCCGGGTATCGCGACAGCGGACCCACGGCCGGCAACCCATCGGGCATGCATGGTCTCAAGCCGCACCATTCCGACCGAAAGACCACGTGTTCCGTGCCGTTCAGATAACGCTTCGACGCATTCGTGAGTTGTTCCAGGCGCGGGCGCCTGATTTCGTGATTCATGCCTGAGAACTCGAGCGTACCTGCAAAGCGCACGAAGCCGTCCATAGGTGTGCAAAACACCATGTTCTCGCCGAGTACACAAGCATGACGAAGGAGCGGTGGATTTCCTTCGGCAGATTCACAGTCGCGGTGATAGCCCTTGGCAGCCTGCAATGGAAATCGCAGGCCGAGCCTGCGAATGAGCGAAGAACTGTAAGCCCCGGCGGCCAGAACTACGGCATCGGATTCCATCACCTCGCCGCTCTGCATCAGGACCCCGCGGACTCTACCATCAACCATCCGTATCTCTACAACATCAGCCCCCGTTTGGAATTTCGCACCATGACGCTTGGCCCGCTGCGCCAACTCGAGCACGAAACGATACGGATTAACGGTAGCCGCCTCCGGATAGAACACGCCGCCCAGTACCTGGCGGTTCAACGCAGGCTCTCGTTCCCGCAGCGCCTCCCCGGGAACTATCTCCGGATGGAAACTATAACGTGCGATGAAAGCAGCTTCCTTTTTGGCTGATTCAAGGCCGTGCTCTGTCAGATAGATCTCATAATATCCCTCGCGCCGGAAGCAGCACTCCAGCTTCTCCTGTTCAACCAGCTCGTCAAACAGTTCCCGGGTGGCGTGACCAAGCGGCGCCATGATGCGCATTGAGGATTCCAGATGTTCTTCGGTGCACGTCTGGCTGAATGTCCACAACCACCGGGCGAGTTCGGGATCCGGACGCGGGGCAATATACAACGGGCTAAGCGGGTCGAACAGCGATTTGGCAGCCTGCTTTACGCGCCCTGGTTTATTGATTGGCGTATGGCCGGGTGTAATAGAGCCGGCGTTGCCGTAAGAAGCTCCTCTGCCGATTTCGTCTCGCTCCAGCACGGTGACCCGTGCGCCGCGCTTAGCGAGGAAGTAGGCGCAGCAGACGCCGATCACACCCCCGCCGACGACAACCGTGTGACGGTCCAGCGGGCGTGTTGGAGAAAGTGTAGAAGGATTCAAGACTGCCTGCCTTTAGGTCGCGACCTGATTGTAGCGCCGGCGGTCCGTGGTTGGCGATCCTGCCCTGGGTCCGCAGCACAGCTTTGACTTTAAGGCGTTTGCACCGAAAAAATTGGACAGCGCAGCGAAGCGGACTCCCGAACCAGGCTGTTTGGACCATAAGGACGCAATCGCCGGCTGGCATCTTCGGTCGTCAGCCCGGCGGAGTTGCCTGTAGCTGTTAGAACAGCTCCTGCAACGGCCGTCTGGGCAAGTAGCTGCACGCGGTGGTGATTATTACCGAGGAAGAGAGGACGCCCTCCGTGCCAACATTGCTGATGCCAGGCGACTCGATTTGCTGGTAGAAGTCGTGCTATCCCAGTCAAACCATTCCCGGATGTCATTAAACCTCTTTCAGTGTACTTGCCTTTCCGTTCCAATCGTCGCCACAACGCATTGCAGAGGCACTTCCTCCCGAGCGTATTCTCCGTTTTCCCCCTTTGGTCACCATAAATTTCATTGGCTCCGTGGATTCACGCGATTGTACCTGTTCTAATGCGGATTCACTGGGAGCTGCCGCAGCTTGAACCGCTGCAGCTTTCCCGTCGAAGTCTTGGGGAGATCGACCACGAACTCGATCCACTTGGGGCGTTTGTAGCCGCCAATCCTGTGCGCGACCCAGTCCTTGAGCTCCTGGGCCAGTTCGTCACTGGGAAGGAAATCCGGGTTCAGAACCACGTAGGCCGCCGGTTTGGTGAGCCCTATCTCATCCTCGCGAGGGACGACCGCAGCTTCCCGGACGGCCGCATGGGCAACCAACGTACTTTCAACCTCGGGCGGGCTGAGCCACCGACCGTTGACCTTAAATACGTCGTCGGCGCGCCCGGCATGCCAGAAGTAGCCGTCTCGATCTTGGTAGCACTTGTCTCCCGTGCGGAACCAGGGACCCTCAAAAGCTTCTTTGGTTTTCTCGGGTTGGCTCCAATAGCCGGAACAGATGGAGTCCCCTTTGATCATTAAGTTGCCAATCTCGCCCGGAGCGACGGTGCACCCGCTTTCATCGACGATCTTGGCTTCGTACCCGGGTACGATCTTGCCGATGGAGCCGGGCCTCGCTTCGCCAGGGCGGTTCGAGATCATCGCCTGCAAAGACTCGGTGGAGCCCAGGCTATCAAGAATCTCAATGCCAAAGCGCTGTTTGAAACGCTCGAACAGCAAGGCGGGGAGGGACTCGCCCGCCGAGATCGCGTGACGTACGCTCGAAAGGTCAAACTCCCTCCCATCCTCGCGCCGATAGTCCAGCAACGAGGCATAGTTCGTAGGTACGGAGAAAAACAGAGTCGGACGGTAGCGTTCGATGTTGGCGTAAATACCGGCCGGGGTAGGACGGGCCGGGGAGAGGATCGTGGTGGCGCCACAGTACAAGGGGAAATAGCCGGCATTCCCCAATCCGTACGCAAAGAACAAGCGAGCGACACTGTAACATCGGTCGCGATCGTTCATGTGCAGAACGCCCCTGGCGTACAACTCGGAGCACACCATCATATCCTGATGACGATGGATGCACGCTTTGGGAGCCCCGGTGCTTCCGGAGGAGTACAGCCAGAAGGCAGCAGCATCTTTGCTGATGGGTTCTGATTCGAGCCTGGGGGAGGATACATCTATTGCATGGTTCCACGTAGGAAAGGGTTGGTTGGGTCCCCCGACGGCGACCAGCTCACGCAGGTATCGGAGCCGTTCCCGTGATATCCCCTCCAATTGTGGCACCAAGGACTGGCTAACCAGGGCGACCCTTGCGCGCGTGTCGTCGAACAAGTATTCGTACTCGTGCCGCTTCAGCTGCGTGTTGATGGGCACCGCGACTGCGCCGATCTTGATGGCGCCAAAGAAGCAATACAGAAACTCCGGCGTATCCTCAAGCAAGAGGAGCACGCGCTCTCCTGATCGCACACCCATCTGGCGAAGTGCATTGCCTACGCGGTTCGTTTGCTCCAGTAATTGCTGATAGCTGATCCGCTCCTCGCCGCACTCAACCGCAATGCTCCCCCCTCTTCCCTCGAGCACATGGCGATTCACGAGGTGCGTGACGACATTGGCGGTTTCCGGCAGAGCGATCAAGGGCTTTTGCACTCCCTTGTTGTGTCCCTTCCATCACCGGCATGCATCTTGTGCGTTCGGTATCAGGTCACGAGCACCCGTCATGAAAGACTTAGGCTGCCCCTGCGGGGACGCCTCAAGCCGCCCCGGCTCCCGAAGGGCCGCGAGCAACTCCGCTTGTCGGGGCCTCCCGAGGGTCAGTGGAAATGCGCCCGGCTCCAGTTTGATTTTTCGTCTCATTGTGCAATGGGAGGCAGTGGAAATGCGTGATACGGATCACATCCAAAGGTGAGATGCATCACTGATGCGCATCCAGCACGCAGTAGCAACTCTTCTTATCTCTCAGGTCCATGCCTAGCGAGGGTTGTGAGTTGATGAAACCCGGACCCCGGCGAGACATCGGAATTGATCTTCACGGCGTTTCCGTTGACGTAATAGTTGGCTTTTGGCCCACTAAATACCTGAAACTGTGTGCCGGTCATAGGATCCGAGACATTTTGCAGACCCGTAAGGGTTTCTCCCCAGGTTGAGACCTGCTGCGCCTGCGAGGCATGATGCGATTCATAACCGGCCACTTGCTGATTCATTGCGGCTGTACGCGCTTCGTAAGTGTCGTACGCGCATATACGCTAGCGATTCGAGGGCCATCAGAGGTGTCGCAGTCGTCGGAAACGCTGCCCTCGGTGGCTTTGGTGCCGAGATCATCCTTCCATGCAGGGGGCATCGTCAGAAACCAATCCCGCTGGCGCAAAATCATCGTCTTGCAAACACCGGAGAAACGGTGCTTCGCGTAGAGCTCGGCATAGGATTGGCCGTCCCGGTAATTGGAGACCATCATTTGAAATTGCGGCGGCCTCGAGTATGCCTGGCCTTCCCGGCCGGTGTGCAGTCCGGGCAGAGTATAGGGCGGCACATTCACGTCGAAGATTCGCAAGATAATCTTCGAGTCGAGGGAGCGCACGTCCATCATCCAGCGCACGTCGAAATAGCCGAAACGATACATTCCGCCCAGCACCTGCCAGCCGACAGGAACGTCCATCGAAAACGCGCCTTCGGCAGAATCGGTATAGCGCACCCAATTAAGCTCGGCGGCGGATTTCGGAACCTGGTTGCGATCGATTGAAAAATTGTTTGCGGAAGTTGGGGCGCTGCGAGCGTAGGTCAAACTGACACACATGATGCAAAGGGTGGCAATCGCCTTCCAACTCATAATAAGCTCCAAGCTCCCCTCTTTGAATGCCGCGCCGCTTCGCCTTCTGAAGCCAAGCGCTATCTCTCGAAATCGCTGCGCCCACACTTCCTGAACAAGAGCTGAAAGGGCTGAGGCGACGCGTTCTATACACCCCTTACCACCGCGTTCGATTCCACAGCGTCCCGCTTATGGGCGAGCGGGAGGAGCCGGGAGGGCGGGAGCGCCGCTCTCCAAATACGCGCGAATCATCTTCTGCTGCTCCGGCGTTAGAATCGCCTTCGCGGCGAGCATAGCGTCGAGGCAGTGGCTTATCAGCTGCGACGTGGATTTGGAGATTTCGTCGCCTTTGTTCATCACCGCGGCCCTGTCCGGCTTGTCGGCACGGAGAAGTTCCCGCAGATCAATCGAATCGACGGCGATGTCCGCCCCCGTCTTGATCGTGAATGTTTCCGTATCGACGACGATTTTCCGGAGGCTATCGGCCTGCTGGTCCGTTAGGCCGAGCATGGTCCGGACGCGGGTGTCGTCCAGCGCCGCCAGCAGCCTGGAAAACCTCTGAAGCGGTCCGCCCGATTCCTGGCCACGCCCTCCTGCGTCCTGGGAGCGCCGCGACATCGGTCCCATCATCTGCATCATGTCCGGGGTCATCATGCCCGCGCCCATTATGACTGGACCCACTAGTCGCTGGCCGGGAACCCCAGAGTTGGCGGACTGTTGCTGGTCCTGCGCGGATTGCGCGGGTGGGGGCTGGGCCGGGCGTTGAGCAGCACTGGTGCTTGCAAATACCGAAAGACTCGTTACAAAAACCAAAGCGACAATCATCTTGAATCGCATCAAGTTCCTCCCACCGATACGCGCCGACCGTAATCCGGGATTCCATCTCGTCCCGGCTTGCCTCCGATGTAGCTGCGAGTATACTCCCTGCGGCTCCCCCTCCTGCTTCGACAACTTCCCTTGTCACCGCGCAAACAGAAAGTGTTGCCGCCCAGGGATTGCGCAGGCATGCCTGATTTGATTTTCAGATTCCCCATCGAAATCCACGGTGACGACCAGTTTTAAACCACTGTCGTCGGACGTGCCGAGGAGTCTGCGGTGTTTTCACACGGAATACGGCTGAATATGCAGGGAACCGCAAAAACATCGCAAATCATGCGTACTCGGTGTTCCTGGGGGGAACTCAGGATTGCAAGGTAAAACGTTCAAATTCCGCGATTCCTCGGCGCCTCTAAGAGGGTTTGAAAGCGGTTAGACAGAGCGGAACGTTCAGCCTAGCTTTGTCGGCCGTCCGAGTCCCAGAATGAATTGCCTACGCATTTCCAAGAACTCAGTCGTCGCCGTCCTCAGATCGTCGACTAGACGTTGGTGAAGTCCTGAGTCGTGCCGGTTCCGCTCGATATAGACGAGAAGGATGTCATCCAGTTTTCTTCGGCTGCCTTCAGAGGGTCAGAAGAGTTCATGCCCGTATCTTCCTCACGTCTAGCCGTACCTCCAGCGCGCCTCAACATCGGGTGCTATCGAATGAGTTTGAGGTAGAGGCTTCGCTCGGCGGAGTTCATGACTGAGTAATTTGGGGGAATCTCAGCTGTGCATGCTTTTCAATCTGCTGCTCGACCTTAACGGTGCCGCCGTCGTGGACAAAGTGCCGCGTCTCCCAAACTGTCCAGAAGCGAACAGATAATGGCTTCCGCTGAGTCCAGGATGCAGTTGGAGCTATCATGAGAGATACGGCCTGTCAGGTAGCGTTTTCTCGTAGAGCGAAAAATCAACCTATGCGCAGTTGAAGAACCCAAAGGTAAGTCACTCAATGAAAGACACTTACGGAAATATCCGCTTGGACTTGTGCGTGCTTTAATAGATTTCTGAATGAGAAATGAGAAACGTCGGTTCACGGAGTAATTGGACGCAAATTAACCCGTGTGAACCTATTCCCTCGGCTCCGAAAGGATTTCTAGATCGATGAGTATGGCGCAGGTAGGAAAGTATGAAGAGACGCACTCGAATTGGCGAGAACACATCAAGGCTGTGCGCAATGTTCCGCCTTTGTTCAAAATGGTGTGGAAAGCCGCACCGGGAGTGGTGGCGTCGAGCATCTTCCTCAGGCTGCTTGCCGCCCTGGTTCCGCTTGCAATTTTGGCCGTCACGAAAGTGATCATCGATTCGATTTATAACCTCACTTCGCACCATACTGCGCTTCCGGAAATGTTTTGGTGGCTGGTGGCTCTCGAATTTGCGCTCGCGAGTCTCGCGATGATTTCGGCACGGGTCATCAATCTCTGCGATGGCCTGCTTGCCGATAAGTTTACCCGCTACATCAATATCCGGATTATGGACCATGCGTCGTCTCTCGATTTGATGTCCTTTGAAGACCCCCTTTTCTACGACAGGCTTGAGCGTGCGCGCGTGCAAGGCACGGACCGAATCGGAATGATTCAGGCCACCGGTCGATTGGTACAGGAAATCATCACCACCGCTAGTCTAGCTGCAAGCATCTTCCTCTTTTCTCCGTGGATTTTGTTTGTCCTGATCGTGTGTATTCTGCCAACTTTCCTGGTGGAGACACGCTTTGCATTTCTGGGGTATTCGCTTAATTCCAGGCAGACTCCTGCTCGCCGGGAGATGGAATACTTTCGGGTTCTCGGCGGCAGCAAGGAAAGCGCAAAGGAACTGAAACTGTTTGGGTTGAGCTCATTCCTGGTAGACAGATATACAAAGCTTTCCGACGAACTTTATGGGGAGACGGTCGCATTGTCGCGACGCCGGTTGCTTGCGGGGATGGTATTTGCGCTTCTCGGGATTATTGGCTACTACGGCTCCTACGCATTCGCAATTCATCAAACCCTGATTGGCGTGTTGACTTTAGGAACGCTGACTCTGCTCGCGGGAGCTATCGCTGGTGCAAGCTCCAATATTCAGGCAGTCTTGTCCACGTTTTCGAGCATTGCCGGTCAGGCTCTCTTTCTGACAGATTTGCTGGATTTTTTTTCCGTTCGCCCCAAGGTTGTTTCGAAACCTAACGCGCTGCTCGCCCCGCGACCCATCCACCGAGGATTTGAATTTAAGGACGTCTCATTTTCCTATCCCGGAAGTTCAAAGCTCGTTCTGAAGAACATCAATTTCCGCCTCGAGCCATCGGAACGGATCGCGCTTGTCGGTAAAAACGGCCAGGGAAAGACCACTATAGTCAAACTTCTCACGCGCTTATACGATGTGACCTCGGGTCAAGTCCTTCTGGACGGCGTGGACATCCGCGAGTACAACCTGGAAGACTTGTGGAGAGAAGTCGGCGTTATTTTTCAGGATTTCATGCGGTACGAATTAACTTCTTCTGAAAATATCGCGATCGGCCGAATCAAAGAAAGAGACAATCAGTTTCGCATCCGCTCCGCTGCTCACAAGAGTTTGGCGGATGATGTGATTCGTCAACTTCCTAAACGCTATGAACAGCGTCTGGGCTGCCGGTTCGAAGGTGGAGTCGATCTTTCCGGAGGAGAATGGCAAAAAATCGCTCTCGCGCGCGCCTATCTGCGTGATGCGCAACTGCTGATTCTGGACGAGCCCACGGCCTCTTTGGATGCCCGCTCCGAGCATGAGGTCTTCAAGCGATTTGCCGAGCTTACAGAGGGTAAGATGTCTCTCTTGATTTCCCATCGACTCTCGACTGTCAAAATGGCAGATCGAGTCCTTGTCCTCGAGAACGGAAGTATTGCAGAACAGGGGTGCCACGAGCAGCTTCTCAAAGCGGGCGGAAGCTACGCGGAAATGTTCGAACTGCAAGCGGCCAGCTACCGCTGATAATCTAAAAATTGTCCCTGGCCGGGAGCGTGGAATTCCCCATATCCCCTCAAGCCTGGAGTGAAAGTTGGTAAAGAAACGTAGTGCGGCTGTCAGCAGGCAGGCTTGGCTGGCAATCTTGGTTATCACTGCTTGTATCCCACGGACGACCCAGGCACAGGTCCGAACAGAAACCATAGAAGTAAACCCGAGAGCCGAGAGCCATCCCTTTCCCCACTATTGGGAGCGCATGTTTGGGTCTGGGCGAGCCATCTTGTCTCTGCGCGATGGCTACCGGCAGGACTTGCGCACGGTCAAGCAGGCAACCGGATTTGAATACATCCGCTTCCATGCAATTTTTGACGACGAAGTTGGTTTGTACGATGAAGTCGATGGACACCCCGTTTACAATTTTTCTTATGTGGATCAAATTTATGATGGGCTATTGGAAAATGGCGTTCGCCCATTCGTCGAATTGAGTTTCATGCCCAGGAAGCTCGCCGCCGAGCCGATCACACAGTCCTTTTGGTATCAGCCGATTGTTTCTCCTCCCAAGGATTGGGTCAAATGGGACGACCTCATCTCACAATTTGCCCAACACCTTGTGGATCGCTACGGAATCGAGGAAATGTCTCATTGGTATTTTGAGGTTTGGAACGAACCGAATCTTGATTTCTGGGCGGGAGAGCCCAAACAGGAAACGTATTTTCAGCTCTACGACGCGACGGCTCGTGCACTAAAAACGATCAGTCCCCGGCTGCGTGTCGGCGGTCCGGCCACAGCTCAGGCAGCATGGGTTGATCGCTTTATTGCTCACGCAGTGGAACATCAGGTTCCGTTGGATTTTGTTTCCACTCACGTCTATGCCAATGACTCCGCCAAGGATGTGTTTGGCACCAACGAATCCATTCCGCGCACACAGATGGTTTGCCGCGCCGCACAGAAAGTGCACGATCAAGTGAAGGCATCGGCTCGTCCCGATCTGCCGATAATTTGGAGCGAGTACAACGCAAGTTATAAGAACGAGCCCTCCGTGACGGACGGAGTGTTCATGGGGCCCTGGCTCGCCGACACGATCCGCCAATGCGATGGATTGGTCGACATCCTTTCGTATTGGACATTTTCAGATGTGTTCGAAGAGCAGGGCGTGGTCAAACAGCCATTCTATGGAGGATATGGTCTGATCGCGGAAGATGGTCTGCCAAAGCCTTCTTATAATGTATTCAAACTGCTGCATCGTCTTGGGGAGCGGCGGATCGCGCTGGATTCACAATCGGCGCTCGTCACCCGGCGCGCGGACGGTACGATCGTCATGGCCATCTGGAATTTATTCTTGCCTGACCAGCAAGGCCGGCCCAAGGATGTCAGCATCATCGTGAAAGGCCTAACGAGTCCCCATCGTGTCTTAGTTTCTCGGCTCGACGCAACACATGGATCGCTGTTGCGCCTGTACGATTCGATGGCTAGGCCTGCCTATCCGACCCCCAAACAACTGAAAGAGCTACGCCGCGCGGCAGAACTCCCGGCACCAGAGGTGAAAATGCTGCAACACGGCAAACTGATGCTGGAGCTGCCGCCTCAAGGACTCGTGCTGATTGAGATTCGATAGCGAATTAGAACTGCGCGCCCGGTTGGAATATCGTGGAGGATGCTTGTCCGCTCTGCTGCGTTGCTGAAGGCTGATACGCCTTGAATCCGGCGCGTTCCATTCCACGCTGGGCTTCCGGGTTCTTCATGAAGGTGTCCCACACGAAGGCCGTGCGTGCGTTTTCCGCCATGATCATGGTAATTCCTGTGTCGATTCCCACGACGTCGATGTCGTACCAGTTTGTCAGTGGGTTGAATGCATCGACAAAACCGTAGTTTGTCCAGGCGCTTGTTCCGTACCGATCTTTAATCGTTCGCAGAACACGCAAGGCCGCTTCCGGCAGGAAGGGCAGCGAACCCCCTGCTGCGCATGGAACGACGGTTCCATCAATCGGTCCTGTTGCCGGAGGGCCGCCCCATACCACATAGCCTTTCGATGAATCCGAAGCGGTAATGCCCCAGAGGTCGTCGCTATAATCGGGAAACTGTTTTGCCAAATCCAAACAGAAACGGCGGTGAACATCGATAGCGGTAATCGAATTCTGAAAATAATCGGCATACTTGTCGCGCTTGTCGCGGAAATCAAACCAGGCCTGCGAATACTGGTGAATGAACAGAGGCGCGAATGACCCGATGTACTGAATGCCGTCATATTCGAAGATCGTTCGCTTCCAGGCGCTCCATGCTTCGGCTGGCAAGGGATGCGTAGAAGATCCTAGCCCCAGAAGGTACATCATCATCATCTCGCTGTAGTCGCCCCAGCGGTATTGCAGAAAGCCAGTTTCAGGTGTCCATCCATGCGGCAGTAAGGGAGTATCTTCCGAGAGCCAGTTCCAGTCGACCCGGTTAAAGATCTCAGACGCCAGTTCGCTGATCTCGGAATGTACAAAGTGCTGCCTGCAAGTGAGAACTCCGCAGAGCAGGATGGCGGTGTCGACGGAGGAAACTTCGGCCTCCCATATTCGTTCGCCCGTATTGATATTGGCCCAGTGATAGAAGAATCCCCGATGGTTTGCCAATTTCTTCCATAAGAAGCGCAGTGCATTCAGAGCGCGGGTCTGCGCTTCTGGACGCGCAATAAATCCGCGTTTCTCTCCAATGCAAAGGGCAGTCAGTCCAAAGCCTGTTGCGGCGATGCTTCCCAGTTCGCTTGTCACCGGGTTGCGTGCGTGACATCGATCCTGCACAACCCCGGTTTCCGGATGTGCCTGTCCCCAAAAGTATTGAAAATTGGCTCTTTCCAATTCTTCCAGAAACGCATCGTCGCTGGTCGAAAAAGAGGTCTTAATTGGATGAGGGTGAGTGGTCTGTTGGTGTAGCGCTTGCGCGAGAGACAGAGTGCCCAGGCGTGAAAATGGGACCCAAGCCCCAAGGCTGGCAGCGCCCTTCAACAGTTCTCGACGCGATAGCCTGTCCCACTTGTTAACTCTACCGTTCATTTGAAACAATTATAGACGTTCTTCTGGTCCGGGGAGCCCATATACGTGGTACGCTGAACGAAAAGAGAAAGATTTGCATCGGATCGGTCACTCAGCTTCGCAAAAAGAATTCCCGATATCGGTAGAAATCCGTATCGATCTGCACTTGTACGGTACCTAACTTGAAAGAGCAATGTTCATAAAGCGAAATCGGAAGTTGGTTATCTGGATAACGCTGATCGTAGGTCTCTGCGGAGTTCTAACTGCGGCACTCATTATGATTCGCCAACATCGAATGCACCGGCCAATCATATTGGTGGGCGCGGTTATTAAACAAGATTCCGACACGAAAGCCCAATCGCCGATTGCGAACGTGGATGTGAGTGCGGAGAACGGCTTGGCCGCCAGTGATTCCTCCTCTATTTTTTCAGGTGGCTTCCGTCTTCGTTTGCGTCCGGGAGTGAAACGAGGACAAACCATCACGCTCACCTTTCGACATCCGGATTTCGCGCCTTTCGACCTGAAGGAAGTTGTCAGCGACAAACTATATGTTGTTCGCATGCTGCCGCTTCACAGCGAAGTTGAGACGGCAATTAATAAAGCCGCAATTCTTGTGAGTAACGTTCTTGTGAGATACTCCACCGTGAGGACTTCAACGGAGAATATCGGCAGCGGAGTAAAAACATTCCAAGTCGTGAATACCGGCAACCTTCCATGCAACGGACATTCTCCATGTTCGCCTGACGGCAAATGGAGTGCGCAGGTGGGTTCTGCATCTTTGGATGCGGGAGAAGGCAATGTATTCCGCAATGCAAGGGTGGACTGCATCGCAGGACCATGCCCCTTCACCCGGATTGATGCGGATGGTTTTTCCCAGGGTGGTCGCACGATCAGCACGTCCGTGCGTGACTGGTCCGATACCACAACTTTCTTGCTGCAGGGCGACGTATTTCGCTCTGCGGTTGGCGAGATTGTCCGTCAGTCTTCCGCCGTTATTTTTGGCCGGACGATGAATTTTACTCTGCCGGCCACAGCCGAAGGCCCCAGCATAGTTGCCGAAATGAACCAATCTCGCGAAGTATTCGCCCTAGGACCTGCTGCCGTCTTAAGCTGGGCGCATTGCGATATCCGAGTGGAGAAAAACCAAGCTAAGGACTATCGATGTGAGCTTGAAGTGGGATATCGATTCCAATAGTTGAAACCGTGTCCGTGTGGAGATGTCGCGGCGAACAGTGAGATACGGATCGACAGACAGGACCCAAGCCGTGAGAAAGGGGAACCGTCGTTCGATAGTCATAATGGTTCGGAGGACGCCTCCCGGATCCTTCAGGCGGTTGGGGCGCCGACTGTCGAGATCGCGGTTTTTTCCGATAATGGGTGCCAGCTCAACCGGTCGATGCAACACCATCTAATCAGTTGATCCGACGATACTTCCTCTAGGAAACCGATCTATAAGGCTGTACTCAATCAGAACCTAAGCAGGGCAGTGTTCCGTTCACATCAACAACGCCCTTGAACGAGTTTAGCTTCGTAGACTCCTGGCACGTGGACTTTGAGCTAGGTGTTGCGTCGACCCATTGAGACCGCCGGTCAATCGAGGGATAGAAGAGGTATTGCGGAGCCGGCAACTGGCGCGAAAATCCGGCGACGAAAAAATGGCTCCGTCGTAACGCAGCGGCGCCGCCTGAGAAGAATATACGAAGACACTGAAGTTTCTTTCAAGAGGCCGCAAGAATCTAAAGGCAATCGTGTAGGAAACCTTGCGTAGCCCAGATGAAGATCACCCGAGAGGAGAATCCGGCAGCGAAGCGGGCCGTAGTTCTCGCGCGCGCTTCGCAACTGCGGGCTTCTCTTTACGCCGCGCCCAATGCCCGCGAAGCCGGTCCATGTAGAGGTAGACGACTGGTGTTGTGAATAGTGTGAGCATCTGGCTCACAATCAATCCGCCGACGATGCTGATGCCGAGCGGGCGGCGTAGCTCCGAGCCGGTTCCCGTTCCCAACGCCAGCGGCAGCCCGCCTAACAGCGCTGCCATCGTCGTCATCATGATGGGCCGGAATCGCAGCAGGCACGCCTGATAGATCGCGTCCCGCGGCGATCTACCCTCTTTGCGTTCCGCATCGAGCGCGAAGTCAATCATCATAATCGCGTTTTTCTTGACGATGCCAATCAGCAAAATGATCCCGATCATCGCCATTACGCTCAGCTCCGTCCCGGAGATGAGCAGCGCGAGAAGCGCGCCAACACCTGCCGATGGGAGGGTCGACAAAATCGTGATCGGGTGGATGAAGCTCTCATACAGCATGCCCAGGACGATATAAACGGTGAAGAGCGCCGCGAGAATCAGCACCGGCTCGTTGGCAAGCGAAGCCTGGAATGCCTGCGCGGTGCCCTGAAAAGTGGCCCGGATCGAGGACGGCAGGTTGATCTGGCGCTCGGCGGCGTTAATCGCATCCACTGCCTCTCCGAGCGCAACGTTGGGAGCGAGGTTGAAGGAGAGCGTCACGGCCGGATACTGCCCCTGATGATTCACGGCCAGGGGCGCGGTCCTCGATTGGAAATGGGTAAAGGCGCTGAGCGGCACCTCTGTGCCATTTGACGAGCCGACATAGATACCCTTGAGAGCATCCGGGTTCTGCTGGAAGTCAGGCGCCACCTCCATCACAAGATGGTACTCGTTAAGTTGCGTGAAGACGGTCGAGACTTGCCGCTGGCCGAAAGCGTCATATAGCGTGTTGTCGATGGTCTGCGCGTCGAGGCCGAGCCGCGAGGCCGTGTCGCGATCGATCACTAGCGTTTCCTGAAGACCCTTGTCCTGCTGGTCGGTCGAAACATCGCGCAACTCCGGGAGGGTCTTGAGCACCGCCAGGAGGCGGGGAGACCATGTGTTCAGATCAGACAAGTTTTCGCTTTCGAGAGTGTACTGATACTGCGAGTTGCTCTGCCGGCCTCCGACGCGAATATCCTGGTTTGCCTGGAGATATAGAGTGGCGCCGGACACCACGGCAAGTTTCTTGCGCAGCCGCGCAATCACTTGATCCGCCCTGATTTTGCGCTCCGATAGGGGTTTCAGCATGATGTACATGCGACCTGTGTTCAGCGCGTTGCCTCCGCCAACGAAAGCGATGTTGCTTTGCACGGCCGGATCGGATGTGACGATTTGGCTGAACTGATCTTGCTTCACGCGCATTGCATCGAACGAGATATCCTGCGATGCCTGAATCGATCCGCTCAGAAGGCCCGTATCCTGCTGCGGAAAGAACCCTTTGGGAACGTAGTAGTAGAGGATTGCGCTCAGGAAAACCGTGGCGATCGTGATCGTTAGGGTCAGCGGCTGATGATCCAGCACCCAACGAAGACCTCGGTCGTATCCGTCGACCATTCTTTGGAAAGTGCGCTCGCTCAACCGATAGAGCCAGTTGTGTCCTTCACGCCGAATGGGCTTGAGGAATTTTGCACACATCATGGGCGTCGTGGTCAGCGAAACCGCCAGCGACATCACGATCGTCACGCTCAGCGTAACGGCGAATTCGCGGAAGAGACGCCCCACGATGCCACCCATCAGCAAAAGCGGAATGAAAACAGCGACCAGCGACGCACTCATCGAAAGGACCGTGAACCCGATCTCCTGCGCCCCTCGGAGCGCGGCGTTAAGGGGTGAGAGACCCGCCTCGCGGTAGCGCGTAATGTTTTCGATCACGACGATTGCATCATCCACCACAAAACCCGTGGAGATCGTGAGCGCCATCAAGGACAAATTGTCAATCGAGTAACCGAGCAGATACATCACGCCGAACGTTCCGATCAGCGATACGGGGACGGCGACGGCGGGAATTATGGTCGCCCACAAGGTTCGCAGGAAAACGAAAATGACCAGAATTACGAGCACAACAGTGATAAGCAGCGTGATCTGTACGTCCTTGACCGAGGCCCGGATTGTGATCGTTCGGTCGATCGCGACAGCCAAATCGACCGCAGCCGGAATCGAAGCCTGCAGCAGCGGAAGCATGGCGCGGATCCGGTCCGCGGTGCCGACGATGTTGGCGCCCGGCTGACGGTTGATGATGACCATGACCGACCGCTTGTTGTTTACGAGCCCGGCCTGATGGACATCTTCCACCGAATCCACCACGGTGGCGATGTCACCCAGGCGCACAGGAGCGCCGTTGCGATAGGCGACAATCAGAGGGCGGTAGTGATTTGCGTCAAATATTTGGTCGTTATCGTAAAACGTCCACCGCACGAGCCCATTGGAAACTCCTCCCTTGGGCTCGTTCGAGTTCACCTGGCCGAGTGCCGTCCGAACGTCTTCTAAGCCAAGGCCGTAGCCGGCAAGGATCTTCGGGTTTATTTCAATACGAACTGCTGGACGCGCGCTCCCGCCGACTGTGGCCTGGCCAACGCCGTCCACCTGCGACAGCTTCTGCCCGATGATCGAGTCAGCGATGTCGTAAAGGCGGCTTACTGGCAAAACGTCCGATCTCACCGCGAGAATCATGACTGGTGAGTCGGCGGGATTGACTTTCCTGTAGGTCGGCAGGCTCGGAAGATTCGCGGGCAGCTGGCTGGCAGAGGCGTTGATCGCCGCCTGAACGTCGCGAGCAGCCGCGTCAATGTTGCGATTCAGATCGAATTGCAGCGTGAGCGACGTGTTGCCGCCCTGGCTGCTCGAGGTCATCTCCGTCACTCCCGCAATTCGCCCGAACTGGCGCTCTAGAGGAGTGGCAACGGACGAAGCCATGATTTCAGGACTTGCGCCGGGAAGGCTCGCCTGCACCTGGATTGTGGGAAACTCCACTTGCGGCAGCGGCGCCACGGGAAGGAAGTTATATGCGATGGCGCCGGAGAGCAGCAGCGCCACGGTCAGCAGCGAGGTGGCGATCGGTCTTTTTACGAATGGCGCGGAGATGTTCATATTCGTCGCCGCTAATTGCCGTCAATTGCCTTCGTCGTCAGTCCGCCGTTGCTTCCGATTCGGCGGGATTGCCGATCCGGTGGCGGGCGAATCGCCTCGCGAGCCGGTCGAATGCCAAATACACAACCGGCGTGGTGTAAAGCGTGAGCACTTGGCTGATCAGCAGGCCACCGACGATGCTGATGCCCAGCGGCTGGCGCAATTCCGAACCCGTACCGCTTCCCATCGCGAGCGGCAAACCGCCCAGCAAAGCCGCCATTGTCGTCATCATGATCGGGCGAAACCGCAGCAAGCACGCCTGGTAAATCGCGTCTTCCGGCGGCTTTCCTTCCTTGCGCTCCGCATCGAGCGCGAAGTCGATCATCATGATTGCGTTTTTCTGCACGATGCCAATGAGCAGGATGATGCCGATCAGTGCAATCACGCTGAAATCATTCCCGCAGACCAAAAGGGCCAGCAGCGCGCCGACGCCTGCCGAGGGGAGCGTAGACAGAATCGTGATGGGGTGAATGTAACTTTCGTAGAGAATTCCCAGCACGATATACACCGTCACAACCGCCGCAAGGATCAACAATGGCTCGTTGACAAGCGAACCCTGAAATGCCTGCGCCGTGCCTTGAAAGCTTGGGTGGACCGAAAGAGGCAGATTGATCTCCCGTTCAGCCTTGTGGATCGCATCGACGGCATTCCCGAGCGAAGCATTGGGGGCCAGGTTAAACGACAGCGTTACGACCGGAAACTGTCCCTGATGGTTCACGGCGAGCGCCGTCGTTCGTTGCTCGAAGTGCGTAAAGGCGCTCAGCGGCACCTGCGTGCCATTCGACGATTTCACGTAAATACTCTTGAGCGCATCGGGATTCTGCTCGAACTGCGGGTTGACCTCGAGAACGACGTGATACTGATTCAATTGCGTGAAAATGGTGGAGACCTGACGCTGGCCGAAGGCGTCGTAGAGCGTGTTGTCAATTGCCGTCGGAAGAATTCCGAGCCGCGCGGCGGTGTCGCGATCGATCACCAGATCCGCCTGCAACCCATGGTCCTGCTGGTCGGTGGCGATGTCGCGCAACTGCGGCAGGGATTTCAGTTTGTCCACAATTTGGGGAGCCCACCGCGAGAGTTCCTGCCCGTCCGCATCTTCGATCGAATACTGATACTCCGTGCGGCTGACGCGGTCCTCGACCGTTATGTCCTGCACCGGCTGCATGAAAAGCGTGATGCCGTCTACCTGCGCGAGTTGCGGTTGCAGGCGGCGGATGATGTCAGAGCTGGTTTCCTTTCTGTCGTCGCGCGATTTCAAGTTGATCTGTATGCGCCCGCTGTTCGGAGTCATGTTCGTGCCGTCGACGCCGATAAAGGAGGAGAGACTCACGACATCAGGATCCTTGAGAATGACCGCGGCCAGCGCCTGCTGGCGATTGGCCATCTCTGAAAATGACACGGACTGACCAGCGTCCGAAATACCGAGGATCACACCCGTATCCTGCACGGGGAAAAAGCCCTTGGGAATGTAGTAGTAGAGCAACAACGTCAGAGCCAACGTCGATACGGTGACGACGAGCGTGATTGTCTGATGCCGCAGAACTACTTGCAGCGTTCTCCCATAGAAGGCGATCAATCGCTCGAAAAAGCGCCCCGACGCCTGATAAAACTTCCCCTGTTGCGACGGATCCTCGCGGTGGAGCAGCTTGGAACACATCATCGGTGTAAGCGTCAGAGAGACGAACGCGGAAACCAGGATCGTAACGCCTAGCGTGACCGCGAACTCCCGGAACAGCCGGCCGATGATGTCGCCCATGAAAAGCAGAGGAATGAGCACGGCAATCAGCGAAACCGTCAGCGAGAGAATCGTGAATCCGATCTGCGCGGAGCCTTTCAGGGCTGCCTCGAGCGGTGAATTCCCTTCCTCGATATACCGGGCGATGTTTTCGATCATCACGATGGCGTCGTCGACCACGAAGCCGGTGGAGATGGTGAGTGCCATCAAGGAGAGGTTGTCGAGGCTGTAGCCGGCCAGATACATCACGCCGAAGGTGCCGACGATCGAAAGCGGTACGGCGACGCTCGGGATAATTGTCGCGGCCAAGCTGCGCAAGAACAGGAACATCACCATCACGACGAGCGCAATCGTCAGCATCAGCTCGAACTGAATGTCCTTCACCGAGGCCCGGATTGTCGTCGTCATATCCGTGAGGATGGTCACGTGGACCGAAGAAGGCAGCGAAGCCTGCAAGCGCGGAAGCAAGTTTTTGACGCGGTCGGCAACGCCGATGATGTTGGTGCCGGGCTGGCGCTGGATATTGAGAATCACCGCGGGCTGCGAGTTCATCCAGGCAGCCTGCGTCGTGTTTTCGGTGCTGTCCACCACGTTCGCGACATCGGAAAGCCGGACCGGCGCCCCGTTCTTGTACGCGATGATGAGAGGCCTGTACTTATCGCTCGAAAGAAGCTGGTCGTTGTCTTGAATCGTGAATGACTGGCGCGCGCCATTCAGGTTGCCCTTAGCCTGATCGACGTTGGCGTTTCCGAGCGCGGTGCGAAGATCTTCGAGACTCAACCCGTAGGATGCCAGTGTGGTGGGATTCGCCAGGACGCGAACGGCAGGTTTCTGGCCGCCGCTGATCGTGACCAAGCCGACGCCGGACAACTGCGAGATCTTCTGCGCGAGGTTCGTATCGGCAAGATCCTCGATCTTTTGAAGCGGTAGCGTCTCGGATGTGAGCGCGAGCGTAAGAATCGGGCTATCGGCGGGATTCACTTTGCTGTAGATCGGCGGATTCGGCAGGTCTTTAGGAAGATATGTCGACGCGGCATTGATCGCCGCCTGCACCTCCTGCTCGGCGACGTCAATGTTTTCGTTCAACTCAAATTGCAGCGTAATCACCGACCCGCCCAGTGAGCTGGTCGATGTCATCTGCGCGAGTCCCGGCAACTCCCCTAGCTGCCGCTCGAGCGGCGTGGTCACAGCCGACGCCATCACGTCCGGGCTCCCGCCCGGATAAAACGTCAGCACCTGAATCGTCGGATAATCAACCTGGGGCAGCGCCGAAACCGGAAGCTGCAGATAAGCCACAATCCCCACAAGCATCACGCCCACCATCAGCAGCGACGTGGCAACCGGCCTGAGTATGAAGGGCCTTGAAGGACTCACGGGTGCGGTTCCGTCGAAGAATCCCCGGTCTGATTGCGATTCGGAGTGGACTGATGAGTCGTGACTGTGGATCCCGACTGAAGCTTGTCCGCCCCGTCAACGACCACCTGCTCGCCGGCTTTCAGCCCCTGGTGGATCACGGAAATGTTGCCTTCGCTAAAATCCACCTGGATCGGACGCACTTCCGCCTTGTTATCGGAGCCAATCACGTACGCGAATGATCCCTGAGCACCCGACTGAATCACGGCGGACGGGACGACGATCGCATCCTTCCGAACACTGAGAAACAGGCGGATGTTCACAAACTGGTTCGGCCATAGCGAATTGTCGTGATTGTCGAATTCAGATTTCAGCTTGACGGTTCCGGTCGTCTGATCGATCTGATTGTCGATCATCAGCAGTTTGCCGTCCGCGAGTTTCGCGTTGTCGTCGCGGCTATAGGCCTGAACCGCCAGCTGCCCGTTCTTCATTTGCGCCACGACCTGCGGCAGGTTGTCCTCAGGAAGAGTGAAGATCACGGCGATCGGCTGCACCTGCGTGATCACCAGCATTCCGTTCGTGTCCGTGGCGTGAACGATGTTGCCCGGATCAACCAGCCGCAGGCCGACGCGCCCATTGATGGGCGATGTGATCCGAGAGTACGTCAGATTGAGCCTCGCGCTGTCGATCTGCGCTTTATCGGATTGGATAGCGCCGTCGAATTGGCCCACGGTCGCCTGCTGTGTATCTAACTGCTGCCGGGCGACAACTCCCTCCTGCCAGAGTGTCTGATAGCGGTTGAGATTGACCTTCGCGTCATTCTGCGACGCGACATCCTTTGCGAGCTGCCCCTGCGCCTGATCGAGGGCAACCTGATAAGGCCGCGGATCGATTTCGATAAGCACGTCACCTTCGCGGACGAATTGCCCTTCCTTGAAAAACACCTGCATGATCTGGCCATCAACGCGCGTGTGTACGGTTACCGTGTTATAAGCCGTCACCGATCCGAGACCCGTGAGGTAGAAGGGCACGTCCCGCTGCTGAACCGTGGTCACTCCAACGGAAACGGTTTGAGTGCTTGAGTCCTTACTCTTGGATGCCGCCTGGGAACTTGAGTGCATCCGATAAAGCACAATGCCGGCAGCGATGAGGAGGAGGACGATGACGACCCAAACCCAGGTGTGGCGCCTTGGCGCGCTCCCACCCTCAGGGGCGCCAGGCCCAGTCCGGGCGCCCGGATCGCTGGCTTCCATTTTCGTAGTACCCGACGAGGAAGGCGGCTGACGCAATGACGACGGCATATGACTCCTTGGCCTTATTTTTTCACAGTTTTTAGACGTTGGGGAATCTTTACGGGATACACGAATCTCGGGCGGGCTTTCGGCCCGGGTTGGAATGGAATTTGTCGCCTCAGATGAGATTCGGACACCACCCTCAGCCCACTTGCCTTGACCCGAAGAAGTGGCTCAAGTAAGATCCGTTTTATGGATCGCGCGCGGAAGAGCGCCTGCGGAGCGTGTTGTCGACTCACCACAACTCCGGCGGGCGTGCGATCGAAGTCGTAGCGCACAAGCAAGAAATCGAGCCCGCTGATCAGCAGATGTAAAGGCTGGAAGCGGGTTTTTTGTTTGCAGTAAGGACAGCAAAACGGATGTCGTGGACGCTCGAAAATTGAAACAGAAGCCTGAATCAGGGACGGTCTATCTAGTCGGCGCGGGGCCGGGCGACCCCGAACTCCTCACCGTGAAAGCCGCCCGCCTGTTGCGCCGCGCTTCCGTCATCTTGCACGACGACCTCGTGCCCGCAGAGATCCTTGCTTTGGCGGGCCCGCAAGCCGAGGTTTCCAATGTCGGCAAGCGCTGCGGCGCCAAAGGAATCACGCAGGACGAAATCAATGCGCGTATGATCGAATCCGCGCGATGCGGTCTCGACGTCGTCCGCCTGAAGAGCGGCGATCCCGGAATCTTCGGGCGCCTTGCCGAGGAAATCGACGCACTTGAAGCCGCCGGCGTGCCCTTCGAAGTCGTTCCCGGTATCACGGCCGGAATCGGCGCGGCGGCGTCTCTTGGCGTTTCGCTCACGGATCGCCGCACGTCCGCGCGCGTCGTCGTCGTCACAGGCTACCATGCTCGCAAGAACCGGCCGCAGGAAAAGCCCGACTGGAGCACCCTCGCCCGCGAAGATGTGACCCTGGTGATCTACATGCCCGGGCACGTTTTTTCGGCTCTGCGCGACGAACTCCTCGCCGCGGGTCTCGCTCCGGCAATACCCGCCCTGATCGTGTCGAACGCAACCACGGCTCGTCAGCGGCACATCTGCACAACCCTCGAAAATCTTGATCGGCTGCCGCGCATGGAGTCCCCGTCGATTCTTTTGATCGGTCGCCCTCTTGAACGCGCCCTTCGAGCCGCCGGCGCCGCCAATCCGTCGCTCGCGCTCGAAGAAGTCGACCTGATTCTCTCTTCGCTGTAAGCGGCAAGGTTGCTCACTCGCCCTACAAATCCGGCCGGCTCCCTGAAACCAAACCTGCCTCTTCGTGTTAGATTCATTTGGGATTCGCCGGGGCTGGTTTCCGCCGGGAACCCATTCGCGAAATGCTTGACCGCAAACGATCGGTCGTCAGTTGGTTCGACCTCCTCATCCTCCTTCTTCTGGCCGGGCTTGCCGTTCTCCCCGCCGACGATCAGGTCCACAAGCAGATAATCCTCCTGGTCATCGCCATTTTTCAGTTTCTCGAAGGTCGTTTGGTCGCGTGGCTGCCCGGACGCGGCCGCGTTTACGCCGTGGTCGCAAAAATCATGCTCGCCACGCTCCTTCTCGAGCACACGGGTGAAGTTGGAATCAACAGCACCTACTATCCGATCTACTACCTGCCCGTTCTCACCGCCGCCATCTATTTCGGCCCGCTGGGCACTCTTTTGTGGACCGCGCTTTCTTCCCTCGCTTACTGCTCCTTCCTTATTCCGGCCCTTCAGGAATTCGAGCTGGGCGTCGAGGGAGAGACGATCCTTGCCATCCGGATTCTCTTCTTCTTTCTCGCGGCCATGCTTGTGAACCGCTTCGTCATGGATAACCGCCGCCAGGTGCAACGATACCGCGACCTTTCCGAGCGCCTCGAGGAAACGAACCGCCAATTGCAGCGCGCCGAAGCCGATGCGCGCCGCTCCGAGCGCCTTGCCGCACTCGGCCAGATGTCCGCCGGGCTCGCCCACGAAATCCGCAATCCCCTCGGCGTGATCAAAGGGTCCGCCGAGATGCTCGTGCAAAAGCTGCGCGATACCGATCCGCTTGCGAGCGAGCTCTCCGGCTACATCTCCTCCGAAGTGAATCGTGTGAACGCCCTCGTCGCGCGCTTTCTCGATTTCGCGCGTCCTTCTCAGCTCGAACTGCGGCCGCAGCGCACTGCCGAACTCGTGGATCGAGCCGTCGAATCCGTTCGCGCCCAGTTCCCCGCGGCCCCGGTCCGCGTCGAGCGCCTCTACGCCCCGGCTCTGCCCGAAATTCTCGCGGACGAGCAACTTTGCGAGCGCATCTTTATCAATCTGATCCAGAATGCTTACCAGGCGATGGAATCTACCCCCAACGGCCGCGACGCAGTCCTACGCATCGCAATTACGCCTGAGTCCTCAAGCGGCCGCGCAGGTGTGGGCATCGTGATCGAAGACACCGGTCCCGGTGTGCCGCTCGAAGCGCGCGAGCAGATTTTCAACCCGTTTTTCACTTCGAAGAAGGATGGCGTTGGCTTGGGTCTCGCGATCGTCGCCAAGATCGTCGATGACCACCGCGGCTCGATCAAGCTGGAGAACGATTCGGCCCAAGGCGCGCGCTTCCACGTGTTTCTCCCCGCCGAGCCCGGCTCATCCTCGGCAGGCTCCGCTGCTGCGTCGAAACAGCCCGGCGTCAAACAGGCCGCCGTATGAAACTCGGTAAATCCTCCATATTGGTGGTTGAGGACGAAGCCAAAATGCGGCGCCTCCTCGAACTACAGCTTGCCGAGGAGGGCTTCCAGGCGCGCACCGCGCCGGACGCCGAGACCGGTCTGCAGCTCCTCAATAAGGAGCCGTTCGATCTAGTAGTCACGGATTTCAAGCTGCCCGGCATGAACGGCCTCGAATTTCTTCATGCAGTCAAACGCGTCGACGCGGATCTGCCTGTGATCATGATGACCGCCCACGGTACCGTTGAGTCCGCCGTGGACGCCATGAAAGCGGGCGCGAGCGACTACGTCTTGAAGCCGTTCTCGCTCGCCGAACTCGTTCTCGTCATCCGCAAGGAACTCGCTGCGCGCCGGCTGCGCGAGGAAAACCGCGATCTGCGCGAAGCGCTCGGCCGCCGCTACGAGTACAAGAACATCGTCGCGCAGAGCGACGCAATGCAGGCGGTGCTCGCCCTCGTCGAGCGCGTCGCGCCGACGAACGTCACCGTGCTTCTCGGAGGCGAAAGCGGCGTCGGAAAGGATCTGATCGCTCGCGCCATTCACGAACATTCCCAGCGCGCATCCGGCCCGTTCCTCAAAATCAACAGCACCGCGATCCCCGAAAACCTGCTCGAAAGCGAGCTGTTCGGCTACGAGAAGGGCGCCTTCTCCGGGGCCACCTCCAGTAAGCCCGGCAAATTCGAGTTGGCCGACACGGGCACGCTCTTCCTCGACGAAATCGGCGACGTTCCGCCCGCCATACAGGTAAAGCTCCTTCGCGTCCTTCAGGAGCGCGAATTCGAGCGCCTCGGCGGAACGAAAACCCTGAAGGTGGATGTCCGCCTGATTGCCGCCACCAATCGCGATCTGCGCACCGCGATCGAGGACGGCACGTTCCGCCAGGACCTCTACTATCGTCTGAACGTCGTCGCAATCGATATCCCCCCTCTGCGCGAACACAAGGAAGACATCCCGGAACTTGTCACCTTCTTCCTGGAGAAATTTGGGCGCGAATCAGGCAAGCCTGCGCCCCGTATCACGCCGCAGGCTCTGAAACTCCTCATGGATTTCCACTGGCCGGGTAACGTGCGCGAACTCGAGAACATCCTCGCGCGCAGCGTCACGCTTTCCTCGGGACCAACGCTCGATGCCGCCGACATCCACTTCGACGCACGTGCGCCCCGTTCGCATGCCGGCCTCTCCCCCGTCCTGCCCGACGGCGTCACCCTCGAGCAATGGGAAGAAGAGATCATTCGAGAAGCCCTGCGCCGCGCCGACGGCAACAAAAGCCAGGCCGCCCGCGCGCTCGGCCTCTCGCGCAACGCACTTCGCTATCGCCTCTCGAAAATGGGCGTTCCCGACCCGCCGGAGAACTCAGCGAGCTGATTTCGCCGATTTCAACGGGCTAAGCCGGAATTGTCCGGTGGTTGAAAACCACCACCGTTGCTCGAAAGCCACCACTGGCAGTCCTTCCGAATGGTTCTTGTTTTTCAGGGTTCCGCCCCCGTAATCGCCGTCCCTGAAATAACTTACGCCTCGCACCCCCGGAATAGTCCGGTTTGGCATCGCCCCTGCATTATCTGGGTCCGAGTCAAAGGATTCCTGGCTGAGCGTTCGCCAGGAGGTGAGCGATGAAAAGACATCTAGCGAGTTTAATAGCAGCCATTTTCATGGTGGGCGTGCTCTCGGTAAGCGCACAAGATGGTTATGGACAATACTCGCAGCAATCTGCGCCGCCTCCTCCGCCCGGCCAACAGGACAACCAACCAACCGACCAATCCGGTCCCGCGCCGGGCGTCGGTCGCGTCAGCTTCATGCAAGGAGACGTCTCTTCGCAGCGCGGCGACAACGGCGACTGGGTGGCCGCCACAGTGAATACGCCGGTTTCGGTCGGTGACCGTGTTTCTACGGGGCAGAATTCCCGCGCCGAGCTTCAGCTTGACTCCGCCGACGTGCTCCGCCTGTCGGATGGCGCGACCGCTAAGATCGCCGGCATAAGCCGCACGAACATTCAGATTCAAGTCGGCCAGGGCCTCGTCACCTACTCGGTGCTCCGCGGTAGCGAGGCGAATTCGGAAATCGACACTCCCAACGCCGCGATTCACCCGGATGGACCCGGCGACTACCGCATTCAGGTGAACTCTGACGGCGAAACGGAAGTGACGGTTCGCCAAGGTTCAGCGGATGTCTCTGAACCTCAGGGCAGCACTCACGTGGACGCGGGGCAAATGATCACGGTTCAGGGCACGGACAACCCGCAATATAAGACGTCCGCCGCGCCCGCGAGCGATGAGTGGGATTCCTGGAACAACGACCGCGATCGCAATATCAGCAGCGCCCAAAGCTGGCGCAAGACCGAACGCTACTACACCGGATCGGAAGACCTGGATAACTACGGCGTCTGGAGCGAAGTCCCGGATTACGGTCCTGTCTGGATTCCTCAGGAAGCGCCAGGCTGGGTTCCCTATAGCTCGGGCCGTTGGGTTTGGGAACCGTACTACGGCTGGACTTGGGTGTCCTACGAGCCGTGGGGTTGGGCGCCATACCATTATGGGCGCTGGTTCGTTTACGGTGGCAACTGGGCATGGTGGCCAGGGCCCGTCGTTGGATACCCTGGCTACTACCCAATCTGGGCGCCGGCCTATGTCTCCTTCTTCGGATGGGGCGGCGGTGGCTGGGGTGTAGGCTTCGGTTTCGGCTTCGGATTTGGCCACATCGGATGGCTGCCCTGCGGGCCGGGCGATTGGTACCACCCGTGGTGGGGTCGTTGGGGCGGACGGTTCAACACCTTTAACGTCACCAACATCAACAATGTCCACGACGGCTTCGGCCCAATCGGACCTCGTGGAGAGCGCTCTTTCTCGAACGTCAACGAAGCGTTCCGTAACGACCGCGTCCGTGCGGGGTTGGTCTCGATGGACTCAAGCCGTTTCGGCCGCGCTGCCGTGTCCGGGCGCGGGCAGCCAATGAGCGAAGCCTCGTTCCGGCAGGCGAGCATGGTGAGCGGCAAGATGCCGATCTCGCCGTCGCGCGAAAGCTTCAGCCCATCGGGACGCGCCGCGAATCCTGCGTCTTTCCGTAGCGCGCCGGCGGCCTCGCAACGCTTCTTCAGCGCGGCCGGCCGGACGAACACGGCATCGAACGGCTTTGCGTCGCGGTCCTCTGCGAACATAAACAACACGGCAAGGGGGCAGTCCGGCTTCGGCGGAAACACCAACAGGAACGCCAACCCCGGCGCAGTCGCATCCAGCCGCCCCGGATGGCACCCGTTCACGCCCCCGCCGAACGGTGGCGCGAATGCTCAGCGCGGGCCGCAGCAGTCGTTTCAGAGAGCCCGAGGCGGCTCCCAGGGTGCGAATCCCGGCGCTCAATCCGCCGACCGAGGTGGGTGGCAGCATTTCACACCGTCTGCGCGTCAACCGCAGCCCCAGCAATCGAGCAGCGGTTTCGCACAATCGGGTCAATCGCAACGTTCTTTCAGTTCGCCGTCATCGGCGTCACGACGGGGCCTCTCCAATTCATACCCCTCATACTCTCGTCCGCAACTTAATATGAGACAGCCCATCGTGACGCCGCGCGGCGGCGGATCTTACGGTAACGGATCATACGGCCGCGGCCCTAGCGCACCTCGTGGCGGATCCAATGCTCCGCGCGGCAATTACAGCGCGCCTCGCAGTGGTGGTGGCAGCACCCCTCGCGGAGGCGGTGGTGGCCATTCGAATGGCGGTCGTCGCTAGCGGAAGCCGGTACTGAAGAAAACCAGCAGAATCATTCACGGCCCCGAGCAATCGGGGCCGTGGCATGTCGGCAACCAACGCGTCTAACTTCGGAGCTGGAGAAACGAATGTGATCGCCGCGTGTTTATATGAACGGGAGAAGAAACATGTCGACGCTGCGCGTCATCGCATGGTTTGCCTGGTTGGAATTGGTTCGAGTGGTCCGCTATGCTATCAAGCACCCCCTCACGGAGGTAAGCTCATGAAAATCTCGCGCTCGCTCTTCGTCTTATCCTTCCTCTTCGCGTCCATGTTCGCGGCGCTTCCAAATCCGGCAGTCGCCCAGGATGATCCTCCCGGCCGCGTCGCACGCCTCAATTTTATTCAGGGATCGGTCTCCTATCAGGTTTCGGGCGACCAGGACTGGGTGCAGGCCGATCCCAATCGCCCACTCACCACCGGCGACAATCTCTGGGCGGACAAAAACTCCCGCGGCGAGGTCCACATCGGCAGCACCGCGATTCGCCTCGGTAGTGAAACTGGCATCTCGTTCCTGACCCTCGACGACCGCACCGTCCAGCTTCAGCTCGCGCAGGGCACGATCGAGGTTCATCTGCGACACCTCGTAAGCGGCGACGCCTTCGAAGTTGACACGCCCAATCTGGCTCTCACGCTGACCCGCGCGGGTGAATATCGCGTCCAAACCGATCCCGGCGGCGGCTCCACCGTCATCGTCATCCGCGAGGGCGAAGGGGAGGTCACCGGCGGCGGCGACTCCTGGGATCTTCCCGCCAGCCAGCAGTACACCTTCAACGGCACCGACCAACTTACCTATGACGCTTCGCCGGCGCCCGGCTTCGACGATTTCGAGGCTTGGTGCCAGTCGCGCGACGAACGCGAAAACAACTCGGTGTCGGCACGATACGTCTCGCGCGATGTCGACGGCTACTACGATCTCGATGACTACGGCGCCTGGGAAGCCGATCCCGACTACGGACAGATCTGGGTGCCGAGTGGCGTCACAGTCGGATGGGTGCCTTATCACTTCGGCCACTGGGTCTTCATCGAGCCGTGGGGTTGGACCTGGGTGGACTCGGAGCCCTGGGGCTGGGCGCCGTTTCATTATGGCCGCTGGTGCTACGTCCGCGATCACTGGGGCTGGGTGCCGGGCCCGATCGTCGTCCGCCCGGTCTACGCACCCGCGCTCGTCGGATTCGTCGGCGGAGGCGGCTTCTCCGTCTCATTCGGCGGCGGACTCTCCGGCGTTGCGTGGTTCCCGCTTGGCCCGCGCGACGTATTCGTTCCCGGCTATCGCTGCAGCGCGCGATACGTCCAGATCGTCAACGTCACCAATACGCGCGGCGTAAACGTCGCGCAGGTCACCAACGTCTACAACACGGTGATCGTGAATCACCAAATGAACCGCGTCGATTACATGTACGCGAACAACGAACGCGCCGTCACCGCCGTCTCGCGAGACACGTTCGTGAACGCGCGCCCCGTCGCTTCGGCGGCCGTGCGCGTCAACGCGGACCAGATTCGCAGCGCCCGCGTCGTTGATTCAGCGCCGATTGCGCCCACTCGCGCCAGCTACGTCTCGGCGACCGCCCATATCTCGAACGCCAGGCCGGCCGTCCCGTTCGCGCAACGCCCCGTGGTCGCGCGGCTGAATCCCGCCACGCCGGTCCAGCGACGAGCGCCGCAGTACACGAACGACAGCCGCCCGTTCAGTCAGCAACCGGCTAACCAGCAGCAAAATTTCCGCGGGAGCAATAATCCGCCGGCAAACAACAACCAGCCGCCGTCACGCGACGGCTTCCGGCCCTTCCAGCCGCCCGCAGGCGCGAACGCCAGCAATCCGCCGCCGGCCGGCAATAACGCCAATCGCGGCAATGCTGCGACCAGCTTTAATGGCGCCGCGCAGCAGCCGCAGTCCCAAGCGCGCCCAACGGTGACGTATGCGCCGCCGCAGAAGGCGCGTGACGATATGTACGACGTTCATCCGCCTCTGAACCGTCAGACGCAGACGCCGCCACCAAAGCAGCAGCCGCATCAGCAGCCGGAAAACAAGAAGGACGAACACCACTAAGCCGACTGTGTTTCGCGATCGTCACACGAAGACGGCCCCGAGAAATCGGGGCCGTTTCTTTTTGGCAGGTCGGGTAGTCAGGGTGACGGCGGCTTCTGCTGGTCGGGCCCGTTCGGCGCACCTGCCGGCGCGGCGGCGGGATTCGGCGCGGCCTCCGCTTGCGCGAGAGCGAGATACGCGCGCCCGAACGCCGACTGCTGCGTCCCGGCTGCGATGGCGACCGCTTGCACCGTGTAGCGTCCGGTGGGAAGCTTCGCGAGCGGCAGGCTGATGCGGAACGAAGCCGTGCGCGTCTTCGGATCAACTTCTGTGGGCGGCAGCAGCGGCGTCGCATTGATCTGCACGCCGCCTCGGAAAAAAATCAGTCCGGCCCGAAGCGTACTGCCGTCGAGCGCGTCGTTTCCCCCCGCCTTCTCCGGATAGTACGCCTGGAAGAAAACGTACAACGTCTGCTGCTGCGTGAAAAAGCCCGTAACGCTGGGAACGATCCTCGCGCCATCCATCTCGAGCGGCGTCGCGGCCAGGTTGGCGCGTGTTCCCAGGGTCTTCGCTTGCACCTCGGCCGCGTTCGCGACCGGCACCAACTGGCTCGACAACAGCACCGAACTGAGCGTCATCCGCGCCGCGGCGCGCTGAGCAACCACGAGTGGCTCCTCGAACGTCCCGATCTTTCCCGACTCGTTTTCGCGCGCCACGAATTTCAGCCGGTACGTGCCCGGTGACAGCACCACTCCGCCCTGATAAACCAGATTGGCGCGATTCACCTGCTGAAACTGCTGCTCGTCCAGGTGCACCGTGATTGTGTCGCGCAGCGCGGCTGCAGTCTGCCCCGAAGGCACCGCTTTCACTTCCGCCGCGAAGTCGAATGCCGCCTCGCGAAGGTTGTGCTTCTGCGCCCAATCGAGCGCGCTCGAAGAGAGCTTCGCCGAAATCGGAACGTACACCTGTCCGTCGCCCAGGCGGAACATCGCCGTCTCCACCGCGATGGGCAGCTCGACCGACGGATTCTCCGAGTTCATGGCATCCGCGAGTTGCTGCTCGCGGTCTTCCTTTTCGAGGTGCTGAAAATCCCGCGGCGCGTAGTAGCCGCTTCGATAGCGCACGTGCGCGCCCGGCGCGTTCACTTTCACGCTCACAGCGTGCCAGCGGCCGTCGCGCTTTGCGTCGGACGGCAGATTGTAGCCGGCCAGGTAGTATCCGCCGTTTTCTTCCTCGATCTTCGGGAACGCATCGCTTAGATCGCCCAGGTCGAAGAACGCCCGCCCGCCCGTGTCCGTCGAAAGCGTCGCGAGCGTGTCGCGCGAGTCCTCGCGCTGGTCGGTCTGGTGATAGACGGAGGCTCCGCTGAACATCGACGTGCCGGTCGCGGCGGCCGTGGTCACGTCGCCGCCCGGCGGCGTGGCGAACATTCCGCGCGCGTCGATCGAATAGATCGAGACGTCCGCGCGGTTCGCCGCGTCCGTCGCCGCGCGCAGCTCGGCGCGGTTCTCTTCCCCGGTCTGCGTGATCCCGCCTGTGAATTCGACCAGCGCCTTCCGCCCCGGAATTCCCGCAAGCACGTTCGCCAGATCCTCGACGGCGATCAGCTTCTGATCGGTATTGAAGACGTTGAACTCGGTCTGATCGGGCGTGAAAGCGGCCTGCGTATCCTGCTGCACGTCGTATTCGCCGTTCTGCGCCGCGGCGTATTGATTAGCCGCTAGCTGCGACGCCGCGCCCGGCTCGATCGCCGCGACCGCCTTGTCCAGCACCTTGCGGTCGTTCGTGAAGTTCGCGAGTACCGAAAGCCGCGTGCTGAATACCACGACGGAAACGAGATCCGCAGCCGTCATCTGCTGCTTCAGAAACTTCACCGCTGCGTCGTGCGCGCGCAGGATGTCGTCCGTCTCCATCGAAGTCATGTCGAAAAACAGCACGATCATCCGCCGGTCGCGGACGTGATCGCTCAAGGCCTCCGACGCGGCCGGCCCCGGATTGTCGACCGGGATGACGACGGGTTTTGCATCCTCGGGCCCCGCCGTCTCGACGCTCTCGATGTCCGAATAAGAAAAAGATGAGATCATCTGCGCCTTGCCGTCGTCCGTGATCGTGAATTGTTCCTGCCGCAGTCCCTTGATAGGCTTCCCGGCGCGGTCGGTCACCTCCACGTCGATCCGCACGATCTCCGATTGCGCTCGCAGCACACCCGGAGCAGGCTGCGCCAATCGCCGTGCGCTAGCCGGAAGCGCGGCAGGTGCGGGAACCGTCGTCGGCGAGGACTGCTGCGCCGTTACCGGAACAATCGCCAGGCCCACCGATAGCCAGCAAACGAATGCCCGCTCTGCCAGTCGGCCCTTCATTCCATTTTTCATGTCAACCATTGCACGCCAGTCCTTTGCCGTACGTAGGGGCATGGCACCCGTCCCCATTCGGTCGGGATGCCTTGCCCGGCAAACATTCTTGGCAACGCCTTGCCCACTCGGCCTCGCATCCGCGTGTCCCGTCTCAAAAATTGAATCGCACCATCAGACTCATCGTGCGCATCGAGCCTGCGCTCGTTACTCGTCCGAAGAACGAAGAAAGCGCTCCTCCCGCCGCCGTCCCGCAACTGATTCCGGAAGTGGAAGTAAAGCACGGCAGCACCGTGCCGATCCCCGTGTAGTTCGCGGTATTCGTTAGGTTTTGAAACTGCCAGGCCACGTTCATCACGCGCCGCTGTTCGGGACCGAAGCGGAACGATTTCGCAAGCGACCCATTCCAACTGAACGTGCACGGCCCTTCGACGGAGCCCCGCTCCTCATTGCCATACGTCAGATTCCCGCTCGAATCCGTCGGCAGCGCAAACGCCTTGGTATTGAAGAATGCGGACGGCGACCCGCCGCAGATCCCCAAGTTCGGATTACCGGTGATGTTCGGGCGCAGGGAGAAATTCGCGCCGGTGCCGTTGTCCGAAGCTACGCCGCCGAGGAGCGCCGTAAACGGCGTTCCCGTCTGCCACGTGAAGATGTTCTGAAGTCTCCAGTTGCCCAGCACTTTTTCCTTCCACCCGTGGTTCGCCCAGCGGCTCCGCTGGCCGAACGGCAGCTCCCACATCGACACCAGCCGGAACTGATGGCGCACGTCGAATGTGGAAAGCCCATACTCGCCGTGGAGATTGCCGTCCTGCTGTTCGACGGTGCCGCTTCCGCCGGCGCCGCCGATCGAGCTGGCATCGTCGAGCGATTTCCCGTACGTGTAGATGCCCTGAAGCATGTAGCCCTTCGTGAACCGATGGACCACGCGCACCTGGAGCGCGTTGTAGATCGAATTGGCTCCCGACTGATCGTATGTGAATCCCGTCGCGCTCGGATCAATTCGGTTCGCCTGAATCTGATCTGACGGAGTGCCCAGTGGCGCGCGGTTGGGTGCGCGCAGAATGTCGAGGTTGGTTCCCTTCGTCCCGGTGTACGTCAGGTCGAGAATCCAGTTTGGCGAGATCGATGTCTCAGTTCCCAGATTCCAGATCTGCGCGTAGCCCGGTTTGTAGTACGGGTCGACGGACTCGGTATTCGCGATTGCGATGAGGTCCGACGAACCTCCGACGAACGGACTCTGTAAGGTGAGATTGTTCGGCGGCGCCGCTGTCGTCAGAGTCTGCGCCGCGGAGACGGGCGGCTGGTAGGCCAGTTCCCGCGCCAGCGTGTTGTAGATCGACTCGTTGTAAAAGATCGAATATCCGGCGCGCACCACGGTCTTCGGCTTGATCGGCGGCTGCCACGCAATGCCGATGCGCGGCTCGAAGTTGTGGTAATTGCCGTGGATCAACGACCGCGGAAATCCCGGCGCGCCCGCCTGGACCACTGACACCGCCGTGAGATTCCTGATGTCCAGGTTCACGATGTTGTTCCCGAGTGCGATCGGCGGCGTCACCGCGTCGTAGCGCAAGCCGTATTGAAACGTAAGCGTCTTGCTCACGCGAAAATCGTCCTGCGCGTAGGCGGAAAACCCCCAGGCGCGGAAATAGGCGTTCGGATTGCCAAGTTGCTCGGTGGTGTTGAACGGCAAGCCCTCGAGGAAATCCGCAAAGTCGTTGCCGGTCGCGATGCCCGTGAAAACGAATCCGCCGCGCGGGTTCGGATTCGATTGCGTGTTGAGCTCGACCCGCCGGATTTCTCCGCCGAAGCGCATCGTGTGTTTCCCGCGAGTCCAGGAGAGATTGTCGTCGAACCGGAGCGTCTGATTTCGCGTAAGCGATGGAATAGGATCGTTCAGGCCGGAGAAATTCGTGAAACTGATCTGCGGGATGCCGTAATCGACCGGCGGGACCACCACGCCCGGACCCAGGTTGATGCCCAGGTCCCCCGTGATATTCGCGCCATACGAGTTGTCGCTGAGGACTTGCACGCGGTTGCGGCTCCAGTTCAAACTCGTCGTCTCGACGACGTGCGAAGTCCAGTTGTGCGACAGCCCCAACGTCACGCTCTGGCTGCGCGTGGATTGGCGCCCGCCGATGCCGGCGAAGTTGCTGAGCGTGTCGCCGCGCTGCGAACTGAAGTTGTAGCCGCCGTTCACGTTGAATTTCGAGTTGATCGTATGCAGCACGACGCCATTCACGCGGTCGCTGTTCTGCGGCGTTGTCGCCTGCAAGAGATAGTTCTGCGTGATCGCGTTGGGGACCGTCGGCAGCGGGATGTACTTGAGCAGCCCCTGGACGGCGGCATTGTTCGTGAAATCGCTCGCCGGTACCTGTTGCCCGGTCGTGCCGTCCGGGCAAGGAGCCGAGGGAAACGGGGTGGTTGAAAACGGCTGGAAGATCGTGGCGGTGTCGCAAAACAAGCCGCCGCGCTCGCTCAGCGTCGGGACGCTCGAAAACGTGTTGATCGGGTTCGTCACCGTTTCATGCTCGTAGTTGACGAAGAAATACGTCTTGTCGCTGCCGTTGTAAATGTGCGGAATCTTCAGCGGCCCGCCGATGTTGCCGCCGACGCGCTCGTCGTAGTGACCGATCTTAGGGGCGGGTGCTCCGGTGATGGCATAGGGGCGCGCGTCGAACGCCGAGTTCTGATAGCTGTCGTAGAAGCTGAAGCGTACCCGATTCACTTGCTGGCGAAACAAACGTCCCACATTCCCGCCTCCGCCTCGTCCGCCCCCGCCGCGCGCGTTGTTGAAGATGGCGGCCACGGCGCCCAGATTGGGTCCTCCCGTACCCCCGCCAGCTCCGCCGCCGAACATCTGCCCTGCCGCTCCACCGGGCCCCCCAGCTCCTCCGGGACCACCGGGGCCTCCGAGCCCCCCAGGACCTCCGGCCCCCGCGGGACCGCCGAATCCGCCCGGCCCGCCACCTGCGTTGAAGGACAAGCCTTGTCCAACCGTTCCCTGTAGCAGGAAGGCATCCGACGACGAGCCCGGCGCGGGACCGCCCTCACCGACGCTCTGATCCGTCTGTGCATTCGCGCCAGGTTCACCGGTCACGTCCGTCTGCTGAAATCCCCCCGCTAGGCCCTGTTGAACGGCGTTCAACAGGCCGGGAGGAAGCTGGCCTCGTCCGTTTCTACCGCGCGCGCCCGGCGGTCCGTTCTGCCCATTCGTGGCCGCATTCTGGCCGCCGCCTGGCCCGTTCGAGCTGGGTCGTTGTCCCGACGGCCGGGACGGGGATTCGATCGGAGCGGCGAGTTGCGCGAGTGTTGCCACGCGCAGTACGAGCTGAATCGGTGGAGGCTCAGGCGGAGGACTTGAGAGTTGTACGTCGAGCGATGCCGGCACGAACCCGAGCTGCGACGCCGCGAACGTGTAGTGCCCGGGTGGAAGCGCGGGAAATTCGAACTTCCCCGATTCGTCGGTCCAGCTCACCCAGAGCTGCTTCGTATCGCTGTTTGTCAGCCGCAGTGTCGCGCCCGGTACCGGGGAGCCATCAACGGTATGGACGACACCGCTCACGGCCGCGGGCGGTTGTGACTGTTTCTGCTGCGGCGGCGATTGCTGGGCGAAACTCGGGACCGCGCTGGCGAACAGAAAAGCGAAGAGACATGCAGCGGGCTGGCGGAGTCGGTAGCGCAAGACCTTTTCCTCGATCGTAATCTTACGCGGTGCGACCGTGCCGCGCCCGCAGTATCTGCTTTCGACGCTCCCTAACGCGCACAGGTTACTGGCTTGTTCCTGAGGGATCGTAGACGAGCCGATATGTGACCGGCTGCTGGAAGCGAGGGTTATCGATCTTCGTTATGACGTAGAGCTGCTTGCCGTCGGGAGAGAGTTGGTAGGTGCGCGTGGTGCTGCCTCCGCGCCTTCCTTGCATCGTCGCAACGAGCTGGCTGTCTTGCCACTGCGCGACCGCCGGCGCGTTCTCATTTTCGGAATTGCCCGAATTGTTTGAGGTACCTGAGGTAGAAGTAGATGAATCGCTCTTTGGCGTATCGGTGCTCGAATAGAGCGCGAGCACGCGGCCGGATGAGCCGGTCACCTTCGCGGAAGAAGCGGTCTGCTCGATCGTGAGCTGCGAGAGTTCGTTCGTCTCCCCACCCTCGCCTCGGCCCTGCCCGCGTCCCCCGCCCATGCCTCCGCCGCGCCGCCCTCCTCCGCCCATGCCCCCGCCATTGCCACCACCTTGGCCGCCTGAGTTACCCATGGCCTCGCGCATCTTCTCACGTGGATCGTCACTTTGGTCTTTGTTCAATGTCCACGTCCCCGCGAGGCTCGGATGGCCGCCAACTTGAGCGGGCAGTCTCGTAGCCGCTTGCGGGACCGGCTGATCGGACGGCGCCGCGCCAGGCAAAGGACCGGCTCCAGCCTGCGCGGCGGCGCGTCCTCCGAAAAACATCATCGCAAGTGCAAAAACAGCAAAAGAGCCAATAAAAATGGGCATTTTCGGGAAAATTGGGCGTTTTTCTATCATGGCAAGAATGGCCTCTTAAACCCGCCTTAACGGCCAATTTCTGGCGCGTTTTGACACGTTAATGATTCCTTTCAGGGCACCCTATGGTTCCACAATCTCCCGGAAGGCTTTCGCAGCAGCCGCGTGATCCTGTATCATGCACCATGCTTCCTTTCACTTGGCGACCGCGCACGGGGCGCATCCACCGACCGCGTCGATAGCTCAGATGCGTCCGCGCGATATCGAGATGCGCGGCCAATTCCACCCAACGGCCTGATTGAACAGCTAGTTAGCCCGATGGAACGGGGCAGAAGGGGTACAGATCGATGGCAAACTCCAGCCAGTTGCGGCTCGCCGTCCTCGGCGCGGGGAAGATGGGCGGCATCCTGATCGAAGCGTTCGTGAAGCAGGGCCTCGTCGCGCCGAAGAATCTGCACGTCACGGTGGGACACGCCGGCGCGCGGCGGAAGAATCTGCCGTCGTCCGTTTCGGCGGGGACCGACAACCGCGCGGCCGCGAAAAAGGCGAACGTGATCCTCGTGTGCGTGAAGCCCCAGACCGTCGGGCAGGTGATCGACGAAATCGCGCCCGAGCTCAGCGCCAGCAAGCTTGTGATTTCGATTGCCGCCTCGGTGCCGACCGATTACATCGAGCGGCGGCTCAGTGCGAAGGTGCCTGTCATCCGCACGATGCCCAACACGCCTTCGATGGTCGGGGCCGGAATCACCGCGATCTCGAAGGGAAAGCACGCCGCCCAGAAGCACGTCGACCTCGCGAAGAAACTTTTCGGCGCCGTGGGCAAGACGGTCGTCGTGGACGAAAAGAACATGGACGCGATCACGGGGCTCTCCGCGAGCGGCCCGGCGTTCATTTACATCATTCTGGAGTCGCTCGCGGAAGGCGGCGTGAAAGTCGGGTTGTCGCGCGAGCTCGCGACGCTGCTGGCCGCGCAGATGACGTTGGGCGCGGCCAAGATGGTGGTCGAGACCGGGCACCATCCCGCGCTATTGAAAGACACCGTCACAACTCCGGCCGGATGCACGATCGACGGCATCCTCGAACTCGAGGAGGGCGGTCTGCGCGTCACGCTGATCAAAGCCGTCGTCAAAGCAGCGCAGCGCGCGAAGGAATTGCTCATCACCGACGAGGGCACGTAGCAAGGGGAAATGCATGTCCCACACCGGCAAACAAAAGCCGGGGATTCGGGATGACATAAGTTAAGGGCGGACGGCTAGCTCTTGATCAAGAGCACGTTTACGGCTTTGACGACGACTTCGACCGTATCACCTTTCTTGAGGCCGAGTTCCTTGAGCGACTCGATGGTCATCACGGAAGCCATGCGAGACGGCGCCGGGACATTCACCTTCACGATACACATCAGCGAGCCTTTCTTGATCTGGACCACCTTGCCGACGATCCGGTTGCGCGCTCCTACTTTCATGTTTTGCTCCTATGAACTTGCGTTCGGTATCCGATCCGGTGTATTGAACCGGTCGCAACAGATTACTACGATTCACCAGGCCGAAGGTAAATACACGTTTTGGCGAAGGAGAGCACAACATGAAAGCAATGCGCGTGGCGCAATATGGTGATCCAAGCGTTCTGCAGATACAAGACATTCCGAAACCCCAGCCTGGACCGGGCGAGGCGCTGGTTCACGTCCACGCGATCGGAGTGAACTACGCCGACATCTACTTTCGCAACGGCGCGGCGCGCATGCCGATTCCCTTCCCTTTCACGCCGGGAATCGAGGGATCGGGCACTGTCGAAGCGGTGGGCGAGGGCGTCAGCGAAGTGAAGCCAGGCGACCGCGTCGCTTACGCGACGATGAGCATCGGTTCGTACGCCGAATTTCACGTGGTGAAGGTCGCGCACCTCGCGCCGCTCCCGAACAAAGTCAGCTTCGAGGAGGGCGCGGCCGCAATTCTTCAAGGCCTGACCGCGCACTATCTCGTGCACGAGTTCTATCCTATCAAGCGTGGCTCGATCGTCCTCGTGCATGCCGCCGCCGGAGGCATGGGCCTCCTTCTCATCCGATGGCTGAAGCACATGGGAGCCGTCGCCATCGGCACGGTCTCGACAGAGCAGAAAGCCAAGGTTGCGCGCGAGGCCGGCGCCGATCACGTGATCCTCTACACCAAGCAGGATTTTGCCCAGGAGGCGAGGAATCTCACGGACGGAAAGGGTGTGGATTACATCATCGACGGCGTGGGCAAGACCACGTTCACGAAGAATTACGACGCGCTGAAGAACCGCGGCTGGGCCACGGTCTTCGGCATGGCGAGCGGTCCCGCGGAGCCTGTGGTTCCGAACTCGCTGATGAGCAAGTCGCTCACGATCTCGGGAGGAGCGCTTTTCAATTACATGGTCACGCGCGACGAGCTTCTTGGCCGCGCCCGCGACGTTTTCGACGCGTTCCGCGAAGGCTGGCTCAAGCTCCACATCGATCGCACGTTCCCGCTCGCCGAGGCGGCCGAGGCCCATCGCCTGCTCGAGGGACGCCAAACCGTCGGCAAGCTCATTCTGAAAACCAACACATAATGAGCCGCGTCAGCGAGTTGGCGGTGCGGCGGGGGCGATCCTGGCTGCGGCGTCGATGTCGAGGTTCACGGTGTCGCTGACGCGAAGGACGAACGTGCTCGGATTCTTCAATCCCCATTGGATATAGGGCACAGCGAATCTTGCCGCAGCGTGGAGCTGGCCGTTCGTCGCAGGTTCGACCGAGATCGCGAGCGTCACATCGTGGTCCTGGCCGTGAAGGCGGATGACGCCCGCGACCTGCAATTGAGCAGTGCCCTTCCCAAAAAGCAAATCTCCCAGCGGACCGCTCACGTGATTGGGCATGAAGAGGATCTCGGGAAATTTCGCACTCTCGAGAATTTCGGCGTGCATTTTCTTGTCGCGCGAGCTGTTGTCCGTGTAGCCGCTGGTCGCATCCACGATCACGGCGCCGCTTGCTTTCCCGGTCGCGGGGTCGAAGCGGATCTCGCCACTCTTCAGCTTGAACGTCCCATGAACCGTGTGAAGGGTGGCGCCGAGCGTGAAGTCGATTTTCGTGGCCGCGGGATCGAGGGTGACGACCGCTTCCTGCGCGCGCAGCGCGGGTGCAAGCGCCAAGGTGCAAACCGCAGCGAAAAAAACGACGCTGCGGACCGCCGTCCGCAACGAATCGAAACACGGGATCATCGTCATGCCCAAAGGACGCGCCAGCCGAGGTCCAGAATACCGGTGGCGCCGAACGCCTCCGGCGCGACTTCGCCCGCGTGAATCGAGATCATCTTCGCGAAGGCGCCGGGGCGCGCGGCGAAGAAGCGCAGCGCCTTGCGGCGAACCGCGCGGCTCGCGTTCATCAGGAGCAGCAGGCGCGCCAAGCGCGTGGCGGTGTGCGCGATGCGATCGTGGGCGGCTTCGTAGAGCGCGAGGTCGCCGCAGGCGAGCGCGTCGGCAAGAGCGAGCCCCTGCCGAAACGCGAGGCTCAGGCCCTGCCCCGCGATACCGTCAACGGCGCAGGACGCGTCGCCCACAAGCACGATGGTTTCGCGCGTGACCGCTCGCGCGCGGCCGAGCGACGTGACTGCGCCCGCTTCGGCCGAAGCAAGCTGCACCCCGCGGAGATGCCGTGCGACTTCGGGAAACTGCTCCAGCGCAGAGCCGAGCCGTAAGTGCGGATCGCCCGCGAAAAGCGAGACGCAGATTTCCTGGGCGCCCGTGGGAGTCACAACCATCTGGCATTTCTCGCCCCAGTGCACTTCGACGAGATCGGTCCAGGGCGCAATTAAATAGTGCCGGCGAAATCCGAAGCGGAAACGACGACGGCGGCGCGGATCGAGCCCCGCAAACTTGCGGACGCCTGAACGCTGCCCGTCTGCGCCAACCAACCAGGAGCATCGAATCCAGTTGCCATTCACGCGGGCTCCGGCGAAATCGAAGCCGGAAATCGGGGCGCCCCACAGAAAACGGACGCTTACCTCGGTGGCACGGTCGACCAGGAGTTGGTGAAGCGCGGTCCGGCGCAGGCCGAAGGCAGTGCCGCGGGAAAATCGCGCGCTGGCAGAGGAGTTTGCGTCCGAGAAGCGAATCCCCGCGAATGGGACTGCAAGCGTAGAATCGAGATCGACGCCTAGGCTGCGCAGGGCCGCGACCGCCTCGGGCAGGAGCCCTTCGCCGCAGGCTTTGTCGATCGGTGGCGTGCGGGCATCGACGACCGCGACGCGGAGTCCCTTTAAGCTTGCGGCAATCGCAGTCGCGATTCCCGCGGGGCCCGCCCCGACGACCAGGACATCCGCTTGCACGGCTCTCTCTCCCAGCGCTCCCTTACCATCGCAAGAGCACCAGTTCCGCACAAAAACCCGGTCCCATGGCCGCCAGAATGCTCAAACTGCCCGGCGTCGGCCGCCGATTTTTGTACACATCCTCCAAAACCAAGAGGACGGAGGTCGAGGAGAGGTTGCCAACCTTGCGCAAAGATTCCCACGAGGCGTCGAGATCCTGCGCGGTGAGGCCGAGCGCGGAGGCGGTCGCTTCGAGGACTTTGGGGCCGCCGGTGTGCATCACCCAGCTTTGGATGTCGCGCCGACAAGAACCCTGTTCCGCTAGAAATGTGTCGACGTCTTCGCCGAGGTGCCGCTCCACCGTCTCGGGCACTTCGGGCGCCAACACAATCTGAAAGCCTTTCTCCGAAATGTCCCACCCCATCACGCGCTCGGTGTTGGGATAAAAGACAGACTTCGTGGCGAGAATTTCCGGTCCGGGCGATTCGACGTCCGCGCCCGTGACGACAGCGGCAGCGGCGCCGTCGCCGAAGAGCATTGCGGAAATCAAGTGCGCCATCGAAATGTCCTGGCGCTGAAGAGTGAGCGAACACAACTCGATCGAAAGGAGCGCCGCAGCCTGGCCGGGATAGCCGCGGACGTAGTCCGCGGCGCGGGAAATTCCCGCGGCTCCGGCCACGCAACCGAGACCGAAAATGGGAATGCGCTTGATGTTGGTCGAGAGGCCCATGCGATTGATGAGCCGAGCGTCGATCGAAGGAGCGGCGATGCCCGTGACGGACGTCACGAAGATCGCATCCAAGCCACCCGGTTCGATTCCGGCGCCTGCCAGCGCGCGACACAACGCCTTCTCGCCGATCTCGAGGCCTACTTCGATCCACACGTCATTCGCCTCGCCAAACGTCTGCATGCTGTTCTCGTAGAAATCGAGGGGGCGCGCGAGGAACCGGCCGTCGACCTTCATGCTCTCTTCCAGACGGCCAAGGATCTCGGGGTTCGGCAGGCGATCCCGAAAGTAGTTCTTCAGCGCAGCGACGATCACTTCCTGTTTGTAATAGTGCTTCGGGAAGGCGCTCCCGACTCCGGCGATTCTCATCAGCGTCGCTCCTGGGGCGAGTGTGGAGTGTCTCATACGGTACACGGGAGGTACACAACTTCTTACAACCGCGTCGCGGGCGTCCAATGAGATGCGAATGTCAGGCGTCCGGTTGTGTATTTAAGGACGGATGGAAGCGAGGAATTACTGTTCGATGAACGTCGGCGCGCCGGAAGAGAGAAGCCCCGAGTCTGCGAGGGAACTAACAGACCCGGGGCGGGGGTTGAGAGGGACAACGGGCCGGAAACTCGTTTCGACCGAATTCGCGCGGCGTCAGTAGTTCAGTCGCCGCAAGATCATGAACGCTCGGAAAACAACCTGGAGTCCGAGGACGACCATCGTGTCGCGGACCGCGGCCAGTTTTTCGCGCATCGGTGCCCCCTCAAGATCGGCGTTCGAATCCATGCGGGCGAGCGCGCTCATCAGTGCATCCCTTAGTTCAGGACGTACACCGGGTTATCGTGCTCGACCGCAACAACCATGGACTTGAAAATATCGACGTCCCAGCTCTCGGCGATGCGCAACCGTACCGAGTCATTCGTCTCGGAAAGCAGGCGCCCGCGCAGCGGAACTCGTAGGTTCCCTGCCGCAACTCGAAGAATTACCGGCTGCCCCATCCAGACTGCGTAGCCACCTTCCATGATCTTCCCCTCTCAGAACTGCGTCTCAACACTTCGATTTTCGGATGGGGGGCCGGCCTGGCCAATGGTACAGGGGGCTAAAATCGTTAGGAGCAAAGTACTACTCGGTTGCACAGGACCCGCAGGTGCATGCTTTTCTGCTATCGTAAAGACGGGCTTGAGGATGTCGTTCGACTGCCACGGGAAGCGAGAAGACCACCGTGATCGAGTTTCTGCACAGCGTGTTGGCGCGGGTCTATGACGTCCGCGGGCTGATCGAATGGGGCGGGACGTTTCTGGTGTGCGTGATCGTTTTTGTCGAAACCGGGATGTTCGTGGGCTTTTTCCTGCCCGGCGATTCCCTGCTGGTCACGGCCGGTGTCTTCGCCAGCGCGGGGAACCTGAGACTCAGCTTGCTGCTGTCACTGGTGACGCTGTGTTCGATCGCGGGAGACCAGTTGGGCTACCTGATCGGCTGGAAGGCGGGAGACACGCTGTACCGCCGGGAGGATTCGCGCTTCTTCAGGAAGCACCACCTCGAGCAGGCGCACGAGTTCTACCAGAAATACGGCGGAAAGACGATCATCATTGCCCGGTTCGTGCCGATCATCCGGACGTTTTGTCCGCCCGTGGCGGGCGCGGCCAAAATGAGCTACCCGCGCTACCTCGTCTACGACGTTCTCGGCGGAATTCTGTGGGTGTGGAGCATGGTGCTGGTGGGATACACGCTCGGGCGCACCGTGCCACACGTCGAGAAACGGATTCACTACATCATCGCGGCGGTGATCGTCCTGTCGTTGCTACCGGCCGCCTATCACGCCCTGACGGCGCGGCGACCGAAACCCGACGCCCCGCTGAAACAGGCGGAGCCTGAAAGCGAATAACTTCAACAACTCAAAATGCAAAACGGGGAGCCTGGCAGCTCCCCGTTTTGTTCTTCATCCCGCCCTGGCAACGCCGAAGGCGCCGCCAGCGGCTCGCACCGCAAAAGCGGTGTGCAAGTCGGCGTCAAGAATCTATGCCCGGTGGAGTCATCCTTATTCCTCCGTGCACTAGCTCCTACAATTCCCTCATACGCCCGCGCAGAGAACAACGCAAGAAAAAAATTTGAAGGCGCTGGCGCCAAACCAACGAATAAAACAGGCGCCCTCCTACCTCACGAAAAGGGCTTCGCGAACCTGATCGCGACCGACGAAAGTCTTGGACGAGCGAAACTTTCCGAAGAGTTCGAGGATTTCGCGGTTTTGAAAAACGTGGGCATGAACGGCCAGCGTGGGCGCAGCGACGAGCTCGACGGTCTGGCTATCGATGATGCGATAGCGCTGAAAGCGCTCCGCCGGACGGCTGTGGAAGAGCGCGAGTGCGACGCCGCCCGGATGAAGCATGTGGCAGACTCGCTCCATCAGGCGGGGCGTGACCCCGGGGTCGAAATAGTCGAGGAGATCCCACAACAGAATGCCGTGAAGGCTATGTTCGGGATATTGGAGGGCCGCCTCGAGAAACTTGTCGGCCAGCATCGACGGCGAAAGCTTTTCTCCGTCTTCGCCGATGGGAGCGGTACGCATCCGCTCCTCTTCCGCGTTGAGATACTCCTTCCAGGTCCGCAGCAGATCTTCGGTCGAAATCCGGTAACCCTTGTCCACGAAGAAGCTGACCGTCGATTGCCAGACCGGGCCTAAGTCGAGGACACGGGCATGGGGTACGTCGCTGATCAGCCAGAGGAACTCCTTGAGGCTGTTCGATACGCGATGGTTGGCCGCCGGGGCGACCGCAGCGACCGGGCCCGGCTTTGCCGCCTTTGACGACGGCGACACGGAGAACGTGGCTGGGGCGCTCGCGCGAATCTTGGCCGTCCAGTTCATGGTTACGTCTATTCGTCCTTTGCGCTGGCGGCGACGGGACGCAGGATTTCGGGGGCCGCCGTCGAAGCGCTGGAGCCGGCCGGTGAATGTGATTGAGGCAGGGATGCCGAAGGCGGAGAGTCGGCGCGGGTCATTTCCACCTTCCCGCGCAGCCGTGCGCCATCGTCGATGCCAATGCGCGGCGTGAGTACGCTCCCCTGGACGCGGCTTGCCGGGCCAAGGTGCACGCTTTCGCCCGCCTTCAGATTTCCCTGCACCGATCCCTCGATGACGATGCCGCGGGCCTCGATATCCGCCTGAATGCGGCCGTTTGGGCCGATTTCCACCTGAGCATTTGCAAGACGGATCTTGCCCTGCATCTCGCCGTCGATATACAAATCGGAGCTTCCCGAAATCTCCCCTTGAATCTTCAACCCGGCATTGATCCGCGACGTTCCCGTCGCAACCGGTGCCACGGACCGTTCAGTTGCGGGGGCTGTGGGCGCGGACACAGCAGGCGGAACCGGCGCCGCGGGCGCGGTCACTGGAGTTACGGTCGCGGCGGCCGCCGGCTGCGGAACCGCCGAAGAAGGCTTGCCCTGCGTAGTTTTGTTCCACATGAAAAAACCTCCTCGAGACGACTCAATCGCTGCGCCGGGCGGCAGAATTCCTATGCGATACAGGACTATAGTACAGGGCCCGCTGCGTGTAAACGCCGAGTGCAAGCGCCCAGTAACAAGTCCGGCACGGCGTGTGAGGCGAGTGTGAACAGGCTGGAATCCGAGGTCTGCACGTCGTTGTGACGCATTTCCCACGCAGCCACGAACATCCCCACGAATTCGTGAAAGAAAATGACCACGCCCCGGCGGGTGCGCCACCAGTTGTCCGGATCGTATTCCGAGTCTTGCGCCGGCACCACGCGAAGGACGGTGCCGGGCGAAAGCACTCGCGCGAAAATGTACCGCGAGCGGCGCGTGTGGTAGTTCGATGTGACGAGCAAAATCCGCTTCCAGCCGCGGTCCGAAAAGAGCTGGCGCAGCGCGAACGCCTCTTCGCGGGTGTTTCCGGCATGATGCTCGAAACGAACGATCGCGCTTTTGGGAACGCCGTCGCTCATCAGGTCGCGCTCCTCCAGTTCGGCGATGCCGGCGTACGCGCGCAGATACCGTCCGCTCGCGACGACGCGAGGCGCCCATCCGGCTTTGAAGAGTTCGGCGGCGCGCGCCGCGCGATCACCGTTAAAGTTGTCGTCGCCGAGAACCACGATGGCGTCGCACGATGCTGGTGTATCGTCGACGATCCAGAAGCCGCCCGCGACCCGCAGCAGCGGGTGCCGCAGTAGATAGATCCCGAAAAGAAAGAACAGAAAGCAGAGGAAAAACAGGAGCCGGAAGAAGATTCCGCCGTGCTGCGCGCTCCGCGAGGGGCGAAAGGCACCCGCCGCGCGAGCCATCATTTTCCGGGATCGATCTGCCGCAGGTCTTCGGCGGCTTGCTCGGGCAGAGTCGCGTTGAAGTAGACTTCCTTGATGCTGTAGGACTTGCTGCGCTGCTCGACGATGGGCAGGATTTCGATGTGCCAGTGGTAGTCGCCTGCGATCGTCCTCCAGTAATCGCTCAGTTCTCCCTTCGTTTGCAACGTATTCGGCGCCGTGTGCAGCACCATGTGGTAGTTGTCGGAGAGGTGTGCCAGGCGGCGGAGCGTCCGCCCGAGCAGCGTCGCCAGGTGGCGGCGATTCTCGCCCGGCGCGACGGTTTCGAACTGGTGGTTGTGCGTGCGGGGCATCAGCCAGGTTTCATACGGGACGCGCGATGCATAAGGACACAGCGCGAAGTAATCGCCCACGCTGTCCACGATCCGCTTCTTCTGGCGGATTTCCTGCCGCAGGATGTCGCAGAAGACGCATCGTTCGCGGTCGCGGTACCATTCGCGCGCCGCGCGCAGCTCGTACAGAATTCGGCGCGGCACGAAGGTCGTTGCGGTCACCTGCGAATGCGCGTGCGGCCATTCCTCGCCAGCTCGCTCTCCTTGATTCTTGAAGACGGCCACGTACTTGAAACGCGCGTCGCGCTTCAAATCCGCGATCCGCTGCGCGTAGGCCTCAAGCACCCGCTCGATCTCTTCGTCGAAAAGCTGCGAGAACTGGCGCCAGTGTTCGGGAGTCTCCACGATCACTTCGTGCGCCCCGATCGCCGCCATGTAGTCGAAGATGCCGTCGGCGCCCCGGTCCGGATCGCCCTCGATGCGGTAGAGCGGCTGTAGATGAGGAAACGCGCGTACCTGCCAGGCCCCCTGAGCAGGAATCTGGAGAAGGACGTGCGTCTCGATGCGACTCTGCGGGCAGAGGGGGCAGGCGACGGCTTCCTCCTCTTCCCGTTCGGAATGTCCGATGGCCACCCAGCTGCGCGTGATGGGATCTTTGCGTAGTTCCATTGGGCCCTGAAATGAGAAATGAAGCTGACATTCTATACCGAAGTCTCCGCGGAGAACAAAGACAACTGCAAAAAAATCGCGCTGCGGCGCCGCTAATCCCTGGACGCGGGGATGTTTTGGTTTACACTCGGCGCAAATGCCACCCGCAAAATCAGGCGTGAAATCGACCGCCGCGCGGAAGATGACCGTCCTGCCGATGATCGCGGCGACCTATTTCATGGTGGCCGGCGGCCCGTACGGCCTGGAAGACGTCGTGCAAAAGACGGGCTATGCCGCCACGCTTCTGATCCTCACGATTACGCCGCTGCTGTGGAGCGTTCCGGCGGCGATGATGGTGAGCGAACTGGCAACGGCCATCCCCGAGGAGGGCGGCTTTTACATTTGGGTGCGGCGCGGGATGGGCCGGTTCTGGGGCTACCAGGAAACGTGGCTCACGCTGGCGGGCAGCATCTTCGAGATGGCGTTGTACCCCAACCTGTTCGTCGACTACCTTGGGCGGCTTTCGCCGGGGATGATCGCGGGGTACCGCGGGCTTGCGCTGGGATTCCTGATGATCGCGCTCTGCACGGCGTGGAATATTCTCGGGGCGGACGCCGTGGGCGAAGGGTCGGTGTTCCTGAATGTCGCTCTGCTGGCGCCGTTCGTGGCGCTCGCTCTGTTCGCGATGTTTCGCGGCCATTCCGGAGGAAACCCGGCTGGCGCGGTTCCCCTGCGCCACGCGGACCTGCTTGGCGGAATCCTGATCGCCATGTGGAACTACATGGGCTGGGACAATCTCTCGACGATCGCCGGCGAGGTCGAAGCGCCGCAGCGCACGTATCCCCGCGCGATGCTCGGCGCCGTGATTCTCGTTGTCGTGAGCTACATCGTGCCGGTCGCCGCCGTGGCGCGCATCAGGATCGATCCGAACCTCTGGACCACGGGTGGCTGGGTGGACGTGGGGCGGATTCTGGGCGGCGAAACGCTCGCCGTCGCGATTGCTGCGGCGGGCGTAATCGGCGCGGTCGGGACGTTCGGCACCCTGATGATGTCGTTCACGCGGCTGCCTGCAGTGATGGCCGAAGACGGCTACCTCCCGAAAATCTTTTCCAGGCAACATCCACGTACCGGTGTGCCGTGGGTCGCGATCGTGGCGTGCGCGCTTTTCTGGGCGCTGTGTTATCCGCTTGGATTCGAGCGCAGCCTCCTGCTCGACGTGCTCCTCACCGGATTGAGTATCCTGCTCGAGTTCTGGGCGCTTGTCGCCTTGCGCATTCGCGAGCCGGAGCTCGCGCGGCCCTATCGCGTGCCGGGCGGAATCGCGGGAGCCGTTGCGATCGGGCTGCCTCCCCTCGCACTGATGATGGCGACGCTTCTCCGCAATGGAAGCGAGCTTGTGGGCAGTACCAACCAGCTCGTGATCGCCTCGGCAGTCGTTGCCGCGGGCGTCGCGATGTATTTTGTGAACCGCCTCGTGCGGCGCCGAACGGGCCGCGGCAACTCCGTCTGACGGGCTGTCGAAACACCGATGAAAACCGGGTGGTCTATCTCTCTGCAGGCTCGGCTGCATCGGCGGGCCTTGCAGGCGGCGAAGCCGCGGCTGGGACTTTCTCCGGGGCCGCGCTGAGGCGCACGATCGCGGCGGCGGCAGCGAAGCGCGCCGGCTGTTCCTTGTCGTTTTCCATCATATCCTTGAGCTGCGGGACAACCTCGCGATGGTTCATCTTGGCCAGAGCTCTTGCGGCCGCCGCGCGCACCGCCCAGTTTTTGTCGCCGAGCGCGTCCCGGAGTTCGTTCACCGTGTCGCGGCTGTCGTCCGAGGCGAGCAGCTTCGCGCAAACGGCCTGAATCGGAGCCCCGTTATTCTTGGCGTACTCCTCGATAAACGAAACGCCCATCGAGAATGGGCCAAGGAACGCGCCGCTCGCCTCGTTGACGCCAATCAGCGCGAGCGCCTTCGGGTCATGCAGGTCGTGCTTGGCCGCGTTCACCTTGCCCTGTATGATTCCGGGCTTGACCTTGCGGTCACCGCTGAGAACTTCATAGAGAATTTCGCGCCCGCTGCGATCGCCGATCTTCCAGAGCGCTTGCGCGGCCGCGAAACTCACTTGCGCCGAGTTGTCTTCCAGGGCGTCTTTCAGTTTGGGAATGGCCGCCCGCGCCTTCATGTCTCCCAGCGACGTGGCGGCCAGTACGCGAATGCTCTCTTCCTTGTCGTCGAGCGCGGCTCCGATCGTCGAGACAGCCCTTCGATCGCGGTCGAGGACGGTGAGGGCGGAAATCGCGTCAGAGCGGTTGCGCAGCTTGTCCGATGCCGCTCCCTGAGCGAGCAGCGTCCACGCGGCGGCCGGCAGATTCGCGCTCGAGTTTGCAGCTTTCGAGGAGGCGTGCGGCCGTTGCGACGGCGGATTCGCGGGCGGCGCTGGCGACGACGATGCCTGCGGCGTCTGAGGCGCCGGGGATGGGGATGACTGTTGCGCGGATGGCGCTGGCGCGGCGGCCTGTTGAAAGTTCTCCGCGCCGCAAGTCCCTGCCGCAAGGACGAGCGGACACAGCAGAAGCGAAATGTTGCGAAGCATAGGCTCCCCCTCAAGCGTCACGCGGGGCTCCCGAGCCGCGAGGCGCCGGGACCGGCCGCAAGAAAATCGAGCACGCGATGGCGTGCTATTCTTGCACGCCATGACGGAAGCAGGCAAAGACGCCGAATTCATGGAAGCGGCGCTCGAAGAAGCGCGCGTGGCGGCGCAGCGGGGCGAAGTGCCGGTAGGCGCTGTGGTTGTTGCCGAAGGCCAGATTATCGCGCGCGCGGGAAACCGCACCATCGTCGATTGCGATCCAACGGCCCATGCGGAAATCGTAGCGCTCCGCGACGCCGCGAAGGCAGTTGGAAACTATCGCCTGTTGGACGCAGCGCTCTACGTCACGATCGAGCCTTGCGCGATGTGCGCCGGAGCGATGGTTCAGGCGCGGATCGCCCGGCTGGTCTATGGCGCGGAGGACGCCAAGGGCGGCGCGGTGCGTTCGTGCTTCTCGATTCTCGATAGCCCGCAGCTCAATCACCGCGTCGAAGTCACGCGAGGAGTGCTGGCCGATGAAGCGGCGTCGCTGCTGAAGGACTTCTTCGCAGCTCGGCGGTAGCGTCCGCCGGTGGAACTTGAGGTCAAGTCTCGATTGTCTAGTCGCTGAAGGCCCGCCATTTTGGAACCCAAGCCTCTAAAAGGTTGGAAACGAGCATCACGTCCACACACGGTCAAACTCATAACCTATTGACGCTAGACCGCTTCGCGTGATGCTGGGTTGCGCGACTAGGCCTAACAATTGCACGAACTCAGCCGATAACCTCTTCATGCATAGTGTGCCCGCACCGCTTGGGCGCTCCCGAAGTTGGACTTGCGCACTTCTGGCTGTCTGCGTCTTTGCGGGCCTGGCCCGGGCCCAAGCAACAGCCGCGCCTAATGCCGCGCAAGTACCGCAGCGGGAGAGCGACCTCACGCAAATCAGCATCGAGGACTTGATGAACGTCCAAGTTACGTCCGCCTCGAAAAAGACCGAGCCTGGCGACACAGCACCCGCTGCGATCTTCGTGATTACCGGCGAGGACATCCGTCGCGGAGGCTTCTCCTCCATCCCGGATGCGCTGCGGCTCGTGCCCGGCCTGTACGTGGCTCAGCAAAACGCGCACGTATGGATCGTTGCGGCACGCGGTTTCGGCAGTCTTTTCAACAACAAGATGCTGGTACTGATCGATGGCAGACTCGTGTACTCGCCTGAGTTTGGCGGTGTCTGGTGGGATGTCCAAGATCCTCCGCTCGAAGACATCGACCGTATCGAGGTGATTCGGGGGCCCGGCGGAACGCTTTGGGGCGCGAATGCCGTGAACGGCGTCATCAACATCGTCACCAAGGAAGCCGCAAAAACCCAGGGCGCGCAGGTTTCCAGCTCCGCGGGTCTGAACGAAGGCTACTCCACTCGCGTTCGTTACGGCGGACAGGTTGGCGAGAACGTCGCATATCGAATCTATGGAACGAGCAACTACTGGCTACCGAGTGTGAATGCCAGCGGCAAGAACAACTACGACGACTGGGGAATCACCCAGGGCGGCGCTCGTTTCGACTGGAACGCATCCAAGAAGGACGTTGTGACATTTGACGGTCAAGGTTATTCGGGGCGCGAACACGACCTCAGTCTTAACTTCGACCTGCTTGCGGACACGCTGGTCACGCCCTCCGACTACGTCGTGAAGGGCGGCCACCTTCTCGGCCGGTGGAAGCATTCTTTCAGCGAGCGTTCCAGCACCGACCTGCTCGGCTATTGCGACTGGACTGTGCGGAGCGATCTGTTCTCGGGAGATAATCGAACCACCTGCGACGTTGAACTCCAGCACAGCTACGCCTTCACGGATCGCCAGTCTGTGATCTGGGGAGGCTCCATCCTCACCACCGCAGACACGCCGGAACACAATGCGACGGTGCAATGGGATCCAATCTATCGCCGCGATACAACCTATAGCGTGTTCGGACAATACGATGTCATGCTCGTGCCCGACGTACTTCGGATCATCGTCGGGTCCAAGTTCGAGCACAACAACTACACCGGATTCGAATATCAGCCGCAGTTCCGAGTCGTTTGGACACCAAGGAAATCCCACACGGTCTGGTTCGCCGTTTCGCGCGCGGTGGGGACGCCCACGCGTCTCGACAGCGACATCAAGGCTCCGGTGGTGTTGTTCTCGCAATCTCCACCGACTCTGATTGTTATCGAAGGGAACCCGGACAACCGCTCCGAAGTGCTGCACGCCTACGAAGCGGGCTACCGGTACCACTTCACTGACAGATTCGCTGTTGATGCGTCGCTCTACTACAATGAATACGACCACCTGATCGGCACGAGTGCTCCGGGTATACCTTTCGTCAATCCAAATCCGTCTTACATTGGGGTTCCGGAGGTCTACGCCAACCTGGGCGGGGGTCAAACTCATGGGTTGGGGCTGTATCTGAGCTATGCGCCGGTCAGACGCTGGACCGTGTCGGCGGGCATCACGGAACTTCGAGGCAATTCGGTCGCGGGATTGAACGCCTCCGCAGCGTCGGGAACCCCGCACCATCAGGTGAACTTGCAATCCCGTCTGGACCTCACGCGCCACGTCAACTTCGACGCCGCCTACTATTACTATGACGCGATTCCCCCCGCGCTGCCGCCGGTAAACCGCGTGGACATCGGCGTCTCCACAAAGCCCTATCGCGGATTCAGTTTCTCTGTTTGGGGCCGCAATCTGGCTTCCGAACGGCACCCGGAAACTATCGGGTACCTCTTCACCAACGGAGAGATCCCGCGGTCGTTGACCTTCAAGGTCGTGTGGGAATCAGTCGAGGACCATGGAAAGTAGACGGCAGGCGAACGGAGCTTCTAACGCCGTCCACTGCTGCTCGCGCCGCCGCGCGGCTGGAATGAGTATAATGTGGAGTGTGAGTAATCAGCCGAGCACGCGAAGCTGGCACGGCGCATTGCGCGTCTCGTGCCGATGATCTGCGTCCACGGCTGAAGCTCGCCATGCGGCCTAAGCCATGCTTGCGGGCGGTCTTCGTTGGCTGGGCAATCGCCGCTCTGCTCGCGCTGTCGGCACCGGCAATTGAGTTAAAGCCGGACACTTCGGCCGCGTTCGATGCCTATGTTCGCGCCACCGAAGCGCGGATGGACGACGATCTGCGCCAGGACCATTTCCTTGCGGTCGATGACCTGCCCGATGCACGCCGCCAGGAGACCTATGCCCAGCTTCGCCGGGGGCAGATCTATATCCAGGAGCGTCATACTCTGGAGGACGGGCAGTCGATTCATGTCTCTGGCGGTCTGATTCATCACTGGGTCGGCGTGGTCTTCGTGCCGGATGCGACACTCTCGCAGACCGTTGCGGTTCTTCAGGATTACGATAACCACGAAAAGATTTACAAACCCGACGTTCGCCGCTCCCGACTGCTCGAGCACGACGGAGACAAATCGAAGATTTACCTGCAGTTCTATCACAAGTCGCTCGTCACCGTGGTGTTGAACGCGAATTTCGACGTCGTTTACACGGAATTCAGCGGCACCCGCTCGATGATCGCGTCCCGTTCCACGCGAATTGCCGAAGTCGCGAACTCCGGCCAGCCGGACGAACACGAACTCCCGGTTGGACAGGGCCACGGGTACATGTGGCGCCTCGACACCTACTGGCGAGTTGAAGAAAAGGACGGGGGAGTCTACGTTCAGAACGAAACGATCGCGCTGACCCGCCGCGTTCCGGCGGTGCTTGCTTGGCTGATTAACCCGTTGGTTCGCAGTATCCCCAGAGCCGTCCTTACCAATCTCTTAAACGCTACCCGCAGGACCCTTGCGAACACAACTGCGCCCGCCGCCGCGCGATCGCCGCAATTCGACCGCGGGCCCGCGCCCCTTGAGCCTCCCGGCCGTCTATTTTCGATTGGATGCGGTCTTCCGGTACCAAATGGGGCGTACGTCCCGCAGAAAAATCCGTGCGGTTACCGGACCGATGTGCCGGAACTCCTGCAATTTTCGCGAGAGCTCGGACGGCGTTCGCGCCCCGGCCAAAAGCTTTGTGAGAGTGCCGTAGCGGCTCTTTAGCTCCTGGCAAACCTCGAGGAGTTTCGTCGCGGTCGAAAAGTCATACCGAAGGTAGTGGGCCCGGTCCAGTAGGAGAACCAGCTTGTCCCATCCCGCGCGAAGAATCGCGTCGGGGCTCGTCAGCCCAGCCTTCACGAGTTCGCGGTAGGCCTGCTCGGCGATCTCGGTTTGAATCGGCTTCCCAAAGAGCAAGCACGCGAGCCACCACTTGAATATCTCCTTCTCTCTTTTCGTTCCCAGGTCGATCTGCAATCGGCGTGCGTAGGACCGCCGGCGGGTTTTCGCGTGGGTCGGCGCCGAACCGCCCCGCGCAGCCCTTCTCCTACGCGTCCCTGTCAACGCAACCTCCTCCCCGCACCGGAACAGTCCCATGTAAACTGTTCTATCAAGCAAAGACCGTGACCACCGTCACGCATCCTACCGCCGATACGACTTGTAATCCGGCGCGATTGAACCGGCGGCAAAATAGGGTGGATGGTCGTGGTGCTCGCGGGTGCCGCAAGGCTGAAATCGATATAATGCCTTCCGTGAGTAGCCAGCCGACACAACAGATGCAGTGCATGGAAGTCTGGGGCGGCAGCCAGCTCACCGCGCGCGGGGTCGAACTCGGCGGCCTGGACGCCTGGGTTTACAGCAAACCCTTCGGGCAGGCGCGGCGCGGCGGGGATGTCTACTACGCCTCGAGCTGCGCGACGGGCCGCATCACCCGCCTGTTGCTCGCCGACGTGTCGGGACATGGAACGTCCGTCGCGGTCACCGCTGCCGACCTCCGCACGCTGATGCGGCGCTTCGTCAATCACCTCGACCAGAACGAATTCGTCCGGTTGCTCAATCAGCAGTTTACCGCGCTCTCCGCGGACGGCACCTTCGCGACCGCCATCGTCACCACCTTCTTCGCTCCCAGCCGCCGCCTCACCGTCTGCAACGCAGGCCATCCGCGCCCCTTGCTCTACCGCGCGCAGAGGCAACAGTGGAGCTTCCTCGGCGTCGAAGGACCGCCCGGCCAGCGCGGCCCTTCCAACATCCCACTCGGCATCCTCGACATGACGGAGTACCAGCAGTTCGACATCGAACTCGATCCCGGCGACTGTTTCGTCAGCTACACGGACGCGCTGATCGAGTCGCGCGACGCCGATGGCGAGATGCTCGGTGAGGAAGGCCTGCTCCGGATCATGCGGCTGCTCGGGGACGTCCCGGCGGAAAAACTTTCCGATACGCTGCTGGGCGAGATCGCCAACCGGTATCCCGAGAACCTGTCCGAGGACGACGTAACCGTTCTCGTCGCTCGCGCCAACGGCCACGAGCCCCGTTATTCGTTCGCCGAGAAGTTCCGGGCGCAGATGCGGCTCATCGGCTCGTTGTTTCGCGCCATCAATCCCCGAGCCGAGCGTCCCCCGCTCCCGGACTTCACTTTGCCCAACGTCGGCGGCGCGATTATCCCCGCACTGGGACGCCGCTGGCGCGCGCCCGTCCCGGCGCAGCCCCCATCCGATCACCCCGCCTGACCTACCGCCCCGCAACCGGCGGAGGACCCGTCACAGACCTCGGCGAAGAAGCTTCCGGAGCGCCCAGTGGCTCGGACCGCGACCCATAGTGTGGCAGCGGCCGGTCCAATTCGTAGGCGCCCAAGTCCGGCGCCCGGCCTGTGAAATCGTCGTTGATCGTGGGAAGTAGGACGCCCGCGTCGACGGCGGCTGATCCCGGCTTCAGGCGGAAATCAAAATCTTCGGGGTCGTAGAGACGCTGCGGGTCGGATTTGTCCGGCATTCTCGCATTCGCGAAGATATCGTAGTCGACCAAAATACTGTGCTGGTCCTGCCCCGTTGCCTGGCTGAATTCCTTGAGCGACTTGAAGTGGCGCGTCACGAGCTGGTTTTTGTAGTCGGCCGCAACTTCGAACGGCGGCGAGTTCCACTCGAATGCATCCTCGACATTCGGATTCGGGCGGAAGCCGTTGTAATCCGACGTGGAATAGTTCGTGTACGTGCGCAAATTCAGGATCGGATCGGCCCAGCCGTCTCCCAGGATCAGATTATTCAGGAAGTGCACGTTCGACGCAGGGCCGAGCAAACGTCCCTGCCAACAAAAGTATTCTGATAGACGAGGACGCCCGCCGGTGTATCGACGAATTTCAAGGGTCCGCCGGTCGTCGTGTCGTAAATGAGATTCTGATAGAAGTACAGCGGGCCGCCGAATGTGGGCTGCGCGCTCAGGGCACCGCCGGCCGAGTTGAAGCAGCGATTTCGAAAGACGCGGATGTTGTGCGCGCCGCCGTCTGCCTCGAAGCAGTTGTCCGCCATGTTGTAGATGTGGTTGTTGTAGAAGTCGATGGAGACCGGCACACGGTCCGGCAATTCGTTTGGCGTGCCGTCAGGATCGCCGTAGGTCGCGATGTCGATGCCGTCGTGCCAGTTGGCCACGTAGTTGTAGGCGACCACGTGGCCCTGGCCGTAGATCTTGATCGCATACTCGGAAGTGATCGGCGCCGGATAGCCGGGAAACTTCGCCCAGACCGCCGGAGTCCACCAGCTCTGCAGCTTGTTCGGGTCGTGCCGCCCGATGAAAACGTTATCGGCGATGTAGAAGTTCTTCGAGCCCGACCAATCGTCCTCCACGGCCCGGCCGATATTCTCGAGCCGGGAATGCTTCAACGTGAAACCGCTTGAGCCCGCGATGTTTTTCAGGCCAAGCAGAAAAGCGACATTCGTATTCCGAACCGTGATCCCTTCAAAATAGTTGTAGTTCCCCGCCATCAGGTTGAAGAGGTTCTGGCAGCCGTCTCCGTCAAAGATCGCTTCCCCGTCGCCCGCTCCTTTGATGACGATCGGTTTGTCTGGCGTGCCACTCTGCGTCAAATAGTAAGTGCCGTCGAACGGCGTGCCGTACGCGGCGATCGTCCGGTCGAAACCGCTGTAGATGAACCGGCTGTCTTTGTAAAGCCCGGCGTGCACGAGAATGATGTCGCCCGGCTGAACGCGCGGAGGCATTACGTTCGAGTGGTCGGACTCGTCTGAGCCCATGTAGTACGCGGCCAGCAAACCGGTGAACGCGGGCTCCTGCTTGGTTCCTTTGTACCCGAATGGGTAGACGTGATACACGTGGCCGCCTTCCGCGGGCTCAGGCTCCTTGCGCGTGCGCACGATCACGCTCCTTTCCGCTTTTCCCTTCACGCCGTCGGGATCGGAAAGAACGAAATGGCATTCGTATTCGGTGTCCGGCTCGAGATTCAGCAGGCTGCCGGCAAACATGTTGGGAGCGACGTAACTGAAATAGTGGCTGCTGCCGTCCCGCGGCGTTCCGCCGGGCACCGATTCGTGCTGCAGGCGCAGAAGCGGCAGTCCCTTTCGCCACTGCTGCTCGCCTTTCTTCCGGTAGGTCACGTCCACGCGAGCGTTGCGGTTGTCGTCTCCCGAGATTCGCCATTCGAAGCCGAGCGAGACCAGCGTCGGCGGCTCGATCGTGAACTCGCCCGGAACTGTTTTCGCCTCAGACCAGGACGGCGTCGGGAAAAGAACGGCCAGCGCGAACAGGAGAGCAATCAAACAGCGGATCGGCGAGATAGTACGGTGCATGCTTCGGTTCTCCTCGGCCTATGATTTCTGCGGCACCGAAGATACCCCAACCACCCGCCACAAGCATGCTCTCTTATGCGGATTTTGATGGCGGAGAGGGTCTGGACTCCACTGCCGCAGCCGTTCGTTTCAGCACACTACTCACATCGCATCCGCGCAATTCGGATTCTGGGGAGATTCCATCCGACGGTTCCTCGATTCGGGAACTCGTACGTTTGACAGTTTGAAGAAGAAGCCTTTGCCTGATACCATCCGCGGAAATGGCCGAAGAGAAGCTTCGCATCCACTTTGGCGACTATATCGGAAAAGCCGAAGTGGTCATCTATTCGATTCTCGCGATACTGCTGTTCGTGACAGCGCTTGCCGCAAGTGTGAGCGCGGGCAGGCTTTTGTGGGAAGGCATGCTGCAGCGGCCGATCGCCATTCAAACACTTGGGGTTTTGGACGAACTGCTGCTGGTGCTAATGCTTGTAGAGATTCTCCATACGGTTCGCATTTCGATTCGCTCGCACATTCTGGTTACGGAGCCATTTCTGGTGGTTGGGCTGATTGCTTCGATACGGCGGATACTGGTGATCACACTGGAGGCCGCCAACCTGACAAAGGGGGGCATGTGGATCGTTGACGGCGTGAGTATCTTCCGATGGAGCATGGCGGAGTTGGGTTTGCTCGGGTTGCTGGTCCTCATCCTCGTATTCTGTATAACGCTCTTGCGCCGCTACGCGCCTGCCTCAAAAGATATCGAGGAACACTAAGCGTTCTACACGCGGCCCAAGCCAGAAGGCAGCTTCGGCCTCGGTCATCGGAATGTAGCTTTGGCACCCGATGACGGGATGCTGATGTTAAGGATTCGCCTGCGTGGGTGGTTCGGTATTCAGTAGACGGATGGATACCCTGAAACGCCTGTAGTCGGAATAATGAACCGTCATGCGGATGTGAACATCGCCCGAACGGAAGTGCAGGATGTCGTCGGCGTGCGTGTAGGTCGGAAACCAGTAGTGGCTCTCAATATTTTCGCGATAGGTCTCAAAACGGGGAAATACATTTTCACTATTGCCCTTGCGAATGTCGGGCACGGCTTTCCCGTAGGTCTTGACGATTTCCAAGTCCTTGTCATCGACCCAGATGCGTCCCTGAAAGTAGCGTTGATTTTTCTCGATCTTCTTTGGTCCTACGTCGAACACATAGGTGCCGATCTCGTCCAGTTTTTCGCGGCCCACGTACGAGATGTCGTATTTGGGCACCTCCGCGGTAGTGAGGACGAAGGGCTGAACATTCTTCAGATCGTCGAGGTCCTGTTCGGAAAGCGATATGCTCTCGAGCGTTGAAGGAGGGGCATAGGTGATCTCTTCGTAACGCTTGCCTGCGGGCGTGAATGTGATGTCGCTCGTCATACGGTATTCGCCGTCCGATCGTCCATCGGCGTCGATTGTCTGCACGACGAAGTCTTGGACGTACGTGAAATTATCGCGCTCCTCTCGGAACTCGGCTTCGCGCTCCGCAAATCTCTGAATGATCTGGTCTACCGGGAGAGCGGGCGGTTCCTTCGAGATGCCGGACGAGGAGTGCTTGGAATCCGGGGGCGTTGCCCGCGTCTGCGGTACCGGCTGCGGGGGTGTCGTTCGTGGGGGCCTTACTGGGAAATCTTCTTGCGGGGGAGTAGGGGGCAGTGGCCCCTCTTGCTGGGCGAGGAGCGGCAGAGAAACGCACAAGGCCGCGACTGTCACGAGAGCCGTCACGGTTGCTCGTGCTCGCTTCAAGGAAGCATTGAACGAGAGCTGAAATGGCTGATTTTGCTTCTCACCCATCGGTGTTCACCTCCGAGGCGTCTTCACTGCGTTTGAACCCGCATAAATACTGATGAAGAATAACGCCCAAAGGTTCGTTGAACAGAGTTCATCTCGGAAATATGGTTTGCTGACGGACATATAATCCACTTTTGAATGGGGATGCGCGATGGAAATTGCCTTCGAACAAGAGGAACCCTCGACCTTCGTTTCGACGCCGCCGATCAGCGCCACGCCCGGCTTGATGCGTCCATTGCTGTTGACGACCGCTGGCAGGTAGGGGTAGTTGCCGTCCAGCTTTGATCGAATCATCACCTTGACCGTGTTCATGCTCGTTTTTCCTTGAGATGAAGTACTCAGTCGTCAGAAAAAAAGCAGGTCATTTTCCGAAAACGGTAACAGGCGTGGTAACAAAACCCGCTTCCGTTATCGATTCCTCAGTTTTATTGGGAAATTTGCAGGCTTTTTGAAATGGCGGAGAGGGTGGGATTCGAACCCACGGTAGGGTTCCCCCTACACTCGCTTTCGAGGCGAGCTCTTTCAACCGCTCAGACACCTCTCCGCGTCGCGTGCAGTTTCGCTAGCTTAACAAACGCTTCCCGCAGTCACAACTCCGCACGCTGGAGAGCGTGCCCCGACATGTGCATAACTGTCGGCCAAAATTAGGACGTCGGCCGCAAAAGTCCACAGACCTTCGTACTTGACACGCTCTCCCGTCTGTAAGGTGGATGTATGGTCGAACAGACCGAAGTTGTGGCGCGTTGTTTGCGTCCCGGATGGGGTAGCGGGGCGCAGTTGGCGGCCCTCCCAGGCGCGGGGAGTAACCGGTACAGGTTTGACGCCGCCGATCTGCCGCTCGCGTCCCCTGCCTCCTCTGCTTCACTTTCTTGCGTCCTTCTACCCGTCACTGGCTGCCGAGTAAAAGGCGCTGTAACTTACTCAAAACAAACGATCGGGGTGCCTCTCACCCGTCAATGGAATCGACCCCTGATTGGTGCCGGGTACGCAATGGGTAGGGCTCACTGGGTATTGACACCGCAACATGGTGCGCGTACATTTGCCCTGTAGTGGGCTGTAGTGTAAGGAGGAAATCGTGCGCTCGATCATCCTTGGCTGCCGATCCATCCTGGTTGGAGCGGTCGTTGCCGGTCTGGTGACTTTTCCCGCAATGGCGGCGAGCGAACAGCCTCTCGCAACCGTGGTGTCTGCGCAATCCGCTTACCTCGCCAAGGCAAATGCGGTGCCGGGGGCGGATGTCTATTTGGATGACGATCTCGTCACCGACCCGGGCGGCTCTTTGCGCCTGAAGGTGGGGCAAGGCCAGGTCTACCTGCTTTCGTCGAGCGAAGCGACTCTGCGGCAACAAGAAAATAAGGTGCGCGCCAAGATGTACCGCGGCACGCTCGGCTTCTCCACGACCGCGCCCGATCAACTCGAAATCGAGACGCCGATGGGCGTCGTGCGGGGCGCCGATGGCCAGCGCGTGTATGGGCAGATCTCGCTCTTGAGCCCGCAAAAGATTGTCGTCAGCTCTTATCAGGGCACGCTGCTGGTGGTGGACAAGGCCGGCGAATCGCAGACGATTGCGCAAGGTCAAAGCTTTACCGGGACGCTGACTGCTGACTCCGGTGGCGGAAAAAGCGATGTAGGAGTTCAGGGCGTCGGAGGGAGCGGCACCAACTGGGGGCACGTGGCTTGGGTTGCAGGCATGGCCATTGGCTTGGCAGTGGTCGGTATTGTCCTCTATCAGGAAGAAAGCGAAAGTTGCGTGCAGCAGGGCACGTGTTAACACTCCCAACAAATCAGATAGATAGTTTCCGAGCGCGATCCCATCGCTGTTAAAGCCGTGGCATGAATCGCGGGACTTGCCTGCAGTAATCCTCGTAAGACTTTCCGAAGCGCGCCCGAAGTTCTCTCTCTTCAAGGTAAATCGCGGCCAGCGTCAGAATCGCCCACACCGCGGCTACAACCCACATCGTGCGGCTACCGCCAAGCAGGCACGCACCCACGATGGCGAGGAACGAACCGGCGTAGCGCGGATGGCGGACGCGGGCATAGATCCCCTGCCGGGCCATTTCACCGCCGCCCGATAATTCGGTCTTCCCCACCAGGCGCGCCGTGCCCAGATCGCGATGCACGCGCAAGAAAATCCAAATTTCGAAAACGACCAGCGCAAGGCCCGCTGCAATCGCCGGAACAGACGGCCAGTCCGGACGAAAGAGCTCCCGGCGATAAACGACCAGCGCTGCCGTTACCGGAGGCCAGGAGACGAGCAAACCCGCGACGTATGCGGCCCTCGGGCGGGCTCGCCAGAATGCCGCCAGCGGATGCACCACAAACCAGTACAGGGGAATCGGCAACTGGAGGAAGAAGACGATCGCGGCGAGCCAGCCGAGCGGAGTCACGCGCGTATCTTAGTGGAAGCCCCCAACGGGGACAACACGAGCGCATCCGGTGAGCCGGCGGGAGTACACGTCACGCGTGCAGGTCCGCATCGAAGGCTGCGCGCGGGCCGCGGGCGGATATTATAATGAGTGTTTGCGTTTGGACGATTTCGTTCGTCAGTGAGGGAATCGGATGGCCCAGCGATTCGAGCGTGGATGGCATTTCCGGGCGGCTGTTTGGTCCGGCGCCATTGTGTTGGCGATGTCGGTATGCGCTTCCCGGGGACGGGCGGATGAACCCTACGCTCGCAGCCGCGACTACGCCTTGCAGGATATCCGAACGCATCTGTGGTTCGACGTGGACGCGCGCAAGGTCCACGGCGAAGTGACCGAGAGCGTTTCCGCGCTTCGCGACGATGTGTCCGAATTGAAGCTCGACTCCGTGGACTTGAAGATCGAGAGCGTGCGGGTGGACGGCAAGGCCGCGAAGTTCTCGACCGATCCGAAAGAGCTGATCGTGGCTCTGGACCATCCGGCGAAGCGCGGCGAGCGCCACGAGATTTTCATCCGCTACGAAGGCCAACCTAAAAAGGGGCTCTACTTCATTCTGCCGGACCGGAACTATCCGCGGCAGCCGCGGGAAATCTGGACACAGGGCGAAGCCGAGGACACCCGCTATTACATTCCGCTCTACGACTACCCGAACAACCGGACGACGTCGGAAATGTTGCTCACCGTTCCGGCCGCGTGGATCACCGTTTCGAACGGCAAGCTGCTAAGCGTGAAGGATGAGTCGGACGGCACGAAGACGTGGGACTGGAAGCAGTCGGAACCGCTTTCGTCCTATCTGATCTCGGCGGTCGCCGGCGAGTTCGTCGAAAAGGACGACTCCTGGCGCGGGTTGCCCCTGCGGTACCTGGTGCCGCGCGGCGAAGAGTCCACGATCGATCCCACATTCGCGCGCACCAAAGAGATGCTCGATCTCTTTTCCTCGAAGCTCGGCGTTCCCTATCCGTGGGTCCAGTACGCGCAAACCTCGGTCGATGATTTCGTCGAGGGAGGGATGGAAAACACGAGCGCCACCACGCTGACGGTGAACAGCCTGATCGATCCGAAACTTGCGCCGGAATCGCGCATCGGGTCGGACGACGTGTACTCACACGAGCTGGCGCACCAGTGGTTCGGCGATCTCGTGACCTGCAAGGACTGGGCGAACCTCTGGCTGAACGAAGGCTTCGCGACCTATTTCGAACACTATTGGCTGGAGCAGCATTACGGAGCCGACGAGGCGGCTTACGAATTCTGGCGCGATCAGAGCTCGTGGTTCCGGCAACCGCGCGACTTCCCCGTGCCGATCGTGAACCGCAATTTCGACGACTCGACCGAGTACGAGGGCAACATCTACACCAAGGGCGGATGGGTGCTGAGGATGCTGCGCGAAAAGCTGGGAGACGACGATTTCTTCCGCGCGCTGCGCAGCTATCTCGAGACCAATCGCGGGCAGAACGTGGTCACGGCGGACTTGCAAAAGGCGATCGAGCAGATCACGTCCGTGAACGTGGACAGGTTCTTCCACCAGTGGATCTACGGCGCCGGAGCGCCCGTCTTCCAAGTGGACTATTCTTACGATTCCGCGGCGCGCCAGATGAAGCTCGAGGTGAACCAGACCCAGAAGCTCGAAGGCCTGGTGGGCCTGTTCGACGTTCCGATCCAGGTGGAAATTGCGACCGCGAACGGACGGCAAACCTATCCCATCGAGGTGAGCAAAGCGTCCGAGACTTTCACGTTCCCTGCCGATAGCGCGCCCCTGATGGTGATTTTCGATCGGGGCGACCAGATTCTAAAACGGGTCGACTTCAAGAAGGACCCGGCGCTTCTGATGTATCAGCTCAAGAATGCCGAGACAGTGCCCGACCGCGCCGACGCGGCGGCGGCGCTCGGTGTCGTCCGAGGCAGTCCCGACGTGGTGGCAGCCCTCGGCGACGCGGCGCAGCACGATCCCTTCTGGGGAGTCCGCGTCGAGGCGCTGCGGGCGCTTGGACGGATTGGCGGTCCGGATGCGGAGAAGCAGATTTTGGCGGCGCTGAGCGACGCCAAGCCGTGGGTACGCGATGTCGCCACCCGCGAACTGGGATTCTTCGGTGGAGACACCTCGCTGCCTTCCAGACTCGCGGAGATCGAATCGAGCGACCCCGCGTATCGAGTGCGGGCGGCGGCGCTCGAGGCGCTGGCGTCGATCAAAGCCCCGGATGCATACGATATGCTCACGGCAGCGGTGAAATCGGATTCGCCGAACGATATCCTCGGTACGGCGGCGCTCAGCGCTTTCGGCCTTCTGGGAGACGACCGGAGCGTTTCCATCCTGCTCGACTGGTCGGCGCCCGGGAAACCGCTCCACAGCCGCCAGGCCGCGATCGGCGCTCTTGCCGGTATCGACAAAAAGAACAAGTCGATTACGAAGGCGCTGCTCTCGTATCTTAACGAGCCCTACTTCGACGTGAGGCTCTCGGCGATTTTCGCTCTCGGGGCGCGGGGTGACAGCGACGCGCTGGGCCCACTCGAGGACATGCTCAAAGGCGGCCAACTTACTCAAGGCGAGGAACCCTACATCGAAGGGGCCATCGCCATGCTGAAGGGGCAGAATTCCGGAAGGTAGATACCTGCAGCGGACAACGGTCAGGCGATCAGGATTCGCAGATCGCGGAGATTGTTGCCGGTCGGGCCGGTGACGACGGCATCGCCCAGCCGCTCGAAGAAACCGTACGCATCGCTGCGGCGCATGAAATCAGCCACGTCGAGACCCGCGCTGCCGGCGCGCCCAAGCGTTTCGCCATCCGCCACGGCTCCTGCCGCCGGGCTATTTCCGTCGATTCCGTCCGTTCCGGCGCTCAGCACAGTGAGGTTCCTACCAGTAATTTTCGGCACGCATGCAAGCACGAACGCCGAGTTTCGCCCGCCGATTCCGTCGCCCGTGACCGGGCTGCTCAGTTCGCCGTCCGCCACAACGGCGACACGATGGTGCGGATTTACCTTCTTTTGCGCTTCGAGCTGAGCCAATAGATAAACGGCGGCTTTCTCAAGCGGCCAGTTGTCGGTTGAGTTGTCGCACAGGCAGAGATAACCCTCTTCCTCGCACGCATGGTGGGCCGCATGGAACAGATCGTGCACGCCGAGAAGAAGAACAAAATGAGAACGAGCGAACGCAGGGTCGCCCGGCTTGGGAGTTTCCCTCAGGGCGTGATTCTCGAACACGGCGCGGAGCGAGGCGGGAAGCTTGCCGGAGAGGCCGTACGCCTGCGCAATGTGTTCGGCGTCGCGAACGTTGCCGGGATCGGGCAGCGTCGGGCCGGACGCGAGGGCGGACTCCTGGCCGGGCGGGACATCGCTGATCGCGAACGTCAGCTTCATCGAGCGGGGCGCGGCGGCAGCGAGGCGCCCGCCCTTCGTCGCGGAGAGGTGCTTGCGCACGGTGTTGATCTCATCGATCGACGCGCCGCAGGTGACGAGCGCCGCGTGCAGCTTCTGGAAGTCCTCAAGGCTTTGGGAGGGATCGAGCGGCTGTTCGACAAGCGCCGAGCCGCCGCCTGAAATCAGAAAGAAAATCAGCGTCCGCTCATCGCAGCGCGCAAGCCGGTTGAGAATCGCCTGGCCGGCGGCAAAGCTGCCCGCGTTCGGCACGGGGTGCCCTGCGTTGAAAACCCTCCATCCAATCAGCTCGCGCGGCGGCGCGGTGGGAACAACGAGAATGCCCTCGATAGGAAACTCGGGCGTGAGAACGCGGACGAGACCTTCGGCCATCGCGAAGGAGGCTTTTCCGAATGCGATCGCGAGAATCGTTTCAAATTCGCGAAGGTCGATCGTGGCGTCAGTGGCGCAAATTCGAGAGCCGTTGCGCGCGAGCTTCCTCTCGAGCGCCGCGGGAACGTCGATGGCCGCGAGAGTCTTGCGGAACACGCGTTGCGCAACTTCCTTCACGCTTTCTCGACCGCGGCGGCCCCGGCTCGCGCAACGTCGAGGTCCTGATCTTCGTTCCCCGCGCTGACGCCAATCGCGCCGACCACCTGGCCGTCCACAACCAGCGGCACGCCGCCACGGATGGGCGTCTGATGGCCCGAGGCAGCGGCGGCGAGTCCCAGCGCGAGCGCGACATTCACCTGGTCGCCGGCCATCGCCGGTCCGGTGGGCGCGCGGCGCAATGCGGCGGCCTGCGCCTTGACCTGGGCTATCGCGATGGACGACGGCTTGGCGCCGTCCATGCGCTCGAAGAGGAGCAGGTGGCCGCCCTCGTCCACGACGGCAACATTCATCGGGACCTGAATTGCCTCGGCGTGCCGCCGCGCGGCCGCGAGAACAGCCCGCGCGCCTTCGAGGGTCAACTTCGGGTGATTGCGTGTGACGAGTGGCAACTTTGCCTCCATGCAAAAAGTCTGGCCAGACTACTGCAACTACATCTCGCGAAAAAGACAGCGCAAAGGTACAGGCTTCGCACCGTCTGTCTTATGTCAGAACTGGAGCTCCGACCCCTAAGACACGAAACTAAAGGCCGAGCGCTTCCGGATTCAGGGCGTTCGGCGGGCGGCGACCCTCGAAAAGCGCGGAGGCGTTGGTCGCCGCCATCACCGCCATTTTCGTGCGCGTTTCCACCGAAGCGCTCGCGATATGAGGCGCGAGAATCACGTCACGCCGGGGGATCAAGCCGGGATGGGCCTTCGGCTCATGCTCGTAGACGTCGAGCGCGGCACCCGCGATTCGCTTCTGCTCGAGCGCTTCGACGAGTGCGGCTTCGTCGACGACAGGCCCGCGCGACGTGTTGATCAAGTACGCGGTCGGCTTCATTTTTCCGAATGCATCCTTCGAAACCAGGTGCCGGGTCTCGGGCAGCAGCGGGACGTGCAGCGAAATGAAATCCGACTCTCGAAGAAGACGATTCAGATCGACAAATTCGGCATGCAATTCCCTTTCGACGTCGGCCGCCACGCGGGCTTGATCGTGGTAGAGCACGCGCATCCCAAATCCCTGCGAGCGCCGCGCGACGCCACGGCCGATCCGCCCGAAGCCGATCACGCCGAGGGTCTTTCCCCAAACGTCGCCGCCGAGGAGCTGGTCGAGATCCCATCCGGGCCAAGTGCCCGAGCGCATCCAGGCATCGCCTTCGACGAGCCGCCGCGCGATCGCCATGAGCAACGTCCAGGCAAAGTCGGCCGTCGTGTCGTCGAGGACGCCCGGCGTATTCGTGGCCACGACCTTGCGGCGCGTACAGGCGGGCACGTCGATGTTGTCGAAGCCAACCGAGACAGTGGAAGCGATTCGCAGCCCGGGTGACGTCGCGAGCAGCTCTTCGTCTACTTTTTCCGTGAGCAGGCAGACAAGCGCGTCTTTGTCCGCCACGCGCTGGAGCAATTCGGCGCGCGGAATCCGCTCGGGCTGCGTCCAGTATTCGACTTCGAAATTCTTGTCCAGAATCGCTCGCGCCGCCGGAAACAGCGGCCGCGTCACAAGGGCCCTCGGCTTCTTCGCCACGTGTGCCTCGCAGAAAGGATTTTGCGCCGTGCAGTAGAATATACCAGAGCGCGCCCTCGTTGACGGCCACTCGCGCCGCGACTATAGTGACCGCACGACGACTCATGGCTCCCACGCAGATCGATTCCCGGCTCCTTCACGATCTGAAAAAGCTGCTCGGCCGGGGGGACGTCCTACACAAGCCGGATGACCTCCTGCTGTACGAATACGACGGTTCGGTCGATGTGGCGCGTCCCGATTGCGTTGTATTTCCGCGCACGGCGGAGGACGTCGTGGGAATCGTCCGGTTGGCGAACCGCTACCAAATACCCCTCGTCGGCCGCGGCGCAGGCACGGGCCTTTCGGGCGGCGCCATCGCGCGGCAGGGCGGCATCATCACATCGTTCGCGCGCATGAATCGCATCCTCGAGATCGACGCCGAAAATCAGCGCGCGCGGGTCCAGCCAGGCGTCGTGAATTCCGATTTGAGCGCGGCCGTGGAGCATCTCGGGCTGCATTTTGCGCCCGACCCCTCGAGCCAGAAGGCGTGCACGATCGGCGGCAACGTGTCTGAAAATTCCGGCGGGCCGCACACGCTTGCCTACGGAGTGACGACGAACCACGTTCTCGCGCTGGAAGCGGTGCTTCCGAGCGGCGAACTGGTCCATCTCGGCGGCGCGGCGCTCGACTCGCCGGGTTACGATCTGCCCGGATTGTTCGTAGGCTCCGAAGGAACGCTGGCGCTGGTCACGGAAATCACGGTGAAGCTCACGCACCTTCCGGAAATGACGAAGACGCTGCTCGCGATCTACGAATCCGTCGACGACGCGACGGAAACGGTGGTCGAGATCACGGCGCGCGGAATCACGCCGGCGGCGTGCGAGATGATGGACGGCTGGACGATTCGCGCGGTGGAGGATTACGTCCACGCGGGATTCCCTCTCGATTCCGCCGCCATCCTGCTGATCGAAGTCGACGGCCTGCGCGAAGCCGCCGAATACGAGGCCGCGGAAGTGGCCGAGGTGTGCAGGCTGCACCGCGCACGCGAAGTGCGCGTGGCACAAGATGCGCGCGAGCGCGACCTGCTCTGGAAGGGCCGCAAGAACGCGTTTGGCGCGGTCGGCCGCCTTTCGCCGACGTACTACACACAGGACGGCGTGATCCCGCGCACGAAACTTCCGGCAACCCTGCGGCGGATCAGCGAGGTCGGCCAGAAGTACGGCTTTGCGATCGGCAACATTTTCCATGCGGGCGACGGCAACCTGCACCCGATCATTCTTTTCGACGCGCGCGACCCGCAGCAGTTTCGGAACGCCGTCGCGGCCTCGGATGAAATCATCCAGTTCTGCATCGAGGTCGGCGGTTCGATCACCGGCGAGCACGGCGTGGGAATGGAGAAGGACCGGCTGATGCCGCTGCTCTTCAGTGAGGCCGATCTCGACCTGATGCGGCGCGTCCGCGACGTGTTCAATCCGGCGGGCCTGCTTAATCCCGCGAAGATTTTCCCCACGAAGAAAAGCTGCGGCGAAATCCACGTGCGGCCCGTCCCAGCGACAGCTTCCGGACCAGCCCCGGCATGAACGCGGCGAGCACAACGATTGTTTCGCGCCTCACCGAAATCGCCGGGCCATCGAACGTCATTGCCGATCCCGCGCAGCTCAGAGCGTACGAAATCTGTGGCAAGACTCCGGGCGCAGCGGTGCGCCCCGGGTCGAGCGAAGATGTTGCTGAGATCGTGAAGTTCGCAGCGGCCGAAAGACTCGGCATCGTCGCTTGCGGCGCGCGGACGAAGCTCGACATGGGAGCGCCGCCGCGGCAGTACGATCTGGCGCTCGATATGACGCGCCTCGACCACGTCGCGGCGTATGATCCGGGCGATCTGACGCTCGGAGTCGAGCCGGGAATTCCGCTAAGCCGGCTTGAAGGCGTGCTGGCCGAGCACGGGCAATTCCTTCCGCTCGACGCGCCGTTCATGAAGCGCGCGACCGTGGGCGGCACCATCGCGTCGGGGGTCGATTCGCCGCTGCGGCAATTTTATGGCACGGCGCGCGATTACGTGCTCGGGATGGAATTCGTGACGGGCGACGGGGCGCCGGCGAAAAGCGGCGGGCGCGTCGTGAAGAACGTAGCGGGCTACGATCTGCACAAGCTGATGATCGGGGCGCTGGGCACGCTGGGCGTCATCACGAAGATCAATTTCCGGACGTTCCCGCTGCCCGCGGGTGCGCGCACGCTCGTGGTTACCCTTGAAAGCGCCAGGCCCGCGCTCGATCTGCGCCACTTCGTGGCACGCTCGCCGTTGCGGCCGCTGACCGCCGAGATCCTCAGCCCGCGTGCGGCCGAACTGCTTGCGGATGATCTCGGCGCGCTCTCGACGACGCGCTGGGCGCTCGTCGCAAGCTTCGCGGGAACCCCGAATGTTCTCGAGCGGTGCGAGAACGAGATGCGCCGGATGGCGGAGCAATTGGGGGCCGCAGGGTTCGCGTCACTGGACGAAGCGGATCGCGTGCTGGGCGCCTCTAGCCGCACGCGCGAGTTCGTTCCCGCCGCTCTGAAGTCTTCGCCGGCGGCGACGATCGCGAAGCTCGGCGTTGTGCCCGCGCGGATGCAGCAGATCCTCGACGCGGCGGCCAAGGCAGCCGACGCGGCTGAACTGCCGTGGGCGGCTCTCGCGCGCGGTGTGGGCGTGACCTATTTCGCCCTGCTGCCGAGCGAACAGAATCCGGAAGCGCTAAGCCGGGTCGTCCGCGCTACGAACGACATCGTCGCCGAATGCGCCGCGCTTGGCGGAAACGCCACGATTCCCTGGTGCCCTGTCGAATGGAAGAGCGTGTTGCAAGTCTGGGGCATCGGCCGCGGCGATTTCGAGCAGATGCGCAAACTGAAAAAAGTGTTCGACCCGCCGGGCATTCTGGCGCCGGGACGATTCGTCGGAGGAATATAGCGCGTGGCTTCCGGGGTCAGCGGATTTTCCGCCGTGGACAAGCCCGAGTACGCCGACTACTCGCACTGCGTTCACTGCGGGCTCTGCCTTAATCATTGCCCGACGTACCGCCTGTGGCATCAGGAAGCCGACTCGCCGCGCGGGCGGATTCGCCAGATGCAGCTCGTGGACGACGGACGGGTCGAGCTGGGCGAGGGATTCGTCACGCACATCGATCGCTGCCTCGATTGCCGCGCGTGCGAGACGGCGTGCCCCTCGGGCGTCGAGTACGGCAAGCTCGTTGAAGCCGCACGAGCGCAGATCGAACAGCAGTATACTCGGCCGCTTTTTTCGCGCATGGCGCGCAACCTCGTCTTTCGGCGATTGCTTCCCTACCCTGGGCGCATCGCCACCGTCGCGCGGCTGTTGCGCATCTACCAGCGCTCGGGCATGGCCACGTTCGCGCGCGGGACGGGCATTTTGAAATTGCTCGGACTGGACGACCGCGAACGGCTACTGCCGAAAATTGACTCGAAGTTTTTCTTCTCTGACCTCGGGCGGACGTTTCCGGCCCAAGGCGCGCGCCGGGCGCGGGTCGCATTTGTCGCGGGTTGCGTCGCGCAGGTCACATTCAGCGAACTCAACCGAGCGACGATTCGCGTCCTGCAAGCAAACGGCTGCGATGTGGTGGTTCCCGCAGCGCAGGTCTGCTGCGGCGCGCTTGCGGGGCATGCGGGCGTCCGCGACGTGGCGCGCGCTCTCGCCCGTGCGAATTTCGCGGCGTTCCCCATCGAAGATTTCGACGCGATTATCACAAACGCCGCGGGATGCGGATCGACCCTCAAGGAGTACACACACCTATTTGCAGCAAACGATCCGGCACACGAGCAAGCTTTGAAGTTTTCCGGGAAGATGCGCGACGTGACCGAATTCCTCGCGGACCTGGGGCTGGCCGCTCCGATGCGCTCGGTGCCCCTGCGCGTGACGTATCAGGATTCCTGCCATCTCGCGCACGGGCAGAGGATCCGCGAAGCTCCGCGCAAACTGATTCGCGCTGTGCCCGGCGTTGAATTCGTCGAAATGCCGCTCGCGGACCAGTGCTGCGGCTCGGCCGGGGTTTACAACGTCACGGAGACGGCAACGTCGCTCGAATTGCTCGCGTTGAAAATGGAGTCGGTGGGCGTGACGAAATCGCAGGCGATTGTTACGGCGAACCCCGGCTGCATTTTGCAGCTCCGCGCAGGCGCTGCGATCCACCGCACCGGCCACGAAGTCCTGCACGTGGTCGAACTCCTCGACCGCGCTCTTGCCTGATCGTTCGATTCCGCCCTCTATTTCTCTCCAACGAGGTAGCGACAGCCGTGCGGTCCCATCTGCGCGGAGTGCACGGCACCGGCGGGAACGTCGCAGCGGTCGCTCACTCGATACGTTTGCGACGCACCTTTCATCGTGAGCGTCATCTCGCCATCGAGAATGATGTGCGCGGTGAGCCCGGCGTGCGTGTGGTCGGTATAGAACGCGTCGGGACCATCCTGCCAGACGAACGTATGTGGAAACCCTTCCGATTCGAGTTGCTTCCGAAGTTCGCGTTCGTTCATCGGTGCCATATATTTCGGCGAATTATAGCAGGAGCGATTGTGGGTAGTAGGGGGGCTTGCGGGCGGGGCGTAGCGTGGGCCCGCCCGCAAGTTGGTGCGGAGAGAAAAGCGTAATCGCCTTTGCGCCGGCTACTGCTCGAGCCGGTTTCTTCTGTAGAGGGCGTTCGGGCCGCCCTGTTTCACCGTGTAATCGGACGGCACCTGGAAAAGCGTCGCATCCGGCTCGGTGCGCTGAATGTTCGTCAACTGCGTAATCGTTTCGCCCGTGCGCGGGTCGCTGCGCTTGCTCAAAACGACCATCTGGAGATCGGACGAATACCACCTTTCCGTGGTGATCACGATCGGGTTTTGGTTCCCGATCGCGCCAGCGGGAATCGTGCGGGTGTAACGCGTGCCCTCCGCCGCAACGCCATTGATCGTCTGCGTGCCGAGCGACGTAGTGACCACGTCCTTCTGATGGTTCCACGCCCCCGGCCCACCCGTCGCAGCCTGGCCGGAAGGCGGCCCGCCGTGGTGGTGTCTGGCGTTGGGCCGCTGCACCGTCCGCGCAATCTTCCGATCCGGTTCGAGGATGTACTGCGTGCCCGCCACAGCGTCGTTGATGAAGATCACGTGCGGCGCGGCCTTGCCCGAAGCCGCCCACGGACCAATCGACGGCAGCGTCAGATCGCGGCGCGTGCGGCCCTGGCTGTCGCGCGCAAACGAACCCGTCGTGCTGCGCTGGATCTGATTGCCGTCCGCGAGCGTCTGCGTGGACTGGGTGGAAAAGGCCGCGCTGAACGCCGCGCCCGTCACGGTCTTGCCGCCGACACCCTCTTCAAAGCCGAGGAATGCGATAGCGTCGTCCGGTCCCGCGCCCGGTCCCGGCCCAAACGCGAAGCGGCCCGCTCCCGGACCCGGAGGCGGGGGAGGCCCCTGTTGCGCCTGCGCCAGACCCGTAGCGACGAGCGCCGCCATCGCAAAGATTCCGATCAACTTTCTCCCGCTCTTCATGTCTGAGTCCTCCGTCAACAGCTAAAATTCCCGGTTCACGTTTTCCTGTGAGACTAGGCGAATCGCTTGCGGCGTTCCGTCGTTGCTCACCAGCAGATCGGCCGGGACGCTCTCGGACGACCCGGCAAGCGTCACCGGCATTCCCAGGGACGCAAGAGCCGGACCCGAAAGCTCCACACGCACTACCGCACCGCCTTCGAGGCCCTGCGGGTCGTCCGCATACGGCAATGGGATGAACGAAGCCGCCACCTCCGAATCGTCCTGCCCCGCCAGCGAAGCCGTCTGTTCGCCCTCACTTGCCATGGAAGCCAAGCTGGTTATCTGATTTCCCTGGTCCGTCCCCGTGGTTTTCAAACCCGGCGCATACCTGTGCAGCGCAAGCCCAAATGCCAGTACCGCCGCTGCCGCGATGCCGAACGCCACGATTTGCCGGGCCACGCTGCGGCGAGGAGAAGCTGCCTTCGCCTCGCGGAACTTCTGCAACAGCACCGCCTCGATGGCCCGAGGCACCTGCCGCACGGCTTCGTGCGCCGCGATCGCTCGCAGTGCGAGATCCAGCGATTCCGACTCGGTCAGAAGTTGCCCGCAGCGGCTGCAAGACTCCGCATGAGCGAGCGCGCCGTCGCGCAGCGCCGCCCCCCGCGTTCCGGGGCGATCGAGATCGTGAACGACTTCTTCAAATTGCGTACAGTCCATAAATCTTGCCTCCCCGCTCATGCGCCTACCGCCGGAGCCCGCCTCACTACCCGCACGTCTCGCAGCTTCTCCAGCAAAATGGCCCGCGCCCGATGAAGCCTCGAACGCACGGTGCCCACCGGGCAGTCGAGCGCCGACGCCGCTTCTTCGTAGCTCATCTCTTCGAGGTCGCACAGGACGACGACCTCGCGATAGTTCTCGGGCAGCGTCGCGACCGCCTGGCGCACGCGCCCGACCGTTTCGAACGCGGCAAATTCGTCGTGTCCCGCGCCGGCGTGGCCGTTGCCGTACGAGCCGTTTCGCGGCGTCGAGTTCCCGGAACCCGCGGGGGCGGTTGCCGCGTACTCGCCGAGATCATCCGCATCGCCCACAAAGGAAACGAGCCGCCGGTCCTGTTCCCAGCGCTTCCGCAGAAAATTCCGGGCGATGCCGAAAAGAAATCCGCCGACCGTCCCTCGTGCCGGATCGAATCGTTTCGCGTCGCGAATCAGCGCCATGAAAACCTCTTGGGTGACGTCTTCGGCAACGGCCGAGTTGCGGGTCATGTGCAAGGCGAAGCGATAGATCGACGGATGCCTGCGGCGATAGAGCAGCGTGAACGCTTCCTCATCGCCGACGATCATCCGGCCAATCAGGCCTTCATCGCTCAATTCGGTGGCCTTGATCATCTCGAATGTTTCGACGGCCCGCTCCGGCTCTCGTTACATATTCCGGGGGCAGGCCCTTTGGGTTCCAGAAACTTGGATGCCGCCACCGCGTCCGGCGCGGGTACACGAGTTCTTGACCGGCGCGCCCCCGTCCAATAACGTATGGGCCGGCCGCTTAACGCTTATAGCCGGCAACGGAGTCGCCGGCGGCCCGCGAACCCGTCAGGTATCCGGGCGCCCGAGGAGGAGCGATGCAAGAGTTCGACCCGCACGTTCTTGAAGAGAAGCCGATCCCGCCGCCGGCGGAGTTCAGCAAGCGTGCGCACGTTAAATCGCTCGAGGAATACCGCAAGCTGTACGATCGCGCCGAGCGCGATCCCGAAGGCTTCTGGGGCGAGCAGGCGAAAATGCTTGATTGGTTCTCCCCATTTTCGCAGGTTCTCGAATGGAAGCTGCCGCACGCAAAATGGTTCGTCGGCGGAAAGCTGAACGTCTCATACAACTGCCTCGACCGGCACGTCGCGAAGACGCCCAACAAGCCCGCGCTGTTCTGGGAAGCCGAGGACGGCAAGACCCTGCAACTCACCTACACCGAACTGCTCGAGCGCGTTAGCCGGTTCGCGAACGCGCTGCTCAAGCTCGGCGTCAAAACCGGCGATTGCGTGGCCATCTATCTGCCGATGATCCCCGAACTGCCCATCGCGATGCTGGCCTGCGCGCGGATCGGCGCCGTGCATTCGGTCGTCTTCGGCGGGTTCAGCGCGACGGCGCTCGCCGACCGCATTGCCGACGCAAAGTCGAAAATCCTCATCACCGCCGATGGCGGCTATCGCCGCGGGAAAGTCGTTCCCTTGAAGGATACCGCCGACGCCGCCCTCAAGAACTGCCCCACGATCGAAAAATCGATCGTCGTCCGCCGCACGGCCGAGAAGGTCGCCTGGCAGGAGGGGCGCGACCTCTGGTGGCACGATCTGGAGAAGGCAGCCTCGAAAGATTGTCCCGCCGCGCCTTTCGATTCCGAGCAACCGCTCTATATCCTCTACACCAGCGGAACCACAGGCAAACCCAAAGGTGTGCTCCACACCTCGGCCGGCTATTTGCTTCAGGCCATGTGGACCGCCAAGCTCGTCTTCGATCTGCGCGACGACGACGTCTACTGGTGCACCGCCGACATCGGCTGGGTCACCGGCCACAGCTACATCGTCTACGGCCCGCTCGCGAACGGCGCGAGCATCGTGATGTACGAGGGCGCGCCCGACCATCCGCGCAGGGATCGTTTCTGGGAAATCGTCGAGCGCTACAAGGTCACCATCTTCTACAGTTCGGCCACGGCCGTCCGCGCGTTCATGTCCTGGGGCGTCGACTGGCTCAGCAAGCACGATCTTTCAAGTCTGCGCGTCCTCGGTACGGTCGGCGAACCGATCAATCCCGCGGCGTGGAAGTGGTACTTCGAAGCCATCGGCCAGAATCGCTGCCCGATCGTCGATACCTGGTGGCAGACCGAAACCGGCGCGATGATGATTGCGCCGCTCCCCGGCGCCACGCCCACGAAGCCCGGCTCGGCGACCCTGCCTCTGCCCGGTGTGATCGCCAAGGTGGTGAACATGAAAAACGAGCCGGTCGCTCCCGGCGAGACCGGCTACCTGACCATCCAGAAGCCCTGGCCCTCGATGCTGCGCACCATCTTTGGCGACGACGAGCGCTACGCCCGCGAATATTGGCAAAAAATCCCCGGCGTCTATTTCGCCGGCGACGCCGCGCAGTGCGACAAGGACGGCTATATCTGGGTGCTCGGCCGCGTAGATGACGTCATCAAGGTCGCCGGGCATCGCCTCAGCTCGATGGAAATCGAAAGCGCGCTTGTCAGCCATACGTCCGTGGCCGAAGCGGCTGTCGTTGCCCGGCCGGACGAAATCAAGGGCGAGGCCATCGTCTGCTTCGTCACGCTGCGCTCGGGTCACTCGCCCTCCGGCGACCTCCGCGCGGCCCTGATGGAGCACGTCTCCGTCACGATCGGCAGCATCGCGCGCCCCGCCGATGTCCGCTTCTGCGACCTGCTCCCCAAGACGCGCAGCGGCAAAATCATGCGCCGCCTCCTCCGGGAACTCGCTCACAAGGGCGGCATTTCCGGCGACACGACGACACTCGAAGACATGGGCGTGATCGACCGGCTCGCCAAGGCTCAGGGCAAGGAAGAGGAGTGACTTCAAATACGGGGCAAGCGGTTTCCACTCCCTCGCGATGGAAAAACGGCGCCGCCAGTGGGTGCGGCGAGCGTTTCACACGGGGGGCGATTCGGCAATCCGCCGGGCCGGCCGAATCGAGACTGGCCGACGAATTCAGTTTGCAGAGCGTGATTGCTGACATTATACTTCGCCGGCTCGCGGCCATCGGCACGCCGCCGCGCGGGCGGCTCGGCAGGCATTCAGCTTGGGGGGGAACTTCGTGCGTTTCAAGCATCTACTGTATTCTTTTGCTGTTGGGGCCATACTGACTCCGCTCGTGACGCCGGTGGCCAGAGCTCAGAGCGCCGCCGATTGGCCAATGTACAACCGCGACCTGGCCTCCACGCGCTATTCTCCGCTCTCACAGATCAACCCCGATAACGTCGCGCGGCTGACCTTGGCGTGGTCCTATCCCATGCGGCCGGGCGGTGTGGGCCCATCGGCTGGCAGTTTCAATGAAGTGACACCGATCGTGGTCAACGACGTGATGTATCTGACGGCGGGAAACCGTGTCGAGGCCCTCGAACCCGAAACCGGCAAGGAAATCTGGCGCTACGAGCGGAAGACCGGCCTCGTCTCTTCCCGCGGCGTCGCCTATTGGCCCGGTGATGCGAGCGCTACTCCGCGCATCTTCTTCACCAGCGGCCACCAGATGGTCGCGCTGAACGCCAAAACGGGCGCTCCTGACCCCGGCTTCGGCACGAACGGCGAAATTACAATGGACGTTCCGTTCGCCGAAGTCCCGACCATCTATAAGAACACCATTCTCGTCGGGGCCAACGTCTACGGCCCGGGAGAAACGAATCTCCATCCGCAGGACGAGGTCTGGGCTGGAATTCCGGGTGACTCGCGAGCCTATGATGCCCGTACGGGCGAGAAGCTCTGGACATTCCACACGATCCCCTGGCCCGGCGAGACCGGCCACGATACCTGGCCCGCGGATGGCTGGAAAGGCCGCGGCGGTACGAACGTCTGGTCGATGACTATGACGGTCGATGAAAAGAACGGCATCGTGTATATGCCGATCGGAGGACCCGCCGCCAACTACTACGGCGGCGACCGCCCCGGCGACAACCTGTTCTCGAATACGCTGGTGGCCGTCGATGTGAACACGGGAAAGCTGAGGTGGTATTTCCAGACAGTCCACCACGAGCTTTGGGATTTCGACCTGCCGCCGGAACCCGCCCTTCTCGACATCATGCACAACGGCAAGAAAGTCCCGGCAGTCGTGCAGGTGGGCAAGAGCGGTTATATGTTCGTTCTCGACCGCCTCACCGGCAAGCCGATTTTCCCCATTGAAGAGCGCCCGGTTCCCAAGGGCGACGCCCCCGGTGAAGTGTATTCCCCTACGCAGCCGTTCCCCGTGAAGCCGCCGCCGCTGGCCCGTGTGTCGATCGGCCCTGAAGATATCGTCACGGCCGACGATACGACTGCTGACCACGCCAAGGCATGCCATGAACTATGGGAGAAGAGCAACTACGTCACGGAAGGTCCGTTCACGCCCTGGGTTGTTCGAACCGACCCGAAAGACACCAAGACCACCCTCATTTTCCCGGGAGCAACCGGCGGAGCGAATTGGGGCGGCACGGCGTCCGATCTCCAGCTGGGTTACGTCTTCGTGAACGTCCAGAATCAGGGCTCAAGCGGCTGGCTCGAGAAAAATCCAAGGTACAGTCCGGACACAGTGAACAAGGAAGTCGCCTACCACCGGGGCAGCGGGTCGGGCAGCCAGTACGGCTCGTTCAGCGCCCCGGCAAAAGACGCGAACGGCAAGGTTCTCGGCACGTGGCCGTGCCAAAAGCCGCCGTGGGAGAGCCTGGTTGCAGTGAACGTGAAGACAGGCGACATAGCGTGGAGTGTCCCGCTCGGGATCACCGAAGAGCTACCCGAATCGAAGCAGCACACCGGCAGGCCCGGGGCGTTTGCCGGCCCTATCGCGACGGCGGGAGGATTGGTCTTTATCGGCGCGACCAGCGACGACCGCTTCCGCGCCTTCGACTCGAAGACTGGCAAAGAACTCTGGTCTACGAAGCTCGAATACACCGCGAGCGCCGTGCCGATTACGTATCAGGGCAAGAACGGCAAGCAGTACGTCGCTATCGTGGCCGCAGGCGGGGGCTCCGGCAGCAACCAGGCGCTGCTCGTCTTCGCCCTACCCTGAGAGACCGGGGTTTCACCCATCGCGCAAGAATGATAGCGTTGCGAAATGCCAAAGCTGAGCGCGGGTCTGCTCATGTACCGGCGGCGAAACCGTGCTCTCGAAGTCTTCCTCGTCCATCCCGGCGGCCCGCTCTGGAAAAACAAAGACGAAAGCGCGTGGTCGATTCCCAAGGGTGAATACTCCGACGGTGAAGATCCCCTCGAAGCAGCCAACCGGGAATTCCGCGAGGAGACAGGATTCGAACCCGGATCTGAGCTGATTCCTCTCGGCGAAATTCGGCAGCCCAGCGGCAAGATCATCAGCGCGTGGGCCTTTGAAGGCGACTGCGATCCGGCTGGCCTGCACAGCAACACGTTTTCAATCGAATGGCCGCCCAAGTCCGGACAGACGCGCGAGTTCCCCGAGGTAGACCGCGCCGACTGGTTCCCCATCGAAGCAGCCAGAGCCAAGCTGCTGAAAGGCCAACTCGGCTTTCTCGACCACCTGATGTCGAGGCTTCGTGCACCGCACCACGAAAGTTGAAGGCATGCCGTCCCAAGCGCTACTTCCTGGCGCCCATCGTCCAGAAAAAGTCCACAGGCTTTACCACTTGCGCTCCGCCCCACAACATGCCACGGTTGAAAATGCTTGAAGTCGGCCTTTGCGGCCTTCAGGACGAAGGATGAACGTGAAGGTGGAACTCACAAAACGGGGATGGCTCCCGGCCCGGGCGGGCTGCGTCGCCCTTGGGGCCGGCGATCACCGCCGGGCGGAGTGAAATTCTAATCGCTACACTGTCGAGCAGATGCCGTCTTAACCTGCTGAAAACACGGCGCCAAGATTTTCCGAATCGCTACACTTGGGGTACCCAGAGTGAGCGCACTCTTGGCCTATTCTTCTCTCGCGTTTTCGCCCGAAGGCTGCATCATCCTGGCGGCCATCTTGGCAATGAAGCGCCGGGGAGCGATGCGCTCGGCCTGCACCATCAGCCGGTTCCCCGTGCCGGAGATCACACAGCTCTTGCCGTGCGCCAGCCCTTCGAGGCCCACGCGCGCCACTTTATCCGCCGTTTCCGCCACCCGGAACATGCGGTCGGGTTGCTTCGCCACTTGCTGGAACTCGGTGTTCGTCGAGCCGGGGCAGAGCGCGCAGACTCGCACCCCGAAAGGCCGCAACTCTTCGGCGATGCCCTCCGCGAAAAGCAAGTCGAACGCCTTCGTGGCCGCGTAGGCCGCGATGAACGGCACGGCCTGGAAAGCAGCCGTGGACGCCACGATGAGGATGTCGCCACGCCGCCGCGCGACCATCTCCGGCGCGTAGAGGCGGGTCAAATGTACGACGGCCGAGCAGTTCACCAGAATCATTTCGAGCAGGCGCGATTCCTCGGCCTCGTGCAGATAGCCGAACGCCCCGAACCCGGCGTTGTTTATCAGCAGCTCGACCTCGATGCCCTTCCCGGCTGTGAACGCGCGAATCTCCCGGGCGGCGCCGGGCTGGGCCAGGTCGCAGGCGAAGACCTCGGCGTTCACACCATGCTTCGAGGAGAGATCCGCCGCCAACTTTGCGAGCCGGTCGGTCCGCCGCGCCGTCAGAACGAGGTTCGCGCCGGCCGCAGCCAGTTGCTTAGCCAGTGCCCAGCCGATTCCAGCGCTGGCTCCTGTGACGAGGGCCCACTTCTTGGCCCAACGACTCTGCGAATTGGGGGACACGGGCGCCTCCTAGCAGCAAAAGGGCATGAGATCACAACTGGAGATGGTTCGAAAGAAGGAAAATCGAGCCCGCGGGAGGGCCGAGGACTGAAGTCAGGCAGCGCGGTTGGCCGGGGGAAAGACGGTATTGCGCAGACGCTGGCCTTCCCTCTTCAGCCGGTCGAGGATTCGCCGCGCCCAAACGAATTCGGCAGCCAGCACGCCCAGCGCGAGAAGAATCGTCAGCCACCCTGGCCCCGGCGTAGCGATCATGACGATTCCGATCGCCAGCAGGGTGAAGCCAAATACGATTCTGAGGATTCGCTTCGCCTGTTGGAGACTCTTGATGATCATCTCTATCCCCGGCTTCCTCTGCGGCTCGATCGCATTTCCTGTCTGCAATCGCGCCAACTACTCATCAGATGCGTGAGAAACGATACACGCTTCCAGAAATTTTCCATGCACGCACACTGCCAACTTCCTTCGCTGCTTGCCGAACGGATTTGCGTTGTCGATAATGAACTTCGCTTTTCACATCGCTCGAAAAAAAATGGGCGCATTCCAGATGTCGGAAATTTTTGCCCGGTGAGGATGAAAAAATGGAGATTCTGAGCGTGCGCATGGAAATTCCCGACGGCGCGAATCTGATTCTCGGGCAGTCGCACTTCATCAAGACAGCCGAGGATCTGTACGAAGCGGTCGTCAACACGGTGCCCGGTGCAAAATTCGCCGTCGCATTCAACGAAGCCTCCGGGCCATGCCTCATCCGAGTGGAGGCAAACGACGACGAGCTGCGCCGCGCGGCGATCGCAAATGCCCAATCAGCCGCCGCCGGCCACTTGTTCGTGCTCCTCATCCGCCAGGCGTATCCCATCAACCTGCTGAGCCGCGTCCGCGACTGCTTCGAGGTCTGTTCGATCTTCTGCGCGACCGCAAATCCGGTCGAGGTCATCCTCGCCCAGACCGAACAGGGACGCGGCGTCCTCGGGGTCGTGGACGGCAGTTCCCCCAAGGGCGTCGAAGGCCCCGAAGACGCGAAATACCGCCACGAGTTCGTCCGCAAGATCGGATACAAGCTGTGACCTCTGGCCGAATTCGCGATTTCTGATCCGTTCTGCCGAACGTCAAGTCCCTCTTCGGCCAAACCGGCTATGACTTGAGGCGAGGACGGGCACGGACGGGACTCGGGGGTCATCGAAATCGCCCCCGGGGGTCGCATTAGAACTGGTAGACGACGCCAACGGAGATCTTCGGGCTGTACTGATAGGCTCCGAAGTAGTGCGTTCCCACCATGTCGGCCTGCAAGCGATACCCGAGGCGTTTGTGGTGCGGCGAGGCATCGACTCCGCCGCCCGCTTCGTAGCCGAACGCGTCTTCACCACCAAATGGCGTCTGCGGGGAGAAGTGCGACGCGCCGGCCAGGCCGTGAACCCAGATCGCGAGCCCGCCGGGCATGGTCCATCGGAACCTCATGCCTCCCATTTCTGAAACGAGGCTCGTGCCGACTCCGCCTTGCGAGCCGAATGTGGCCGTGAGTTCGCCATCCACGGCAACCCAGTCCTTGGCGTAGTAGTCGACCGAGAAATTGAAGCCGTTTGTGTTCCCCGCAGCATTGGGGATCTCGTAGAAGCGGAGGAATGTATATCCCGCGTACGCTTGCCAGTGATAGCTCGGGAAGACTCCGTAGACGCCTTGCGGCGGATCGGGATCCGGTTCCGGCATCGGGGCGAGCGACAGCAGGGCCGCAGGCCCGGCAGCGGCAGATCCTGGGCTGGAGGACGCCAGCAGAACTGGGCTCGCTGCGTTGGGGTTGACCTGCGCGGAGACGCCGCAAGCAAAGATCAAAATCGCGCCGCAGATAACTGCAAGATGTTTCATGGCCGTTCCCCCAGGAGTCCTATAGCCCTTCCTGCTCCTTCATTAGAACTGGTGCGGTAATTGACTGTCTACCTATTTGGCGGGACTAGACGCGAGGGAATTACTGGCGCCAAGCGCAATGCTCTCTCATGTGTCGGGGCCAGCACACGGGCGGCTGGAAAATTCCAGAAAATGTTCGACCAAATGTCAGGATGACGTTCCTCGCCGGGCCGGCATTTGGGCCGAGCTTGCTATTGACCAAATTACGCAGCTTTTGTTACGATTCCGGTGCTGCTTAACCGGCAGCGCTTATCCAGAGTGGCTGAGGGGACAGGCCCTAGGAAGCCACAGCAACCTGGTTCTAGTGCCAAGGTGCTAATTCCTGCCCAGTGGGGAGAGATAAGATCCTCAACTGACCGGAACCCCGGTCGATTGAAGATTCAACTCCCAAACTGAAGTCCAAGAGGGCGCGGGTATCCGCTTTTCGGATCCCATGCTTTCTATACACTATGGCGCAGCGGCGCCTGCGCGGGCTTTATTGCATTCGCAAAGCCCCACGGGCGGCACAGGCCAAAAAGGGAGTGACACAATGAAGTTTTCCACCAAAGCGATCCACGCGGGCCAGCCGTCCGAACCGGAAACAGGCGCACTCGTCGCTCCGATCTTTCAGACTTCGACCTACGAGCAAGAAGCACCCGGCCAAGACAAGGGCTTCTCCTACTCGCGGACGAACAATCCCACGCGCCAGCGGCTTGAGGGCGTGCTCGCGGCGCTTGAGAACGTGGAGTACGCGGCGGCGTTCGCGTCGGGGCTGGCGGCAGAGAACGCCGTGCTACAGGCGTATCTTCGACCCGGCGACGAGGTGGTGCTTCCCCGCGATGTGTACGGCGGGACCTACCGGATTCTGAACAAGGTGTACCAGCCGATCGGCGTGGCCGTGAAGCAGATCGACACGGGCGATCTGGCGGCGGTCGAGAAGGCGATCACGGAAAAGACGCGTTTTCTCTGGATCGAATCGCCGACGAACCCGCGGCTGCTGATTACGGACATCAAGGCAGCTAGCAAGATCGCGCACGCGCAGGGGGTGCTGGTCGTGGTGGACAACACGTTCGCAACTCCCTGTTTCCAGCAGCCGTTCGAACTGGGCGCGGACATCGTGGTCCACAGCGTGACGAAATATCTCGCCGGGCACTCGGACACGGTCCAGGGCGCGGCGCTCGCCAAGGACGCCAAGGTCTTCGAGCCGATCAAGTTCCTGCAAAACGCCACGGGCGCGGTTCCGTCTCCGTTTGACTGTTGGCTGACGCTGCGAGGCCTAAAAACACTCGAGTTGAGAATGCAGCGGCACGAAGAAAACGCCCTCGCCATCGCCAACGCGCTGAACGGCCATCCGCTGGTCCGGCAGGTCTACTTCCCCGGTCTCGCCAGCCATCCGGGCCACGAAGTGGCGAAGCGGCAGATGACCGGCTTCGGCGGAATGGTCTCGATCGACCTGAATGGAACCGTCGAAGACGTGGCGGCGTTCGCGTCGTCGCGGCGCTACTTCACGCTGGGCGAGAGCCTGGGCGGAGTAAAGGCGCTGATCTGCCATCCGGCGACGATGACCCATGCGTCGATTCCTGCTGAGGCGCGCGCCGAACTGGGCCTTTCGGACACGCTCCTGCGTCTTTCGCCCGGATGCGAGAACTCGGAAGACCTTGTCGAGGATCTGCTCGAAGGGCTCGCCGAACTCGAACGCGCTCAGGCTACGCGCAAGCCGGTTGGGGCCTCGGCCCGGTAGTCTGACGGGAACCATATCTCAAGCAGAAACGGGCACGGCATCCCAAGAGGCCGTGACAGGCGCCGTGCCCCCGCAAGCTGAAGCACCTTCCTTCCACCAACCAAGAACTAAGAGGCCTGAGGGTTTTCTCCGGGCTGCGATAGAATGCCGCAGCTATTGGAGCCGAAGACTTTGACATCGCGCAAAGTTCTATGGGGAGTGCTGGGCGTGGCGTCGATTGCCGTCCGGCGCGTGATCCCAGCGATGCAGAAGGGCGACTGGAGCGGGGTCGTGGCGATGGCCTCGCGCGATTTGAACAAGGCCGAGCGCGCGGCGCAGGCGCTCGGGGTGCCCAAGGCGTACGGATCGTACGAAGAACTGCTGGCCGATCCGGCGATCGAGGCGATTTACAATCCGCTGCCGAACAATCTGCACGTGGAGTGGTCGATCCGGGCGGCGGAGGCAGGAAAGCACGTCCTCTGCGAGAAGCCGCTGAGCGTGAGCGTGAGGGAGGCTAAGCGCCTGCTTGAGGTGCGCGACCGCACCCGAGTGAGGATCGGCGAGGCGTTTATGGTGCGCACGCACCCGCGATGGCTGCGGGCGCGCGAACTGGTGCGGGCGAGCCGAATCGGCGAGTTGCGGTTAGTCTCGGGATCCTTCACCTACTTCAACCGGGACCCCAAGAACGTCCGCAACGTGCCCGAATACGGCGGCGGGGCGCTGCTCGACATCGGCTGCTACCCGGTGACGCTCTCGCGGTTCATCTCCGGCCAGGAACCGACGCGCGCGCTGGGACTGATCGAGCGGGACCCCGAAACGAAGACCGACCGGCTGACATCGGCGATCCTCGAATTCCCTTTTGGGCAGGCCACATTCACATGCAGCACGCAGATCGCATATCACCAGCGAATGGCTTTGCTGGGAACCACGGGGCGGATCGACATCGAGAGACCCGTCAACCCTCCCAACGACCAGCCGAGCCGGATACTGATCGACGACAATCCGAGCGATCCGACAGGAAGCGGCATCACCGCGGAAACGATTCCCACCTGCGACCAGTTCACGATTCAGGGCGACCTCTTCTCGCGGGCAATCCGCGGGGAGGGCGAAGTTCCCGTCCCTCTCGAAGATTCGATCCTCAACATGAGAGCGATCGAGGCGATTTTCCGTTCGGCTGAATCCGGCCGCTGGGAAACGCCCTAGGACTTATTCTTTTCTAACCTTCGAGTTCCGCGAGGGCCCGTCCCCAGGAGACCTCGAGTTTTCCCGACTCGGGGGCTTCGAACTTTGATATCTTTGAAAATCGAAACGAGGCCCCTTTGCCAACTGCGATTCGACACGACTGGACGCGCGACGAAATCAGGCGCATCTATCATCTTCCGCTTCCCGAACTGATTTTTCAGGCGCAGCTCGCCCATCGTGAATTCCACCGTCCGGAAGAAGTGCAGCTCTGCCGGCTGCTCTCGATCAAGACGGGCGGGTGTCCCGAGGATTGCGCCTACTGCTCGCAAAGCGCCCACTACGAGACCGGTGTCGTCCGCGAAGAGTTGATGAATCCTATTGCGGTCCGCGAAGCCGCCAAGCGCGCGAAGAACGAAGGCGCCACGCGCTTTTGCATGGGTGCGGCCTGGCGGCAAATTTCGGACGGCGAGAATTTCGAGCGTGTGCTCGATATGGTCCGTGCGGTCGCGGCGCTCGATATGGAAGTTTGCTGTACGCTGGGCATGCTGACCGAGCCACAGGCCAAGCGGCTGAAAGAAGCGGGGCTGACCGCGTACAACCACAATCTGGATACGTCGCCTGAGTTCTACGGGAACGTGATCACGACGCGCGTTTACGAAGACCGCCTGCAAACGATCGCGCACGTGCGCAAGGCGGGAATCACGGTGTGCTGCGGCGGTATCCTCGGCATGGGCGAAAGCGACGAAGACCGCGTTGGGCTGCTGTACGAACTCGCGCGACTGAACCCGCACCCGGAGAGCGTGCCGATCAACATGCTGGTGGCAAACGAGGGGACGCCGCTCGCGGACGCGGCGGAACTCGACCCGCTCGTGATGGTCCGAGCGATCGCGACGGCGCGGATTCTGATGCCGGCGTCCCGCGTGCGGCTTGCGGCGGGGCGGCGGCAGATGTCGCAAGAGGCGGTGACCTTGTGCTTCCTTGCCGGCGCGAATTCCATTTTCAGCGGCGAAAAGCTGCTGACGACTCCGAATCCCGCGGCGGACGCGGACCGACAACTTCTCGAAAATCTCGGCATGAGGGCGATGCAAGGTGCCTGAGAGGGGCGAGGACGCGGTCCTGAAACGCATCGAGCGGGAGCTCGATTCCCTGCGGGCGCAATCGCAGTTTCGCGTGCTCGAGGCGATCGACCGAACGAAAACTCCCATCAATCTCTGCTCGAATGACTACCTGGGGCTTTCGACGGATCCCCGACTCAAGCAGGCCGTCGCGGAAGCGGTCGCGAAGGCAGACGCAGTTGGATCGACGGGCCCCCGGTTGCTTTCGGGCAATTCCCGCGAGTGGGAGGAGATGGAGGCGGAGTTCGCGGGTTTTGCGGGCACCGAGGCCGCGCTTTATTTCAGCTCAGGGTACGCAGCGAACATCGGACTGCTGAGTTCCCTGCTGAAGCCGGGCGATGTGGTTTTTCCCGACGCGCTCAACCACGCGAGCCTGATCGACGGGATCCGGCTTTCGGGTGCGACGAAAGTGATCTACCCCCACGGCGACCTGCAGTTCCTCGAAAACGCGCTGCGCGATCACGCACGCGGCTCGGGCGCGCGCGTGATCGTTACCGAGACCGTGTTCAGCATGGAGGGCGATATCACGTCGATCGACGCCCTAATGGGTTTGGCGGGCGAATACAAGGCCGAATTGGTTATCGACGAGGCACACGCGACGGGAGTCTGGGGACCGCAGGGGCGCGGGATCGCCGCCGAATGGGGAGCCGAGCGCGATGTCCTCGCAGTCGTGCATACGTGCGGGAAGGCGCTGGCGAGCGCGGGGGCGTTCGTCTGCGGCAAGAGAACGTTGAGGGACTATCTCGTTAACAAGGCGCGCACATTCGTGTTCAGCACGGCGATGCCGCCTTATCTGGCGGGCCAGATCCGAACGGCGGTTGCCCTGTCGCGCGAAGCCGACAGTGAGAGGACGCACCTTCACGAGATTGCGTTCGCCTTGCGCGACGCGCTGGCCGCGGCTGGATTCAACTGCGGGACAAGCGCGACGCACATCGTGCCCGTAATCCTCGGAAGTAACGAAATGGCCCTGCACGTTGCGAGCGAGTTACAACGCGGCGGCTTCGCAGTGAAGGCCATTCGCCCGCCGACGGTGCCGGCCGGAACGGCGCGCATCCGAATCTCGCTGACCAGCAAGAACACCTTTGAGGACGTTCGCCGCCTCGTCGCCGCGATGGGAGCCGCGGCTAAATCCCCGCCGCAGGCGACGACGTCCGCCGGCGCGGTGCATGCCTAGCCGTTTCTTCATCACCGGCACGGACACGGGCGTAGGCAAGACCGTCGTTTCGGCCTTGCTTTGCGTTGCACTCGACGCAATCTACTGGAAGCCGATTCAGACGGGCAGCCGCGAGGGGATGGATCGCGACACGGTGATCCGCCTAGCGCAACTCCGGCCGACGCGGACCATCCCCGAGGCCTTTGAGTTTGCTCCGCCGGTTTCTCCGCATCTCGCCGCGCGACGAGCGGGAGTCCGAATCGATCTTCGAAAAATCCGGACGCCCGAGATTCCGGCCGACCAAAACCTCGTGGTGGAAGGCGCGGGCGGCGCGCTCGTTCCCATCAACGGCAAGCAGCTCATGACGGACCTGATGCGCCAACTCAAGCTGCCGGTTCTCGTCGTCGCCCGGACTTCGCTCGGAACGATCAATCACACGTTGCTGTCGCTCGCCGCGCTGCGCGCCGCGCGGCTGGACGTGCGGGGCGTGATCATGGTGGGCAAGCCGGACCGAGAGAATCGCAGGGCCATCGAGCACTACGGCGACGTTCGGGTAGCCGGCACGGTCCCGCGGTTGAAGAGAATCGATCCCGGGGCGCTGCAAGCGGTTTTCAACCGGCATTTCGATCACAAGGTTTTTCGGCCGTGAACGCGGGCTTGCAAATCTGGCATCCTTTCACTCAGGAGGCGCTCGATCCGCGGCCGATCCGAGTGGTACGAGCCGAAGGCACCTACTTGTACACGGAGGACGGCCGGCGGCTGATCGACGGGATTTCGTCCTGGTGGGTCAACCTGCACGGGCACGGGCATCCGGCCATCGTGTCCGCAATCGCCGAACAAGCGGCCAGGGTCGATCACGTGTTGCTCGCTGGTTTCACGCACGATCCGGTTGAAAAGCTGGGCGAATGCCTGCGGAAGATTTTGCCGCAACCCCTAGAACACATCTTTTTTTCCGATGACGGCTCGACGGCCATCGAAGTCGCGCTTAAGATGGCCGTGCAGTACTGGCTAAATGTCGGGCACCCGGAGAAGAAAGGAATCGTCGCGCTGGAGCACGCATATCACGGCGATACGGTGGGGGCGATGTCGGTGGGCGCTGCATCTGCGTTCACCGATCCCTTTCGAGATCTGCTCTTCTCCGTCCATCGCGTCCATTCCGCCTATTGTTATCGATGCCCCGTGGGGAAGACCCGCGCGACGTGCAGGATCGACTGCGTCGATCAATTGCAGCGGCTGCTCGAAGAGAAGCAAGACCAGATTGCGGCGATCATCGTGGAACCGCTGCTGCAAGGCGCGGGCGGCATGATCGTGTATCCCGTCGAGTTTTTACAGCGCGTCCGCCGCCTTTGCAGCGAGTACGACGTGCTGCTGATCGCGGACGAGGTTCTCACGGGTTTCGGACGCTGCGGGAAGATGTTTGCGTGCGAACTAGCGGGCGTGGTTCCCGACCTGATGTGCTTGTCGAAGGGATTGACGGGCGGCGTTCTTCCCATGGGCGCGACGGTTTGCACCGGGCAAATCCACGAGGCCTTCGTCGGTGCAGATCGCGCACGCACGTTTTACCACGGGCATTCGTACACCGGGAATCCGATCGCGGCGGCTGCCGCGGTAGCAAGCTGCCGAATTTTCGAACGCGAGCCCGTATTCGAACGTATCAGCCGGATCGCCGGAATTCACCGTGAACGGCTCGGCGCAATCAAGGACCATCCGGCCGTCGGCGACGTTCGATCGATCGGCACCGTTGCTGCAGTCGAACTGCGCGCGGATGACCCGGGGTATGCGTCAAAGCTGCGGCCGAAGCTCTACAAGTTCTTCCTCGATGCGGGCGTGCTGCTGCGGCCCCTGGGCAACATCGTCTATGTCTTGCCACCGTACTCGATCTCGCCCGATGATTTGCACTACGTTCACGACAAGATCGTGGAAACACTGGCTCTCTGCTAGTATGGGGGCCGTTTGCGGCGGCCCACCGGCCGCAACGAGGCTTTCATGACGAAAAGCGCAGCGCACGATTCCTCCGCGAAGCCACTCGTGGTCGGCATCGGGGGCAGCACGCGGGCGGCGTCTACAACCGAGCGCGCGCTGCTCGCGGCGCTGAAAGCTGCGGAAGAGGCCGGGGCGCGCACGCGATCTTTTGGCGGTCTCTTCCTATGCAAGCTTCCTACCTATTCACCTGAGAGTCAAAAACGCACGCCGGAAGAACGGGAATTCGTCGAAGCCGTGCGAGCCGCCGATGGCGTGATTGTGGCGAGCCCCGGCTACCACGGAGGCGTATCGGGGCTGGTGAAAAACGCGATCGACCTTCTCGAAGACCTTCGCGAAGACAAGAGAGCTTATCTCGACGGGCGCGCGGTCGGTTGCATCGTGACCGCGTTTGGCTGGCAGGCGTGCGGAAGCACGTTGATGGCGCTCCGGTCGATCATTCACGCCCTGCGCGGCTGGCCGACGCCGCTGGGTGCAGCGTTGAATACTGCCGGGCCGGTCTTCAATGCGGCGGGCGAATGCACGGATGAAAAGGCCGCCTCGCAGCTTGCCACGGTCGGGCGTCAGGTCGTCGAGTTCGCCGTGAATTTTCGCCGCTGAAGGATGGCGGAGTGGAAGTAAACGGAAATCGAGAGCCATGTTCTCTGAAGGAGAATCCCGACAGACATCCATTTCGGTGCACCCGGCCGGCGGGGGATTTGTCTACGTCGCGGCTGCGTTCGCAGCGCTGGGCGGTTTGCTCTTCGGATACGACACCGGCGTCATTTCCGGCGCCTTGATCTTTATCCGGAAGAGCTTTGAACTCTCGGTATTCCAGCAGGAATTCGTCGTCAGCGTGGTCCTCGTCGGCGCGTCCATCGGAGCGCTCAGCGGCGGACGCCTGGCCGATCGGTTCGGCCGGCGGATGATGTTGATCGTTACTTCTCTCATCTTCATCGCCGGTGCGATTCTGTGCGCAGCCGCGATGTCCGTCGCAGCGCTGGCGATCGGCCGCACGATCGTGGGACTTGGAATCGGTTTCGCCAGCTCGACGGTGCCGCTGTACATTTCCGAGGTCTCTCCAGCGGACGCGCGCGGGTGGCAGGTTTCCCTCTTTCAACTTGCGATTACGGTCGGCATTCTGGCGGCCTATCTGGTGGATTATGGTTTTGCGAAGACGGAGAACTGGAGATGGATGCTGGGGCTCGCAGTAGTGCCCGGCGTGCTGCTGGGATTGGGAATGCTTTTTCTTCCAGAGACCCCGCGCTGGCACGCCAATCGAGGGCACATTCCGTTGGCACGAAGCATTCTGGCGAAAATTCGCGGGACGGACAATGTGGATGCGGAGTTTCGGGAGATCCAAGCGACGCTGCAACAAGCAGAGGAGCGCGGCAAGATTTCTGATCTTCTTCTGCCAGAGGTGCGCCCGGCCTTGATTATCGGGATCGGGCTGGCCATTTTTCAGCAGGTTACCGGGATTAACACAGTCATCTACTACGCTCCGAGGATCATTCAGTCCGCAGGTATTTCTTCGGTTTCGGGCGCCATCCTCGCCACCGCTGGGATCGGCATGGTGAACGTAATCATGACCGTTGTCTCCATGTGGCTGATCGACCGTGTGGGACGGCGACCGCTGTTGTTGACCGGCATCGCGGGGATGATCGTCAGCCTGGGCGTTCTCGGTTACATCTTTCACCTGCCGGCGCGAAGCGGCCGTGTCGCCGAGATCTCCGTGATCACGTTGATGGCTTATGTAGCTTCGTTCGCGATCAGCCTCGGACCGATTTTTTGGCTGCTGATTTCGGAGATCTACCCGCTCCGGATTCGAGGAGGAGCGGAAGGCATCGCGGCCGGTGCAAATTGGGCCTCCAACTTTCTGGTGTCGCTGACGTTTCTCACCCTCCTGCAATCCCTCGGGCCAAGCCTGACATTTTGGCTGTATGGAGCGCTCGGGATCGGGGCTTGGATTTTTTCTTACACGCTCGTGCCTGAAACCAAGGGGCGGACGCTTGAAGAAATTGAGAGCTCTTGGCGCGTGGTGAAGCAGGGCCCGCCGTCCTGAAAGATCAGGCGCGGGATTAGGCGCGAGTCTTTCGCAAGTCAAGTCTGAGAGCTATTGCCATGACGCGAAAGAAAGGCGAGAATCGCGGCGGTTCAGCGGCGCTATGGGCAATACTCTGATGCAATTTATCCCCAAGGAAGGCGCACAGATCGTCTTGGTGCTCTTCCTTTCCTTTCTGATCGGTCTCGAGCGCGAAGAACAAAAGGTGATATCGGAGCAGTACCGATTTGGCGGAGTTCGCACGTTTCCGCTGCTGGGCCTGCTCGGCTATACACTCTGCCTGCTTTCGGAAGGGAATCTCCTGCTGCCTGCTATCGGCTTCGCTGTCGTCGGAGCGTTTCTCTGGCAATCCTACCGGCACAAACTTGAGGGAGTGGCCCTGGCCGGGATGACAACGGAGCTGTCAGGCCTGGTGACCTACGTGATCGGAGCGCTGGTTTCGCGCGAGCAGTATTGGATCGCGACCACACTTACGGTGCTCGGGCTGGCATTGCTTGAACTGAAGACGGCACTCGAGAGCCTCGCCAAGCGAGTGCCAAGCGATGAAATTCTGACGTTCGCGAAGTTTCTCCTGCTGACGGCAGTCATCCTTCCAATCGTGCCGAACCGGACGTTTGGCACGTTTGGCTTTAATCCTTTCAAAACATGGTTGGTGGTCGTCGCGGTAAGCGCCATTTCTTACGGTAGCTATCTCTTGCAGATGTGGACGCAAGGACGTGGCGGTGTTCTGCTTGCGGCTTTGCTGGGTGGAGCGTACTCTTCCACGCTCGCCACCGTGGTGCTCGCCAAACGAGCCCGCGAGCAGTCACGCCCGCATCTATACTCTGGCTCGATGCTTGCTGCCTCCGGTGTCATGTACTTGCGCCTGCTTGCGCTCCTGGGCATTTTCAATCGCCAATTGTTCTACCGGCTCGGATTGCCGTTCCTGCTGCTCGCCGCCGCCGCTCTTCTCAGTGGTTGGCTTTGGATGCGTATGCTGGATCACGGTGGTCCAAAAGCAGAGCAAACCTTGCAGCCGAAAAATCCGCTGGAGCTGGCCGCGGCGTTCCTGTTCGCAGGGCTGTTCGTAGGAATGCTGTTCATCACGCATCTCGCGCTGCTCTACTTAGGTCGTGCAGGGCTCTTCGCGCTGGCTGGAGTGATGGGAATCACCGATGTTGATCCTTTTATCTTGAGCCTCGCGGAGTCCGGCTCGGCGCTGACGCCCGTTACGCTCGCCGGAGGCGCGATCGTCATCGCCGCAGCGAGCAACAATTTGATTAAGGGCATTTATGCGTACGCTTTCGGAGATCGCCGTACCGGCACGCAGGGGCTCGCGCTTCTCACAGCGTTGGCGCTGCTCGGATTGTTGCCTCTGTTCCTGTAAACTGTCCTGACCGTCAACGCCACCGATCGCAAAGATAGATCGAGTCGATCCGTCGCGAGGGCTTGGACCATGTGATCGTCCTCAATGAAGCCGGTCCGCGACGTCTTCTGAAGTCCTACTTCGACTACTACGAGCGAGCGCGGACTCACCTGTAGCTGGGCAAGGACCCACCCGTCAGCCGACCGATCCAGTCTGCGGCGCTGGGTCGGGTCCTGGAAATCCCACAGGTTGGCGAACTCCATCATCGCTACGAACGCGTCGCCGCCTGAACAAGCACCGCTCTTCTTTGCGCACTCCTCGACTGGGACATGTCGTTCGCTCTGTTTTGTTGGTGTCGTTAAACGCAGTCACCGAACGGGCCCGCACCGAATCCATGAGATCGAGGCTGTCAGAGAAATTTCGCCGCTGACAAACGCATACGAACGAGGTTCTTGGTGCAGACAGGTATCGAATCTCCCCCACATTGCGGAGGCTCCCAAGAAGCTGAAGCGTATAGCGGCCCGGATCGAACCATTTTATCGATGTCACATGCGGAGCTTGATACCTGGTTACTCCATCGAGACCATCAACCGCTCAGACTTGGCCGGCGAGCGAGAGTGCGGCCTTTAGACAGTCTCTGTTGGTGGTACAATTCGACGGCTGCGGCCAAATCTGGGCGTGTTTTCTCGCGGCAGACTCGCGAACGTCCGACGCAAATCCAAGGAAGGTCCGAGGGTCGAGAATGCTTGAAGGGGCGTCCAGCAAACTGCCGACGAGAATCGCCGTCAAGTCTAAGGATTCTTCCGCCACACGTGTCGGAGCGGACATCTGCGTGGTCGGCTCGGGGATCTCCGGAGTTTCCGCTGCACTCGAAGCAGCTCGCCTCGGACGCAAGGTGCTTCTCGTCGATGGCCTGCCGAGCCTCGGCGGTCAGGCTGTCAACTCCATCATCGGCACGATCTGCGGCCTCTTCTCGAACGCGCCGTCCCGACGCCAACTGACCCACGGGATCGCGGACGACATCATCCGTGACCTCGGCGCGCAAGGGGCAGCCCACCTTATAAACGGTGCCATGACGACCACCGTTTATTACGATGAGGTCGCTCTCGGCCGGTGGGTCGAAACCCGGGTTCGAGCGGCCGGAGTCAAAGTGGTGCTCGGAGCCGTACTAAGGAATGCGAAGCTAGAGAATCGACGGATTACGGAACTTTCGCTCGCCACGCGCTACGGCGATCTCGCGATCACGGCAACCGGCTTCGTCGACGCGACCGGGGACGCGGCTCTGGCTTGGCTGGCCGGACTTCCCTGCCGGCAGCCCGATGTGCCGATCTACGGGACGCAGATCGTGGTGCTCGAAAATCTGAACGAAGAGCACAAGCCAACCCCGGACGACTACAGCCGGCGTCTTCGCGAGAAGGCGAGCGAGTATGGCCTGGTCCGGCAGGATGGGTTTGCGTTCTTCTTCCCGAAGCGGGGGACGGCGGTGATCAACATGACCCACGTCCAAACTCCGCTCGATCCGATCGAAGCCAGCGAAAAAGCGCTCGAAGGCAAGGAGCAGGCGGACCGAGTGGTCGGCTTTCTCAAGCAGGAATTTCCCGACGCCTTCGGCAAAGCTAGCGTGCGCGCCTATGGCCTGCCCGGAATTCGGCAGACCCGTTGGATCGTCGGACGCTACCAGTTGACTGCGGACGAGGTGCGGGCAGGTACGCACTTTAGCGATGCGATCGCCCGAACTGCGTGGCCAATCGAATTGCATGGCCAGCCGGAAGGCTACCTCTGGGAGCCTTTTGGGGCCGACCACGTTCATTACGTGCCGCTGGGCAGCCTCGTTCCTGCGGACGCGGACAATGTCGTCGCCGCCGGACGGTGCATCGACGGAGACGCGGCCGCGCTGTCGAGCGTTCGCGTGATGGGGCCCTGCATTGCGATGGGAGCGGCCGCGGCGCACGCGCTCGATCTGGCCGGCGGCGGCAGCGTGCATCAGATCGACACGGCTGCGCTACGGAAGCGGCTCGCCCGCAATCTCGAAGATTAGGACGCAGGTGTCGCAGGGCGTCAGGAATGAGCATCGACATGAAATCGAGCGAGACATGAGACTGACCAACTCCGAAAAAGCGATGCTGGACGGCAGCGAAGGCCGCGCGGTTCAGAAGGCCATGGAGCTTCTCGTTCGATACGGCGAAGCGCTCGGGGCCGAACGCCTCGTCGACACGAATAATGTGTGCGGTGCGGTGACCGCCCCCTCACCGTGGAAGCTCGAGATCGCGAAGAAACGAGGTGTTGAGTACGGACTCCACGCCGGCTTTTCCGAGATGAATCTCGATAGCGACGAGGTCATCAACGTGCCGCGGGTCAAGGTCTATACCTGCCAGCTCATTCAGCAGTTCGGCCCCGATACAGCCAGCCTCCACGACGGGTCGCGCGAGATGCTCGATCTGCAGAAGCAGGCCGACGGGTTTTTCGGTTCTCGCGGCATCCATATCATGGCCACCTGCACGCCATATCAGGTCGGCAATGTTCCCGTGAAGGGCGAGCATTGCGCCTGGATGGAATCTTCGGCAGTCGTCTACTGCAACTCGGTCCTGGGCGCACGCACCAATACTGAAGGCACCGAGAGCACCGGGGCCGCCAGCTTGACAGGCAAGATCCCCTACTGGGGCTATCATCTTCCGGAAAATAGGTTCGGCACACATCTCGTGGAAGTGGAAGTGCCGGTCGAGGACATGATGGATTGGGGTCTGATCGGCTATTACGTCGGGGAGATCGTTCAAAACGAGATCCCTGTCCTTCGCGGACAGATATCCCAACCGGAACTCATCAAGCTGAAGCATTTCGGGGCTGCTGCATCCTCGTCCGGCGGCGTCGAGATGTATCACATCCCGGGCGTCACGCCGGAAGCTCCGTCCGTGGAAGCTGCCTTCGGGCCTCGCCAGCCGGTCCAGACGCTGAGATACGGCAAGGAGGAGCGGCGCATCGCTTACGAGAATCTCAATTCCTCGGCAAAAGACCGTAAGGTCGATTTCGTGATGCTCGGCTGCCCGCACGATTCGATCGAACAGGTCTGGCAGGCCGCTCGGCAGCTCGAAGGAAAGCGGCTGCACCCGGGCACGGAACTCTGGATCCACACGCCGCGCGCGCTCCGGGAGCTCGCCGACCGCAGCGGCTATACGAAAATCATAGAAGAGGCGGGGGGGCACATTCTGAGCGACTCCTGCCCTGCGATCTCCCGGATGATGCCCAGGGGCACGCGAGTCGTCGCCACTGACTCGGCGAAGCAGGCCCACTACCTGCCCGCAATTACCGGCGTTCAAACGTGGTTCGGCTCGCTCAAGGACTGCATCGACGCGGCGCTAACGGGGACGTGGTCGGGAGGCCTGCCCTAAAATGATCGTCTTGCACGGAAGAAAGGTTGTCGGCGGCTCGACTCAGGGCGAGGCTCTCGTGACCAAGGAAACGATTTCCGGCTGGGGTGGAATCGATCCACAGACGGGCACGATCATCGAGCTGCGCCACGAACTCCGAGGGCAGAGCTTCAAGGACAAAATCCTGGTTTTCCCTGGAGCGAAAGGATCCTCCGGATGGTCCTCCTTCTTCCACAGGGCGCGCCTGGCAGGCGCAGCACCACGAGGCATGATCTTCAACAAGATGACCACCAAAATCGCGCTTGGCGCGGTCGTGACGCACTCGCCAGCGGTGACCGATCTGGACCAGGACCCGCTCAAAGTCATCGAAACCGGCGATTGGGTCGAAATTGATGCGGACCAGGGGATCGTGAAGGTCACCAAACGACAGGAACGGCCCGCGGGCTAATCGAATGGCCGATCGCCACACCACGGACATATCGGAAATCATCGAAAATCAGAAGGTCACGCTCTTCGTCATCGGACTGATCCTCGTCTGCGCGCTGGTGACGTTTTTCGATGGCTTCGACATGAATGTGATCTCGCTCGTGGCCCCGGAGGTGTCGGCGGCGCTGCACCTCAACAAATTGATGATGGGCAACGTGTTCAGTGCCGGCTTGGCCGGCACGATGGCGGGCGGGTTCCTGTTCGGTTATCTCGGAGATCGAATCGGGCGGCGTCCTTCGATTATTCTTGCGACGATATCCTTTGGCATTCTCACCCTCGGATTGGCTCTGGCCGGCAGCTATCGGGAACTCGTGGCTCTGCGCTTCCTCCAGGGCATCGGGATCGGCGGCCTGCTTCCGCTCGCCTGGGCCTTGAATATCGACTACGTGCCGCGTGGCTACCAGTCGACGGTGGTCACGCTGCTGATGCTCGGCTATACGCTCGGTGACAGCTTCGCTGGGCCACTCTCGATTTGGTTCACTTCCTACGGCTGGCGGTCGGTCTTCATCTTCGGCGGTTGTGCGGCACTGGTGGCCACCGTGCTTCTGATTTTCCTCCTGCCTGAATCGATCAAGTTTCTCGCGAACAAAAGCAAGCGTCCGGATCTGATTGCCAGATTCGCCCGGCGCCTCGCGCCCGGCCGGGTGATCGATGCGTCGGATCGATTCGTCGTCTCGGATGAACTGGGCCGAAGCGGGAAGGGTTTCCAGGTTTCGGCGCTCTTTCGAAACGAACTGCGCTGGATCACGCCGCTGCTGTGGACCGCCTACATCGCGAGTTCGATCGCGATCTTCTTGAGGGTCTCTTGGGGGCCGACTATTCTCCAAACGATCGGGTTCAGCCGGTCCACGGCCGCATACGCGACCTCGATCAGCTCGCTCGGCGGCGCGCTTGGCGGACTGCTGCTGATGCGCTTCACGGATACGCGCGGCGCGATCAGCATCGCCGTCTTTCCCGTGCTGACGGTGCCGTTGCTCCTCACGATGGGGCTAGCCAGAATCGGCGGAACGCCGTTTCTGGTGATGTATTTCTTCCTCACTATGCTCCTCGTGGGTGCGCATTTCGGCCTGCACAGCATTGCGGGGATTTTTTATCCGAGCGCGTTTCGTTCGAATGGCGCGGGCTGGGCCACATCGATTGCGAAGATCGGGTCGGTAATCGGACCGGTGATTGGGGGCGTGGTGCTGTCAACTCACTTGCCCGTGAGGATCTTGTTCGCGCTCTTGGCGGTTTGTCCCTTCGTGGTGGGCGTGGGCGTTTTCATACTCGGCCTGATCCAGCGGCGCTTGTTGCGGAGGGACGCGGCACAGGGCTGGGCCGAACCAGTCACATCGCTTGCGACGGAGATTAATCTGCCTGACTGATATGCTGCTGCATCAAGGATGCTGCGCGTGAAGCGTTAACACAAGGAATCGGATCGAATGGGCTCGTTGGATGTCAATGTTTCCGAGCTGATCGACAATACCCGACTCAACAGGTTTCACATCCGGGTCGTCGGGCTTTGCGCGTGCCTGCTTTTTTTTGAGGGCTTCGATCTGAACGCGATCAGCTATTCCGCACCGGCGCTGGCGAAGGCGTTGGCGATCTCGAAGCCCATGCTTGGCCCGGTCTTCTCGGCGGGACAGTTGGGGTTGATGCTTGGCGCACTGCTCTTCGGGATCGCGGGCGACCGCTGGGGGCGCAAGCGGGTCTTCGTCGTTTGCGGACTGGATTTCGGAGTTGCCACGCTAGCGACGGCCCTCTCTTCTTCTTATTCGATGGTGATAATTTGGCGTCTGATTGCGGGCCTTGGTTTGGGTGGCGCTGCGCCGATCGCGATCACCATTGCCTCGGACTACTGCCCGAAACGAGTCCGCGCAGCACTGACGATGATCATGTACTGCGGATATACGATTGGCGGGGTATTTGCGGGCGTCGTCAACGCCTACTTTCTGCGCTTTGGCTGGCGGAGCGTATTCTACGTCGGGGGCACGCTGCCGATTCTGCTGGCGCCCGTGCTGATCGTAGCCATGCCCGAGTCGCTCAACTACTTGATCTCGCGAGGGACACGCGGCGCTGAGATCGCCCGCATCATCGTAAAGCTGGTGCCCGGGACTCACTATCCTCCGGATAGCCGGTTCTTGATGGATCAGGCCTATGAGAAAAAGCTCCAAGTGCCGGAGCTGTTCCGGAGAGGCTATGCACACCGGACGAGCCTGCTGTGGATGAGCCTGTTCGTCAGCCTGATCACTCTCTTCTCGTTGACGAATTGGCTTCCGACCCTGCTCAACAGCATGAGCATCACGCCCAAACAAGTCGTTGGGATCACCGCCGCCGCGCAAGGGGCTGGGTTGCTCGGCTCCCTAGCCGCTGCGCGCTTGATCGTATCGTACCGTCCGTTTCGCGTAGCGACACTCGGATATAGTTGCGCCGCAGTGCTGCTCGTAGTCCTAGGGAAGTTCGGCTCGGGCTATGCCGCGTTTATGATGGTCTATTCTTGCCTCTACTTCTTCCTGATTGGGGATCAGAACATCGTCAACGCCATGTCAGGCCAGATCTATCCGCCAAGAATCCGCGCCACCGGCTCAGGCTGGGCCATTGGAATCGGACGCATCGGCGGGATCCTAGGACCGACCATCGCGGGAGCGCTGCTCGCCCTACACTGGACGCCAAGCCAGCTATTCATCTTAGCGGCGCTTCCGACTGTGGCGACCGCGAGCATCATTTTCATGCTGTCGAATGCCATGAAGGAGCTCCCCAGCTCGGACCAGCCCGATCGAACCGTGACGGAGCCAATTCCGGACTAACCAAGCCTTGCAACCGGCTTGCTTGTATTGCCAATGGGAGGACGATCATGAAGAAAGCGCTACGCAGCAATTTCCCGCCGGATTCTCCACGAGCGGCGGTACGTCGGGCACAGTGGCGAGCGCTCGGGCTCACCGAAGAGGACATGCTGAAGCCGAAGATTGCCGTGGTGAACAGCTCCTCCGAACTCGCGATCTGCTTCAGCCACCTGGACGGCGTTGCGAAAATCGTCAAAGATGCGATCCGCGCCGCGGGCGGTCTGCCGTTTGAGATTCGCACGGCGGCGCCGAGCGACTTCATCATCAGCGCCGGTCATGCCGGCGGATACATTCTTCCGAGCCGCGATCTGATCGTCAACGACATGGAAATCGCGGTCGAGGGCGCGCAGCTCGACGGAATGATCTGCCTGTCCTCCTGCGACAAGACGCCTCCTGCCCATTTGATGGCGGCAGGGCGCTTCAACGTCCCGACCATTCTCGTGATCTGCGGATACCAGCCGTGCGGCGAAGTGAAGGGCAAGCATGTGGACATTGAAGACGTGTTTTTGGGATCGATCCAAGCGTCTTTCGGAAAGCTCTCGCGCGAAGAACTGACTGCCATGAGCGAGAACGCCATACAGGGGCCGGGCGTGTGCCAGGGGATGGCGACCGCGAACTCCATGCACGTCGTGTGCGAGGCTCTGGGAATGAGCCTTCCCGGCAGCGCACCCGTCCTAGCGAACAGCCCTAAGATGAAGGAACTTGCGCGCCGGTCCGGCCAGCGCATCGTCGAACTGGTGCTCGAAGACATCAAGCCGCGGGATATTTTGACTCCCGGTGCATTTCACAACGCCGCAGCGGCAGTGCTCGCCGTGAGCGGCTCGATCAACTGCATCAAGCATCTGCAGGCGACAGCCGTCGAGGCCGGAGTCGACCTTGATGTATTCAAGCTTTTCAACGACCTCGGCGAGAAGATACCGGTCCTCAGCGCGGTTCGCCCGAACGGAGAGGATTCGATCGAGGCTTTCGAAGCTGCGGGCGGCGCCCAGGCACTCATGAAACAGCTCGCGCCGCTTCTCGATCTGAAAGCCTTGACCGTCACGGGGCGGACGGTCGGCGAAAACCTGTCCGACGCCGTTGTGCACAACCCCGAGGTGATCCGCCCGATCAACCGTCCGTTCTCGAGCAAGCCGCCGATCGTCATTCTCCGCGGCACCCTCGCACCCGAAAGCGCCATCGTAAAACTGGGTTTGCGAGGGCCGGACCGCAAGACTCGGTTTACGGGCCCTGCGATCGTCTACGAAGATGCCGGCGAAGCCATGCGCAGCATAGCCAATGGGGATGTCAAACCGGGGCACGTCCTCGTCGTCCGCGGCATGGGACTTAAGGGTGGGCCGGGAATGGCCGGACCTGCGTCGCAGGTCGTGTTCGCATTGGATTCTGCCGGTCTGCAAAACGAGGTTGCTTTCGTGAGTGACGGCCAGCTATCCGGGCTTTGCAACAAGGGATTGACCGTTGCCGAGGTGTCACCCGAGTCGGCAGTGGGAGGGCCGCTTTCGCTGGTCGTGAATGGTGATCGAATCACCATCGACCTCGACAAACACATCCTTGATATCGAAGTCCCCCAGGCAGAGCTTGTCGCGCGGCGGGCGCGTCTGGGCGAACCAAGGTTGCCCAAGGCCACGGGATATCTCGAGATCTATCAACGAACCGTGCAACCGATGTCCACTGGGGCCGTCCTTGTGCGCGACGAGCCGTGAACCAGGGCGTATGGTCAAGAAACTCGAACGACTTGCAATAGTGGAATTTAGCATCATCCGTTTGCTCCTGTGTCTCGCCAAAATCTCATCGTCGAAAATGGCGCGATTCGCCTTGTGCCTCGGATTGGTCTCCCAACATTCTGTTATGGTCCTCGCTCCTGCCCTCTCTACCGATCCGCACCGGAACGCAAGATTCCGGGCCGTCGTGGGTTGACGCATACAGAGGAAGATTGGGTGGACGAGGAAGCGACTTCACGCCGCGCCCCCGATGAGTAGCTGCGGCGCGATTGGGAATTGCCAGTGACCTCGTGGAACCGGAGAAATGAGCGACCTGTGGAATTTTTGCGGAGCACAGAGCGGTAGACCGAAACAGATTTCGGTGCCGAGCGAGACTGGAGAAGGAAAAGTGTTTGAGGAATGGGTGGGAGAAGCGTCAGTTTTCGGCTTTGAGATTTTGCCGCAGCCGTTGGAAAGGCTCCGCACTCAAAAACCTGGCTGGAGCATTGCATACTGACGGGGGTGGGTGTACGTTATCAGCATCAGTCCCCGGGACGTCAAAATGGAAATCCCGGCTTAAACATGGCGCAGAGGCAATTCCCAGGGCCCACAGGACAAGCAGAAGTGGCCGAGCGGAAGGCGTCCGTGTCTGGCGCCATATTCGGGCTGGTCTGAACTGCAATGAAGAGCGACGACAAAACAAGGCTGAACTGTACCCCATTGGGGCTCCCCAAGGCTCAGGGACTATACCGCCCGCAGCACGAGCACGACGGTTGCGGCATCGGATTCGTTGCCCGCATCGACGGCCAGAAGTCTCATGACATCGTGCTGAAGGGCATCCAAGTCCTGATCAACCTTACACATCGGGGCGCCTGTGGCTGCGATCCGGAAACAGGGGATGGCGCCGGCATTCTGATTCAGATTCCCCATTCCTTCTTCGCGCGGGAATGCGCGCGCCTTGGGTTTACGTTGCCGGCGCCGGGCGAATACGGGGTCGGAATGGTATTCCTCCCGGTCGATCCCCAGGAGCGGATGCTCTGCGCCGGCATCCTCGAGAGGATTGCGCGCGAACACGGGCTCACCGTGCTCGGGTGGCGCGACACTCCGATTGACGGAAACACGATCGGGCGCGTTGCGCGAAACACCCAACCCTACATCGAACAGATCTTCATCCGCCGACCTCCGGGGATGGACCAGGAAGCGCTGGAGCGCAAACTCTACGTGCTGCGCAAGCATGCCGAGGTTGCGGTCACGCAGACCGACCTGAAGGAAAAGGAGTTCTTCTACATTCCTTCTCTGTCGTCGCGGACGATCGTCTACAAGGGATTGTTGCTCGCTCCGCAGATCATGCATTTCTATAAAGAACTGTCGGATGCAGAGGTGACGAGCGCGCTGTGCCTCGTTCACCAGCGCTTCTCCACGAATACGTTCCCGAGCTGGCAACTGGCACATCCATACCGCTACGTGTGCCATAACGGAGAGATCAACACGCTGCGCGGGAATGTGAACTGGATGTACGCGCGGCAATCCGTGCTGGCGTCTCCTCTGTTCGGCGAGGACATGCAGAGACTACTTCCGATCATTGCACCGGGCGGCAGCGACTCGGCCAACCTCGACAACGCGGTGGAGCTACTTGTGATGGCGGGGCGCAGCATCCCGCACGTGATGTCGATGTTGATTCCCGAGGCGTGGGAGCACGACCCCACTATGCCGGAGGACGTCAAAGCATTTTACGAATACCATGCGTCGCTGATGGAGCCGTGGGACGGACCGGCTGCGGTCGCATTTACCGACGGACGGGTCATCGGCGCAAAGCTCGATCGGAACGGCCTGCGGCCGGGACGATACCTCGTGACTCATGACGGAATGGTCGTCATGGCCTCGGAAGCCGGCGTACTTCCAATCAAGCCCGAGGACGTGCGGATGAAGGGACGGCTTGCGCCGGGCCGCATGCTGCTGGTGGACACTGAACAAAAGCGGCTGATTTCAGACGACGAGATCAAGAAGCAACTGGCCTCGCGGCAGCCCTACGGCCAGTGGATGAAGGAAAACCAGATCACTCTCGATCATCTCCCGAGCCCCAGGCACGTCCAGTCCCTGGACCATGAAACGCTCCTGATGCGCCAGCGCGCGTTCGGTTACACAGATGAAGATCTGAAAACGATCCTGCACCCCTCCGCTCTAAAGGGCGAAGAGCCGCTGGGATCGATGGGGATTGACACGCCGCTCGCGTGTCTTTCGGACAAACCACAATTGCTGTTCAGTTATTTCAAACAGATGTTCGCCCAGGTGACGAACCCGGCTATCGATCCGATCCGTGAAGATCTCGTGATGTCGCTGAACAGCTACATCGGTTCCGAGGGAAACATCCTCGACGAGACACCAAAGAATTGCCATACGCTGAAGCTTCGCCATCCGATTATCTCCAACTGGAGACTGGAGAAGCTCCGCCGCCTCAGCTGGGGAGACTTCCTTGCGACGACGCTGCCGACGCTCTTTCGGATAGACCGAGGAGAAGAGGAACTCGAAACGGCAACCAATTCGCTGTGTCGCCGCGCTTCGCTGGCGATCAAGTCCGGCTACACGCTGTTGATTCTGTCCGATCGAGGCGTGGACGAAACGCACGCGCCCATTCCGAGCCTGCTCGCTCTCTCCGCGGTCCACAATCATTTGATCCGCGAGAAGACACGCAATCAGGTGGCTCTGATCGTCGAGTCCGGCGAGCCGCGCGAAGTGATGCACTTTGCACTGCTCCTAGGCTATGGCGCGAGCGCCGTGAATCCATATCTCGCCATTGAGACGCTCGAACATCTTTACATGGATAGTGCGTTCCCGGCGGAGTACACGTGGGACAAGGTTTTCAAGAGCTACATGAAGGCAACTGACAAGGGGCTTCTGAAGACTTTCTCGAAGATGGGCATCTCGACCCTGCAAAGTTACCAGGGTGCCCAGATTTTCGAGGCCATCGGACTGAACCGTTCGCTCGTGGAACGCTACTTTACGGGAACGGCTTCGCGGATCGAGGGCGTCAGCATCGAAGTGCTGGCGCGAGAGTCGATCCTGAAACACCAGTTCGCGATGCAGCCACCCAGCGACTCCGACACGGAACTGCGCGTCGGCGGCGAATATCAGTACCGCGTGCGGGGCGAGCGCCATCTTCTGAACCCTCTGACAATCAGCAAGCTCCAACATGCGGTGCAGCAGTCGAAGTTCGAGACCTTCCAGGAGTTCGCGCATATCGTGAATCAGCAGAACCGCGATTTCCTGATGTTGCGCGGCATGCTCGATCTGAAACCGGCCGGCCCGCCGATTCCGCTGAACGACGTCGAGCCTGCCTCTGAGATCGTGAAGAGATTCGCCACTGGCGCGATGTCGTTCGGCTCGATCAGCAAGGAAGCGCACGAGACGCTGGCGATCGCCATGAATCGCATTGGCGGAAAGTCCAACACAGGCGAGGGCGGCGAGGACGAGAAGCGATTCGTGCCCGATCCCAACGGGGACTTGCGCCGCAGTGCCATCAAGCAGGTTGCGTCGGCGCGCTTCGGCGTCACCACGAGCTACCTCGTCAATGCGGACGATTTGCAGATCAAGATCGCGCAGGGCGCCAAGCCCGGCGAAGGCGGCCAGTTGCCGGGCCACAAAGTGGACGAAGTCATCGCGCGCATCCGCCATTCGATTCCCGGGGTGGGACTGATCTCGCCACCTCCGCACCACGACATCTATTCCATTGAGGATCTGGCGCAGCTCATCCACGATCTCAAGAACGCCAATCCGCGGGCGCGGATTTCAGTGAAGCTGGTTGCTGAGGTGGGAGTGGGAACGGTCGCGGCCGGTGTGGCGAAGGCTCACGCGGACGTCATCTTGATCAGCGGCTACGACGGCGGGACCGGGGCTTCGCCCATTAGCTCCATTCGCCACGCGGGCGTTCCGTGGGAACTCGGGCTTTCCGAGACGCAGCAGGTGCTGGTGCTCAACGATCTCCGCAGCCGTGTCCGGCTCCAGGTCGATGGCAAACTCCAGACTGGACGCGACGTAGCCATCGCAGCCCTGCTCGGGGCCGAGGAGTTCGGGTTTTCGACCGCACCGCTGGTTTCAATGGGCTGCATCATGATGCGAAAGTGCCACCTGAACACTTGCCCAGTGGGCGTGGCGACGCAAGACCCGGAACTCCGCAAGAAGTTCCGCGGTCAACCCGAGGATGTGATCAATTTCTTTTTCTTCGTGGCGGAAGATTTGCGGAGAATCATGGCCGAGCTCGGATTCAGGACCGTGAGCGAAATGGTCGGCCGCGTCGATTGTCTGACTCAGCGCCAGGACGTGACGCACTGGAAAGCCAAGGGAATCGACCTGTCCTCGATTCTTTACGATCCTCCGATGCCAAGTCATGTGGGGCGCCGCTCAATGCAGGCGCAGGACCATGGCCTCGACAAGGCGCTCGATTGCAAGCTGATCGAAATGGCGCATGAGGCCATCGAGAACGGCTCGCGGGTCTCACTCAGCATGACCATACGCAACATTCACCGCACCGTGGGGACGATGCTCAGCGGAGAAGTCGCCCGGAAATATGGTTCCTCCGGCCTGCCGCACGACACGATTCGGGTGGACTTCACGGGCTGCGCCGGGCAGAGCTTCGGCGCATTTCTGGCCAAAGGGATCACGCTGACACTGGAAGGTGAGGGGAACGACTACGTCGGCAAGGGGCTCTCCGGAGGCAAGCTGATTATCCGCCACCCGCGGAAGTCGGAGTTCGTACCGGAAGAAAACATCCTGATCGGCAATGTTTGTCTCTACGGAGCCACGAGCGGCGAAGCCTACTTTGGCGGCATGGCAGGCGAACGATTCGCCGTGCGCAATTCGGGCGCCACGGCCGTGGTGGAAGGCGTGGGCGATCATGGTTGCGAATACATGACGAACGGGCTGATCGTCGTGCTCGGGCGGGCCGGCCGAAACTTCGCGGCCGGCATGACGGGGGGCATCGCCTACGTGCTGGACCGAGCGGGCGACTTCGGGACGGTTCGCTGCAACCGTACGGAAGTAGATCTGGAGCCGGTCACGGACCCGAAAGACATCGAAACCCTATACGAGTTGATCGTGCGCCACAGTGAGAATACGGATAGCCCGCAGGCAAAGTGGATCCTTGAGAATTGGGAAACCACGCTTCCGAAATTCGTGAAGGTATTCCCGCATGAATACAAGCGCGTTCTCGGCATCCCGCGAGTCTCAGCGGGCGTCATCGCAGCGTACGACCCGAAACAAGTGCGCGGGCAGGCGAGCGGTGGGTAAGGTCACGGGCTTCAAAGAATACACGCGCGAGGTGCCAGAGCGCCGCCCCGTCGAGGTGCGCGTCAACGACTACTTCGAGGTTTACCAGCCGTTCCCCGAAGAGAAAGTGCGCACGCAAGCGGCGCGCTGCATGGATTGCGGCATTCCGTTCTGCCACACCGGCTGCCCGGTGAATAACATCATTCCCGACTGGAACGATCTGGTCTATCACGCCGATTGGAAGGAAGCGATTCGGGTGCTTCATTCCACGAATAACTTCCCCGAATTCACAGGACGCATTTGTCCGGCTCCTTGCGAAGCGGCCTGCGTGCTCGGCATCAACGAGCCGCCCGTCACGATCAAGGTGATCGAAAAGATGATCGTGGAGAGGGCGTGGAAGGAAGGATGGATCAAGCCCGAACCGCCCGCGGTGCGCACGGGCAAGCGCGTTGCTGTCGTGGGGTCGGGGCCGGCAGGTCTTGCAGCTGCACAGCAGTTGAATCGCGCAGGCCACCTGGTGACATTGTTTGAAAAGGCAGACCGCATCGGCGGGTTGCTGCGCTACGGTATTCCCGACTTCAAGATGGAAAAGAGCGTCCTCGACCGGCGGATCGAGCAGATGACCGCAGAGGGCGTTCGGTTCGAGACGCGAGCCCATGTGGGCCACGGCATCCCCGCCGCGGATCTTCACAAGGAATTCGACGCGATTCTATTGGCCGGGGGCGCCGAGAATCCTCGGGATTTGAAACTGCCCGGGCGCGATCTGAAGGGCATCCATTTCGCCATGGAGTTTCTGCCGCAGCAGAACAAGCGCAATGCGGGCGACGACGTCTCGGATCAAATCCTGGCGACGGACAAGAACGTGGTGATCATCGGCGGAGGCGACACCGGCGCGGACTGCCTGGGGACCTGCCACCGGCAAAAAGCGAAGTCAGTGCTTCAATTTGAAATCATGCCGATGCCTCCCCAGGACCGGGCCCCGAGCACACCCTGGCCTTTGTGGCCGCTGCAACTGCGAAGCGAGAGTTCGCATGAAGAGGGCGGCCTGCGAGATTGGGCCGTCGCGACGACGAGCTTCACCGGCAAGAACGGCCACGTGAGAAAGCTGCACGCGATCCGCGTGGGTCCGCCCCCGCAGTTTGAGGTTATGCCCGGCACGGAGTTCGCGGTGGACGCGGATCTCGTCCTGCTCGCGCTCGGCTTCACCGGACCGGTGAAACACGGAATGATCGATCAACTCGGTCTGGAACTGGACGCTCGCGGCAATGTGGCCACGCAGGGTTACGCGGCATCAGTGCCGGGAGTTTTCGCGGCAGGCGACATGAGGCGCGGCCAATCTCTGGTGGTGTGGGCGATTTCCGAAGGCCGCAGCGCCGCGAAAGCGATCGACGAGTACCTCATGACGAGGACCCGTCTACAATAGTTTAGTTTTCCGCTCCGTAACCGAGCTCAGCGCACCCACAGGGATTCAAGGTTTAACTACTTCGCGCAGGAAAGCGAGGATCGGCGTCAAGTCCGCATCGCCATAAAACCCTGTACTCCGTCTACGCCGCTCGGTCGTAGCAGTGGCGCAGACCGCCAAGTCGCGCCGCTGAATTGGGAGAACAGGAAAAAAGGCTTCTTCGGCGGTCTTAAACCAGCACTGGGTCAAGGAAGGTTGGTTGACCCTGAAGTACACGGGCCATGTAGCCGCCGAGAGGTTTCACCAGCACCGCAACGACGGGTAAAAAGAATGCGTACTGCAAGAGGTTAGGACCGCTCACAGCCGCCCTCGGAAGCCGATATTACATCGGTTCAACATTAGCTTTCACAAGAGTGTTCTGCGCAAACACCGTCCGCAAAAGCGGAACTCGCACCGATAATCCGCACAAGGGCGATCTTGCGATGGCATCTCGTCGAGCGCCAAGATCAGTGATGCCAGGTGCTCGACGAGTTGAGCAGCATGACGAAGACGAATAGCGCTAAGAGTCCGAACAGTCCCAGAATCCCACTGATCAGTATCTCTCGTCGCATGACCGCTTCAGTCCTCGTCTGCTGCCCCTTACCCGCGTGGAGAGATGCCCTCGTGGACTGAAGAGCCCGCTTTACGCGAAGTAAATCAACAGTGGACAGCTTCGAGTGCCCATGGTGTCTTTTCCCCGCGTTCGCGGATTCACGATGAAAGTGTACGAGCACATAGATCAGGAAGGCGCAGGCCACAACGCTCAACACGCTGAAAGTGATTGCTACCATGTGAGCCCTCCTCCCATGAATGCCCCAGTCCAACGAGTTCACGGTTGCGTATCACAAGGAATCTACGGGATTAGGCATCAAGAAGGCATAAGACATCCGTAAGGTCTTTGTTGGTCACGCTCACCGCTAAGCTGCGTATTTTGTGTAAGAACGCGGATTCCAGCCGGAGTAGTCGACGCACGCGGCTAACTGAACCCACTGACCGGGGATCAGAACCGATTGGGGAAGGCGACCTAAGAGAGAAGCGGATCACGATTACTATTGCTCAAGAATTTCCTGAAGAAAAATATGGTTTTCGACCAGCCCCAAACACACGTACTGTTGGCGAGTTGTTGGCGCATATTTCACTGGCGCACAACTTTCAGTACCAAATTCATGGCCAGGAGCGCCGATCTTCGCTTGAGGGATTTAACTTCCCGTCGTTGATGCAGCGCTTGGTCGCGGAAGAGAAGGCGCAACGGAGTAAGGATCAGATAATTGAGATGCTCCGCAACTCTGGCGAGAAAAGGGCTGGTTGGCTCGACGGACTTACGGATAGTTTCCTGGGCGAGAGGGTTGCCCGTGCAGGCATCTCAGGAACCACGAAAGATGTGGAGAACACTGCCCTGTAGCTGCTATATCCGGAGCAACTTCGATGCCGCCAAACATGCACGAATGAGGCTTTTGGCACGGACAGGCACGAAGCGTGCCCCATCTGCCTTGCCATCGGGCAGTTTGTGTGACATATCCGTTTTTTCTATTGGAGCATATATAGTCTTTATGATTCACTTATGGCTTAGCCGCACTGGCAACTGTGCTTTGGTCGTACATGCGGCTGAGGTCAAACACCATGACTCAAATCACGCGATCGGTCGTCGATGGCCCTGGTTTTGAAGCTTCCCCAGTCGGAACGGTGACAAAGGAAGAGATTTGCTCCCGCATTGAAGAAATTGGCGTCGTTCCTGCCGTTCGCGTGACCTCAGCGGAAGATGCCCTGTTTGTGGCCGAAGCGCTCGCCCAAGGTGGCGTCGCCGTCCTCGAAATTGCCATGAATGTGCCCGGAGCGATCAAGGTGCTTTCCCATGTCGTGAAGCGCGCCCCAAAAAAGATGATGGTAGGTGGCGGAAGCATCACGAACGTGGCCACAGCTCAGGAATGTTTGCGCGCAGGCGCGAAATTTCTCACGAGCGACGGGCTGGTTCTGCCGGTTGTGGAATTTTCCGCCAAGGAAAACGTCGTCGTTTTCCCCGGGGCATTTACGCCGACCGAGATCATTGCAGCGTGGAACGCCGGTTCGGATTTCGTGAAGGTGGTTCCGTGCGATGCAGCCGGTGGAGATAGCTACATTCGATCTTTGAAAACTGCTTTACCCGATGTTCCTCTCATCGCTGCCGGAGGCGTGACCCAGCTAACGGCTTTCAACCTCGTGTCGGCAGGCGCCACTGCGCTCGGTGTGGGCAGGGATCTCATTCCGGCGGAGGCTGTCCGGTTGCGCCAAGCCGGGCGCATTCAGGAATTGGCTCGGCGCTTCCTCAATTTTGTGGATAGTGGCCGTATCCAGGCGGCAGGGAAGAGCTATAGCGCCGCTGAACGGGGTTTCGTGCCGCGCCCAGCCTAGAGGCGGCCTCGTCGCGGCGAGTGGCGGAGTCATTCGCCAAACGCCACGAGACGTCAGGTTTCATTGACTTCGCTAGGAGCCGAGCACCATTGAGCCGATGCCGTTATCCCACGGGGATTCTCCTTATTTTCATCATTGGCATGTTTCCCATGGGTGCGCGTGCTCGCGGTCACAATAGTACATCCTACGACGGCGCGGTTGATTTCGGCGCCCAATTACTCCACTTGGACGACGGGTGCCTTGCCCTTGATGGCACGGTAACGTCCGGGAATTTTTTCGACGATCTGAAACGAACGGAGATCAACCATCGGTTCGAGTTTAAGAAACGCGGCAGGGTTGTGACGTACTATCCCGAATCATTGACGACCTCAATTCGCATTGCAGGCGGCCAATGCGCTGTCGCGTTGTCAAATCGGCCTTCCTCTATTTTCCGAGGCGATTCGTATTCATTGAAATTCCAGATGGAATGGAAGGAGGGAATGCAGCTCAGACCGGCTGCACTGTCTCCTGCTGGTGCTCACTGCGTTGGGTCTTCGAGTATCGTCATCCCCAGTCAGGATGTCACCATCCCTTTGATTACGTGTCAAATGACGGTGGACAGCAAGGGTGTCCCGCTGGTCGATCACCTCATCGTGTCGATTTTTGCAGCCGATGGGGCACGTTTAACCCGGCTATCCGCCGGTCCATAACAACAACTGGGCTTTGTAAGGGCACAACATGCTGCGCCCGGCGCAGATTCTCTTGTGGAGTGCGGAAGAGGGTTGAACCCACGTGTAGCCCCTAAACTGCTTTGTGGCGCATGCTGTTTCTCAGCCACGTCGTTCGCAAAGAGACAGCCTCTCGTGGGGATCAGCGAAGCCCTTCGCCACCCGCCACGAGAGGCCCCCGGCGTTTACCACGCCCACCGTGCCAAAGTTGAGGTTGAACCGCCTGCTTTGCCAAGTACTACTTTTCCTTGTGCACGGTCTCCACGGTCGCGACCGCGAGCTCTGTGCCATTCAGATCCCCGGTAACTGTGACCGTGTCGCCGGCTGCTTTCGTCAGCTCCTTATCGGCGCCGGACAGCCGATAGTGGCTGTTGCCGACTACGAGCACGTAAGCAGCTCCTTGGCTAACCCACCACTGAGTGCAGGAAAGCCGCGTCTGAGCCTTGCACGCATTCGGTAAAAGACACGTCGTGCAGCTTACGTATCCAGTCAGAGTGACGTGTTGCGACACCGGCTGGGCGCTGGTGCCGCCAGCGAACATCGAGCACAACACGAGAACGCCGGCTACAACTACAGCTTGATACATCGCCTTCCTAATCATGGTCTCTCCTCGGGACTCTTGTTGTTTCCCACAGCACGTGTCGCCCGAAACTGGAAGCTCGATCCGCGCGACCGTCGGGTTGTGTGAGTCTCCTCAGGGAGAGAATAAGAAACGCAGATACGAACTGCGTAAGTTGTTGCTAAGCACTGTATAAATTGCAGATAAGAGATTCATTCTGGTGTTCTGGATCGATCCAATCCATAAGTTTAATGAGTTTGACGCGCCGTCCAGATCTTTGTAACCTGACAGAGTGATTGTTCAATAGCTGGGCTGGCCAAGAAGCCCGGCGGGCGGTGATGCTGTGTCGTCCAAATCGGTGACCCCTAACGCGGCCGCGTCTTTCGAGTTTCGTCGGCCGCCTTTTTCCGGCCATTCCCACAGTCATCCCGCAGGAACCAGTCTTTCGGACGAGGACGATTCTTGGACGTCCAAGCGCATCGCCAGGGCCATTGGCTCCCCCGTGGTGGGTGTCGCGGTCGTTCTTCTGATCACGGCGATCTATCGACACGAAACGCTAGCTAACGAGACGACGGTCGGTTTTACTTTCCTGCTTGCAATTCTCATTGCGTCTACCGTTGGCGGGCTCGGAACTGCGGTTGTCATGTCCGTGGCAGCCACATTGGCTTTCGACTACTTTTTTATCCCCCCAGTTAACACTTGGAATATCACGGACTATCGAGATTGGGTGGCGCTATCCGCCTTCCTAATCACATCGGTGGTGGGAAGCACGCTTTCGGCGTGGGCGCGCCGCGAAGCGCGAAAAGCTCACCGCCAGCGGCGGGAAGCCGAGCAGTTGTACAACCTGAGCCAACGACTCCTGAGCGCCGGCAACTCGCTGGCGCTGTGCGATGCGATCCCGGCGGATATTGTGGATGCCTTTGGCGCAAGAGCTGCGGCTCTGTTTCTTGCCGAAGGACAGACAATCTTCTATTCGCCCGGCGGTTCGCACCAGATTGATGCCGGACAGCTGAAGGCCAGCCTCAGTTACAGGGACGTTCAGGTCGAAGCCGACAAAGGCCTCTGCTTCGTGCCGCTGCGAATGGGAATCAACGTGATGGGAAGCATCGGCATCGCAGAAACGGGGCTTTCCGAGGCGACGCTGGAGAGTCTGGGATCGCTGGTGACGATTGCGATCGAGCGCGCACGCGCGATTGAACAGGTGGGAAAGATCGAGGCGTTGCGAGAGAACGAACGGCTGAAATCAGCTCTGCTGGACGCGATCACGCACGAGTTTAGGACGCCGCTCACCGCGATGAAGATATCCGTGACCGGCATGCTTTCGGACCTAAACTTCGACCGAGAGCAATGCAGAGATCTCCTAGCTATGATCGATGAAGGATGCGATCGAATCGATCACCTGGTTGATGAAGTATCCGAGATGTCGCGACTTGAATCTGGCCAAATCCAGCTCGATTTCCAGCGCCATTCCGTGGGTGAGCTGATCGAGACGGCCTTGACTGACTGCAAAAGCATCCTGGGCGCCCGGCCTGTTGAGCGTGGGATAGCCAATGAAGAGGTGACAGTCAGAGCCGATCTATTCTGGGCGACTAAGGTGCTCGTTCATCTGATCAGCAATGCGAACCTATACTCCTCTCCGGGAGAACCCATCACGCTCCGCACGGAGACAAAGCACGGGCTTGTCTTCTTCAGCGTCGCGGACCGGGGGCCGGGAATCGACCAGACTGAGGTGGGGCGCATTTTCGAAAAGTTCTACCGCGGCAAGGAGCACCGGTTCCGCATCCAGGGCACGGGCATGGGCTTACCTATAGCAAAGGCGATTGTCGAGGCGCACGCCGGGACCATCGGTGTTACGAGCAAGGTGGGAGAAGGCTCCGTTTTCTACTTCAGTCTGCCGATAGACCGGTCGTTAGAAGTTGGCGAGTGATTCCAGCGGCTGCGCCGCCTCGTGTGCGAGTAACTCCGACAGATCGGAAGCAAGCTCGTGGGAACTCGCGTAGCGATTGGCCCGGTCGCGTGCGAGAGCACGATGCACAATGACTTGTAGCCGGGGCGAGATGTCGGGATTGATTTCGCAAGCGGGCGGGGGATCAACCAACACCCGTAGGTTCATAGCAGTGACTGGATCTAGGCCCGAGAACGGCACTTCTCCCGTCAACATTTCAAACAACACGATGCCGAGGGAATACACGTCGCTGCGGGCGTCGCCACGCTTCCCTTTTATCTGTTCCGGCGACAGATAACCCGGTGTTCCCATCGCCTCCTTAGGCCGCGCTCGCTTCCACAGATTCACTTTTGTTTTGCGAGCGATACCAAAGTCGATGAGCTTGATGTTGTCCTCCGCGTCGAGCATTAGGTTGTCCGGCTTGAGATCACCATGCACGATTCCGTGGCTGTGAACGTGTTCGAGCGCGTCACAGATCGCGAGAGTGATTCGGATGGTACGCTCAATGGGCAGCTTCCCTTCCTGGTCAATGATTTCCCGGAGCAGTCGCCCCTCGACCCACTCCATGACTGCGTAGCGACCGCTGGCGCCGTCACTGGGCAGCATTTTCACGAGTCCGGGGTGGTCGAATTTTCTGCCGATCTCAGCTTCATGGTGGAAACGCTCGAGAGCGAGGCGATCGCCTACTTTCTCCGAATGAGGAACCTTGATGGCAACGGGACGCCCCGTCTTCGTATCCGTGGCACGGAAGATTGACGCCATGCCGCCAGTCGCCACGAGATCTTCAAGTTGGTAGTGATCGAGCAGGTCCCCGGAACGGATCGAAGTTGTTAAGAGCAGGCTCATGCGACCCAGTGATACTAGGCCGATGCACGTACGAGATCCGTGAAAGAGTCATAAGCTTCCCATAAGAAAGGCATTCAGGCTGCGAGTCGGTCAATGTGTGGATGCATTCTGCTTGATTACGCCACCGCAATCAAATTTTGGAGTATCGACATTGCCCCAGTCCTAGATGAAAGCATACATCTGTAGTGCTCCCCGCTAAAACCGGACACCTCAGTTAGGTAAGATCAGGGCCTCCAAACAGGAGGCAACATGGGCAGGAAACCACGCGTAGATCGGACCCCCGAAGAGAAGTGGCAGATCGT
>Ga0187860_1000013_pt1 | contig 168374 bp, 164 predicted proteins | sample June2016WEW_10_4_FD_132981 | JGI IMG/M metagenome (GOLD analysis project Ga0187860, IMG submission 132981) | Peatland microbial communities from SPRUCE experiment site at the Marcell Experimental Forest, Minnesota, USA - June2016WEW_10_40 | ecosystem: Environmental > Terrestrial > Soil >...
CCACGATCCACCAGGTCATCCACGAGATCACCACCAGCCACATCACCGAACGCGGCGAAACACGCGCCGACGACAAAACCAGCGAAGCAGCCATGGAAGACCGCAAAAAAGCCGGATACTTCTAGTCATGACGCTTGACCTGCTGAGATTCATGACCGCCGGATCGGTCGACGACGGCAAGAGCACCATGATCGGCCGCCTGCTCTACGACACCGAGCAGGTGTTCGAGGATCAGCTCGAGCACGTTGCCGAGGTCTCACGCCGTCGCGGCGAGGTGGAGATCGACCTCGCCCTGCTGACCGACGGCCTGCGCGCCGAGCGCGAGCAGGGAATCACGATCGATGTCGCCTACCGCTACTTCAAGACGCCGGCGCGGCGCTTCATCATCGCCGACTGCCCCGGGCACCAGCAGTACACGCGCAACATGGTCACCGGCGCGTCAACAGCAGACCTCGGGATCGTGCTGCTCGACGCGCGCAAGGGCGCGCTCGAGCAGTCCAAGCGACACGCCTTCATCAGCTCCCTGCTCGGCATCCCGCGGCTCGTCGTCGCGGTCAACAAGATGGACCTCGTCGACTACGGCCAGGAGCGCTTCGACGAGATCGTCGAGGACTTCGCGCCGTTCGTCGACAAGCTCGGCATCGCTGACTGCCTCTACATCCCGATGTCCGCACTGCGCGGCGACAACGTCGTGCACGCCTCGACCAACATGCCCTGGTACGTCGGCCCGACACTGCTGTCGCACCTGGAGGAGGTCGAAGTCGTCTACGACCGACCCGAGGAGATGCCTGCCCGCTTCCCGGTGCAGTGGGTCATTCGAGTCGGTGGCAGCCGCGGTGAGTACCGCGGCTACGCCGGTCAGCTCGCGAGCGGCGCGCTCCACGCCGGCGAGGACGTCGTCGTGCTGCCAGCGGGACATCGCACGCGGATCAGCGCGATCGACACCTACGACGGCGGGCTCGACGAAGCGGTTGCGCCGCTTTCGGTGACGATACGGCTCGAGGACGACCTCGACGTGGCGCGCGGCGAGCTGATCTGCGCCACCACGGAGCCGCCGACCGTCGCGCGTGCCTTCGAGGCGGACATCTGCTGGATGAGTTCGGCGCCGCTGCGACCCGGCACTCGCTACGCGATCAAGCACACCACTCGAACCGCCACCGCGGTCGTCAAGGAGCTCGTCAACCGCGTTGATGTCCACACCCTCGAGCGTGATCCCAGTCCCGACGAGCTCGCGCTCAACGACATCGGACGCATCACGCTGCGCACGGGTGTGCCGCTCGCGTTCGACCAGTACACACGCAACCGCCGCACCGGCAGCTTCATCCTGATCGATGAGGCGACGAATGCGACGGTCGGCGCAGGCATGATCACCGCCGCCCTGTAAACCCTCGCCAGCATGCAGCAACTACAGTAGGCCGCCATGTTCTCGAAGGTTCTGGTCGCCAACCGAGGCGAGATCGCGGTCCGGGTCATGCGCGCGCTTGAAGAGCTCGGCGTCGACAGCGTGGCCGTGTACTGCGAGCTCGACCGCGACGCGCTTCACGTCGCCCGCGCGGACAGCGCCTACCTGCTCAGCGGCAGCGGCGCCCAGAGCTACCTGAACATCGAAGCGATCATCGGGGCCGCGCGCGATTCCGGCGCGGAGGCGATCCACCCGGGCTACGGCTTCCTCGCCGAGAACGCGGCCTTCGCGGCGGCGTGCGAGAGCGCGGGGATCGTCTTCATCGGACCGCCGGCGAGCGCGATCGAGGCGATGGGCTCAAAGACCCGCGCCCGCGAGCTGATGGCCGCGGCGGGGGTTCCGATCGTGCCCGGCACGACCGCGCCGGTCGAGTCCGTTGCCGATGCCCGCCGCATCATCGCGGATGGGGTTGGCTTCCCGGTCGCCGTGAAGGCGTCCGGTGGCGGCGGCGGCAGAGGCTTTCGCGTCGCGACCGCTGACGCTGAGCTCGAGGCCGCGTTCGACGGCGCCGCGGGTGAGGGCAAGCGCTTCTTTGGCGATGAAACCGTCTACCTCGAGCGCTACCTGCCCGACCCGCGACACGTCGAGGTGCAGGTCCTCGCCGACGCCCACGGAGCGGTAGTCCACCTCGGTGAGCGTGACTGCTCGATCCAGCGTCGCCACCAGAAGCTGATCGAGGAGTCGCCGGCGCCGCCGTGGGTGGTCGATGGGGCGATGCGCGAGCGCATCGGCAAGATCGCCACGGATGCCGCCCGGGCCGTCGGCTACAGCGGCGCCGGCACGGTCGAGGGCCTGCTCGCAAACGGCGAGTACTTCTTCCTGGAGATGAACACGCGTGTCCAGGTGGAGCACTGCGTCAGCGAGCTGACGACCGGTATCGACATCGTCAAGACCGGCATCCGCATCGCCGCCGGCGAGCCGCTGGGCTTCACGCAGGAGCAGGTGGTGCTGCGCGGGCACGCGATTGAGTGCCGGATCAATGCCGAGGATGCCTCGCGGAACTTCACACCCGCTCCGGGCCGCATCGACGCGTACAGGGAGCCGTCCGGTCCCGGCGTACGGGTTGATTCGGGGGTCCAGGCGGGCTCCGAGGTCTCACCGATGTTCGACCCGATGATCGCCAAGCTGATCGTCTGGGACAGCGACCGGGAGCAGGCCACGCAGCGAATGCTCCGCGCGCTCGCCGAGTACAAGATCACGGGCCTCGTCACGTTGCTTCCGTTCCATCGCACGATCCTGGCAACCGAGCAGTGGCACCGCGGCGAGTCCTGCCGCGACCTGCTCGAAAGCAAGGAGTGGCTGGCGTCGATCCCGTCCGAGCCGCCTGCGCCCAAAGGCGAACCGGGTGAGCCGAAGATCGCATTGGACTACACGGTCGAGGTCTCCGGCCGGCGTTTTGACGTGAAGGTGATCGGGCCCCCCGGCGGAGCGATCTCACCCGAGGGTGCCACGGCATCCCGCCCGCAGCGCACAAGGCGCGAGCGCACCAAGGCCGCCGGCCCGGCCGACGACCTGCTGACCTCGCCGATGCAGGGGACGGTGCTCAGGATCGCGATCGAAACTGGCGCGCAGGTAGAGGAAGGCGCACTGATCGCGATCGTCGAGGCGATGAAGATGGAGAACGAGATAACCGCGCACAAGAGCGGCACCGTGGCCGAGCTGCACGTCGCTGTCGGCGGCGCGGTCGGCGCCGGCGACCCGGTCGTCGTGATCACTGACGAGTGAGCTGGCCGATCCGCGTCTGGCGTGCCGAGCTCGGCGAGGCGGCCGAGGTCACGCGCCTGCTGATCGCGTTTCGCGACTGGCTCGAGTCGAGCTCGCCGCCAGAGGCGGCGCTGCACGGCTCGGTGCGCAGGCTCTTCGATGATCCTGGGACCGAGTTCCTGCTCGGCGCGCCGGGCCAAGGCGGACCGCCTTGCGGGATCTGCCAGCTGCGCTTCCGCCACTCGGTGTGGACATCCGCCGAGGACTGCTGGCTCGAGGATCTGTTCGTCACCGCCGAGGGCCGTGGTCAGGGCATCGGACGCGCGCTCGTCATCGCTGCCTGCGAGCGTGCACGCGAGCGCGGCGCCGCGCGAATCGAGCTCGACACGAGCGAGAGCAACAGCGCGGCGATCGCACTGTACGAGGCGCTCGGCTTCTCCGCCATCAGCAAGGTCCACGGGAAGCTAGCCGGGCGCGATCTGTTCATGGGCCGCCGGCTGTAGCCAAGCGCGCGACGTTCGCGGCGTGGAGGCGTCGCTGCTCGCGGTCCGAGCGTCCCCGCGGCAGTGGTGCGCCAGCGCCCGCCTCGCGCAGCGCCTCCAGGTAAACGCGATCCTCGCCGAGGATCCGGAGCGCGTGCTCGCCATCGAGCACGCCGCCGTGGCCGGGCACGACGTGCCGCGCCTGCGCTGCCAGCGGCTCGAGCCGCGCGAGCGTTGCCAGATAGCCGTCGAGCGAGGCCTCGGGCGTCGGAATCTCGACCGGCGAGAGGTAGTCGCCGCAGATCAGCACCGACGCCCACTCCACCCAGATCGCCATGCCGTCCACGGTGTGGCCGTCCGCGGGATGAAGCTCGATCTCGCGCTCGCCGATCCCGCAATAGCCCGGCACCGCCAGGGCCTCGAGCGAGCCGAGCGCAAGCGGGGCGGGACGGGCGATGTAGAAGCGCTCGTCGAAGTCGCGCAGCGCACGCTGTGGCGCGCCCGGCTCGGCGCGCAGACGTGCGGCCGTCGTCTCAGCGACCCCGAGCGAGGCTCCGGGGAATGCGAGCCGCCCGAGCAGATGATCGAAGTCGCCGTGTGTCGCGAGCAGGCCACTGAATGGAAACTGCGCTTGCTCGAGCAGCGTCCCCAACAGCTCGAGCTCGTCCGGCAGGACCGGCGAGTCGATGACGAAGCCTTCGGTGCCGCTGCGCAACGCGGTGCATGTCGTCCGCCACAGCCGGCTCTCGATCACGATCACATCCTCGTGCACGCCGACCGCGCGCATCAGCTAGGCGCTACGTGGCCCGGGCGCCGCCACTCAGGCGATCCCGAGCAGCTTCGCGGCCTCGCGCAGAGTCGGCACCTCGGCGGTCGGCTTGCGCTGGCCTGAGTCGAGCGTCTCCTTGTGCCGGTTGACCCAGATCACGGGAATCTTGGCCTTCACGCACGGCTCGACGTCGTGGTAGTAGCTCGACGCTATGTGTACCCAGCCCTTCTTGCCGCCGATCCGGCGCGCGCATTCGTTGAAGTGCGCGAGGTCGGGCTTGTAGGAGCGAACCTGCTGGGCAGTTACGACAATGTCGAAATCGGTCTGCAGGTGGCGGCGAGTCTGCCCGAGCAGCTTGTCGTCGATGTTCGAGATCAGACCGACGTGGTACTTCTTCGCGATCTTGTCGAGCTGCGGGCGCGTCTCCTTGAACGGCACCCAGCGCTGCACGGAGTCCGGCAGGAAGCCGGACCGCGACGGCTCCAGCGGCCAGCCGAGCCGCTTGGCGATCTCGACGACGGTGCGCCGCAGAACCTCGGCGTAGAGCTCGTAGGAGCCACCCTCGATCTCGCGCGCGATCTCCATGAACATCGGGATCACCTCCTCGCGCTCGATCGTGAAGCCGTCGCGCGCCGCTTCGGCGGCGAAAGCGTCCCAGATCCCGCTCTCCCAGTCGATCAGCGTGCCGTAGACATCGAAGGTGACGAACGAGGGCTTGGGGGGAAGAGGCATACGAGTAGTGAGCTCCTGGTTGCGCACGCGCCGGACACAGGCCGCGACGGCAATTATGAACGTCGTCTAGAGTCAGCGCCGGCTGATGGATCTACTTGAGTACCAGGGCAAGCAGCTTCTCGCCCGTCACGCGATCCCCGTACCCGTAGGAAAGCCAGCTTCAACTGTAGACGCCGCGGCCGGTGCCGCCAGCGAGATCGGCTATCCCTGCGCGATCAAGGCCCAGGTCCAGATCGGGGGGCGCGGCAAGCTCGGTGGGATCAAGATCGCCACCACCGAGGCCGAGGCTCGGCAGCACGCGTCCGCGATCCTCGGAATGGACATTCGCGGCCTGACCGTTCGCGAGCTGTGGGTCGAGGCGGCGTCGGAGATCGCCGCCGAGTACTACGCCTCGATCGTCTTCGATCGCGGCGCCAAGGCCGCGCTCGTGATGCTCTCGACGCGCGGCGGGATGGACATCGAAGCGGTCGCCGCCGAGACCCCGGAGGCGATCGCGAGCCTGCACGTCGACCCGCTGATCGGGCTTCAGCCCTTCCACGCCCGGCGCCTGGCCTTCGAGGCGCAGGTGGCCGAGGACGTAGTGCGGCCTGTCGGCGCCTTTCTCGACGCGCTCTACCGCACGTTCGTGCAAGAGGAGGCGATGCTCGTCGAGGTCAACCCGCTCGTCATCACGCCGGCGCGCGTTCTCGTCGCGCTCGACGCGAAGGTGACGCTCGACGACAACGCCCTCTACCGCCACCCCGAGAACGCCGCGCTCCGCGACCTCTCCGCCGAGGACCCCCAGGAGCGGATGGCCAAGCAGCGCGACCTCGTCTACGTCAAGCTCGACGGGGACATCGGCGTCCTCGGAAACGGCGCCGGCCTGGTGATGTCGACCCTCGACGTCGTCGCCCAGCACGGCGGCAAGCCGGCGAACTTCCTCGACGCCGGCGGCGGAGCGAAAGCCGACGCGATCACGGCGGCGGTCGAGGTGATCCTCTCGAACAGGAGCGTCAAGGCAGTGCTGTTCAACATCTTCGGCGGCATCACGCGCTGCGACGAGGTCGCGCGCGGACTGATCGAGGCCTTCGAGACGATCAAGCCGACGGTCCCGTTCGTCGTTCGGCTCGACGGCACCAACAGCGTCGAGGGCCGCGAGCTGCTGGCGGGGGCGGGGCTGGCGAACGTACACGCCGTGGACACGATGGATGCGGCGGCCGCACGCGTCGTGGAGCTCGCACGGTGAGCGTATTGGTCGATCGTGACACGCGCCTGTGCGTAGCGGGCATCACCGGGCGCGAGGGGCGGTTCCACACGCTGAACAACCGCAACTACGGCACGGCGGTCGTGTCCGGCGTCACTCCGGGCAAGGGCGGTCAGGACGTCGAGGGGATCCCGGTCTTCAACACGTTCCGGGAGGCGGTGGCTGCAAGCGAGGCGAACACGACGATGATCTTCGTGCCACCGCCGTTCGCCGCCGACTCGATCCTCGAGGCCGCCGACGCGGGCATCGCCACGATCGTCGCAATCACGGAGGGCATTCCCGCACACGAGGAGCTGCGGACCTACGCGCAGCTGCAGCGCATGCCGGGGATCCGCCTGATCGGACCCAACTGCCCGGGAGTGCTCTCGCCAGGCAAGGCCAACGTCGGCATCATCCCCGCAGCGTTCTTCCGTGAAGGCAACATCGGCGTCGTGTCGCGCTCGGGCACGCTCACCTACCAGGTCGGCAACGAGCTCGCCCGACGCGGCTTCGGCAACTCCTCGATCGTCGGGATCGGTGGCGATCCGGTGCCCGGCTCGAGCTTCGTCGAGGTCATCGCCCTGTTCGAAGCTGATCCGGAGACCGAGCTGATCGTGATGGCCGGCGAGATCGGCGGCCGGGCCGAGGAGGAGGCCGCCGAGTACATCGCGGCCCACGTCACCAAGCCCGTCGTCGCCTACATCGCCGGCTTCACGGCGCCGCCGGGAAAGACGATGGGGCATGCGGGCGCGATCGTGTCCGGCACTCAGGGGACCGCCGCAGCAAAGGCCGCGGCGCTCGAGGCCAACGGTGTGCAGGTGGGACGCACACCGACCGCGGTAGCCGATATTGTCGTGGCGATCCTCAACAGCTAGGCAGGCATGTCGCCAGCAGGCACGACCACCATTCCGCTGTCGCGCGGCGCTCCGTCGCTCGACATCATCGATGTCGAGGGCCTGCGCGAAGCCGCGGTTCGGGCGTTCGCGAATGACCCTGCCGGCGCGACCGCCTACGGAACCTCTGTCGGCTACCTGCCGCTGCGCAAGCTGATCGCCGGCTGGCACGGCGTCGAGGAGTCCCAGGTCCTGATCACCAACGGCTCGATGCAGGCCGATGCGTTCCTGTTCGACGAGGAGGTCGCTGCCGGGGCGGAGGTCATCGTCGAGCGTCCAAGCTACGACCGCACGCTGCTCGGTCTGCGCGCCCGCGGAGCGAAGCTGCACGCGGTTCCGCTCGAGCCGGACGGCATCGACATCGACGCGCTGGAGGAACTGCTCGCCGCCGGCGCCAAGCCGGCGCTCGCGCACATCATCCCGAACTTCCAGAACCCGGCCGGCTACACGCTGTCGCTGGTCAAGCGCAAGCGGCTGCTCGAACTCGCCGGCGAGCACGGCTTCACGATCTTCGAGGACGATCCCTACGTGTCGCTGCGCTTCCGCGGCGAGACGCTGCCGACGATGCTGTCGCTTGACGGCGGCGCCGGTCGCGTGGTCTACGCATCGTCGTTCTCCAAGACGGTGTGCCCCGGCATCCGCGTCGGCTACCTCGTCGGCCCGGCTGCGGTGATCAAGGCGATCGCCAAGCGCGGGACCAACACCTACATCTCGCCGGGCATGGTCAGCGGAGCGATCGTCTACGAGTTCGCCAGCTCGGGCGCGCTGGAGCGCTCGATCGAGACTGTGCGTGCGGCGCTCGAGAAGCGCGTCGGCGCACTCGCAAGCGGCCTCGCGCGGGAGCTCCCCGACGCCCGCTTCGTGGCGCCCGACGGCGGCTACTTCCTCTGGGTCGAGCTGCCCGAGGATGTCGATTCGACCAAGCTGGTCGCAGCAGCGGGCGAGCTCGGCGTCGCCGTCGTGGATGGCGACGACTTCCTCGCCGAAGGACGCTCGGGAGCGATTCGGCTGTCGTTCGCGCCGGTCACGCCGGAGCAGGCCGACGAAGCGACGCGGCGACTCGCCGCCGCCGTGGCGTCGCTGCGCTGAGCTGGCTCAGCGACCGTAGCGCCGGCTGCCGAGGACCAGCTGCTCGGGTAGTGCGACGCGCGCCGGGGGCGAGGGGTCGGCGATCACCGACACCGTCTCGGCGACGCTGCGCGTGAGAATGCAGCGCCGGTCGGCGGCCTCCAGGACCAGCTCGTCCGCGCCGGCCTCAACGACCTTCGCTTGCAATCCCGGCTCCAGCCCGGCGTCGCGCAGATAGTGGAGCAGGTCCTCGGCCTCGTTCTCGAACCGCAGCACGACCACCTTCGCTCCGGGCGCCACGTCGGCGAGCGGCACGCCGGGGATCCGCGAGCCGGGGAAGATCGGATGCCCGTGCGGACAGGTTCGCGCGTCGCCGATCGCGGCCGCCATGCGCTCCTCGAGCACCGGGGACATCGCGTGCTCGAGCCGCTCCGCCTCCTCGTGGACCTCGTCCCAGGCGATTCCGAGCACGTCTGTGAGAAAGCGCTCGATCAGGCGGTGGCGGCGCACGATGCCAGCCGCCTGAGCCTCCCCGCTAGCGGTGAAGCTGATCGTCTTGTCGGGTGCCCGGGTGACGTAGCCGTCATGCTGGAGGCGGCGGATCATCTCGTGCACCGTCGGTGCCGCGAGCTGCATCGCACGCGCGACGTTCGCGCCGGTCATCGGCAAGCCCGCCTCGTGCAGCCAGTACAGCGTCTGGAGGTACTCACCCTCACCGGCTGTCGCCTGCGCGCCGCTCACCGTCGTGACTGTACCGTCACGCTACTGTTGGCTACCGTGGCCCCGCCCCCGCGCGTCGAGTTCCCGATCGAGCCCGCGCTCGCGCGCGCCGCGCCAGCGCTGCCGCGTGGTGCCGAGTGGGGCTACGAGCAGAAGTACGATGGCTTCCGGGCGATCGCCTTCGTCGCGGGCGAACAGGTCGTGCTGCAGTCGCGCGGCGGCAAGGACCTCCGCCGCTACTTCCCGGAGCTAACGTTTCCCTTGGGCACCTACGTGCTCGACGGGGAGATCGTGATCGACGCCGCGGGCGGCGGTGAGCAGTTCGGGGCGCTGCAGCAGCGTATCCACCCGGCGGCGTCACGGATCGAGCGCCTTGCGACCGAGCTACCCGCCTCCTATGTCGCCTTCGATGCCCTGCTCCTCGACGGCGAGGTGCTGCTCGATCGCCCGTTTTCGGAGCGACGAGCCGCGCTCGAACGGCTCGACGGCATCCGCCGCGCGGAGCTGGTGTACGACCCGGCGCTCGCCGAGCCGTGGCTGGCTCACAGCGAAGGCGTGATCGCCAAGCGACTCGACGCCGCCTACACGCCGGGCAAGCGAACGGCGATGGTGAAGGTCAAGCGGCTGCGGACGATCGACTGCGTCGTAGCGGGCTACCGCCCGGGCAAGGAGCCAGGCAGCGTCGGCTCGCTGATCCTCGGCCTCTACGAGGCCGACGGGACGCTGCGCACCGTCGGCCACAGCTCGGCGTTCGGCACTGCGGAAAAGCGCGCGCTGCGCGAACGGCTGGCGGAGTACGAAACGGGGGCGCGGGGTAGTGGCGAACCCTCGCGCTGGACCGGCGACCGTGACCTCGAATGGGTGGCGCTGCGCCCGGAGCTGGTCGTCGAAGTGACCTATGACCACGCAAGCGACGGCCGCATCCGTCACGGCACGAAGATCCTGCGCTGGCGCGACGACAAGGCACCACGGGAGTGCCTTGTCGATCAGCTCACCTAGCGAGCAAGCACACCCAGACGTTTGGTTCCGGGCCCCGACGGTTTCGGTGCTAGCCTCGTGGGAGGCGCGAAGTGTGTGCCACGTGCAATGTCCGACGATCTCGCGCCAGCCGAAGTCAAGAACGCCCGTGCGGTGGCGCAGAAGGCACGAGCTCTGTCAGACGAGCATCAACGCGCGCATCGCGATGCATCCGGCGCTGACAAGGCGGTGCTGGCTCGCGGCGAGGAGCTGAAGCGGCTCGCGGCGGAGGCAAGCGCCAAGTTCGAGCTCGCCAAGCAGCAGGCACGCAGCGCCGCGTCAGTCAAGCGCCGGCAGGAGACCGTCGCCCGCGACGCACAGCTGCAATCCCGGCTTCGCGCCGAAGCGCAGGGCCGGCGTGAAGCGGCGGCAGCGTCAGGGCCGGCGCCGCGCCGCGGCTATCGATAGCACGGTCGAGGTCTGCCGGGCCGAGTACGCTGTGTCGATGGAGTCGGTGCAGCCTGGCGAACGCGTGAACGTCGCCGATGGCGGCGCGTTGAGCCATGGGATCGTGTTCGAGGTGCCGAGCAGATCCAAGGTCGTGGTGGCGCTCATCGACGCCAGCCGCGGGCCTGTCTTCCGCACCGTCCACCCGCGAGAGTTGACCGAGCGGACCGAGGAGGGCCCTGAGGATCCGGCCCTGCGTCTGCTGATCCGCCGTACTCCGCCACCGGTTCACAGCGCGGACGGCGGCCCGGTCGGCGTGGGACGCCAGCAGCCTGGACACACGCGCGGGTCGATGCACCGCACGACCGGCAAGTAGCGCGTCAGCGAGCCGGCGACCCGGTCGGATGGGCGGCCTGCGACGCGGCGGCCGCAGGAGCGAGGTCGGCGAGGGTGAGGGGCTGGCGCGGCGGATCGTCGATCACGATCGACGATGATGTCGCCAGGGTGCGCTCGACGTGCAGAAGCTCGCCGGACGCGAGCAGCCGCCAGCCCGGGTCCGCGTCCATCGGCTCGCTGGCGACGACAACGGCGGGCTTGGCGGCGAGGTCACCGCTACGCACGCGAATCGTGCCCGCTACGCCGCTGTGCTCCAGCGCCGCGCCGGGAGGGCGTTCGAGAACGTAGAGCGCGTGCGTCTCGGGGTAGCGGAGCGCCCACAGCTCGTCGCTCGTGATCAGCACCACGTTGAGCGCGAACAGCGGCAGCTCGCGGGCAACCCAGCTGGCAGCGGCTGCGAGTCCCGCGGCGACGTCGCCGCGGTGCTGCTCGGTCTCCTTGGTGACGAGGGCGAAGAAGCGCTCGGAGTCCGTGTCGCCGCTGACGAGGTCGCGGTAGCTGCCGAGCCGCGCCTCGAGCTTGGGCAGGTCCTCGATCACGCCGTTGTGAGCGAGCAGGCGACCGTGCTGCTCGAACGGGTGCGTGTTCCGGGTCGCCAGCCCGCCCGTCGAGGCGTAGCGGATGTGCGCGACGAAGGTCTGCGAACGGGCTTCGCGCGCTTCGCGCGCGAAGGCCCGATCCTCGAAGGCGGCGATCGCACGCCGCTCGACGCGCGGCGTGCCGTCGGGAGCGAAGTAGCCGAGCCCCGTCCCGTCGGGCTCGCGATGGCTCTGCGCCGTCAGGCTGTCCGGCGCCGCCAGCAGCCAGAACGTGGCCCGCACACGGTGCGGCGCACCGGACATGCCAAACAGGCGGCACACGACCTAACGCTAGCGTGCCCAGATCAGGACATCGCCGCCTAGCGTTCGCTTCGCCGTGAAGAAGGAGGTCGCGTAGCGCGCAGACCGCCCAAATGATGATGGCGGGGCGCATCGCGCTAGGTGCGGCGGCGGGCGCGGCTTGGCTGCACCCGTGGGGCCTCGCCCGGCTGCTTGGCGAAGTTGGGTGGCCAGGGGGCGTCGCCGAGGCCCGCCGCCTCGTCGCGCGCGGCGAGCTCGAGCAGGCCCGCGAGCGAGCCGGGATCCTCGTCGATGCCCGCCGAGGGGTCACCGCGGTCGCGCAGCCGCGCCGGGACCGTGTCGAGGCGGAGCGCGGCCGGGTCGACATCGGCCAGCTCGTGCCAGCCGAACGGGCAGGAGACGCGGGCGTCGGCGACGGCGCGCACCGAGTAGGCGGAGGCGACGGTGCGGTCGCGCGCGTTCTGGTTGTAGTCGACGAACACGCCGACGCGCTCCTCCTTCCACCACTTGCTCGTCGCGCGGCCCGGCATGCGGCGCTCCACCTCGCGAGCCAGCGCCAGCGCGGCGCGGCGGACCTCCTGGAAGCCCTGCTCGGGTGAGATGCGGACGTTGACGTGGATGCCGCGCGAGCCCGAGGTCTTCGGAAAGCCGACCAGGCCGTGCTCGACGAGGACCTCGCGGACGCAGGCGGCGACCGCGCGAACCTCGTCGAAGTCGCTGTCCGGCTGTGGGTCGAGATCGACGCGCAGCTCGTCCGGGTGGTCGAGGTCGCCGGCGCGCACGGGCCACGGGTTCCAGTCGATCACGCCGAGATTGACGCCCCAGACGAGGTGGGCGGCGTCGTTGGCAAGCAGCTCGCGGGCGGAGCGCCCGCTCGGGAAGTGCACCGTCGCCGTCGCCAGCCAGTCCGGCGCGGTCTCGGGGACGCGCTTCTGGAAGAAGTAATCACCCGCGACGCCGTTCGGCCAGCGCTTCAGCGTCGTCGGGCGGTCGCGCAGGTGGCGCAGCGCCGCATCCGCGCACTGCAGGTAGTAGTTGACGAGGTCGAGCTTGGTGAAGCCGGGCTCGGGGAAGAACAGCTTGTCGGGGTTCGAGACGCGCAGCTCGCGGCCCGCGGCCTCGATCGTGATCGCGTTGTCGGTCGCCATGCGATGGGAGGATGGCGCACGATGGCAGTCAAGCCAAGTCCGGTCCTCGTCGCGCCCGACTCGTTCAGGGGGACGCTCGGCGCGCGAACGGTCGCCGACGCGATCGGGCGAGGGCTCGAGGCGACGGGGCTCTGGCAGGCTGATCTGGCTCCGGTCGCCGACGGTGGCGAGGGAACCGCGGAGGTGCTGCTCGCCCGTCGCGGGGGTGAGTGGCGCGTCGCTGAGGTGAGCGATCCGCTTGGGCGCTTGATGGAGGCCGGCTTCGCGTTGCTCGACAATGGGAGGACGGCGGTCGTCGAGGTTGCGGCGGCGAGCGGGCTGGAGCTGGTGGCGGCCGGGGAGCGGGATGCGCAGGCGGCGTCGAGCGCCGGCACCGGGGAGCTGATGCTGGCCTGCGCGGCGGCGGGGGCGGTGTCGATCCTCGTTGGCGCCGGCGGGAGCGCGAGCACCGACGGCGGGGCTGGGGCGATTGGGGCGATCGAGCGCGGTGGCGGGCTGGGAGACGCCAGCGTGACCGTGCTCTGCGACGTGCGGATCCCGTTCGAGCTGGCGGCCGAGCGGTTCGCGCCGCAGAAGGGCGCCGACGCGGCTGGCGTGGCACGCCTGCGCGCGCGCCTGAACGAGCTCGCTGTGGCGCTGCCGCGCGACCCGCGCGGCGTCGCGGGGACCGGCGCGGCCGGCGGGCTCGCCGGCGGCCTGTGGGCGGCACTGGGGGCGCGGCTGGTCGGCGGCGCGGCATTCGTGCTCGACGCGCTCGACATCGAGCAGCGACTGCGTGGGTGTCATGCCGTGATCGTCGGTGAGGGGCGGCTCGACGCGACGACGCTCGACGGGAAGGTGGCCGGCGAGATCGCCACGCGGGCGCGCCAGATGGGCGTGCCGGCGCACGCGATCGTCGGCACGAATGCGTTGGATCGCTTCGAGGCCCGGATCCTCGACCTGCAGACGATCCTCGAGGCCGGGGATGTGGAGGCGATCGAGCGGGCGGCGAGGAAGCTGGCTGGCACGCTCTGAGGGCATCCGCCCGCGCAGGAATCACTGCGGAGCGGCCGGGCGAGCGGCGCGACCGCTAGGCTCGACCCAGTGATCGCCGAGAACGCGCCCGAAGCGAGCCGTCAGCCGGTGTTCAGCCGTGCCCAAGCGTCGCTTCCCGGGGCGCGTCGCGCGACCGTCATCGGCGCCGGGGCCTTTGGCACGGCGATCGCCGTGCTGCTCGCGCGAGCGGGCGTCCGGACGATCCTGCAGACCCGCACGGACGAGCAGGCGGCGCTGCTCACCGAGTCGCGCGAGAACACAAAGTACCTGCCGGGGGTCGAGCTGCCGGCGGGGCTGCGGATCGAGCCGGTGTCGAGCGGGATCGCCCGCACCGACTTCGTGTTTCTCGCCGTCCCATCGATCGCCCTGCGTGAAGTCATCGCTGCGCTGCCGGACTCCAGTCTCGGGCGTCGTGCGGCCGCCGTGTCACTGGCAAAGGGCTTCGTCCCGCCCGACGGAACCGCGGCGACGACGATACTCAGGGCGCGCTTTGGCGCCCACCGCACTGCCTGCATCGGGGGACCGGCACACGCGCAGGAGATGGTCCACCACGGCGCTGGGCTCGTCGCCGCATCCGCGGACGAGAAGCTTGCCGAGGCGCTTGCCGCGATCTTCACCCGCGCCGGCGTCGTGTGCGAGGTCTCGAGCGATCCGATCGGGGTTGAGCTTGCCGGCGTGGCCAAGAACGCCGCTGCGCTCGCCGCCGGCGCGACCGTGGCGCAGGGTCTCAACGCCGCCGGCGCGGCGGCGGGCCACATCTTTGCCGAGGTCTGGCGTTTTGCCGAGGGCAGCGGCGCACGGCCCGAGTCGATGATCGGGCTGTCCGGCGCCGGCGACCTCGTCGCCACCGCACTGGCGCCACAGAGTCGCAACCGGCGCGCCGGTGAGCTGCTCGCAGAGGGGGTTAGCGCCGCCGAGATCGAGCGCCGCGTCGGTCACGCCGTCGAAGCGCTCGAATCGGTCCGGCTGCTCGCGCGCGCGGTCGAGCGCGCGGGCTACCCGGCACCCGTGACGGGCGCACTGTCAAGGTTGATCTCAGGCGAGCTGCCACTCGAGGAGTGGGTCGCGCTCGTGCGCGCGACTGTGCCGATGCGCGCCCGCCGGCGCGGGCGTGCATGGTGGCGCCGCCTGTTCTCGCGCCGGGCTAACGGCGCTCCGCGAGCGTCGTGATCACCGCCTCGTAGACGCCGCCGCCGTGCCCGGCTTCGGCGACGCGGACATTCTCCAGGCGTGCGAGCTCTGCGCGGAGCGACGGGTCTCGCTCGAGCGCGTTGGCGACCAACCAGAACGCTCCGACACACTGCCCAACCGCTAGATCCTCGCGCGAATCGCCCACCGCGAACGTCGACTCGCGTTCGAGCCCGCGCACACTCATGTGCAGCGCCACGGCCGCGGCCTTCGAAGCGCGCGCGGGGATCAGATGGTAGGCGCGCAGGTAGGGCAGCTCGGCCAGCGCCCCGGAGCGCCGGCTGATGATGCCGTTGTCGACGAGCCGGAGGTCGCCGTGGCCACGCTCGCGCAGCAATTCGTCGACCTCGGCTGCATCGATCAAGCCGCGGAACAGATGTGAGACCTCGCGGTCTAGGTGGAATGGCTCGTGGTACTCGAGGCGATCCGCGTAGGTCTGCAGCAGCAGCGCCGGGGCGCCGGAGTCCTCGATCTGTTGGAAGACCGTGCGCTCAGCGGGAACCATCTCGCCGGTCAGCCACTGTGCCTCCCCGTCGAGCACGAGCACGCTGCCGCACTCGTAGATGTAGGAGGCTTGACCGAGCAGGCGAGCGTCCTCGGCAACCTGAGCGCCGCGACGGCCGGACATCAGCACGATCTCGACATCGGCGCGCAGACATGCCTCGACTGCTCGCGCTCCCAGCAATGAGACGCGACCCTCGCCGTCGTGCAGCAGGGACGCGCCGCGTCCGAGCAGGGTTCCGTCGAGGTCGACGTAGCAGGCGCTCAGGCTCATGACACGCTCACCATCGGCGGTCGCTCGACGGTCGGCCTTGGCGCTGGCTGGGGCGCGCTGACGTGGAGCAGCTGCGATGGATCGAGGTCATTCAGCCGTCCTTCGCGCTCTAGCCGGCGTGCGATCACCGCGAGCACCTCGTAGGCCATGGCGCTGAGCGCGAGCAGCGACTGGTGGCGGTTGTGTTGGACGTCGAGGTCGACCTGCGCCATCCCGTCGAGGCCGATCTGGGCGAGCACGTCGAGCAGCATCGCGACCTCGACGCCGTAGCCGGTGGTGAACGGCAGGCGCTCGAGCAGCGCACGGCTGGCAGCCACCTCGCCGGCGAGCGGCTGACTCACGCCCGCCAGCTCGGGGTAGAAGATCGCCAGCGCCGGACGGGCGACGAGGTGATTCACGCGACCACCGCCGTCGGCGAGATCGAGGCCGCCGACGCGAAATGACTTGCGGTAGAAAGCCTTCACGAACTCGACGTCCGGCAGCTCGATCAGCGGTCCGAGCAGTCCGGTCACGTAGTGCAGCGGGAACTCCTCGATGTCGGCGTCGAGGAAGCACACTAGATCCCCCTCGACGACGCTTAGCGCGCGCCACATCGCGTCGCCCTTCCCGAGCACCGGGCCGTAGTCGGCCATCAGCTCTGACTCGCGCCAGACGGTTGCGCCAAAGTCCGCCGCAATCTCGCGCGTCCCGTCCTGTGAGTCGCCGTCGATCACGACGATCTGCTCGAGGAGATCCGCGTCGCGCAGCGACACGAGTGCCTCGACGATCGCGCCGACGGTCGCGGCGCAGTTGCGCGCCGGTAGGCACACCGACACCGACTGCTCGCGCCCGCGCAGGGTGGCGAGGTCGTAGCGCGAATGGTGCACGCTGCGGGCTTGCTGCCAGGCTGTCGCGGAGTCGAAGGACAAGCGCCTCTACTATGGCAATCCGTGGGCTCTACGGTTGCGAAGACGCGTGTGATCGAGCCCTGGACGGAGCTCCTCGACGATGCACGCGGTGGTGGGCGGCTCGTTGGCGAGGCATTCGAGCACGCGCGCGCGGCGGCCTTCGTCGCGCTCGGAGACGACCTGCACCCGCTGCTGCTCGACGCGCTGCGCGCCAGCGGCGTGCCGCGTCTGTACTCGCATCAGCGCGCCGCGCTGGAGGCGGCGTGGAAGGGCACGACTATCGTCACCACAGGCACCGCCTCCGGAAAGTCGCTGTGCTTCAACCTGCCTGCGCTCGATGTGCTGCTGCGCGACGGGAAGGCGCGTGCACTCTACCTGTACCCGACGAAGGCGCTGGCCCAGGACCAGGCGCGCGCGATCGACGCGCTCGCGCTCGGCGATCGTGTGCGGCCGGCGATCTACGACGGCGACACGCCGCGCGAGGCGCGCGCGCAGATTCGGCGCAAGGCGAACCTCGTGCTGACGAACCCCGACATGCTCCACGTCGGCATCCTGCCGCACCACGACGCCTGGAGCGAGCTGTTCGCAAACCTGGCGGTCGTAGTCGTCGATGAGGCACACGTCTACCGCGGGGTGTTCGGCTCGCACGTGGCGAACGTCCTGCGCCGGTTGCGTCGCATCGCAGCCGCCTACGGCACCGAGCCGCGGCTGCTGCTCGCCTCGGCGACAATCGCCAACCCCGTCGAGCTGGCAGAGCGGCTGACGGGCCTGGAGGACGTGACGCTGGTCGACCGCGACGGCTCTCCCTCAGCCGGGCGGCAGATCGCCGTCTGGAACCCGCCGGTGATCGATGCCGCGCTTGGCACGCGGCGCTCGGCGCTCAGCGAAGCCGCGGAGCTGCTCGCGAGGCTCGTCAGCGAGGGCGCGCGAACGATCTGCTTCGTACGCTCACGCAAGGGCGTTGAGCTGTTGAGCCGGCTCGTGACGCTCGAGCTCGAGCGGCTCGACGCCGCTCCACTCGCCGCGCTCGTGACGCCGTACCGCGCGGGCTACACCGCGTCCCAACGGCGTGAGATCGAAGCGCGCCTGTCAGCCGGCGAGCTGCGAGCGGTGATCACCACGGATGCGCTGGAGCTCGGGATCGACGTCGGCGCACTCGATGCAGCGCTCGTCGTCGCCTTTCCAGGAACAGTCGCGAGCCTGCGCCAGATGTGGGGGCGCGCTGGGCGGCAGCGGCGTGGCCTCGCGCTCTACGTTGCGAGCGAGGATGCGCTGGACCAGTTCTTCGCGCGCCACCCCGATGACTTCCTCGACCGTCCAGTGGAATCCGCGATCCTCGACCACGAATCCGAGGAGATCCATCTCGGGCACCTGCTCTGCGCCGCCCACGAGGGCCCGCTGAGCGAGGCCGACAGCGAGTTCTTTGGTCCGCGTACGCTCGCCCACCTCGAGCGCCTCGAAGGCCTTGGCGAGCTCCGGCGCGACCCGCGCGGCGGCTTCGTGCTGCGCAGACGCGAGCGCTACCCGGCCGGCGAGCTGTCACTGCGCTCGGCCTCACCCGACTCGTTTGCGATCGTCGATGTCTCGACCAGCGAGGTGATCGGAGCCACCGAGGCGGCGCGGGCGTATTCGACGCTCCATGCGGGCGCGATCTACCTGCATCTCGGCCGTTCCTACGAGGTGCTGGACCTCGACCTCGATGCTCGACGGGCGCTGGTCGAGCCCTTTGACGGCGACTGGTACACGCAGCCAAAGCGCGAGACCGACACGCTGATCGAGCGCCTGCTCGATCGTCGCGAGGTGCTCGGCGTGTCACTGTCGTTCGGTCGCGTCCTCGTCACGGAGACCGTTCTCGCCTACCAGCGCCGCCACCTGCCCGACCACAAGGAGATCGACCTTGTCGCGCTCGACCTTCCGCCGAGCCGGTTCGCCACGCAAGCGATCTGGTTCGAGCTCGACGCGGGAGTGCTCGACGACTTCCCGCCTGAGTCGCTGCTCGGATCGCTCCATGCCGCCGAGCACGCGCAGATTGCGGTCCTGCCGCTGCTCGCGATGTGCGACCGCTGGGACATCGGCGGTCTGTCGACGAACGCGCACCCCCAGACGGGCGGTCCGACGATCTTCATCCATGACGGCCACCCCGGCGGAGTCGGCATCACGCGGCTTGCATTCGGCTGTTTCGAGGTGCTCGTCAGCGACGCTCACCGTTTGATCAGCGAATGCCCGTGCCGCGACGGCTGCCCGTCGTGCGTGCAGTCGCCGAAGTGCGGCAACCTCAACGAGCCGCTGTCGAAAGGCGGTGCGGTCGAGCTGCTCGGGCGCTTGCTGGCGCGAGAGGAGCGCTAGCCGCCTCGGCTAGCCACCGCCGAGCGCCATCTTGCGCAGGTCGAGGGCCTCGTCGAGCACTTCCTCGCTGACCCCCTGTTCGCGCGCGACCTCGCGCAACGAGCGGCCCGAGCGGGTTGCCTCCTTGACGATCTCGCTCGCCTTGTCGTAGCCGATGTGGGGGTTGAGAGCGGTCGCGACGGCGAGTGTCGACTCGGCGCTGACCGCGCAACCAGCGCTGTTTGCCTCGATGCCCGACACGCACTTCTCATCCAACACCGTGGCGGCGCTCGTCAGCAGCGCGATCGAGGACAGCAGGTTGCGGGCGATCAGCGGCACCCGGACGTTCAGCTCGAAGTTGCCCTGCATGCCACCGAGGGTGATCGCCGTGTCGTTGCCGATCACCTGAGCCGCCACCTGGAGGACGACCTCCGGGATGACCGGGTTCACCTTGCCCGGCATGATCGACGAGCCCTTCTGTAGCTCGGGCAGGAACAGCTCGCCGATGCCGGCACGCGGACCTGAGCCCATCAGGGCGAGATCCTGGGCGATCTTCGTCAGCGACACGGCGAGGACCTTGAGCGCTCCCGACAGCTCGACCAGCGCATCGCGGTTGCCTTGCGACTCGAAGGGGTCCTCCGGCGCCTCGATGGGCAGCCCCGTCTGCTCGTGCAGGCGCGCGCGAACCCTTGCCGCGAACTCGGGGTGAGTGTTGAGGCCGGTGCCTGTCGCCGTGCCACCGAGCGGGATCTGGGCGACGCGCGGCAGCGCGTCCTCGATCCGCCGCTGGCCGAGGCGGATCTGAGCGGCGTAGCCGCCGAACTCCTGGCCGAGCGTCACGGGGACCGCGTCCATCAGGTGGGTCCGTCCGGACTTGACGATCTCGTGGAAGGCTTGGGCCTTCGCCGCGAGTGCGGCCTCGAGCGCGGCGAGCGCGGGGAGCAGCCGGCTCCTCGCCAGCTCGAGCGCCGCGAGGTGCACGGCCGAGGGGAAGACGTCGTTGGAGGACTGCCCGAGGTTGACGTGGTCGTTGGGATGGACGTCCTCGCCGGCGAGGCGTGCGATGACCTCATTCGCGTTCATGTTCGTCGAGGTGCCCGACCCCGTCTGGAAGACATCGATCGGGAACTGCTCGTCGTGCTTGCCTGCGGCGACCTCACTCGCTGCCTGCTCGATCTTCTTCGCAAGCCCGCTGTCAATCAGCCCAAGCTCGCCGTTGACCGCCGCGGCCGCCGCTTTGACCCGTCCAAGCCAGTGAATCACCGCGCTCGGGACCGGCTCGCCGGAGATCGGGAAGTTCTCGATCGCCTTGCGTGTCTCGCCGCCGTACAGAAGCTCTGCGCTCATCGGGGTGCTCCTCGTTCGGACGCTCTTGCACAGCGAACCCTATTGCGACGGGGGACGCCGACCCTGCCGCGAGGGCCGCCGGCGCCTGCACTCATACAATCCGCCGGTGTTCCGCACCGTCGATCCGCAGCAGGGCTTCCCCGAGCTGGAGCTGGAGGTGCTCGAACGCTGGCGCGACCGCGACGTCTTCGCGGAGTCGCTGCGACGGCGCGCGGGCGCCGAGCCGTGGAGCTTCTACGAGGGGCCGCCGACGGCGAACGGGCTGCCGGGGGCGCATCACGTCATCGCGCGGGTGTTCAAGGACATCTATCCCCGCTACAAGACGATGTGCGGCTATCGCGTGGCGCGAAAGGGCGGCTGGGACTGCCACGGCCTGCCGGTTGAGATCGCCGTCGAGCAGCAGCTCGGAATCACGCAGAAGGCCGAGATCGAGGAGTTCGGGATCAAGGAGTTCAACGAGCGCTGTCGCGACTCGGTGTTCGCGTTCCTGGAGGAGTGGAACCGCCTGACCGAGCGGATCGGGTTCTGGCTCGATCTCGATGACGCCTACCGCACGCTGGACCCCAGCTACATCGAGTCGGTCTGGTGGGCACTCGAGCAGATCCATGCCAAGGGCCTGCTGTACGAGGGTCACAAGGTGGTGCCGTACTGCCCGCGCTGCGGCACAGCGCTGTCCTCGCACGAGGTCGCGCTCGGCTACCAGGATGTCGTCGATCCGTCGGTGTACGTGAAGCTCGCGCTGGCGGACGGCGATGAGAAGCTCGTCGTCTGGACGACCACGCCCTGGACGCTGCCGGGGAACGTCGCGGTGGCGGTCGCGCCGGCGGTCAGCTACGCCCGCGTCAGATTCGAGGGTGAGACGCTGATCGTCGCCGAGGAGCGGGCGGCACAGCTGTTTGGTGAGGACGTTGAGGTGCTCGATCGCTTTCCCGGATCAGAGCTCGTCGGACGCCACTACGACTCTCCGATCTTCGGGCTGGCTGATCGCGAGCCTGGCGGGGCACCGGTCATCGCCGGGGATTTCGTCACTACCGACGACGGCACGGGACTCGTGCACATCGCGCCGGCTTTCGGCCAGGACGACTTCGACGCCGCACTCGCGACCGGGCTCTTCGACCGCGCAGACCCGGCCACGCTCTACAACCCGGTCAAGCCGGACGGCACCTACGACGACCGTGTAGTCGGCTACGCGGGTCGCTCCGTCAAGGATCCGGAGCTGACCGCGGAGCTCACCGAGGAGCTGCGCCGCCGTGGGCTGCTGCTGCGTGTCGAGGACTACGAGCACTCCTATCCGCACTGCTGGCGGTGCGGGACGCCACTCATCTACTACGCCAAGCCGTCGTGGTACATCGCCACCTCGAAGCTTCGCGATCGCATGCTCGCCGCCAACGAGACCGTCAGTTGGCACCCGCCGCACATCAAGCACGGACGCTTCGGCGACTGGTTGGCCGGCAACGTCGACTGGGCGCTGTCGCGCGAGCGCTATTGGGGGACACCGCTGCCGGTCTGGCGCTGCGGCCAGGGCCATCACGTCTGCATCGGCTCGTTCGCCGAGCTCGAGCGTCGCAGCGGGCAAACGCTCGAGGACCCGCACCGGCCCTACGTGGACGAGCTCGTCTTCGCGTGTGAGGTGTGCGGCGAGCAGATGCGGCGCGTGCCCGAGGTGATCGATGTGTGGTTCGACTCCGGCTCGATGCCGTTCGCCCAGCACCACACCCCGTTTGAGAACGCCGACCGCTTCGCCGAGTCGTTCCCGGCCGACTTCATCTGCGAGGCGCTCGATCAGACCCGCGGCTGGTTCTATTCGCTGCTCGCCGTGTCGACGTTGCTGTACGACGAGGCGCCGTACCGCAACGTCGTCTGCCTCGGGCTGCTGACCGACGGCGACGGCCAGAAGATGTCCAAGTCGAAGGGCAACGTGGTCGCCCCGTGGGACGTGATCGATCGCTTTGGCGCTGACGCGTTGCGCTGGTTCTTCTTCACCTCCAAGCAGCCCTGGGACGGCTACCGCTTCTCCCCTGACGCGGTCGGCGAGGTCGTGCGGCTGTTCCTGCGGCAGCTGTGGAACGTGTACGGCTTCTTCGTCCTGTACGCGAACGCCGCGGACGGTGACGCCGCAATCCAGACGGCGCCGACAGAGCTTGACCGCTGGATCCTCTCGCGCCTTGCCGGCACGGTCTCGACGGTCCGCGAAGGTCTTGACGACTACGACGCGACGACCGCCGGGCGGGCGATCGCCGAGCTTGTCGAGGACCTCTCGAATTGGTACATACGCCGGTCGCGGCGGCGGTTCTGGGACGGCGACGAGGCGGCGTTCGCGACGCTCCGCCGCTGCTTGGTGACGATCGCCCAGCTGCTCGCGCCGTTCACGCCGTTCATCGCCGATGAGATCTACGACAACCTCGACGGAAGCGAGCCGAGCGTCCATCTGTGCGAGTTTCCGCGCGCGGATGAGCGTGACCGGGACCTCGAAACCGCGATGGCGACGGCGCGGGAGACGGTAAGGCTCGGCCTCGCTGCCCGCGCCCAGGCGAAGGTCAAGATCCGCCAGCCGCTGCACGAAGCCGTGATCGTCGCGAGTGGCGCCGAACGCGCGGCGATCGAGCGTCTGGGTGACATCGTCAGCGACGAGCTCAACGTCAAGCGGCTGCGCTTCGTGACCGTGGCCGACGAGCTCGGCAGCTACACCATCAAGGCGAACTTCGCCTCGCTGGGGCCGCGCTTCGGCAGCGAGATGCCTCAGATCGTGGCGGCCATCGCGGCGCTCGACCCAGCACACGTCGCCAGGGCCTTGCGGGACGGCGAGCATGTGGCGTTGTCGGTTGGTGGCCGCAACCACACGCTGACGAGCGACGACGTCGCGCTGTCGCTCGCGCCGCTCGAGGGGTACGGCCTCGAGCGCGAGGGCTCACACGCGGTTGCGCTCGAGCTCACGATCGATGCCGGCTTGCGCAGCGAAGGCCACGCCCGTGAGATCGTCCACGCGATCCAGTCCGCACGGCGCGACGCGGGCTTCGAGATCACCGATCGCATCGCGCTCGATCTGCGTGGCGATGAGGCCCTGCTCGCCGCGGCCCGCGACCACGCCAGCTACATCGCCGATGAGACGCTCGCGACCTCGGTCAGCTACAGCGAGCGCTCCCGAGGCTACGTTGCGAGCTCACAGATCGAGGGCCGCACGCTCGAGGTCCGCGTCGAGCGTGCGGGCGCCGAAGGCTAGGACGCGAGCGACAGCTCGGCCTCGAGCTTCTTCTTCGGGTACGCACCGATGACCTTCTTCACCGGCTGACCACCGTCGAAGAGGATCAGCGTCGGAATCGACAGCACCTCGAACGCGGCCGCGGTCTGCTGATTCTCGTCGATGTTGAGCTTGACGATCCGCAGATCGTGCTCGTCGGCGATCTGCTCGAGCACCGGCGCGACAACCCGGCACGGAGTGCACCACGGCGCCCAGAAATCGACCAGGACCGGGGTGTTCGACTCGATCACCTCGGCCTGGAAGTTGTTGTCGTTTACATCTGCAAGCTTGCCGGCCATCGCCGCTCCTTCAGTCGCGATTCCTCATACCTGCTCAATACTATACAAACTGTAGCGACCGGCTGGGACGGACGTGCGGCGACTCAGGCGAGCCCGCCGCCATCCACCGCCGCGTCATAGACGAGCTCGAGCGCCTCTGTTCGCGCCGCCAGGTCGAACTTGGCGATCACGCGTTCCCGGCCCGCGCGCCCGAGGCGTGCGCCCAGCGAAGGATCAGCCAGTAGCCGCGCGAGCGCCGCGGCCAGCGCTTCGATGTCGCCCTCGGGGCAGAGCAATCCCGTCTCGCCGTCGACGATCGCCTCCGGTGTGCCACCGGAGCGGCACACCACCGTAGGCAGCTCGGCGGCGGCGGCCTCCAGCAGCACCATCGGAAGACCCTCGGCGCTACCGTCGCTCGCCCGCCGCGAAGGAGCGCAGAAGACGCTCGCGCGGAGCATCTCCTCCCAGACGACGGACGCAGGTTGCGCCCCCAGGAAGGTCACCTGCGCCCGGCACGATTGCGCCTGCTTCTCGAGCGATCCGCGCAGCACCCCGTCGCCAATGACCCGCAACGAGGTCGCAGCAGGCAGACGGTCGAGCGCCGCGAGCAGGTCGGCGAGCCCCTTCTTCTCGACGAGCCGGCCGACGAAGAGGATTCCGCAGTCGCGAAGTGCACGCTCGGCGTCACTGAGCTTCCGAACGGCTATCCCGATCGGGCGTACGGCGATCTTCGACTCCGGCGCGCCCAACTCCAACAGCCGCTCCTTGATGAACTCCGAGACGGCAATCAGCACCGCGGCGTAGTCGAACAGGGCTCGATAATCACGTGCGCGGGCGCGGTCGGTCGTGACGTCATAGCCGTGTGCGGTGACCACGAGTGGAACACCGGCGCGCGCAACCACGCCCAGGACTCGCAGCGCGCCGTCGAGGAAGTGCACGTGAACCAGATCGATCTCGTTGCCCTTGATGAACCGATCCAGCCGCCGCTCGCCGGGCCATGGCAGGGCTCGCGCGAGGGCACGCCCCGCCCGAAGGCGGGCGCGAGGGTAGAGCACGAGATCCGGTGGCGCGAGCGGCGCGAGCCGCGTCGGAACGCGGCCGCCGAGGAAGCCACGCCAGCGCTTCAGCGCATACAGCTGCGCCGCGACGAACGTCTCCGAGAGCGGCAGCACCTCGTCGCGCCACACAAGCACCCGCCGCTCGGTCCTCAGCCGCGCTCGAAGGCCGTCAGGTGGCGAGTCCGTCACGCAGGCCGATTGTAGTGGCGGCCGACGTCCCTCAGCCGATCAGACCGTGCAGCACATGCGGCGAGACGTAGACCTCGATGCACGCGGCAACGAACAGCATCGGAAGCGCGATCGCGACGGTGACAGCGGTGGCTGCGAGCAGCTGGTCCCATTCGCCACGCCGGCTCGCGATGATCCACGCAGCGAGCGGCAGGAACAGAGCCGTCAGTTCGAGCGGCGCGTGCGCGGCGAGTACCACCAGAAGCACGCCCGGCGAGGTGTGCAGGTGCACCGCGACAGCCGCCGTCTCGCCGCCGAGCACGAGCGCCTGGGCCGATAGCGAGAACGCCGTGGCGCCGATCACGAATGCGATGGCGATCGGACCGCCTCGCTCGTGGATCGCGCGGGAGATCCCGTGGTGCTGCTCGGCCTGCAGCGGCAACGAGGAGCCGGCGATGAAGCCGGCGAGGCAGGCCATCGCGTGGAACGCGAGGACGAGCAGGTTGCGAGCGAAGATCGCGAACACGTCGTGGAGATGCCCAACAGCGAACGGCGGTCCGCCCGTCTGCACGTTCAGCCCGTTGGCGTCCGACACGCCGGCGACCGCCCACACCGCGAGCAGCAGACACAGCGCGGCGGTGAAGCTCCCGGCAAGCCAGCGTCCGAGTGTCGAGGTCGGGTCTTCACGCCACGCGCGCAGCGTCTGCCGCGTCCGCCGCACGCCGTAGACGAACGCGTAACGGCTCGGCTCCTCGCGTGTCGTGGGTGGATCGCTGCTGCGCGCCACAGGCTCGCCCATCGCCTGCATGTATCGGTCGCCGGGAACGGCCGCGTGAGCGCCCGCCGCTACCCCGCGCGTTGCTTCAAGCGCAACTGCGGCAGCCGCCACGCGGCCTCGACCGCAATCCGCGTCGACATCTTGCTGCGCCCGAGGCGCCGTTCGTGGAATGTGATCGGCACCTCGACCACCGAGAACCCCTTGCGCAGAGCTCGCAGCGTGAGCTCAACCTGGAACACGTAGCCATGCGAGCGAACCGTCTCCAACTCGATCGTCTCGAGCACCTCGCGGCGGAAGCACTTGAATCCGCCTGTCAGATCGCGCACCTCCAAGCCGAGCACGATCCGCGCGTAACGACATGCGCCGCGGCTGATGAACCGTCGTGAGCGCCCCCAATCAGCCACTCCGCCTCCAGCCGTGTAACGTGAGCCCAGCGCCAAGTCAGCGCCGCCGTCGATCGCCGCCACCAGGCGGCCGATGTCGGCCGGATCGTGTGAGAAGTCTGCGTCCATCTCGAGGATCAGATCGGCACCTGCACTGATCGCGCGACGAAAGCCGGCAAGGTAGGCGGGACCGAGCCCCTCACGCTCACTGCGATGGAGGACCTCGACGGCGTGGCTCTCCGCCGCCAGCCGATCGGCGATCTCCCCTGTGCCATCCGGTGAGGAGTCATCGACGATCAGCACGCGGAAGCCATCCGCGGCGACGCGCGCCAGCGCGCGCGCGGCGGCGTCAACGATCCCTTCGATGTTCTCGGCCTCGTTGTATGTGGGGAGAACGAGCCACGCGGTTCTGGGCATCAGCGCCATAACCTAGATGAATCAGCGACCCGGCCAACAGCACCATCGCCGCCGCGCTCGACGAGCTCGGCGATCTCTACGAGCTCGACGGCGCGGTCATCCACCGCGTGCTCGCCTACCGCAACGCCGCAAAGACGGTGCGCGACGCGTCGATCTCCGTCGCGGCACTGGCCCGTAGCGGCCGTCTCACCGAGCTGGCGGGCATCGGCGCGACGCTCGAGCAGAAGATCATCACCCTGATCGAGACAGGCGAGATACCCGCGGCGGTCAAGCTCCGCAAGCGCTACCCGCCGGGGCTGCTGGCCATCACCGCGCTGCCGGGCCTCGGACCGAAACGCGCGCGGCGCCTGTTCGAGGAGCTGGGAGTGGACTCGCCGGCAGCGCTGCATGAAGCTGCGCGCCTCGGGCAGGTCCGGGCGCTCAAGGGATTCGGGCCGAAGGCGGAGCAGGCGATCCTGGCGGCGCTCGCCGCCGGTGCCCCGTCGCAGCTGCGCGAACGCACCGTGCTCGACCGCGCCCTCGCGATCGGCGAAGCGATCGTGGAGGCGCTGCGCGCGATGGACGCACGTGCACAGATCGAGCTGGCCGGCTCGGCGCGACGGCGCGCCGACAGTGTCAAGGATCTCGACATCGTCCTCGACCAGGAGGCGCTGTTGGACTCGCTGGAGGCGCTCGATCTCCTCGAAGCGGCGGCGCGCACCGGCCCGAGCGCCGCACGCGGGCGCACTCACACCGGCATGACGATCGAGCTGCGCGCCGTCGCGCCCGAGCAGTTCGGCAACCTCCTCCAGCATCTCAGCGGATCGAACGCGCACAACGCCGCGCTGCGCGAGCGCGCCACGCGCGCCGGGCTGCACCTCTCGGAGTACGGCGTGCTCGACGACGCCACCGGCCGCACCCGCCATTGCGCGACTGAGACGGAGGTCTACGAACTGGTCGGCCTCCCCTACATCGAGCCAGAGCTCCGCGAAGACCGCGGTGAGCTACAAGCGGCAGCCGCCGGGACGCTCCCGACGCTCATCGAGCTGTCCGACATTCGCGGCGACCTTCACGCTCACACGACGGCCTCGGACGGCCGCGCGAGCATCGAGGAGATGGCGTTGGCGGCTCGCGATCGCGGCTACGAGTATCTGGCGATCACCGACCACTCGGCCACGCACGGCTTTGGCGACGATGTCTCGCCCGACCAGCTGCGCCGCCAGATCGAGCTCGTACACGACGCTGACGCGCGAATCGACGGCATCAGGCTGCTCGCCGGGACCGAGGTCAACATCCTGCCGGACGGCTCGCCCGATTACGACGACGAGCTGCTCGCTCAGCTCGACTGGGTGATCGCGAGCGTGCACACGTCCTTTCAGCTCGATCGCGACGCGATGACCGAGCGCATCTGCGCCGCGGCCAGCCATCCGCTGATCGACGCGATCGGTCACCCGACCGGACGCCTGATCGAGCGCCGCGCGCCCTACGAGCTCGACATCGACACGTTGATTGCGGCCTGCGCGCGCCACCGCACGTTGCTCGAGATCAACGCCAGCCCGCACCGCAGGGATCTCAGCGAGGTCCACGCCCGTGCCGCCGCCGCCGCGGGGGTGGCGCTCGTGATCAACTCCGACGCGCACTCCGCAGCGGGCTTTGACGTGCTTCGCTACGGCGTCTGGACGGCGCGCCGGGCCTGGCTCACCGCGGCGGACGTCGCGAACACGCTGCCGTGGAAGGCGCTGGCTGCGCGCCTGGGACGAGCGCCCTGAGCGCCGGCAGCAGCTCAGTTGCGACAACGCGATCGACGCTCTCGGGCGAGAACGGCACGAGCTCGAGCGTGGCAGCTTTCGCGTAGTCCTCGCGCGGCTCGTCGAGGGCCGCGCGGATCGCCGCAGCGAGGTCTGCACCGACCAGCCGCGGGTCGAGACGATGCGCGGCCTCCAGCGCCGCATAGGCGCCCGGCGCGGTGGTCGTGACCAGCGCACAACCGTCGGCGAGCGCCTCGAGCTGGGCGATTCCGTAGTCCTCGCGACGCGGCGCCGTGACGTACAGGCGCGACCGTCGCAGCAGAGCCCGGTACTGGGAGCGAGGGAGCAGGCCGACGACACGCACCCCGTCGGCGCGGGGCGCATCCGCGACGCCAGCCACCACCAGCTCCTCGCCGTCTCGACGAGCGCGGACCCACGCCTCAAGCACACGGTCGAGCCCCTTCTTGTGCGGATTCGCCGCGTAGGTGATAGCGGCGATGTCGCGCTCGGCAAAGGGCACCAGCGGACCGGACCGCTCGACGGCGACCGGCACGATGACGACCGGAGCGTGCCGTGGCGGCGCACCCTCGAGCGAGGCCTGGCTCAAGGGCAGCAGGATCGTCGCCTGTGCCAGGCGACGGCGCTCCAACGGTCGCTGCCACGGGCCGTGGCGTCCCGGCCGGTTGGCGGCCGCGAGCGAATCGAAGCGAATCGCGCCCGGCACCGGCCCCAGCAGGGCAGCCGTCACGGTCGAGTAGATCACGGCGGCAGCGGGCTCGCGTGCGAGTGCCTCGCGGGCCGCCGTGCGCGCGGCGCTCGCCCACCCGTAGTCGGTCAGCGCAAGCGTGCGGACCTCCCGCGGCGCCTTGACCCGTGCCACCGTGACCGTCGCACCCGCCCGCTCCAGACACGCGACGAGTGCGTCGTCGTTGGAGCGCCAGCCGGCGGTCGAGCCGAGCGAGACGAGCAGCACCTCGGCGATCAGTTGGCTCCTGACGCTCGACGCGGTGACGGGCCGGGCGCGTGCTGATCAGGCCAGGTCACGGTGTCGGAAGGTACACCTTGAAGCCGGGCGTGCGAGTCAAGCTGATCGGCCGTCGGGGCGAGGACCGATCGACGTAGAAGCGCACGCCGTCACGTCGCTCCACCGCGAGCACCGCCGCGTACTGCTTGCGCCAGGCAAGCGCCGAGATGATCGCGAAGCCCGCGGCGATGCCCGGAACCTGCGGCGCAAGCACGCCGAGCACTCCCGCTACGAGCGTCATGATCAGCAGCGGCCACAAGCGGGCCAGCATGATCAGTCCGGGCCGCTGCTCAGGCACGGTATTCGCGCTCCTCGCCCCAGCGAGCAACCGCGCGATCGCTCGCGAGGTCTCCGCGCGAGCACCCAGCACCGCCCCCAGGACCGCAGCGAGCGCCCACCACAGAAAGGCGATTGTGCTCGCGCCTGGATCGTGCGTGACCGCGGCGCTCAGCACGCTCACCACCGCGAGGGTCGTTGCCGAGGTGGCACAGAGCACCACGGTGGTCCTGACGAAATCAGCGAACGACGTGACTCACCTCAGCAGCTCGTCGAGCAGTCCACACACCCCGACCGGTCCCTCAACCACGGCGTCGGCCTCGCGGAGCAGCTCCGCGGGGGCCTCCTCGGAGTCCACCGCGACACACACTGCCGCGTCTCCGAGCAGCTCGCGGAGACCGCGAAATGCGTCGATGTCGGTGACGTCGTCACCGACGTACAGCCCAGCCGTCAATTTGTGGCGGGCGAGCAGCATGACGATGCCCCGCCCCTTGTCGATCGGAACCGGCGGGCGCACCTCGAGCACCTTGCGTCCACGCTGCGTAGCGAGCCCGGCCGATTGCGCATCCTGCTCGATCGTCGCGATCGCGGCCAGCGCGGCCTGCTCGTCAGGCGCGCCGCGCCAGTGGAATGCGACGATCGGCCCCTTGTCCTCGAGCCGGACACGGACGCGCTGCACTGCGGCGGTGTCGGCTCGCACCCCGAAAGCGTGCACGCGGTCCACGTAGTTCGCGACACGGCGATCAAGGGTCACGTCCACAGCGCGCGGCGCCAGCAGCTCGCAGCCGTGGTTGCCGACGTAGGCGATCGAGCCGATCGAGACGATCTGGCGCGCAACCGTGGCCGGCCGCCCGCTCACGCAGGCGACGGTTCCGTAGCGCGCCGCCAGGGCAATCAGCCGCCTGCGCGTGGCCTCGGGAATGTGCGCATCGGAGGCGTGGCGGACGATCGGGGCGAGCGTCCCGTCGATATCGAACAGCACCGCGGAGGTCTCTGGGTCGGCACGCACAGGCTCGATGAGCGCGCTGATCGCAAGCTGCGCCTGCATGCGAGGAGTATGGCGGGCCTACCGGCCCGGAAGGCCTCAGAGCGCCGCTATACTCGATCGATGGGGCTAGATAACCCAGTCCACATAGTCCTGCTGTTGATCGTCCTGCTGCTCGTGTTTGGTGCGAAGCGGCTACCGGAGATCGGACGTTCGCTTGGTGAAGGGATGCGCGGCTTCAAGGATGCGCTCGGCGGCGAGACACAACGCGACGCGCTGCCACGAGGCACGACTCCCGCGCCGCCGCCCCCACCCGACCCGGTTGACGCCGTCACCGCCGAACCGGCAAGCGCCGAGCAGGCGTTCGGCACCAAGCCCTGACCGCGCGCCCGCGCGCGTCCAGCACGATTCGAGCAGCCGCGAGCTAGCCCGCGCGTCGGCGTGGCCGTGCGAGCTCGCCCTGCCGGGGCAGCGGAGCGACGATCGGCGACTGGCCATCCTCGCCCGGCTCTAGCGCGACGCTGAGCGTACGCGGGCTCTCCTCGACGGCTGTCAGCTCAACGTCCCGCTCTGACCCAGCTCCAGCCTCTTCGATCCGCCGTAGCTGTGGGATCACGCGAGACTCGAACGACCCGACGGCCTCGTTGTACGCGTTGACCGCCGAGCCGAGCTGGCGACCGACCCGCCCAAGCGGCTCCACGAACCGCGCGATCCGTCGATGCAGCTCGCGTCCCGTCTCGGCGATCTCGCGCGCTGACTGTGCGATCAGCTCCTGCTTCCAGCCATAGTGGACGGCGCGCAGCAGCCCGATCAGCGTCGTTGGCGTGGCGAGCAGCACCTGCTGCTCGACGCCGTACTCGATCAGCGCCGGATCCTCGCTGAGCGCGGCGTGGTAGATGCCATCGGATGGCACGAACATGACGACCAGCTCGGGCGTGCAGTCGAGCTGCGCCTGATAGGCCTTCGAAGCGAGCTTGGTGATGTGGTCGCGCGTCTGGCGCGCGTGACGAGCGAGCGCCACCGCCCGCGCGGCCTCGTCGGTCGCCTCGGTCGCGGCGAGGTAGGCGTCGAGCGGAACCTTGGAATCGATCACGATCAGCTTGCCGCCGGGCAGCCGCACCAGCACATCGGGGCGCAGTCGCCCGTCAGCCGTCTCGATCGTCGTCTGCTCGGTGAAGTCGCAGTGCGAGACCATGCCCGCCATCTCGATCACGTTGCGCAGCTGGATCTCGCCCCACGATCCTCGCGTCGATGGGCGCTTGAGCGCCCCCACAAGGCTGCCCGTCTCCTGGCGCAGCGCGCTGAGCCCATCGCCGACCTGACGAAACATCTCGCCCAGCTGGCCCTGCGATTCGCGGCGTTCGCGCTCCAGCTGCTCGAGCTCACTCTCAACCTTGACGAGCTTCTCCTTCATCGGCTCGACGAGGCTGCGCAGCTCGAGCGTGCGCTTGCTCATCTCGCCGGCGGCTCGTTCGACATCGACGCGCCGCTGAGCCGCGATCTCCCGCCCCAGCGTCTCGCCGGTCTCGCGCAGCACATCCGCCGAGATCGACTTCATCTCGTCACGCAGCTGGGCTCGCGTCGCGTCGAGCAGCTCGCGTTGCGCCGCGTGTCCGGCAGCGTCGGCGGCACGCAGCTGACGCTCAGCCCGCAGACGCGCGAGCAGCACGACGCTGGCTAGCACGCCGCCAACGCAGGCCCCGAGAAGGAGCATCACGATCTGCATCTCTAAGCACTCTCTATCGACATCGGACCGGTTAGCTTCCTCCGCGCGCCGGACGGCACCGCGCAGCCGCGCCAACTAGAGGACGATGGGAGTGATGAGCGAGCAGATCGCCAACGCCGCCACCCACACCGCCGTGGCCCTCCCACGACGGCGCCGCGGACGTCCCGCGAAGCTGTCGCGCCCAGCGATCTTCGCCGCCGGCGTGCGGCTGATCGATCGCGACGGCCCGGCCGGGCTGACGATGCGTGCGCTAGCCGCGGAGCTGGGCGTCGAGGCGATGTCGCTCTACCGCCACGTTGACGGCCGCGAGGCGCTGCTGGATGGCGTCGCCGCGGATCTGATGGGCGAGATCGAGCCCCGCGGCCCCTCGGCCGACTGGGCTGAGGCAGTCCGCGGCTTCGCCCGCTCCGTCCGCGGTCTCGCCCGCAACCATCCGCAGGCCTTCATGTTCGTCGGGCTGCGCGCACTCGACAGCCCCGGTGCGCTGCAGCCGGTCGAGGACCTCCTCGCAAGCCTGCGGGGCGCCGGCTTCACACCGGCGCGTGCGGTCGCCGCCTACCGCGTGATCGCCGCCTACACGCGTGGCTACGTGCTGAGCGAGATCGCCGGGTTCGCGGTTTCTGAGGAGGTGTCGTCTGTGCAGCGCGTCGGCGGACGCTTCCCGACGATACGGCTGCTGGGCCGCCAGCTCGCGGGGGAGCCGACCGACGCGAGCTTCCGCGCCGGGCTCGAGACGATCATCCGCGGCCTGCAGACCGAGCGCGAGAGCTGATGGATCTCGACATCGATCTCGGCTCGCCGGCGGACACCCACCGCTACTACGTCGTGGACGTGTTCACCGACACGCCGCTGACGGGCAATCAGCTCGCGGTGTTCGCCGCAGGCGAGGCGTTTGACAGCGATGTGATGCAGCGTCTCGCGCGCGAGCTCGCGTTCTCCGAGACCGTCTTCGTGCTGAGCGCGCAGGCGGACGGCGACGCACGAATCCGGATCTTCACGCCGACCAGCGAGCTGCCGTTCGCCGGCCACCCCGTGCTGGGCAGCGCGTTCGTCCTCGCCACCGCGACCGGCGCCGACGCCGTCCGCCTGGAGACCGCGAGCGGCATCGTCGCGGTCGCGCTGGAGCGCACCGGCGGTCGCGTCACGTTCGGCCGGATGGAGCAGCCGGTCCCGACCTGGCAGTCCTACGAGCACTCGGGCGAGCTGCTCGCCGCGCTCGCCCTCGAGCGCTCGACGCTGCCGATCGAGGCCTACACCAACGGCCCGGTCCACGTGTTCGTCGTGCTCGAGCGCGAGCAGGTCCTCGCCGGTCTGCGCCCGGACATGGCTCGCCTCGGAGCGCTCGGCGCGACCTGCTTCAACTGCGTCGCGGCCACCGGCAAGGGCTGGAAGACGCGAATGTTCGCGCCTGCGCTCGGCGTCGCCGAGGATCCCGCGACGGGCTCCGGCGCCGGCCCGCTGGCGGTGCATCTCGCGCGCCACGGGCTGATCGCGTTCGGCGAGCTCATCGACATCCACCAGGGCGCCGAGATCGGCCGGCCGTCGCTGCTGCGCGCCCGCGCGGTCGGCTCGGGCGAGACGGTCGAGCGCGTCGAGGTCGGCGGCTCCGCGGTGATCGTCGCGCGGGGCGAGTTCAGGCTGTAGCGGCCGCGCCCGCCGCGTGCGCCGATCGCGGGCGCGCCTCGATGCCGTGCTCGAGCGCCCCCTTGACGCCGGCGTCGAGCGCGTTCAGGCGCCACAGCGCGAGCGCCTCGACGCTCTGGAAGCGGCCGCCCGGCGCCGCTTCGGGCCCGTGATGGCAGAGCACGCAGTGCCCGAGCGCGAGCATCCGCGCCGCGTCGAGCACGCCCGCTCCGCGCTCGGCCAGCAACGCCAGCCCAAGCTGCACGTGACCGAGCAGGCGTCCCTCCTCGCTGCACTCGATCGACGCGCCGTAGCTGAACTCGCGCGTCTTGCCGAGGTCGTGGACGATCGCCGCAGTGATCAGCAGGTCGCTGTCGAGGCGGCGGTGCTGGAGCGCCAGCTCCTGGGTGAGCGTCGCGACCGCGACGGTGTGCTCGAGCAGGCCACCGAGGTAGGCGTGGTGGCTCCGCCGCGTGCACGGTGCGAGTCGCCACTGCGCGCGGAGCTCGGAGTCGGCCAGCAGCGCCTGCAGCAGCCGCTGGTAGGCGGGGTCGCAAACCTCCCGTGCGAGATGTTCCAGAAAGCCCTCGAGCTCGTCGAGGTCACGGTAGGCCACCGGCAGGAACGCGGTCGGATCCGCCTCGACGTCCGTGGCGCGCTCGATCTGCTCGAGCTCCACCTGCAGCTCCTCGCGGAAGCGTGCCACGCGCCCCGAGACCCGCACCAGCTCCCCGCTGGCGAAGCGGCCCCCATGCAGATCCGCGTCGCGAAAGACCCGCGCCGGCAGCGTGCCGCTGCGATCGCGCAGTTCGAGCGCAAGGTATGGACGTCCGGAGCGCGTCAGCAGACGCTCCTTGCGCGTGCACGCAAACACGCCATCGACGGCGTCGCCGGCGTGCAGCGCCGCGAGCAATCCGTCGGCTGGCGGCGACGGCGACGGCTGCGTGACGGCGGTCAAGGCGGACTCGGGCACAGCTGCATGATGTACGGTGAAGCGGATGCAGTCGCTGATCTGGGAGCACCGCCCGGACGGACTTAGAGCGCCGGCACTCGTCTGCGCCTTCACCGGCTGGAACGATGCCGGCGACGCCGCCTCCTCCGCGCTGTCATTCATCGGCAGCTCGCTCGGAGCGACGCGGTTCGCGCGAATCGACCCCGAGGACTTCTACGACTTTCAGGCGACACGCCCCAAAGTGACGAGCGGCGAGGACGGGACGCGCGAGATCGTCTGGCCGACGGTCGAGGTCTTCGCTGCCCGCGTGCCCCGTGCGCCGCGCGACCTGATACTGCTCGGCGGACCCGAGCCCTCTATGCGCTGGCGCAGCTTCGCTCAGCTGGTCATCGACCTCGCTGAGGCGCTCGACGTGCAACTGATGGTCTCGCTCGGGGCCCTGCTCGCCGACGTCCCGCACACGCTTCCGGTGCATGTCAGCGGCAGTGGCTCCGACGCCGAGCTCGTGGCGCGGCTCGGCTTGCAGCCGACGGACTACGAGGGGCCGACAGGGATCGTCGGCGTGCTCGGCGCCGCCTGCACCGCGACCGGGCTGCCGTCAGCGAGCCTCTGGGCGAGCGTCCCGCACTACGTCGCCGCGGCGCCCAACCCGAAGGCGGCGCTTGCGCTGGTGCGCCGGCTCGAGAGCCTCGTCGGGGTATCGGTCGATGCCAGCGAGCTCGAAACGGCCGCCGCCGACTACGAGCGCCAGGTCGGGCTTGCGGTGCAGAGCGACCCTGACGTCCAGGCCTTCGTCGAGCGCCTCGAACGGCTCGCCGAGGATGAGGGCGCCGGCGAGACCGAGGAGATCCCCTCCGGTGAGCGGCTGGCAAGCGAGTTCCAGCGCTTCCTACGCCAGCGCGGCGGTGACGCCGGCGGCGGCGGCGAGCGCTAGGCGGCTACTTCTCGACCGCCGGACAGGCGATGCGGTAGTCGCACATGGCGCACACGGCTCGTGACGGCGTCGGCTCGAAGCGCTGGGCGAGGATCCCGTCGGCGACCTGCGCAACGGTCTGCGACACCCATTCGAGGCCTGCCTCGTCCGGACCGAGACTGACCCGCTCGTCGTCGAGCACGTAGTAGTAGGTCCGCTCCGTCGCCTCCAGCTGCCAGGTCTCGCGCGCAGCCACGGCGTAGAGCGCAAGCTGCACGTCATCACGCAGCTGCTCGGCACGCCTCGGCAGGCCGGTCTTGTAGTCGATCAGCCCGTGGCCGCCCCCTGGCAGCTCGTCGATGCGGTCCACGCGACCACGCAGCTGGTGGTGGCCGAGCGAGAACGAGAAGCTCCGCTCGAACCAGCGCGGCACGCCGACCTGCTCGCCGAGGCGCTGCTGGTAGAGCAGCAGTGCGTTGCGCGCCTTCTCGCGCAGCTGACGCTCCTCGTCAGAGTCGCTCAAGCCGCTGCGACGCCAGGCGGCATCGAGCAGGCGCAGCATCTCCGACCGGCCATCCGACACCTCCGCCCCGCGCGCGAGCGGGCCGTGCGTCGCCTGCTCGTGGAAGCGCTCGAGCACCTGGTGGACGAGGATCCCGAAGCGCTGGTTCAACGTCGGCTCGCGTGGGACGCGCAGGACCCGCGCGAACTTGTAGCGCAGCGGGCAGGCACGGAACGTGTCGATGTCGCTCGCAGACAGGACCAGCCCGTCGCCGCGGCGCGGCAGGAAGCGGGCCAGCGACGGCTCCTCGCGCGCGCCGCTGCGCGCGGCGCGCAGGCCCGTAGCCTGCTCGGTGCCGGCGAGCAGCTCGTCGAGCGGGGAGCTCAGCAGGATCTCGCGCTGGAGCGGAGTCGCGGCCGCCGCGAGCCTCGCGTTGATGTCGCTCAGCGCGTCGGCGATGGGCTGCTCCTCGCGACGCTCGAGCAGCGCGGCGAGCTTGACCAGCTCGAGCAGGCGGACGACGGCGTGGGCGACGTCGAGGTCGGTGTCGAGGCGGAGCTCGCCTAGTTGTGCGCCAACCCGGCCGACGCTGCCCAGCAGCTCGTCACGACGCTCGCGAAACAGCGAGTGCAATGCCTCCGCCGGGCCGAACAGCTCCTCCTGGCGATCCTCCCACTCGCCACCGAGTGCAACGCGCATCTCCTCCAGGAGTGACGCCGCCGTGGTCCCGCTCCCATCCGCGCCATGCCCGGTCGCGCTTGACAGGACGAGGCTCTCCCGCGCGCGCGTCAGCGCGACGTACAAGACCCGGCGCATCGCGGTCTCCTCGCTCGCATCGGGCAGCGGCGCGCTTTCGCGTGGCGAGCGCGGCGCCGAGCGCCGGCGCGCACGCGCCCCCCATGCCCCGTCCAGCGAGAGCACGAAGACGTGGTCGAACTCCAGGCCGCCGGCGTCAGCCACCGACGCGACGAGCACGGCGTCGGCGCTGTCGTCGAGGACCGCCTCCGCCTCGCCGATTCCCGACTCGGCGACGACGGTGATGTAGGCGGCGAACTCGCGGGGCGTCGCGCTCGGCTGGGCTCGCGTGTGGCGGCCGGCGAGCTCGCTGAGCTTCGCGAGGTTGACCAGCCGCTCGACGACGTCGGGATCTGCGCTGAACAGCTGGCGGCGGCGCAGACCGAGCCGCTCGATCAGGCGGTGCACGAACAGGTCGGCACGCTCGTCGTCCAGCGCGGCCGCTGCCGCGCGCTGAATCGTCAGGAAGCTGGCGATGCGCTCGCGCGCCTCCGGCACGAGCGTCGGCGCGGCGAGCGCGGCGGCAAGCGCCCCAACCATGTCGAGCTTGCGCCGGCGGGCGATCTGCACGCAGCGCGCGATGTCAACCGAATGCAGCTCGATCGGCGGCCGTGACAGCGCGCGCACCACCGCGGCGGCGTCGCGTGGATCGACGAGCAGCCGCAGCCAGGCGAGCACATCGCGCACCTCGGCCCGTTCGAAGAACGCATCGGTCCCGATCAGGCGGTGGGCCACGCTGCGCTCGCTGAGCGCAGCCGCGACCAGCTGGCCCTCGCCCGCGACTGAGCGCACGAGCACGGCGCAGCGGCCCGCTGAGACGCCCTGATGCACGATCAGTCGCTCCAGCTCGGCGGCGACGTGCTGCGCCTGGGCGCGCTCACCGCGGCAACGCCAGAAGCGGACGTCGCCGCCGCTCGCACCGACCACCTCCGCCGCCCCGCCCCCCAGCACGGCCGCGCCGGCGTCCAGGATCCGCTGCGGGCAGCGGAAGCTCTGCGCCAGCGTCACGACCGTGGCGGGCGCACACCGCTCGGCAAGCGCGGTCATGCTGCTCACCTGCGGGCTGAGCGCCTGGTCCTCGTCGCCCGCTGCCGTGAGCGCCGCGCCGCCCGCCACGATCAGTCGCACGAGCTCACGCTCCGCGAGCGATCGACACTGCCAGTCATCGACGAGCAGGTGCTGATGGCGCTCGGCAAATGCTGCGGCGAGAGCCCGGTCACGCTCGAGCAGCCCGACGGCGGCGATCAGCAGCTCGCCATCGTCGAGCAGGCCGCGCTCGGCGAGGATCCGGTCATGGAGGGCGAACAGCGCCGCGAACTCCAGCTCCCGCTCACCACCGTCACGCGCCCAGTTCGTGTAGTCCGCGGAGCCGATCAGCTCAGCCTTCAGTGCGTCGATCTGCCTGATGAACGAGGCGAACAGGACCAGCGGTCGTCCGCGGAAGTCGTGATGGCGCAGCTCGACCTGATCGGCGTGGTCGAGCAGCAGCGCGAGCCGCTCGGCCGCCGTCGCGACCACGGCCAGCTCGGCCACGCCCGCCGCGGCGGCGTGCTCTCCGATCACTTGTGCAGCTACGGCGTGAGTCGCGAGAACCGACAGCTGCTCGTGCGGGGCGTTGAGGACTTGCTCGATCCGCTCGACGATCCCACCAGCCGCCGCGCCGTCGCGCGGGATGACGAGCGGGCGGTGTGCCGCGAGCCCCTGCTCCGAAAGCCAGCACACGCGGCGTGCCAGCACCTCCGTCTTCCCGGTCCCCGGGCCCCCGATCAGCACCAGCGGACCCACACCGTGGGTGACCGCTTCGCGCTGGGAGTCGGTCAGCCCGTCGAGTGCGTTCGCCACACGCCTAGGATATGACCGCATGGACAGCCCCGGGCTCGAGCCGGACTGGCTTGCCGGGTGCCGGCGGATCGTGGGCGAGCTGCGCACGATGTTCGAGGCTCACCCGACGACGCGTGACCGCGCGGTCGAGCTCGGCCGCGGCGCGGGCGGCGACCTCACGCTGGTGATCGACGATGGGGCCGAGGAGATCATCTTCGCCGAGCTGGAACGGCTGCACGGCGGCGGCCACGACTTCACGGTGATCTCCGAGGAACGCGGCGAGGTCGCGTTCGGCGGCGGGGAGATCCGCGTCGTCGTCGATCCGATCGACGGCTCGCTGAACGCCAAGCGCGGGCTCTCCCCCTACACGGTGTCGATCGCCGTCGCCGACGGTCCGAGCATGGCCGACATCAGCTTCGGCTTCGTCTACGACTTTGGCGCGGATGAGGAGTGGACCGCGCGCCGCGGACGCGGAGCACTGCTCAACGGGCGCGCGCTTGGCGTGGGCGAGGGCGAGCGCCGCAGCGCGAACGGCCTGCTCGAGCTGATCGCGGTCGAGCTGGCGCGACCGGATCGACTGGCGAGTTGCGGTCCGGCGCTCGACGCCGTTGCGCACCGGCTGCGGATGTCCGGCTCGATCGCCTTCGCGCTCTGCCAGCTCGCCGGCGGTCGCGTGGACGGGATGCTGACACTGCAGGAATGCCGCTCCGTCGACGCCGCGGCAGCGCAGCTGATCGTGCGGGAGAGCGGTGGCCATGTCGCTTTCACCGCGACCGGGAACCCGCTCGGCGCCCTGCTAGCGCTCAGCGCACGCTCGCCGCTGATCGCCGCGCGCACGCCCGCAGCACTTGCGCAGCTCCGATCGGTGCCATCATCACGCGGGTGATTGACTGGGCCCTCGTTTCGAAGGTCGCCGGAGTCGTCGCCGGCGAGAGCCGCGGCGCGCCGTTCGCAGGCCATCACATCCCGGACATCGCGCGGGACGCCGAGCAACGTGTCGTCGCCTACACCGGCCTGACCCCCGCCACCATGCTGCCGCGGCCCGAGCTCATCTCGCGTCCCGGCTGGATCGCCGCCAACGTCGACTCGATGCGCCCGTTCTTCGACGCGCTCGAGCAGCGCATCGAAGATGCGGGTCCGACCCCCGGCGGGAACGGGCTGCTCGGTCGCGCCGGCCGCGCAGCGAGCGGCGCCGTGCTCTCGACACACCTCGGTGGACTCACCGGGTTCCTCGCGCAACGTGTCCTCGGCCAGTACGAGATGCCGCTGCTCGATCCCGACGGTCGCGCCCGCCTGCTGCTCGTCGGGCCCAACCTTGCGCGCACTGCGGAGAAGCTCGGGGCCAGCGACGCCGATCTGCTGCGTTGGGTGACATTGCACGAGGTCACGCACGGGGTGCAGTTCACCGCCGTGCCCTGGCTGCGAAGCCATCTTGCGGCAGCGCTCAACGAGTTGCTCGATTCGCTGGAGATGCGAGTGTCGGCCTCGGCCGCGCTGCGGATCCCATCAGCCGACGAGCTCCGCGAGGTTGTCCAGAACGCGCGCAGCGGAGGGCTGATCACGTTCGTGATCGGCCAGGAGCGCCGCGCGCTGCTCGATCGCCTGCAGACGACGATGGCGGTCATCGAGGGCCACGCCGAGCATGTCATGGACGCGGTTGGTGCCGATGTCATCCCATCACAGGCGGCGCTCCGGGCAGCGCTCGAGCTGCGCCGCGCGACGCGCTCGACGCCGCTGCGGCTGATCGAGCGGGTCCTCGGCTTGGAGCTGAAGCTGCGCCAGTACCGCGAAGGCAAGCGTTTCTGCGACTGGGTTGTCAGGCGGGGCGGCCCGCCGGCGCTCAACCGCGTGTGGGCCTCGCCAGAGGCGCTCCCGACGCCCGCCGAGCTCGCCGATCCGGACGTCTGGATCGCCCGCACAGACGCGGCGGCGCTGACGAGCTGAGCCGCTGCATTCCGACTTGCCGCTTAGCCGCCGATTACCCGGCTGCCCTATCCTCGCAGTAGACGTTTCGCAAACGAGTTTCGCGCGGACTGCTCAACTCTGTCCGCCCGGACAATCGAAAGGGAAGCGGTCAAATGGACGTCAGCGAAGCAGAAGATCACAGCGCGGACGCGACGCCCGCCGAGCAGGAGGAGCCAGTCATCACCGACACCCGCCCGTTGGAGCTCGACAGCGCACGGAGGCTCGCCGAGCGGGCGGTGCTAGTGCCAATCGGCGCCGCGCTGCTCGCGCGCGAGCAGCTCCTGCGGCTTGTCAGCTCGCCGGCATCGGCGGAGGCGCAGCTACGCCAATTCGAACAGCGCGGCATCCTTGCCCGCGACCGCCTCGAGGCGCGCCTGCGCGTGCCACGGGCGATCCTGACACGCGAGGTCGAGGGACACGCCACCTGTCTGCGCCAGCAAGTGCGCAACACGATGCGCGATCTCACGTCCAAGGGGAACAGGGTCGCCTCAAAGATCCAGACCCGCGTGCCGACACAATCGTGAAGGCTTCCCCCGCCCGGCTCGGAGACGCCGGCCACGGGACGGCCTGCCGGTCCGATATCTCGCCGGCAGCGTAGAACCTCTCCTCCCTCGGCCACCGGGGCGCCCCGCAAGGGCGTCCCGGTGGTCTTTGAGACGGTCCCACAAGGCGCTGTCGCCTACGCGTCAGGTTCTACAGTCCACGGCATGCGGCACTCCTATCGCACGGCGGACTGAGGACCATCTGACTTGGCCGCAGGACGTGTCAGCAGCTTTGTGCATCGTCGGCGCGCCCTCGTCGCTATCTCGCGCGCGCTGACGGACTTCGATCGGCCCGCGTGGCTGTATCGCGCCAGAGACGCCATTCCGCGCGGTCGCTTCAGCTTTCGATCGGCGCAGCCCGTCACCACGGCTGATCTGGCGCTGAGCCAGCGGCTCATCGAGGCCTACGCGCGGACGCTCGCAGATGCTCCGCCGCAGGATGGGATGTGGTCGCATGACGTGTTCCGGGCGCGCCAGCGCACCCTCGCTGAGGCGCTCGAGCGAGAAGACCCGGCGGCGCTGGCTGAGCTGCTGGGCTCGATGTTTCGGTCGGACTTCGTCCTGGGGATGGCGGCCGGGAGCCTCGTCAAGGAGCGGCAGTGGGCGCCGATTGCGCGTCTGTCGTGGCTCGGAACACTGAACAAGCTCGTCTCGCTGGCCGAGTCGCTCGGAGCAGCGCGCGTCGAGTACCCAAAGCAGGGCGCGGTTGGGCACGCGTTTGCGGACGGCGTTGACGGGCTCGTCGCGCGTATCGAAGACCGACTGGGCGTGTCGCTCGACTTTCCCGAGGTCGGTGGGGCATACGGCGTCGCGGCCGGCGGGCGGCTGATAACACCGGACTCGCCCGATCAGCTTTACGCCGCGGCGCGCCTGCGCGACGCGATGCACGCACAGCTGTCGACCCCCGACCAGGCGCTGAGGATCGTCGAGATCGGTGGAGGCTATGGCGGAATGGCCTACTGGCTGCTGCGCATGCTCGACCCGGCGCGGTACGTCATCATCGACCTTCCGATCGTCAATGTGCTGCAGGGCTACTTCCTCTCGAAAGCGCTAGGAGAGTCAGCGGTAGCACTTTTTGGCGAGGCCTCCCCGGCGAAGGTGACGATCACCCCCGCGCACGCGCTGACGTCTGTGGCAGCACCGTTCGACGTGCTCGTCAACAAGGACAGCATGCCCGAGATGTCCGCGCAGGCCGTGCTCGACTACCTGCGCTGGGCACGATCGGCGTGCACGGGCTTGTTCTACAGCTACAACCAGGAGGCAGCTGTTCCGTTCGAGGGCACGGCGCAGAACGTCGTTGCAGAGGCGATCGAGCGGGTCGGCGGCTTCACACGGGTCCGACGAGAAGCATCCTGGCTGCGCCGCGGCTATGTCGAGGAGGTGTACAGGCCGCAGGCGCCCGTCTAGCGTCAGGTGACGCAGCGTGCCGTGGCGGGTGCGCGGCAACGCGAGCCGATTCACCCCCACCCGGCGCATGCCGCGTTTGCGACAATACGGGGGATGCCGACGATCGAGGAGATTCGCCGCGCGCTCGAGGTCGTCATCGACCCCGAGCTGCACCGTTCGATCGTCGAGCTCGACATGGTGCGGTCGATTGACGTGGCGGCGGACGGCGCGGTTGCGGTGACGGTGACGCTGACGACGGCTGGCTGTCCGATTCGCGGGCACTTCCAGACCTCCGTCCGCGACGCCGTGACGGCGCTCGACGGCGTGCGTTCCGTCAACGTCAGCTTCGACGTCATGGATGACGCCCAGAAGGCTGCGCTGCGGCAGACGCTCGGACGCAGCGAGCTGCCCGACGGGGCGCTCGCGCGCGTCCAGAACGTCGTCTGCATCGGCTCCGGGAAAGGCGGCGTCGGCAAGTCGACGCTGACGACGAACCTCGCCGCTGCGCTCAGCGCAGAGGGCCGGCGCGTCGGCGTGCTCGACGCCGACGTGTGGGGCTACTCGATCCCGCGGATGCTCGGGCTCGGTGCGGAGCGCCCGGACGTGTCCGCGGAGCGCAAGATAATCCCGCTCGCGGCGGGGACGATCAGCGTGATGTCGATCGGCTTCTTCATCGAGGAGGACGCCGCCGTGGTCTGGCGCGGACCGATGCTGCACAAGGCGCTCAAGCAGTTCCTCGAGGACGTCGAATGGGGCGAGCTCGACTTCCTGCTGATCGACCTACCGCCGGGGACCGGTGACGTCTCGATGACCCTTGCCCAGCTGCTGCCCCAGGCGACGTTTGTGATCGTCACGACGCCGCAACCGGCGGCCCAGCGCGTGGCCCGGCGCTCCGCAGAGATGGCGCACAAGGTGTCGCTGCAGATCTCCGGCGTGATCGAGAACATGACGGACTTCGTCACGCCCGACGGCGCGCGTTACGCGATCTTCGGCGAGGGCGGCGGGCAGGCACTCGCCGACGAGCTCGACGTGCCGCTGCTCGCCCGTGTGCCGCTGACGATGGCGCTGCGGGCACAGGCCGACGCTGGCGTGCCGCTCGTCGCCCATGACCCGGACGACGCCGCCGCGCAGGCGATCCGCCAGGCGGCCCGGGGGCTGATCGCCCTTGCACCAGCGCCGCGACCGCCGGAGCCGGTCGGCATGGCGCTCCCGATGGCTGGCTGATGGCGCGCCGGCTCGCGGTCGGCACGCTCGCCGGCCTCGCAGCCGGGATGCTCGCGCCCTCGGCAGCGCTCGCTCACGGTCTCGCGCTGAAGACCGACCTGCCGATCCCGCAGTGGCTGTTCGCCTGGGCGGCGGCGGTGGTGCTGGTTGTCTCGTTCGTCGCCCTGGCGACGCTGTGGCCGGCGCCGCGTTTGGGCCATGTCCGCGGACGGCCGCTGTGGCGCTACCCCGGCTGGCTCGAGCCGATCTGCGGCGCGATCGGCATAGCGCTGTTCGTGCTCGTCGTCTATTGCGGCCTCGTCGGCACCCAGGTCGACTACCTCGCCAACTTCACGCCGACCTGGATCTACGTCATCTTCTGGGTCGGGCTGGCGTTCGCGAGCGTCCTGCTCGGCGACGCGTTCAGGCCGTTCAACCCCTGGCGCGCGACGGCGCGGGCGGTGTCCTTCGTTGCGGGGCGTCTGCGGCGTGGCCGACCGGGCTCCGAGCCGTTGCGCTACCCCGATTGGCTCGGGCGCTGGCCCGCGGTCCTGGGACTGCTCGCGTACGCCTGGCTCGAGCTCGTCTGCTCGAACCGCGACGCGCCGAGTCTGCTGGCGTTCCTGTCGCTTGGCTACGCCGCCGTGCAGCTCGTCGGCATGAGCCTCTACGGCATCGAGACCTGGACCGCACGCGGCGACGCGTTCGCCGTGTTCTTCGCCCTGTTCGGGCGTATGGCGCCGCTGCGCTGGGAGCCTGCGGGGCGTCCACAGTGGGGCGGTCGGGTCTGGCTGCGCCCCCCGTTTGTCGGCGGCGTCGATCTCGATGTGCTCCCCGGGACTGTCGCCATGGTGATCGTGATGATCGGATCAACGAGCTTCGACGGGTTCTCGGTGACGAGTGTGTGGGTCAACCAGAACGGGCTGTTTGCCGACCTGCAGTCACTTTTCCTCAGCCTCGGCGCGAGCTACAACGACGCCAACGAGCTTGCCGGAACGGTCGGCCTGCTGGCGATGGTCGGGCTGATCGGGGGGCTCTACCGCCTCGGCATACTCGGGATGCGCTCGATCGGTACGAGCTACCGCGCCGACCAGCTCACGCGGAGCTTTGCGCACACGCTGCTGCCGATCTCCGTTGCCTACTTCGTCGCGCACTACTTCTCGCTGCTCGCGTTCCAGGGACAGGCGCTGTACGCGCTGGCGTCCGACCCGCTCGGCAGCGGCGCCAACCTCTTCGGCACCGCCAACTTCCAGGTTGACTACGGCGTCCTATCGGGGAACGCGCTGTGGTACATCCAGGTCGCCGCCCTGCTCACCGGCCACGCCACAGCGCTGACGCTCGCGCACGATCGGGCGCTGACGCTGTACCGCCGCGCTCGCGACGCGACCCGCTCGCAGTACTGGATGCTGACCGTGATGGTGGCGTTCACCAGCCTCGGCCTGTGGATCCTCTCCTCGACCTATTGACCGCTCGGAACGCTTGCCGCAGGCAAGCACGACGGCCTCGGCCGTGAGGCCGTCAGGAGACGACGCGCGGCGCGCCCGCGAGGTTGAGGCTCTCATTCATGCTGCCCCTCCCACCCCGACTTGGAACGGTGCACGGGCCGCCAGCTCGCCGCCAACGTGTAGCTCGAAGACGTATCTGCCGGCGGGCAACACCAGCCCACCCCAGGCGAGCACAAGCGGGGCGTTGAGAGCTGCACCGGGCCGCGTGCCGGGTGGCCGGCCAACCTCGAGCTGGGTCTCGGCACCTATTGGAAACCCGTTGACTTCCACGCGATCTCCGTCATCGGTCAACAGCGTCGCCTCGACCGAGTGGCGAAGATTGGCCTCGTCCCACGGCACCTCGATGAGAATGGCGAGTGCGACGTTGGCGGGCTGATCGGGCCCCGTGAGCACATTCCACCCGGCACCAAGGATGTAGAGCTTGCCGCCGACCTCCTGCGCGGCATCGCACAGCATCATCGTGGCGGTTAGCGGCATCAGGGATCCAGGAGCAGTTGCTGCCATTGGCGAGCGCGCTGACGCCACTCATCGTCAAGGGACTCGACCAGGTGTCCGCTCCGCTCGAAGATCGCGTGCCGCATCAGGCGGCTTCGTCGAAGGTGACGGTATCGACGAACTGGGATGCGTCGCGGTCGGCTGCCCTCACGATTCGGAATGCTAGAAGCTCCGTGGTCGGCTGGGCAACGTCCACGGCCGGCACCCTACCGCGCAACCGCCTCACCACCGGAGCGCGACTGGTGGATGGGAGCCGGATCACTGCGCTGGGTAATGCAGATCAGGCCCTGCGGCGGAGATGAAGGGGTCTCGCAGACGACGGCGAAAGCTGCGCTGATGAAGGCCTTCAAGGCGTTCCTGTCCCGTGGCAACGTCGGCGATCTCGCCGTCGGCATCATCATCGGGGTGGCCTTCGGCGCGATGATCACGGGGCTCGTCACGGACATGTTCACGCCGTTGGTCGCGGCGATTGTCGGCAAGTCGAACCTCGCTGCCCTCACCTTCACGATCAGCGGCAGCGTGTTCTACTACGGCCGCTTCATCAGCGCCTTCGTCGCCTTCCTGTCGATGGCGAGCGCGATCTTCCTCTTCGTCGTCAAGCCGCTCGGCACCGCCGCAGCCGCACGCCCGAGCGGGGAGATCGAGCCGGTGGCAGCCACGCGGATATGCCGAGAGTGCCGCTCAGAGATTCCCGCAGCCGCGGCGCGTTGTGCCTATTGCGCGCAGCCGCAAGCCAGGGCCGCCTGAGGCACTCTCCCTAGCGGGCCTGCTTGAAGTAGTCCGCGTTGATCTCGATGTACTTGCCCCACTCCGGCGGCAGCTGATCCTCCGCGAAGCACGCGTCAACGGGGCAGGCTTCGACACAAGCGTCGCAGTCGATGCATTCTTCGGGGTCGATGTAGAGCATCTCGACAGCGTCGTAGCCCGGCTCGTCGGGGGTCGGGTGGATGCAGTCCACTGGACATACCTCGACACACGAGTTGTCTTTCGTGCCGATGCACGGCTCGGCGATCACATAGGCCATTGGGAGGATTCCTGGGGTCGGGGTAAGCGTCCCTGCGTCGCGAATACTACGCATCTGCAGACCGGCGGCGCGGGGTAGGCTCCGGCGATGATCCTGCTGACAGGCGCGAGCGGGCTCGTCGGACGGGCCGTGCTCGGCCGGCTCACCGGGGGCTCGGTCACAGTGCGTTGCGTGGCACGCGATCCGCGCAAGCTCTGCCTCCAGGACGCCAACGTGGAGGTCGTCCGCGGCGACCTCGCCGATCCGGAGTCGCTCCGCGCGGCGGTTCGCGACGTCGACGTGGTGGTTCATCTCGCAGCGGCGATCCGCGATCAGCCGGGCGCCACGATCGAGCAGGTCTCAGGGACGGCGACGGCGACGCTGGTGGATGCCGCACAGGAGGCAGGTGTTCGACGCTTCATCTTCTTCAGCACGCTCGAGGCGAGCGCACAGAGCCCGGCGCGCTTCTTCCGCGCCAAGGCCCTCGCGGAGCAGGCCGTGGCCGGCGCGGCGCTCGAGACGATCATCTTCGCGCCATCGATCATCTACGCGCCGGATGACCCGTTCATCATGCTGCTGCGCCGGCTCGCCCGGATTCCCTTCGCGATGCCGATCTCCGGCTCCGGTACGGCTTCCTACCAGCCGATCTGGTGCAGCGATGTCGCCGACTGCGTGATCGCCGCCCTCCAGTGGAACGTGGCGCAGGGCAACCGCTTCGAGCTCGCCGGCCCGCAGACGCTCACCTACGAGGAGATCGTGCGACTGGTGCTGCGCAGCGCCGGCAGGCGCCGCGCGCTCGTGCACCTGCCGACACCGCTCGTCTACCGTTCGCTGACGATGCTCGAGACGCTGGCCGGCCGACGCGCGTTCGCCACGCGCGATGAGGCCGAGCTGATGGAGATCCCGCTGATCAGCACACGCGGGACGCGTGACGCTGAGCGCCTTGGCGTCAGGCCGCAGACGATGGCGGCGGTGCTGGGTCTCGCTGGATGAGCGCCGGGTGCCGGCCGGCCCATGGCTCGGCCGCCTCGATCTGGGCGGCGAGCGCGAGCAGCGTGCCTTCGCCCGCCTCTCGTCCGGCGAGCTGCACGCCTAGCGGCAGGCCGTCGTCGCCGTGGCAGAGCGGCAGGGAGATCGCCGGCTGGCCGCTGGCGTTGAAGATCGGCGTGAACGGCGTGAACTGGCCGGACCGCGCGAACGTCCCGAGTGGATCCGGCGCGGCGGCGTCGAGCGTGCCGAGCGGGAGCGGCCGCTGCGCGAGCGCCGGGGTGAGCAGCGCATCGTAGTCGGAGAGGAAGCTCACGAGGGCGCGCATCCGCGCCTGTAGCTGCGTTTGGAGGGCCTGAAACGCCACCGCGCTCATCTGCTGGCAGCGCTCCCACAGCGCCCAGCTCAGCGGCTCCATGTCGTCAGCCTGGGGCTCGGGCCGGCCGCCGGCGAGTGCCGCAAAGTAGATGCCGACCGCGACGTGCGCGGCGAAGTAGTCGCCGAACAGATCAGCGACATCATCGCTCTGCCACGGTGGCGTGACCTCCTCGACGCTGTGCCCGAGGCTCGCGAGCAGGATGGCGGCGTGCTCCGTCGCCTCGACGCAGCGCCGATCGAGCTGGACGGACGCGATCGGCGGCAGCGTCGTGAACGCAATCCGCAGCGTTCCCGGCGGGTGCGCCGCGGCGTTCGCGAACCTTTCGCCGGGCGGAGTCCATGCGGCGTCGCCAACCTCGCGCCCGGCGAGCACGTCGAGCAGCGCGGCGGTCTCGGCAACGGTGCGCGTGATGACGCCGTCCACCACGAGCGCGGACGCGCCGAGCTCGGGCGCCGAGGAGACCCGATGCCGCTGGGCTTTGAGACCGACGAGACCGCAGCAAGCCGCCGGGATGCGCAACGATCCGCCGCCGTCGTTGCCGTGGGCGACCGGCACCATGCCGGCCGCGACCGCCGCGGCCGCGCCCCCGGAGGAACCCCCGGGCGTGCGGCTCAGATCCCACGGGTTCCGGGCCGGCCCGTGCACGGCAGGCTCGGTCACCGGCAGGATGCCGAACTCCGGCAGCTTGGTGGTGCCCACGATCACGAACCCGGCCCGGCGCAGCCGCGCGACGACGCCGTGGTCGTAGGGGGCGATGAAGTCGCGCATCAGCGCGGCGCCCTGCGTGAGACGCAGACCCTGCACCGCGCGGTTGTTCTTGATCGCGATGGGGACGCCGGCGAACGGTCGCTGATCGCCGCGCTTGATCTCGGCGGCGGCGTTGAGCGCGCCCTCGTGGTCAACCTCGACAAAAGCGCCCACCGACCCGTCGAGAGCGTCGATCTGCGCCAGCGACGCGCTCACCAGCTCGGTGGCTGAGATCTCACCGCTCGCGACGAGCGCCGCCAGCTCACCCGCCGGACGGAACATCAGCGCCTCGCTCACAGCAGCTCTTCAGACGCCCGCGTCACCGTCGGGAGAGTACCGGCGCGGCGTTCATGCGAGGCTTACGAGCCCGTCCACCAGAGAGAGCCACACAAGATGAGCGAGATTGAGTCAGGACTCGAGGGCGTCATCGCCTTCGCCACGCAGATCGCCGAGCCGGATCGCGACGGGGGAGCGCTGCGCTACCGCGGCGTCGACATCGAGGAGCTCGTCGGGCAGGTGCCCTACGAGCAGGTGTGGGGCTTGCTCGTGGACGACGCTTTGCAGCCCGGGCTGAGACCGGCCGAGCCGCATGGGCTCGATGTGCATTCGGGCAGCACGAGGGTGGACGTCCAGGCTGCGCTTGCGACGCTATCGGCGGCCTGGGGCTTTGGCGAGCTGATCGACATCAGCGACGAGCAGGCGCGCGAGGACCTCGCCCGCGCGTCGGCGATGGCGATCTCGTTCGTCGCCCAGTCCGCCCGTGGCCGCGAGCGCCCGGCGGTGCCACGGGCGGAGATCGAGGCGGCGCGCTCTATTCCCGAGAGCTTTCTGTGCGCCTGGCGCGGCGAGGCCGATCCTGACCACGTCAAGGCGATCGACGCGTACTGGGTTTCGGCGGCGGAGCACGGCATGAACGCGTCGACGTTCACGGCGCGTGTCGTCGCCTCAACCGGCGCCGACTGCGCTGCCGCGCTGTCGGCCGCCGTCGGCGCGCTGTCGGGACCGCTGCACGGCGGCGCACCGTCCCGGGTACTGAAGATGCTCGACGAGGTGGAGGCGCTCGGCGACGCCGAGCGCTGGGTCAAGCAGGCGCTCGACCGCGGCGAGCGCCTGATGGGCTTCGGTCATCGCGTCTACCGGGCCGAGGATCCCCGGGCGCGCGTCCTGCGCCGGATCTCACGCGAGCTTGGCTCGCCCCGGCTCGAGGTCGCCGAGGCACTGGAGGCTGCGGCGCTCGGCGAGCTGCACGCGCGCAAACCGGATCGCCCGCTCGCCACCAACGTCGAGTTCTGGTCGGCGGTTGTGCTCGACCACGCCCAGGTCCCTGCCGAGCTGTTCACGCCGATGTTCGTCTGCGCGCGGACCGCCGGCTGGTCGGCACACATCCTCGAGCAGAAGCGGGAGGGCAGGTTGATCCGGCCGACCGCGAAGTACGTCGGCGAGCCCCCCCGCCCACGCTCTGAAGTGGCTCCCTAGAGACACAAAGACCGCGCAAGCCGTGCGGTCCAAGAGTCCCGGGAGAAGTTTTGGGGCCCGGCTTCGCCGGGCCCCAAAACTTCGATCCGTCTTTACATCATTCCGCTCATGTCGGGCATGCCACCGCCACCGCCACCACCCTGGTCCTTGTCTGGGACCTCGGCGACGATCGCCTCGGTGGTGAGGATGTTCTTGGCGATCGACGCGGCGTTCTGCAGCGCCGAGCGTGTGACCATCGCCGGATCGATGATGCCGGCCGCGACGAGATCGACGATCTCGTTCGTCGACGCGTTGAGGCCGAACCCGGCCTTTGCCTTGCGGACATCGTTGACGATGACCGAGCCCTCGAGCCCGGCGTTCTCAGCGATCTGACGCAGCGGCTCCTCGAGCGCCCGGATCACGATCTTCGCGCCGGTCTTCTCGTCCTCGTCGGTGATGTCGTCGAGCTTCACTGCGGCGATCGCCTGTAGCAGCGCGACGCCACCGCCCGGCACGATGCCCTCCTCGAGGGCGGCGCGGGTGGCCTGCAGGGCGTCCTCGACGCGGTGCTTCTTCTCCTTCATCTCCGTCTCGGTGGCCGCGCCGACCTTGACGACGGCAACGCCGCCAGACAGCTTCGCGAGGCGCTCCTGGAGCTTCTCGCGATCGAAGTCCGAGTCGGTGTTCTCGATCTCCGACTTGATCTGGTTGATCCGGCCCTTGATTGCGGCGGCATCACCGGCGCCATCAACGATCGTCGTCGTGTCCTTCGCGACGACAACGCGACGGGCGTGGCCGAGCTGCGAGACCTGCGTGTTCTCGAGCTTGAGGCCCATCTCCTCGGTGATCACCTCGGCGTTGGTCAGGATCGCGATGTCCTCGAGCATCCGCTTGCGGCGGTCGCCGAAGCCCGGCGCCTTGACCGCGACACCGGTGAAGGTCCCGCGGAGCTTGTTGACGACAAGCGTCGCAAGCGACTCGCCCTCGACGTCCTCGGCGATGATCAGCAGCGGCTTGCCGGACTGGATGACCTGCTCGAGCACCGGCAGAACGTCGCGGACCGAGCCGATCTTCTGGTTGGCGATGAGGATGTACGGATCCTCCAGCACCGCTTCCATGCGGTCCTGGTCGGTCACCATGTAGGGGTTGATGTAGCCCTTGTCGAACTGCATGCCCTCGGTGAACTCGAGGTCCATCGCGAGGGTCTGACCCTCCTCGACGTTGACCACGCCCTCCTTGCCGACCTTCTCGATCGCGTCGGCGATCAGATCGCCGATCTCCTCGTCACCAGCGGAGATCGTCGCGACGCGCGCGACCTGCTCCTTGCCGGAGACCTCCTTGGACTGGCTGCCGATGTTCTCGACGACCTGCGCGACGGCCTTCTCGATGCCGCGCTTCAGGCCGAGCGGGTTGGCGCCAGCTGCGACGTTCTTGAGGCCTTGGCGAACGATCGCCTGGGCGAGAACCGTCGCGGTCGTCGTGCCGTCGCCGGCGACGTCGTTGGTCGCTGTCGCAACCTCCCGGACGAGCTGGGCACCCTGGTTCTGAAACGGGTCCTCCACGTCGATCTCACGCGCGATCGTGACACCGTCGTTGGTGATCGTCGGTGCGCCGAACTTCTTGTCGAGGACGACGTAGCGCCCCTTCGGGCCAAGTGTCACCTTGACTGCGTTGGCGACCGCATCGACCCCTTCCTCGAGGGCCTTGCGCGCCTCGCTGTTGTACTTCAGTTCCTTGTGAGCCATGTCGGTTCAGTCTCCTTAGGACTCGACGCGCGCGAGGACATCCGACTCGCGGAGCACAAGCAGCTCCTCGCCGTCGACCTTGATCTCGGTTCCGCCGTACTTGCTGTAGAGGACCTCGTCACCTGCTGAGACGTCGAGCGGGATCCGCTTGCCGTCGTCGTCGAGCTTGCCGTCACCGACAGCAAGAACCTTGCCCTTCTGTGGCTTCTCCTTGGCGGTGTCGGGAAGAACGAGTCCACTGGCTGTGGTCTCCTCCTCCTCGATCGCCCGCACGATCAGCCGATCGCCGAGGGGCTTGAGCTTCATCTTGAGAACCTCCGTTGAGAGTGTGCTTCCAGCGCGTGTTTCGAGCAAGAGTGCCGGAAACTGGCACTCTCAAGCGGAGAGTGCCAAGGCGTGCATTGCAATATAGCGGCTACACAGTGCGCGTCAAGCGAACCTGGCACTCCGGCAAGGAGAGTGCCAGGAACCCGGTCCGGGCCAGCGCTTGCGAGGGCCCGCTCGACTCACTCGGGCCGGGGCGAGCCCTCGGCGATCAGCCAGCGATTGTCCGCGGCGCGATGCTCGCGCAGCCAGCGGCGCTGGTTGACGATGCGCGGCCGGTAGCCGACACGCTCCAAGATGTCGATGCAGTCTCGCTCGACCGCGGCTCCGTGGGTCTCGATGATCAGGTGCGGGCGGCGCCTCAGCAGCTCCCCAGCCCCGCGCAGCACGCCGGCCTCTGCGCCCTCGACGTCGATCTTGAGCAGGTCCGGAGGCACAAGCTTCTCACGCGCCACGATCGCGTCGAGCGTGTCGGCTCCCGCGGCCGGGTTGGTCTCGTAAGCCACGTACACCTCGTGGATGTCGATCAGTGGAGCAATCGTCGAATTCAGCGCAAGGTTGGCGCGCATGCGCTCGATGCCGAGCGGATCGAACTCGAAGCTAACGACCGGCTCGCCCGTGAGGCGGGCGAAGATCATCGAGTAGTAGGCGTTGTGGGAGCCGACGTCGTAGCAGCGAGTGCCTGGCTTCGCCAGTCGCCGGACGTCGCGGGCGATCTCGATCTCGACTGTGCCGAGGTAGATATGCGCGGAGGCCCGCGGATCAACGACCAGGCGCAGGCCGCGCGCGATACCCAGAGGCACGCTGCGGACGGCTCCAGCACGCATGTAGCGGCTGCGAATCCGCCGCTTCAACACTCGCGGCCGTCAGTTCTGCGCGCCGCCGAAACCTTTGACCATCTCGGTCATTCCGGCCGGCTTGTCGATGATCTGCGAGAACCGCACAACCGTGACGATGTCGTCGAGCGTCACGTCGCGGCCGTAGATCTGCTCGAGGAACTTCATCAGCTCCTCGTGGCGGCGGAACTCGGGATTGTCGTGTTCGATGTCGCGCGGCGATAGCTCGCGCAGGCGCATCACGTCCACCTGGTCGATCACCGCGTCGAAGATCTTCTCGCGCGGCGAGTGCTGGTAGCCGATCGTCACCAGCACGACCTGGCTCTTGCGATACTTGTGCGACTTGTCGCCAAGACGGATCGTCGCCGTCTTGCGGCCGCGCTTCAGCTGGTCAGCGAAGATCGTCGAGTAGAAGTTGAGGACCTCCACGGCCGAGAGGCTATCGGTCCGGGCGTGTTTTCGATAGGGCCGCCGCGACCATCTCGCGCTCTCCCGGATAGGTGAGTTGCGTCAGCGCCTTCGTCGTCGCCATCCAGCGCGCCTTGACGATCTCGTGGTCGTGATCGGCGGGCGTGCCGGACCGGTACGCGAAGAGGAAGAAGGTGACCCGCTTGTCAACGAGCCGCCCATCGCGTTTGTAGCGGTAGCGAACGTCGCCGAGTGATTCGAGCAGCTCGGCGTCGACGCCGCCCTCCTCCCGCACCTCGCGCACCGCCGCCTGCTCCGCGCTCTCGTCGCCGTCGAGATGGCCCTTTGGCAGCGCAAGCACCCGCTCGCCGTTGGATGCACGGCGCTTTGGCACGATCACCAGAACCTGTTTGCCCCTGAGGACGACGCCTCCAGCCGAATGCTCGTCGGCGTCGGGCGGCCGGTCGGCAACGCTCATGGCGAGCATTTCAGCGCATCGCGAGCCTGAACGTCGAGCCGCAGCGATCGGCCCCGCGCGCCGGTATCGTGGGCGCCGTGCGCCGAACCATCCGCTGCGCCGCCTGCGCGCTGGTCCTGCTCCTAGCGCAGCAGGCCTCCACGACCCCACCGCACGCCTTGGCGGCAAGCCTGCTGGAGTCGAAGCTGTTGTGGGCGACGGTCGACGTCTGCAACGCGCCGGCCGACCCCGGCGTCGTGGGAATCCGCGCCTCGATGCCGGGCACCGGCGACGCGGCCGAGCGGATGTACATGCGCTTTCGGCTGCAATACCGCGGGACTGGAGGGGTCTGGCGCTACGTCGGCGCGTCGGGGGACTCCGGGTTCATCTACGTCGGCGACGCACTGTTCGTGAGCCGGCAGGCGGGAAGCAACTTCCAGCTCGCGACGAGCTCAAATGGGGCGAGCACGCTGCGCGGCCTCGTGATCTTCGAATGGCGGCTGGATGGCCGGACGATCCATCACGCGCAGCTGACCACGACCGCCAAGCACTCCGTTACGCAGGGCTCCGTCCCGCGCGGCTACAGCGCCTCACGCTGCACGATCGGCTGACTGCGCGAACAGGCGCGGGTCGTTGGTGATCACGCCGGTCACGCCAAGCGCGGCGAGCCGGCGAATCTCGCCCACATCGTCCACGGTCCACACGTAGATCTCGCCGCCGGCGCTGCGCACGGCGTCGACGAGCGCCGGCGTCAGGAGCCGCCACTCCGCCACGAGCGCATCGACCTCCCCGCGGCGGAGGCGCTCGCCGGCACGGCGAGCGAGCAGCGCGCTGTACAGCCGCGCGACGAGCGGCACGCGGGCCACCCCCGGGGGAGCCGACACCGTCCAGCCGATACGCAGCTCGGGCGCGATCCTCCGCAGCCGCTGGAGACTCCGCCAGAGGGTCGTGCTGATGAAGCTGCGCTCGAGCGCGCCGGCCGCCGTCAGCGCGTCGAGCACGCGCTGCTCGTAGCCGGACTGCTTAAGGTCGAGCTGCAGCAGGGTGCCCGCGAACGGCGGCGAGGACAGGTGCGCGAGGACCGCCGCGAGCGTCGGCGCCTGGACGGCGCGAAGCTTGCGGTGATCGTGGGCGACGAACAGCTCGCCGCTGCCGTCGCGCCGCTCCGCCAGCACGTCGAACTCGATCATCTCGACCCCTGCGTCCAGCGCAGCATCGAAGCTCGCGAGCGTGTTGCCGGGAGCGATCGCGTCGGCGCCCTTATGGCCGACGCGGATCATGCGCTCAGCGTGAGGCGGCGCGGCCCGACGCGGAAGCCAAGCTCGGTGAGCAGCGCTTCGTGCGGTCCGCCCAGGACAGGCGCGCCGTCCACGCGTTCGAGATCGAGCTTCCCGACACGCCCCGAGCGGACCGCGTCGGCGAGCGCAGTGAGTGCGGTGCGCAGTGCCTCGCCGCGTACGAACGTCTGGATCCCGTGGCCACCCGCCTCCACGTAGCAGGCCAGCTCGGCAGCGACGAGCACGACATGGGCGCCGGCGACACGCGCCAGGCGCCGGCGCTCACCCTCCTGGGAAGGCCAGCGCAGCGCAGCGCCGTAAGGCTGCGCGGGGTCGGCGGCGGCGAGCACGAGCGGCGCTGCGCTGTCGAGCCCACGCCCGGCGCGCAGCCGCTCAACCGCTCCGGGCAGCGCGAACTGGGCGCCACCGAGCCCCTCGATGAAGTAGCCGCGCCGCGCGCCGCCGAGTGTCTCGAGCTGGGCGAGCGAGTCGTACAGCGCGGCGAAGCCGCCGGGGACGCCCTCAGCCAGCACCATCTCACGGGTGACGATCCCGTTGCGCTCGAGCAGCAGCTCGGCAAGCGTGCGGCGGCGGTCGAGCAGATCGCCTGCCGGCGCGAACAGTGGCTCCGTCAGCGACCAGCGGCCCTGCACCGGCGCGCGCGTCTGGGCACGCGAGGCACGCAGTGCAGGGGCGAAGCGGCGCGAAGAGTGCCCCGCGGCGGTCTGGCGTGCAAGCGCTAGGCGGGGAGCGCGCAGCGGGGCCCAGGCATCGTTCGTCACCTCTCCCGCCCACACCAGATCCCACAGCGACTCTGCCATCACGCCCGCGGCGAGGTCGATCTCGGCCAGCAGGTCGCTGAAGAAGCAGGGCGAGGAGGCGATCCGCGCGCGGATCAGCTCATGCTCACCCCCCGCGGGAACGCTGGCTCGCGCCGGCGGCGGCGGCGCGCCGATCGCCGGCGCGTCGTCGCGGAAGTAGAGCGCGACACGACCGGAGCGACGGCCCAGCGCTCCCGCGCCGACCCAGACGACCTCACCGGCTGCGCAGAGCTGATCCAGCCAGCTCGTCGAGTACGCGCCGACGCGCCGCGGCAGGACAGCGCTCTCCCACAGCTCGAGCGGAAGCGCGAGACCCTGCAGCGGGACAAGGATCTCGCGGAGCCGTTCGATCCCGGCGCCGGCCGGGGAATGGCGGTCAACGCCCTGCCAGGACGGCAGGAACACCGCGAGCGTCCGCGGCTCGGCCGGCTCGATCTCGCGCCGGTGGACGGCAAGCGAAGCGCGCCGCAGTCGCCGCAGGACATCCGGATGACACCACTCGCGCTCGCCGGCACGGGCCAGTGGATGGGCCGTTGGACGTAGCTCGCCGCGCAGCAGCTCACCTGCCTCCTCGAGCTCGCGCAGCGCACTCGACGGATCGACGCCGTAGCGCGCGTGGAGCTCGGCGGTGGTGAAGGGACCGTGCGTGCGCGCATGGCGTGCAACAAGCTCGCGCAGCGCGCTGGGCACGTCTTGCAGGAACGCCGCCGGGAGGCCCGCCGGCGGGACGGCACCGAGCGCGTCGCGGTAGAGGCCCGCGTCCTCCGCGGCGATGTAGCACGCGCCACCCGCGATCCGCACGAGCGCCGCCCGCCGTTCGCGCACCAGCTGCTCGACCAGCGCCTGGGCGTCGAGGGCTCCGAGCACGCGCTCGCGCAGCTGCTCGCTGCTGAGCGCGCCCAGCGCGCGAAGCACGTCGTGCAGCTCGTCGCGCGAGGTCGCCTGACGACGGGGCGACAGGCGCTGCAGGTCCGCCTCCAGGCCGTCGAGCGCGCCCGCGTCGATCAGGTCGCGCAACTCCTCCTGCCCGAGGAGCTCCGCCAGCAGCTCACGATCGAGCGACAGCGCCGCGGCTCGGCGCTCGGCAGTCGGCGCGTCGCCCTCGTACATGTAGGTCGCGACGTAGTCGAACAGCAGCGAGGAGGCAAATGGCGAGGCGCTCGGCGTCTCCACCTCGACGATCGAGGTCTCCCGCCTCGCGATCGCTGCCAGCAGCGACTGCAGTCCGGCGAGGTCGAGCACGTCGCGCATGCACTCGCGGTAGGTCTCGAGGATCAGCGGGAAGTCCGGGTAGCGCCGGGCGACCTCGAGCAGTGTCTGCGCCTTCAGTCGCTGCTGCCACAGGGGTGTGCGCCGCCCCGGGTAGGCGCGCGGGATCAGCAGCGCGCGCGCGGCGTTCTCGCGGAAGCGTGCGCCGAACAGCGCCGAGCTTGCAAGCTCGCCGAGGATCAGCTCCTCGACCTCATCGGGCTCGAGCGTGACGAGGTCGGCCGTCGGCGGATCGTCGGCGTCGGGCAGGTGCAGGACAATCCCGTCGTCGGAGGCGATCGCGTCGGACTCGATCCCGCAACGCTCGCGTAGCCGCGCGGCGAGAGCGAGGGCCCATGCAGCATGGACGCGACGGCCAAACGGCGACAGGATGCACATCCGCCAGTCACCGATCTCGTCACGGAAGCGCTCCACGACGATCACCCGGTCCGACGGCAGCACACCGGTTGCCGCCTGCTGCTCGTGCAGGAACTCGAGCAGGTTGCGCGCCGCGAGCGCGTCGAGGTCATAGTCGCGCTGCAGCACCTCGGGCGTCTGGTCGACAGCCCAGCGCGAGAACGCGCCGATCGCCTCGCCCAGCTCTTTTGGCCGGCCGATGCCGTCGCCGTGCCAGAACGGCACTGCCCCGTCGGCGCCGGGCGCGGGCGTGACGATCACGCGGTCACGGCCGATCTCCTCGATCCGCCAGGCCGTCGCGCCGAGCAGGAACGTCTGCCCCGGCCGCGCCTCGTAGACCATCTCCTCGTCGAGCTCGCCGACACGCCGCCCGTCCGGCAGGCACACGGCATACAGCCCGCGGTCCGGGATCGTGCCGGCGTTGACGACGGCCAGCTTCTGCGCGCCGCGACGCGCGCGGATCGTCCCCGCCAGGCGATCCCAGACGATCCGCGGGCGCAGCTCGCCGAACTCGCTCGACGGGTAGCGGCCGTCAAGTGAGTCGAGCACGTTCTCGAGCAGCTCGCGGCTGAGCTCCGCATAGGAGTAGGTCCGCGTGACGAGCGCGAACAGCTCGTCAACGCTGACGCTCTCGGCGCTTGCAGCAATCGCGACGATCTGCTGCGCCAGCACGTCGAGCGGGTTGCGCGGCACGACGGTCTGCTCGATCCGCCCTTCACGCATGCCTCGCGCGACCACGGCACATTCGAGCAGGTCACCGCGGAACTTCGGGAAGAGCCGACCCTTGCTCCTCGCTCCGACACCGTGACCCGCGCGTCCGACCCTCTGCAGGCCGCGAGCGACAGATTTTGGCGACTCGACCTGGATGACGAGATCGACCGCTCCCATATCGATCCCCAGCTCCAGCGACGAGGTGGCCACGAGACAGGGCAGCTCGCCGGCTTTGAGCAGCTCCTCGATCGTCGTGCGCTCCTCGCGAGCGAGCGACCCGTGATGCGCCCGCGCGATCTCGGCGGCCGGCGCGGCGTCGTCGTGCGCGCGGTCGGCGGCGTCGAGCTCGTTGAGCGCCAGCGCCAGCCGCTCGGCGGCGCGACGGCTGTTGACGAAGATGATCGTCGAGGTGTGCGCGCGGACGAGCGCGAGCACCTGCGGGTAGATGGCCGGCCAGATCGAGTGCGCGCCAGACGGCGCGTCAGCGAGCGGATCGGGCGACTCGCGCGCGGCGCCGCCGCCGAGATCGCCCATCGACTCGACCGGCACCGTTATCTGGAGGTCAAGCGACCGGGACGCACCGACATCGACGATGTTCGCGCGCCGCCCCGGCCCGACCAGGAAGCGCGCGACCTCTTCGAGCGGTCGCTGCGTCGCGGACAGGCCGATCCGCTGCAGCCGCCGACCGTGCCCCAGAGCCTCGAGGCGCTCGAGCGTCAGCGCGAGGTGGGCGCCCCGTTTGGTCGCCGCGACGGCGTGGATCTCATCGACGATGACGGTCTCGGCGTCGGCGAGGATCTCCTTCGCGCGCGAGGTGAGCATCAAGTAGAGCGACTCCGGCGTTGTGATCAGGATGTCGGGTGGCTGGCGCAGCATCGCCGCACGCTCGCGCGCGGGCGTGTCACCGGTGCGGATGCCGACGCGCAGGTCGAGGCCAAGCGCACGCAGCGGCACGCGCAGGTTGCGCTCGATGTCGTACGAGAGCGCCTTCAGCGGCGAGACGTAGACGAGTCGCGTGCGGTGCTCGCCGGGCTCCGCCACAAAGCGGTCGATGCCCCACAGAAATGCCGCCAGCGTCTTGCCCGACCCCGTCGGTGCGGATAGGAGGACGTGCTCGCCGGTCGCAATCGCCGGCCAGGCCTGCACCTGCGCCGGCGTCGGCGCCTCGAAGGCCTGCTCGAACCAGTCACGAACGAGCGGGGTGAAATCGCGCAGCGGCATCGACGCTCGACGTTAGCGGGTGGCGTGGAAGGGAAGGCCGGCGAGCTCGCGGGCACGGCGCAGGACGGCGTCGAGCATCGGCTCGGTGAGGCGGCCGGTGAAGGTGTTCTGCTGGCTGGGGTGATAGCTGGCGAGCAGCGTGACGGCCTCGCTCACCGCGAGCTCGCCCGCATGCGCGAAGCGGGGCCGCGGACGGAGGCGTACCCCGCAGAGCGCCAGCGCAGCATCCCAGGCGAACGCGCCGAGACAGACGATCACGCCGAGATCGCCGAGCTGCTCGACCTCGCGGGCCGCGAACGGTAGGCAGCGATCCCGCTCCTCGGGCGTTGGCCGGTTTGCGGGCGGCGCGCAACGCACGGCGGCGGTCAGGAAGCAGTCGCGCAGCTCCAGGCCGTCACCGCGGGCGCGGGCGGTGGGCTGGCTGGCGAGACCGGCGCGCCACAACGCTGCGAACAGGAAATCCCCCGACCGGTCGCCGGTGAACAGGCGGCCGGTGCGGTTCGCGCCGTGGGCGGCGGGAGCCAGCCCGAGCACCGCGATGCGCGCCTGGGCGTCGCCGAAGCCGGCGACGGGCCGCCCCCAGTATTCCTGCGTCGCGTAGGCCGCGCGTCGCTCACGCGCGACTTGCTCACGCCAGGCGACGAGCCGCGGGCAGGCGCGACAGCTCTCGATCTCCGCAGCCAGCGCGGCGAGGGCGATCTCGCGTAGGCTCTGCGGCGTGCGCTCACCCCTCGCCATCGTCGCGTCGCTATCGCTCACGCTCGCCCTCGGCGGCTGCGCGCTCACGCGGACGAGCACCACTGCCCCGAACGCCCCGACGGGAGCGGCAAAGCAGATCGACGTCGTGGTCGAAGCGCTGGCAACAGACGCGAGCGACAACGACGCGAGCGCGATTTGCTCGAAGGTGCTCAGCACCGCGCTCGTGGACAAGCTGAACAAGGCTGGTGGCTGCAAGACCGACATCACCAACCAGCTCCAGACGATCAACGACTTCACGCTCACGATCGGGCCAGTCACGAAGGGCGTCAGCTCGCGCTCGCGCACGGCAACCGCGCGCATCGAAACGATCTTCAACGGCAAGGATCAGATCAACACGCTCCAGCTGGTCAACCAGCGCCATGGCGGCTGGCGAATCAACTCACTGCAGTAGCGCCGTGCCGTACTGCTTGGCGTAGTACTCGCGGTAGGCCCCGGAGCGGATCGGCTCCCACCACCAGCCGTTGTCCCGATACCAGGAGACGGTGCGCTCGATGCCGTCATCGAAGCGCGTCTGGGCACGCCAGCCGAGCGCCGCCACCTTCTCGGAGCCAAGCGAGTAGCGGCGATCGTGCCCAGGGCGATCGCTGACGTAGTCGATCAGTGACTCGTCGGCGCCGCACAGCTCGATGATCCGGCGCACGACGCTGATGTTGTCCGACTCGTCCGGACCACCGACGTTGTAGGTCTCACCAGGCAGGCCGTGGGCGAGAACGTGGGCGATCCCACTCGCGAAGTCCTCGACGAAGAGCCAGTTGCGCACGTTGCGCCCGTCGCCGTAGACCGGTAGCCGGTCGCCGGCGAGAGCATTCAGCACCATCAGCGGGATCAGCTTCTCCGGGTACTGGTAGGGCCCATAGTTGTTGGAGCCGCGGCAGATCAGCGTCTCCAGGCCGAAGGTCCGCTGGTAGGAGGCCACGAGCAGGTCGGCGCCGGCCTTCGTCGCGCTGTAGGGCGAGGATGGATCGAGCGGCGAGGACTCGGTGAAGGAACCCTGCTCGATCGAGCCATAGACCTCGTCGGTGGAGACCTGCACGTAGCGCACGCCGTGAGCGCGTGCCGCCTCGAGCAGGACATAGGTACCCAGAGCGTGGGTGCGAACGAAGGCGTCCGGCTCGGCGATCGAGCGATCGACGTGCGTCTCCGCCGCGAAGTTCACGACTGCCTGCACGCCGGCAATAGCCTGCGCGACCGCATCGGGATCCTCGATCGCTCCGTGGATGAACGAGAAGCGCGGGTCCGTCTCGACGTCGCGGAGGCTCTCCCGCCGGCCGGCATAGGTGAGCTTGTCCAGCACCACGACCTCATCGTCGGTCGTTCCGAGACGCTGACGGACGAAGTTCGAACCGATGAAGCCGGCGCCGCCGCAGACGAGGATCTTCATCGCCCGACCGCCTGACTGGCGTGCGCGAGGTATTCGGCTAGCCCGTCACGCCAGGGCGGGAGCCGTGGCGTCTCCGGCCGCTCGCTCACGAGCACGCTCCACGCAGGCCGCGGCGCGGGCCGCGGAAACTCGCTGCTTGCCACCGGCCGCACCTTACAGCTCGATCCCGCCTGGGCGAAGATCTCGCTCGCAAACTCGCTCCACGAGCACTGTCCCCCACCCGCAACGTGATGGATCCCGCTCGAGCGCTGCTCGGCGAGGTCCAGTAGCGCGCCGGCGAGGTGTCCGCTGTAGGTCGGGCATCCGATCTGGTCAGCGACCACGGCCACCTCGTCGCGCTCGGCGGCGAGCGCGAGCATCGTCGCGACGAAGTTGCGTCCGCCGGGCCCGAACAGCCACGCGGTCCGGACGATCGCATGCTGGCTCCCGGCCAAGGCCACGGCGCGCTCACCGGCGAGCTTCGTCCGCCCGTAAGCGGTTTGCGGTGCCGGCGCGTCGGATTCGACATATGGCGTTGCTGCCGCTCCGTCGAACACGTAGTCGGTCGAGACGTGGACCAGTAGCGCGTCGTGAGCGCTGGCGGCGCGCGCGAGGTTCCCTGCAGCGGCGCCGTTGAGCTCAAGCGCGGCAGCCTCGTGAGTCTCGGCGCCGTCGACGTCGGTCCACGCGGCACAGTTGATGATGGCCACCGGCCGACGATCGGCAACCATCCTGGCAACGGCAGCCTGATCGGTGATATCGAGCTCCGGGAGATCCACGGCGATCACGTCGTAACCGCGCTCGCTCGCCCGCGTGACGACGTCTCGGCCGAGCATGCCGGCGGCTCCCGCAACCAGGATCCGGCTCATGGCACCGCGATCTCTGAGTTGTCCCCAACCATGAAGCGGTACGCGCGTGGCTGACGGCTGTCGCGGTCGATCGTAACGTTGCGCCCGAGCAGCGAGGATTCGAGGCGCCCGTCGAGGCCGCGTACCACGCAGTCTGCGAGCAGTATCGAATGCTCGACCTCGGCACGCTCGATCGTGCACCCCTCGCCGACCGCCGTGTAGGGCCCGACATAGGCATCGATCAGCTGCGCACCGCCACCGATGATCGCCGGACCGCGGACCGTCGAGCGCACGACACGCGCGCCGGCCTCAACAACTACGCGGCCGTCGATCTGCGCGTCCACGAGCTCGCCGTCGCTGCGCGGCTCGATCGTGTCGAGGACCAGGCGGTTCGCCTCGAGCATGTCGGCGAGCCGGCCTGTGTCCTTCCACCAGCCGCGCACGATGTGGGACTCGACCCGCAGACCGGCGTCGAGCAGGTGCTGGATCGCGTCCGTGATCTCGAGCTCGCCGCGGTCGCTGGGAGTGATCGCCCGAGCGGCGGCGTGGATGGCCGCGGTGAACATGTAGACGCCGACGAGCGCGAGGTTGCTGCGCGCATCGGTGGGCTTCTCGACGAGCGCCACCACGCGATCCCCGTCCAGTTCGGCGACGCCGTAGTTCTCCGGATCCGCGACCGGCGTCAGCAGGATCAGCGCGTCGGGCTCGCCATCGCGGAAGCGCTCGACGAGGTCGGTGATCCCGCCCTGCAGGAGGTTGTCGCCGAGGTACATGACGAACGGTTCCGCACCGAGGAATGACTCGGCTGTGAGGACCGCGTGGGCGAGTCCGGCCGGCTCGTCCTGCACGATGTACGTCACCCGCACACCGAATCTCGAGCCGTCGCCAACCGCGGCGCGGATCTCATCACCGGTCTCCGGCGCGATGATGATCCCGATCTCCTCGATGCCGGCCTGCGCGATCGCCTCGATGCCGTAGAACAGGACCGGCTTGTTTGCGACCGGCACGAGCTGCTTTGCGTTCGTGTGCGTGATCGGCCGCAGGCGCGTGCCTCGGCCACCCGAGAGGATTAGGCCCTTCATCGCCAGTCGCGTCAGTCTCTCACAGCAGGCCGGCGCAAGACGGGTTCGCGCCAGGGATCACTGGCACCGGCTCACCGCATGCGCTCCGCGGCCGCAAGGACGGCCGCGCGAGCGTCAGCCGGTTCGAGCACCGCGGCGTCGCCTGCCTCCTTGAGGACCTCGCGGACCAGCCAATCGAGTCCCGCGAAGCTCAGCTCGACGGTGATCGCCCCGTCGTCGGACTGCTCGACGATCTTGCGCTGTTCACGCGCCCAGCGTGCGCGCTCCGGTGAGATCCAGACGCGCGCGCTGCGCGACGAGGCGACCTCGCCAGTCCGCGGCCAGCCGTCCACGTCAGCCGACGGGTTCACGTCGGGGCGCGGCTCGAAGCGCTCGTCCGTCAGCTCCGCGCGCTTGATTCGGTCGAGACGGAAGTGGCGGACGTCCGCCTTGGCGGGGTCGTAGGTGGCGACGTACCACCCTTCGCGGCCGTTGATCAGCGCATATGGCTCCACGCGGCGCGCGGAGAACTCGTCCTCGTTCTCCTTGTAGTAGTCGAGATCGAGCAGCACGCGCTTCTTGATCGCCTTCGACACGACCCGCGCGACGCCGGAGTCGTCGCCGGCGGCATGTGCGACGTGCAGGCCCTGCTCCATCGGATCCTCGCCGAGCGCCTTGACGATCTTCTCGCGTGCCGAGCTCAGCGAACCCTGCGGGAGGTGCTCGCCGATCAGGTCGATCGCCGCCACGAGCGCCTTCGCCTCGACAGGCAGCAGCCGGGCCGGGCGGGCGAAGTTGTCGCTGTAGGGCTCGGGATCGACCTCGACCGTTCCCGCCGCGTCATCGATCTCGGCGTAGAGCACGTAGGACCCGCCGCCGAAGTTGACGACGTTGAGCACACCGATGTCCTCGCGCAGCTCGGCGTCCGTGATCTGAAGGCGCTCACAGAGGTCGGCCAGTTCGAGCACGCGACCGGCCCGGCCGGCCTGGATCAGGATCGACGCGAGCGTGACGAGCCGCGCGAAGCGCTCCGGCCGGATCGCGGCCTCGGCGCGCCCGCCGTCCTCCGCGCTGCCGTTGCTCGCCGGGGCGAGCTGCACGCTCGGGTGCAGCTCGCGCTCTGGCGCGTGCGTATGGCGCTCGACGATCAGAGCCACACGACGGTCCAGCTCGGCGACGAGCTCCGCGGGGCCCAGCACACGCGCGTGCTCGCCGAGCCCGAGCACCCAGGAGATCAGCTGGCGGGGGCTCGCGTACTCGGTGACGAGCAGGCGATCGCCGGAGTCCTCGAGGGAGCGAATCTCGCCATAGCGCCCGAAATGTCGCTCGAGCTGCCAGGCGATCCGCTCCGCGACGCGGATCTCGGCAACACCGACAGGGTCGCCGAACTGCCAGTCGGCCCGGTTCGCGTACTGGCGTGGATCGAAGTTCGCGGGCCGGCGGAAGTCGTGCTCGGCCTTCGTCGCGTAGGCGACCTTGCCGCGGATCCGCGAGAGGCGAAACACGCGCAGCGCCTCGCGCTCGTGCGAGTAGCCGAGCAGATAGAACTGGCAGCCGCGATACAGCAGGTGATACGGATCGACCTTGCGGGGACCGGTCTCGTCGCGTTCCATCGTGTAGTAGTCGAAGGTGATCGTCTTGTGGCGGAAGATCGCGGTCTCCACCTTGACCAGACGCTGAGAAAGCTCGTGCCCGCCGGCGGAGGCCGTTATCCCGAGCGCGACGCCGCGCTGGTCTGGAGCCTGCAGCGGGCTCGGGCGGCCCCAGGTGATCTGCTGCAGGGCGAGCCGCAGCGGCTCGGCGTAGGCGAACTCGCCGTCGAGCAGCGACAGTGCGGTGGCCAGCGCGGCGAGCTCGCTATCGGAGAACTCGATTGCCGGTAGATGGAAGTTCTCCGGCCGCAGGGAGTAGTTCTCCTGCTCGGCGACACCGTCGATCGGCTTCTCCACGGTGAGCGGTATCCGCAGCGAGTCGAGCTCGGCGCGGTCGGCATAGAAGCGCCTGGCAAAGGCGTCCTCGTTCATGCCGCTGTAGCCCTCGACGTCGCGCTTGATGTCCAATGCGGTCACGGGCCGGCGCTCCGCCATCAGGTACGAGATCAGGGACAGCTGGCGGATCAGCTTCTCGGTGTCCTTGGCCATCTGCCCACAACGATAGAGGCCAGCGGCACCTTGCCAGCGATCTCGGCCCCGTATTTGCGGCAGAACAGGGCTGCGGGGGGCTGCGGGAGCCGCCTTTGGCGGCTGTCCTCGCCCTACTCACTCGCGACGAATGGTTCGACCGCTTGCGTCTTGGACGCGCTCAGGCCGCGTCGCGCTGCGGCAGCTCGGATTCCGCTCGCCCGCCGAAGAATGCGCCGGCGCCGATCGCACGGTCGTAGCGCGACCAGCTCTCGCCGTCGCGGAGCTCCTGTTCGAGCCGATCGAAGCTGCCGAGGCGGCCGCCGAGATTGTCGGCCATGTGGACAAGCGTGGCCTCGCGCGTGCACGGCAGGACCGGGCTACCGTGTTCGAGCGTCCCATGATGGGACAGCACGATGTGCGCGAGCGCCTGAGCGAGCGCCGGCGGGAAGCCGTCGAGCTCTTCGATCTCGCGCCGCACGCGGTAGTAGCCGAGCGGGATCTCCCCCTGCAGCCGGCCGGCGTCGGTGAGGTCGATGTTCATCGGGTTCGTCGTGTAGGCGTCGAGCTTGCCGATGTCATGCAGCAACGCCCCCGCGACCGCGACATCACGGTCGATGCCGGGGAATGTCGCCGACATCGCGCTGACCGCCTCGGCGACGCTGAGACAGTGCTCGAGCAGCCCGTGGCGGTAGGCCTGATGGTAGAACTTCGCGGCCGGCGCGACGCGGTAGAGCTGCCACAGCGGCGCCGCCTCGCCGAGCAGCCGATCCATCAGCGCCCGCAGGTGCGTGTTCTGGATCGTCGCGATCAGCCCACGCAGATCGGCCTCCATCTGCGCGACATCGCGCTGCGGTCCAGCCACCAGCTCGTCGAGCGCAAAGCTTCCGGGCTCGGCAGGCCGCAGCGAGGTCAGATTCAGCTGGGGACCGTAGCGGGGATGGACCGCGTAGCGACCGGCGACGTGGACCGGCTGGCCCACGCCGAGCCGCGACTGGATGTCGCGGACGCCGTCCCAGATCATCGCCGTCACGGCTCCGCTGCGGTCAGCAAACGTCGCGCGCAGGTACTCGCTACCGTCGCGCTTGAGCCGCGTCTCCACCTCGCGAAGGAGCAGCACCTGGTCGACCTCGACGCCGTCAGTTAGATCGCGAATCAGCATGGCCTTCACGGTAGAGACGGCTGCGGACGGTAGGCTCCGCCGACGATGGACGCAAGCGTGGTCATCAGCGGCGGCACGGGCGGCCTCGGCGGCGCGGTGACGCGACTGCTGCTGGAAGACGGCTGGCGGGTCGTTGTTCCGTACCGCGATGAGCGCGAGCTCGCACGAGTCGCGACGCACGAGCGGCTCGAGCTCATCGCGGCCGACCTGCTCGACGGCGCGGCAGCGGCGCGGGTGGTCGCGGCAGCCCCCGGCAAGCTCGCGGCCCTCGTCAATCTCGTCGGTGGATACAACGCCGGCGGACGCATCCACGAAACGCCGATCGAGGATTTCGAGCGCCAGTTCGAGCTCAACCTGCGCCCGACCTACCTGCTCTGCCAGGAGGCTCTCCCGCGCCTGCTCGACGGTGGTGGATCGATCGTCTGCGTGTCGAGCCGGGCCGCCGTGCGCCCCATCGCCGGTGCCGCCGGCTACAGCGCCTCGAAGGCTGCGGTGTTGGCGCTCGTCGATGCGCTCGCAGCCGAGTACACGGCAGACGGTGTGCGCGCAAACGCGGTCCTGCCGAGCGTGATCGACACGCCCGCGACCCGCGCCGCACAGCCCGACGCCGACCACTCGCGCTGGGTGACCCCGCTGGAGATCGCACGCGTCATCCGCTTCCTCTGCTCGGAGGACTCAACGCCAACGAGTGGTGCGCACATCCCGGTCTACGGTCGCGCGTAGGCCGACTTCACCAGCGGAGTGGCACCAGCCGGCGAGCCGGCAGCGCGACGCCGATCAGCGCGCGATCAATCGGCGAGGGCCGAGCCGTCAGCTGGCTCACGGCAGTGAGTGGGCTCCTCTCGGAAGTCGTGGCGGCGCGGTGCGCAGCAGGCGGGGCGAACGCCGCACCGATCACGAACGACGTTGCAGCAGCGAGCGCGAGCAAGCCGAGGCGTGCCAGGCCGGAGCGCATCGACGGCGTCCGCGTGGCGGCGCGCACTGGAAGCGCCACCGCGGCGGCGGGCTGAACGCGCGGCAAGTCGGGTACCCACGGCGCTGGAGCGAGCTCCACCGCCGCGCATCGACCAGGCCAGCTCCAGTCGTCGGTGCCCTCCAACCAGGGCGGGGAATCGAGGACGATCGCCGACACGCGACGATTGAACCGCGCACGCCGCGATCCGCCAAGCCCTGCACGGGCGCTCGCAACGCGCCCGCGTCGCTCAGCTACTCCGTCGCGAGCGCCTCGAGGATGTTGACGCGCCCCGCGCGGCCGGCCGGCCAGAGCGCTGCGATCAGTCCGGCGACGCCGGCGAGCACGAACAGGATGATCAACGTCGGTACCGGGATCGCGTAAACGAAGCCGGTCCCCGACAGCGCCGTCGCCGCGACGATCAGCGACGCGACGACGCCAAGCACGACGCCGAACGCACCGCCGATCAAGGCGATCACAATGGACTCCTCGCAGATCATCTCGCGGATCTGCCATCGCGTCGCGCCAATCGCCCGCAACATGCCGAGCTCACGGGTGCGCTCGAAGATCGACAGCACGAGCGTGTTGACGATCCCGAACAGCGAGACGATGATCGACAGCGCGAGCAGCACCGAGATCAGCGCGAGCAGGCTGTTGACCGAGCCGGCCTCAGAGGACTTGAACTCGGCCGGGGTTTGGGACTGTGTCTGCGGGAAGCGGGCGGCCAGCAACCGGTTCACGAGCGGCTGGACCGCGCTGTTACGCGTGCCAGCCGCATAGCTGACGAAGTCGACGCCGTCGGTTGCCTGAGCGAACGGACCGCGCGCCAATGCCAGCGTGATCGTCAGATCTCCCAGCAGCTTGGCATTGTCGGTCACGATGCCGCGGACGACCAGCTCGATGCGCTGGCCGGACGGAGTGAGGACCCGGAGGTGTGAGCCGACCCGGAACTTGTGCGAGTCAGCGAACGCCTTCGCCAGGACGGTCCCGGTCGAGCCGAGCCGGGTGAGTACGGCATCGGACCCGGCGTCCCAGTCGAGCCGGTAGACCGACGCGAAGTCGCTCGGGTCGATCGCAGTGACGCTCTCGGTGGAGCCGACACCTCGCACCTTGCCCTCAGTGAAAGCGACCGCGGTGACGTCCCGAACAGCGGGGATCGTCCGTAGAGCCGCGGGAATGCCGGGCGGGATTCCGACGTTCCCGGCCGAGCTGGAGTTGTCGACGATCAGGTTCCCGGCGAACGACCGGTCGATCGCCTGGTTGATCGTGTCCGTGAGGCCCGCCGCGAGAATCGAGGCGAAGGTGACAAGCCCGAGGCCGATCATTAGCGCGGCCGCGGTCGCAGCAGCGCGTCCGGGCTGGCGCAGCGTGTTCTCACGCGCGAGGCGACCCGTCAATCCGCGCCACGTGACGAGCTTCGAAACGAGCTTTGTCATCGCGCCGATCAGGGCGCCGCCCACCGCCGCGATGCGTCGGCGCGTGAGGGGGATCCATACGAGGACAGCGACGGCCAGCACAACGGCACCGGCAACGAAGCCGGCGATGGAGAGAGCCGCCAGCACGAGAACGACGACGACCAACGCACGCAAGGCGAGAAGCCCCACGCGCGCACCAGGGCTGCGCCGGACTCCGGGGTCGCGCATGCGAACCCCTTCGCGCAGCGCTGCCATCGGCGGCACGCGCGCGGCACGCAGCGCGGGGAGGAGACCGGCAGCAACCGTCACGACGGTTCCCGCAAGCAGCGACACGATGATCGTTCGCAGTTGCAGCACGGTGCCCTGATCCGGGAGATCGGCGCCGAACGCCTTGAACAGGCTGTCGAGTCCCGGCGCGACGCCGATCCCGGCGCCGAGGCCGAGCGCCGCTCCGCCCAGACCTAGCAGCAGGCCCTCGCCGACCACGCTACGCACGAGCTGCCCACTCGTGGCTCCGAGCGCGCGTAGCAGCCCGAACTCCCGAGTGCGCTGCGCAACGGTGATGGAGAAGGTGTTGAAGATGATGAACGCGCCGACGAACAGTGCGACCCAGGCGAAGATCAGCAGGAACGTCCGCACGAAGCTGAGCTCGCTTTCCAGGTTCGAGGTCTCGGTCTTGGTCTGCGCTGCGGCGGTCCGCACCGCAAGGCTCGACGGCAGGACGGCGCGGATCCGCGCGCGCAGCGTTGCCGCCGAGACACCCGGTCGGGCCGAGACGTCGATCTCGTTGAAGGAGTTCGGCTCGCCGGCGATCGCCTGTGCCTGCGGCAGGGTGAGTAGGACCACGCTCGCGCCGCCAAACGACGCGCTACCGGCAAACTTGAGGACCCCGACGATTCGGTAGCTGCGGGTCAGGGACTGGCCCGCGACCCGCATCGTCTGACCGAGCTTCAGGTCGTAGCGCTGCGCCGCATCCTGATCGATCGCGAGGTCATACGGGCCGCGCGGGAAGCGTCCATCGACGGCAGCAAAGCTCTCGAAGTGCGACGCCTCGGTCGAGCCGACGAACGCCGGCGCCGCCGTGTTGAGCCGCTTGCCATGCGAGTCGAACAGGGTTGCAATGACGAACACCGTGCCGGCGGCGTCGGCGACGCCGGGCACCGAGCGTACCTTGGCGAGAGCCGACGCCCGAATCGGCTCGGTCGAGACGGTCACGCGGGCGCCGAGCGGCGTGCTCGGCGTGATGATGACGGTCTTGTTCGCGTTGCCGATCGCGAAGATCGAAGCGAACGACTGGTTGATCGTGTCGGTGAGGATGTACGTCCCGGACATCAGGGCGACGCCGAGGACGATCGCTACGGCAGTGAGCGCCGCGCGCAGCTTGCGCGCGGCGAAGCCGCGCAGCACAACGCGGACCATTAGCTCAGTGACTTCATCAAGTCGAGGACACCCTCGGCTTGGAGGGCCTCGCCATCGTGCGCGACCAGGCCGTCCGCGAGCACGACCAAATGATCGGCGCGCGCGGCGGCGTGCGCGTCGTGCGTGACCACGACGACCGTCTGCTCCAGGTCGTCCACCGCCTGGCGCAGCAGGTCGAGCACCTCGGCCGAGGCCTTCGAGTCGAGGTTGCCGGTCGGCTCGTCGGCGAACACGACCGCCGGGCGGGTGACGAGTGCGCGGGCGATCGCCACCCGCTGCTGCTGGCCTCCGGAGAGCTCCGCCGGACGGTGATCGAGACGGTCGCGGATGCGAACCGTGTCGATCAGCCGATCGAACCACTCCGGCTCCACCTTGCGTCCCGCGATCGACAGCGGCAACAGGATGTTCTCGCGCGCGTCGAGGGTCGTGAGCAGGTTGAAGGTCTGGAACACGAAGCCGACGTGGTCTCGACGCCAATGCGTGAGCGCCGTGTCGCCCAGATCGCCGAGTGTGGTGCCGGCGAGCTCCACCGACCCGGAGGTCGGACGGTCCAGCCCGGCGAGCAGGTGCATGAGCGTTGACTTGCCTGAGCCCGACGGTCCCATGATCGCGGCAAGGTGGGCAGCCGCGAACTCCACGGTGACGCCTGCGAGCGCGTCGACAGCAGCCTCCCCGGCGCCGTAGCGACGTGTCAGCTCGCGGCCGGCGACGATCGACGGCACGCTAGGGCGAAGCTTCGCCGCTGGGGTGCGAGTGCGGTCGCCGAAACGACTCGTCGATCTCATGCGCCATACCCTGAAGGAGCAGCACTCGGCACACAATCCGGCGGGCCCACGTGTTGGGGGTTGGGCTGACCCCCCGCGCGCGAGGCCGGCTCCGCCCGACAGCTGGTTGTCGCCGGCCAACCAGTGGATCAGCTAGGCGAGGCGCAGCCGCCGGGAACCCCACCGTGACGCCCCCGAGCGCGTCGACAGCAGCCTCGCCGACGCCGTAGCGCCGCGTCAGCTCGCGGCCGGCGACGATCACCGGCGCGCTAGAGGTCAGTACGCGGGTGCGCGTCTTGCGCCTGGTCCACCGCCGCGACGATGCGCTTTGGCGAGGACACGCCGGAGAACTGGAAGACCGAGTCGTCGCTCGCCGCGGTGTCGAAGTCGACGGTGCCGACCGCCAGCAGGCGCTCGAGCAGCGACTGCTTCGCCTCGACGTTCTGCACGCGGTCGATCGTCGTGTGCTGCTCGCTGCGCGAGAAGATCCCGTGCCGGATGTAGAGACGGCGATCGGTGATCGTGTACAGCGTCGAGACGCGGCGCACGAAGCCGATCAGCAGCGAGACAGCGAGGATCGCGACGAACACCGCGACGGCGATGCCCCAGCCGTCGACGAGCTTGCCGATCAAGCCGCCGAGCACGGCGAGGACGATGCCGCCGAGGTGGAAGTCGAGCATCGACCGCCACGACGGGTGACCGGAGTAGATCACTGCTTCATCGGCCAATGGGCTCATCGCGTGGAAGCCTAGCGCGGCGCCTCACCCTGCGAAGTCGAGCGCGAGCGCCGACCACGTGAAGTCGTGCGCGCCCATACCGCGCCCGTCGAACGGGTCATAGAACTCGCGCAGGCCCTCCTCTCTCACCGCCCGCGTGACGCGCTCGGCGAGGCTCGCCGCCTGCTGCGTGTAGCCGAGCCGCACGAGCCCCTGCCAGACGATCCAGGCGCTGTTGATCCACGTCGGACCGCGCCAGTAGCGACGCAAACCGGTGAAGCGCTCGCGCAGCGAGAAGCTGTGCTCGTCGCAGGCCACGGCCGGCGGGGCGATTGCAGTCCAGAAGCGGCTCTCGTCCAGCAGGTACTGCTCAACGAGGCGCCGCCCGATGGCCTCGGGCAGATCTGGCAGCGCGAGCGGCGAGAGCGCCGCCCAGGTCAGCGGGATCCGCGCCGTCACGGGTGGATCGGCAACCGGCAGGAACAGTCCGCTGCGCTCGTCGTAGAGCCGCGCGATGAGCGCCGGAGTGATCGAAGCACGGCCCAGGGCGAGTTGCGACAGACCGTGCAGGACGTTTGTCATCACCTCGCAGACGACCGGGCCGCCGCGGGCACGGACCTCGTCGATGCGGAAGCGGCAGCGCCGGTTGCGGTGCACCAGTCCGATGAAGCCCGGCAGCCCCTGGGCTCGGCGACCCCAGATCGGGTCGAACTGCGGCGAGGCGTCGAGTCCCGACTCGTCGGGCTGCAGGATCCACACCAGCCCGTCGCCTTCGAGATCGCGTTGGGCGGCGATTGCGGCGTGGTGGGCCACGATCGCGGGTTCCAGCGCCGGGTCTCCCACCGCGATCTGCCAGGCCAACGCGAGCACCGGCGGCTGGATCGTCGATGTCATCGGATCGTCGTGGCGGACGACGTTGTAGAAGAGGCGGCGGGTACCACCGACAGGGCCCTCCCAGAAGATCGTGTGCCCGATGAAGCCGTCGTCGCGGGCGGCCGCGAGCAGCGTCTCCAGCTCGCTGCGGGATCGGGCCGGATCGAGGTGACGCCAGGCGATCGCGGCGAAGCACGAATCCCAGTACCACTGCCAGCGGTAGCGCTGCACGCTCGGCCGCGTGTAGGCGAATGGAACATCGCCCCGCATCCCGGTCGTCCAGTTCGCCGCCAGCGCCTGATGGCACCGCTCGCGGAGGGTCAGCTCGTGCGCCGGATCCCGGGGCGGGAGACTCACGCCGGGCGGGCGGCCCGGCGAGCGCCTACGCCCACGACGGCGGGCGCTTCTCCTGCCCGGCGCGGAAGCCCTCGCTCGCGTCCGAGCCGGGCTCGCGGAGGTGGCGAATCAGCTCACCGCGTTCCATCTCGACGCCGGTCGGGGTATCGACGCCGAGCCCGCGGTTGATCTGGCGCTTGGCCACCGCGAGGGTGCGACGCGGCTTGTCGGTGAAGCTGGCGGCGAGCGCGTCGACCGTCGCGTCGAGCTTCGCGGCGGGCACAGAGGCGAGGACGAGGCCGAGCGCTGCAGCCTCCTTGCCGCTCAGCAGACGTCCCGAATAGATCAGCTCGCGCGCCCGTTGCACGCCGACGACGCGCGGCAGCCTGACGCTTGCTCCGCCGCCGGGAACGGCGCCGACGGCGATTTGTCCGTCACCGATCTGAGCGCTGTCCGAGATCACGATCACGTCGCAGGCAAGGGCCAGCTCGAAGCCGGCGGCGATCGCCGTCCCGTTCACTTTGGCGATCACCGGCACGTCGAGCGCCTCCAGCGAAAGGCACGTCGCCGCCAACCTCGTCAGGACATGCTCGAAGTACTCGATGTCGCCGTAGGCCTTGGCGAGAAGCTCGCCGTCCAGCCCGACCGAGAACGCATCCCCCTGACCCGCGAGGACGAGCGTGCGGACAGCGGTGTCGGCCTGCACGCTCGCGACGACATCGTTGAGATCGTCGAGCGCCTCCTCTGACAGGCTGTTGTGCCGCTCGGGGCACGCGAAGACCGCGTATGCGACGCGCTCGCGTGTCGAGTAGTCGAGCGTCGCGTGACTCGGGCTGGCCATGTCAGGCATGTTAGCCCCGCCCGCTCGCCCGCCGCGTGCTCAATCGGTGTCCAGCGCGATCTCGGCGAGCACCTCGACGAGCAGGTCGCGCTCCGCGGCGCGGACGCGTGCCCCGAGCGACTCGACGTCGTCGCCGGGCGCCACCGGCACCTGTACCTGGCGAACGATCGCCCCGGCGTCATAGTCGTCCGTGACGCGGTGCACCGTCGCGCCGGTGACGCCGACGCCGGCTGCCAGGACCGCTGCGTGGACGCGATCACCGTACATGCCCTGGCCGCCGAAGGCCGGCAGCAGCGCCGGGTGAGTGTTGAACACGCGCCCGTCGTAGGCAGCGATCGTCGGCGTGCCGAGCTTCTTCATGTAGCCGGCCAGCAGGACGTGCGTCGCGCCCGCCGCCACGACCGCGTCGAGAACGGCCTGATCGAGCGCGACCGGGTCTGGATGGGTGGTGCCGTTCAGCAGCTGTGTCGGCACACCGGCGCGCGCCGCGCGGTCGAGCACCTCGGCCTGCGGGTTGTTGCTGAGGAGCACGACAACCTCGCCGTCGATCCGCCCGTCCGCCATCGCGTCGATCACCGCCTGCGCGGTGGTGCCGGCGTGAGAGGCAAGGATTGCGAGTCGCATCGGCATCGGTGGAGCATCGCGCTTCGCCAGTACTTGCGCGCGCAAGCATTATCGGCTAGGCTTGCCCCATGACCTCACTCGCGACGACGACCTTCTCCGCCCCGACCTCCGCCCTGCTGGGCGACACGATGGCGCTCGGCGGCGTCGAGCTCACCGTGACCGACCTGCAACGCTCGATCGACTTCTACGTGCGCGTCGTCGGGTTGGCGGTGCACGGTCGCGAGGCCGGGCGCGCGGCACTCGGCGCGGGCGGCGAGGACCTCGTCGTGCTGCACGAGAACCGCGCGGCCACGCCCCCCGGGCGTCGAGCGGGCCTCTACCACTATGCGCTGCTGACGAGCTCGCGCGAAGAGCTGGCACGCGCCGCGCTGCGGATCGCAAAGGCCCGAGCACGGATCGACGGCGCCTCTGACCACGGCACGCACGAAGCGATCTACCTACCGGACCCGGACGGGATCGGCATCGAGCTGGCGGCGGACCGCCCGCGCGAGCGCTGGCCGGATTTCTCGGCCGAGGACTTCCTCGCCCATGGCCCCGCACCGCTCGACGTTGGCGACCTGCTGGCGAGCGTCGCCGGCGAGGAGCCAACCGAGCTTGCCGGCTCCGGGCTCAAGCTCGGCCACGTGCACCTGCACGTCGGCGAGCTCGAGCGCGCGAGACGCTTCTACCGCGACGGCCTCGGCTTCGCGGTGACGATGGAGCTGCCGAGCGCGGTGTTCTTCGCCGCGGCGGGCTACCACCATCACGTCGCGGTGAATACCTGGCGTGGGACCGGGATAGCGGCCGCACCGCCAGACGCGATCGGCCTGCGCCATTGGACGCTCATCTTGGGGGGCGACGCGGAGCGCACCGTTGTGCGCGAGCGGCTGGACGCGCTTGGCGTGGCGGTGGACGAGCGCGAAGACGGCCTGCTCGCCCGCGACGATGCGAACATCGCCGTGCTGCTCAGCGTGGCGCGCTGAGCGGTTCCTCGGTCGACGTGCACTGCGCCACCGCCCCCGGAGCGAAACGCGCAAACACGCCGGCCAGGGCCTGCACCTCCTCGACGCTGAGGTGATCGAAGAAGCGGGCCTGCACGGCGGCGATGTGCGTGCGTTGGGCGTCGCGCAACAGCGCCAGCCCGTCAGCGGTGAGGTGCGCGTTGACCGCACGCGCGTCTGACGGACAAGATTGCCGGGTGACCAGTCGCCGTGCCTGCAACACGTCCACGATCCGCGACACGCGGCTGAGGCTCAGCCCCGTCTGGCTCGCCACCGTCGAGAGGCGAAGCCAATGGTCGGGTGCAGCGGCGATCCGCGCGAGCAGCTCGAGACCGCTCAAGGTGAGCCCGTGCTCAGCCTCCAACTGGCCGTCGAGCTCGTGCGTAAGCTGACGATGGGTCTGCAGCAGCCCGATCCAGGCATCGGCGTACATCGGCCGCAATTGCACAGAGCCATCTGCCGCGGTGAGCGCACAGTCCGAAATCGCTGCAGCAGGGGATTCAGTCGTCATTTGTTGCCTTAGCAAGCATAGCGCTCGGCGGCGCGAGATTCGCGCGCGTGCTGTGATGGTGTGCCGACCAGGTCGTAGTAGAGGTGTGACGAGGATGCGCGAACCCAGCGGGCAGGAGCAGCGCAGATGACGACAGTGCTGGCGCCGTCGCCGCGCGCACAGAGCGGCGGCGAGCAGTTCGAGGCTCTCTACCGCAGCTGCGCCGCAGACGTCTACGCCTACGTCGCGTCGCTGCTGCGTGACCGCAGCGCAGCCGAGGATGTCACCGCGCTCGCGTTCGAGCGTGCTTTTCGCCGCCGTGCGCTGTTCGATCTGCGTCGCGGCAGCGCCCGGTCGTGGCTGTTTGCGATCGCCCGCAACGCCGCGCTCGATGAGCTGCGCGCGAGGAAGCGCACGGCGCGGCTCGTCGGCGAGCTTCCTGACGAGTCGGCTCAGATCGACCTCGACGACGAGCTTGCCGAGCGTCGGCTGCTGGTGCGCGAGGGGCTTGCGCAGCTCGACGCGCGCGAGCGCGAGGTGATCCTGCTCAAGTTCGTCGGGCGGCTGTCCGGCAGCGAGCTCGCCCGCGTCCTCGGCTGCAGCCAATCAAACGCCGGAACCCGTCTGCATCGAGCCATCGTGCGCCTAAGGGAGGCCTGCAATGCCCCGCAATGAACTGAGCGCGCAAGCCGCAGCGGAGCTCGCAGCGCTCGAGGGAATCATCAACCGCGAGCCGGTCGGCGAGGAGCATCTCGAGCTCGCCGCGCTGGTGGACTCGGTGCGCGCCGACGCACCACAAATGACGGCGGAGTTTTCTGCCCGACTTGAGGAGAGCGTTCGCTCGAGGCGCGTGCGGGCAGAACAACTCCGCAGGCTGCCGCGCGCGCGCGTTGCGTTTGCTGGTGGATCGCTTGCTGCCGCCGTCGCGGCAGTGGCGATTGTCGCTTCGAGTGGCCTGCTGAGCCCAAAGACGAGCGCGACGGAGAGGTTGATGGACCGAACGCCGTCGGCAGCTCACAACACATTTGCGAAGCACCCGACGCTCCAGCCATCCACGGCCACCGCGGGCGGCGCAGGCGCTGCGGCCCCTGTCGGATCGACGGCGACGACCGCGCCCGCCGGAGCGATGTTCACTGCTTCCGGCGCGGCGCAGTCCGGCTTTGCGGCGAACACGCTGGAAGGGCTCAACGCGTCAGGCCGGCTGGTCGCGCGCAACTCGGCGCTGACGCTGAGCGCGACGCCGGCGCGGATGCAGACGGTCGCCGACGAGGTGGTCGCCACCACCGAGCACCTTGGCGGGATCGTCGAGAGCTCGAGCGTCGACGTCCACGGGATGGCGAGCTATGCGACCTTCAGCCTCAGCGTCCCGTCGGGCCGGCTGTCGGCGCTGATCGGCCAGCTGTCGAGCCTTTCGGGCGTCCGTGCCCTGGAGCAGAACACGACGGACATCACCAGCAGCTACAAGGACGCGGCGGCGCGGCTGGCGGACGAGCAAGCCGAGCGCACGGCGCTGATCAAGACGCTCGCGCAGGCGACCACGCTGACCCAGACGCAGACGATTCAGCAGCAGATCACCGCGCTCGACGGAGTGATCGCGACCTCCGAGCACCATGTCGGCGCGCTGCTCCAGCAGGGCCACAATGCGACGGTCTCGGTCAACATCGTCGCGGTCGCGGCTGGCGCGAGCAGCGGCAGCGGATCGGGGCCGATCAGTCGGGCGCTCAGCGATGCGCTGCGCGTGCTGGACATCGCGCTGGCGGTCGCGCTGGTCGCCCTCGCCGTGATGCTGCCGTTCGCACTGTGCGGCCTGGCCGTGTGGTGGGGCGCCGCGTCGCTGCGCCAGCGATCGCGTGAGCGCGCGATCGAAGCGTCAGCCGCCGGGTGAGCTAACTTTCATCACCATGCATCGGTCCCGAGCACTTGCACTCCTCGGCGCCGCCGCTGCCTTGGCGCTCGCGGTTTCCACGCAGAGCGCCACCGCCGGCGTCGCACACAGCGCCAGCGGCTGCAGGGTGCTCACGCCGCCGAGCTCGCTCCCCAACACGCTGCTGCGCCTGCACCGCGACTACATGCGCTACCAACCCGACGTGCACAACCCCAAGATCACCGGTCCCGTCGGCCCGGTTCACCTCGGGCGCTGCGGCGGTGAGCAGTACGCGATGGCCGACTTCGACGCGACCTACAACGGCGTCTATTTCGGCACGACCGACCAGCCGGAGCGCTTCATCAACGCGGAAGCCGGCAATGGATGGGTCGACATCGGCAACACTGGTGGTGATCCGTGCGGCGCGGGGATACCGACGGCACTGCTTAAGGCCTGGAAGATAGTTCGCAGCTGCCCGGGCTGAGCGCGATAGCCGGCCAGGCCGTTCAGGGGCTGAGCACGGAAGCGAGCGGCGCCGTCGCGGGCCCGTTGTCCGCCGGGACCGGCGTGACGAGTGTTGGCGTGGCTGCGTGTAGGTGAATCAGCCGAAAGCCGCGGTAGTCGATCTCGCCGACCGCCCTGAAGCCCGTCCCCCAGAGCTGCGCCAGCGGCGGATTGGCGATCGGAGTGAGCGCGCGCTCGTGGGGACCGCGCGCCGGCTCCACCATCACCCACAGATCGCTTGTGCGCACCGGCGCGGCCAGCGGCGCGCGGTGCAGGTAGTAGGAGGCGACGTTCTGCTCGGTCCCCGGCATCACCGCCACCGGCTCGCCGGCCGCTCGCTGCTCGACGCGCGCGCTTGCTCCCTGCCAGTCGGTCGACGCCTGGTAGCGCCAGTTGGTCTGGACCAACACGATCGTGACGATGCAGAGCACGCTGTAGAGGGCAAGCGGAATGCTCCGCAGGCGCGTGAGGCCGTACGCGCCAAGCGGAGCGACGCAGATCCAGATGCCGAGGACGTTGCGCGGCAGCAGGTGGTCATCGACGCCCGTGACTGCAGCCACGATCGGCAGGCCGGCGCCGGCGAGCGCGACGGCGCCGAGAACGAGCGTCGAGGGGCGGCGACGCGTTTGCGCCACGGCGAGCAGGACCGCGCCCACCGCAAGCAGGATTCCCGCGCCCTCAAGCCACTTGTTGGGAACATTCGTGCCCATCGCCAGCTGGCGGACGACGCCCTCGAGCCGGCCGGTCAGCGACTGTGCAGCGATGAACGGGCGATTCGACACCCCATTCTGGGCGAGGAACACCGACCACAGCGGCACCGTCGCGACGACAAACGCAGCCATGCAGAGCGACAGCTGGCGGCGCGCGGCCGGCAGCTTCACGACCAGCACCACGACCTCACCGACGAGCAGGTACCCGGCGAAGTAGTGAGTCCACGCGCAGGCGGTGGCCGCAAGCGCCCAGAGCGCCCAGCGACGCCATGACGACGGCTGCTCGATAACGGCACCCAAAGCCCAGACCGATAGCGCGCCCACCAGGACGAACAGTGCGTAGGAGCGGGCGTAGATCGAGTACTCGACCAGCACGGGGCTGACCGCACAGAGCCATGCGACGGCGAGCGCCACACGCCCGCCGACAAACCGCCGCGTCGCCAGGTAGGCGACCGGCACCGTGACCGACCCCGCGGCCAGCGAGGTGCCGCGCAACACGACCACGGCGTGGCTTGCAGCGAGCTTCACCCACAGCCACGTGACCAGGTAGTACAGCGGTGGCGTGATCTCCGTTGACTTTATGGCGTGCCACACCCCGGCGAGCGTCGCGTGGTGCACGACGGCCGCGGTGAACACCTCCTCGTAGCCGATGCTCTGGTCGCCGACGAAGATCGCCCGTAGCGCGATTCCAACGGCCGTCGCCGCGATCAGCGCCCACCATGTCACCGACGAGCCAGCGGACCAACCGTTGTGGTCGGGGGCCTGGGCGTCTGCTGACGCGCTGCCTCGAGGGCCAACCACCGCGGTCTAGGCCTCGCTCGGCGACTCGCGGACGATCAGCAGCAGGCCGGTGCCGGTCGGTGCGACCGCCTCGATGAAGCGCTCGTCGGCACCGACGATTGCGCGGAACTCGGTCAGCTCGTCGGCGTGCGACAGAGCGTTGTCGACGGCGATCAGTCCCGCCGGCGCGAGCACTCTCACCAGCGCCGGCCAGTAGCCGGCGTACTTCTCCCGCTCGGCGTCGAGCAGGATCAGGTCCCACGATCCATCAACGCTGTGCGCGAGCGTGTCGGCGGCGTCCTCGGTGATCAGCTGCACCCAATCGCGCACGTCGGCCAAGCGCAGGTTCTCCTCGGCTAGCTGCGTGCGGAGCAGGTCGATGTCGACGCTCGCCAGGTGACCGCCGATCGTCCGTACCGCGTCAGCCAGCCAGATCGTGGAGTAGCCGCTGGACGTCCCGAGCTCGAGCACGCGGCGCGGCCGGAGCGCACGGACGAGCACCGCGAGCAGCGCGGCCGAATCGGGCTCGAGGTTGCGATAGCGAGCGCGGCGGTCGGCGAGGGCGGCGTCGTGCTCGCGTCCGAGCCGGAGCACGCCGTCGAGCGTCTGTGCCAGCTCAGGGTCCATCAGCGCTCAGTCGCCGCCACCGCTGCCCGGCACCGCGGCGAAGCGCTGGGCGACGGTCCCCATGATCTGGCTCATCGCCGCCGCGGCGGGCGTGAGCCGCGAGCCTTCGGGGGTAGCCGCGATGACGTTGCGCACCGGGCTGTAGGGCGACAGCGCGCGTATCGCAATGTCATCGCGAGCGGTCGCCATGGCGAGCTTGGGGATCAGCGCGACGCCGACTCCGGCGGCCACCAACCCCTGCACGGTCAGGAAGTCGTCGCTCTCGAAGGAGACGATCGGGTCGAAGCCGGCGGCATGGCAGCAGCGCACGACATGGCGGGCACAGGGACTCGACGAGGACGTCTGCACCCAGGACTCGGCGCGCAGGTCAGACAGCCGCAGCGTCTGGCGCTTGGCCAGCGGGTGGTCGGCGGGCAGCGCGCAGAACATCGGGTCCTCGAACAGCGGCTGGCGCACCAGATCGGCCACCAGCGACTCGCTCGTCCCCTCGAACTCGAACAGCAGCGCCAGATCGAACTCGCCGGCAAACAGCCGCGGCGCGATCTCGTCCGGCTCCCCCTCGGCAAGCGACATCTCGACCTCGGGATGCTGCGCGCGAAAGATCGCGATCGCCAGCGGCATCAGCGTTGCGCCGGCGGTCGGGAACGACGCCATCCGCAGCTGGCCGCCGCGCAGGCCGGCGATCGCCTCCATCTCGGCCTCGGCCGCCGCGAGCCGCGAGAGGACGCCTTCAGCGTGGGAGAGCAGGGCTGAGCCGGCGGTGGTGAGGCGGATGCCGCGCGGCAGCCGCTCGATCAGAGTGACGCCGGTCTCGGCCTCCAGCGCTGCAATCTGCTGCGACACCGCGGACTGGGTGTAGGACAGCGCATCGGCGGCGGCGGAGAACGAGCCGCTGTTGGCGACCTCGACGAAGACTCGGAGACGGTTGAGATGGAGCATTAGGAGAACTAATGGCGGCGATAAAGAAGATTACTTGAACTGATGGCGCGGTGGTGGCACTCTGCATCTACCTCCAAGAGCTTCAGATGGAAAGGAAAGGCAATGCCAACCAACATCATCGTCTCATTTGACGGAACGGAGAACGACCACGACGCGCTCGCCTTCGGCCGGATCCTAGGCGACGCCGGCGCGAAGGTCTCACTGGCCTACGTGCGCCACGCGCATGAGACCGACGCGGTGCGCGAGCGCGACGCCCAGGCCAACGCCGAGCAGATCCTCGAGCGCGGCGCCGAGTGGCTCGCCCACCCCGAGATCGAGCGTCACGTGGTCGTCAACGCCTCGACCAGCGATGGGCTGCGCGCGCTCGCCGAGAGCGAGAACGCCGACCTCCTCGTGTTCGGCTCGGACTGGCACACGGCCCCCGGCCACGTGCAGCCGCTGACGTCGGCTCTGCACCTTCTGGAAGATGGCCCGGTTGCCATCGCGATCGCCGCAGCCGGCCTGCGCGACCGCAGCGACGCACGGCTGGAGCGCATCGCGCTGCCCGGCGGCGAGGTCGATCCGGCCGCACGCAAGACCGCTGAGACACTGACGGCTCGCGCCGGCACGCCGCTCGCGCTGCCCACCCAGGAAGGCGTGGACCTGCTCGTCGTCGGCTCCCGCCCCGGTGCCGCCGAGGGTCGCGTCAGCCTGAGCTCCGCCTCGGAGTACCTCGTCGAGACGACCACCGCCTCGGTGCTCGTCCTCCCGCGCGGTGTCGCCTTCGACATCGAGCAGGGCACCGCAGCGCGCACCAGCTCGCGCAGCCACAGCGTCAAGGCCTAAAGGGCAGTCTCACACCCGCAGCGTTCCCGGCGCCGCCAGCATGGTGGCGCCGGCCGCGTGCGGGGTTCAAGTGCGCTCAGTGCGCGAAGCCCGCTTCCTGCTCGCCTGAGCCCGGCAGCGGACCGCTGAGCGCCTCCAGCCGCGCGGTGTGCTCGCGCAGGTCCGCGAGCAACAGGTCGGCCATGTCGAAGCTCATGCCTGCACGGACGACGATCCGCAGCACGGCCAGATCCTCGCGCTTCTCCGGGAAGCGGTAGGCCGGGACCTGCCAACCACGACCCCGCAAAGTCGCAGATACATCGAACACCGTGTAGTTGACGATCTCCGGCCGCAGGGCAAAGGCGAAGACCGGCAGCTCCGAGCCGTCGCTGATCAGCTCGTACGGCCCGATCTTGGCGATCTCGGTCGCGAGGTAGCGGGCGACATCGGAGGAGCGCTGCTGGACGGCGCGATAGCCCTCGCGTCCGAGGCTCGCGAACATGTAGTACTGCGCGATCACCTCGCTGCCGGGGCGAGAGAAGTTGAGCGCGAACGTCGGCATGTGGCCGCCGAGGTAGTTGACGTCGAAGATCAGCTCCGCCGGCAGCGCCTCGGCGCTGCGCCAGACGGCCCAGCCGACGCCCGGATAGACGAGCCCGTACTTGTGGCCTGAGGCGTTGATCGACTGGACGCGCGGAATCCGGAAATCCCATTCCAGCTCGGGCTGGATGAACGGGGCGACGAAGCCGCCGGACGCCGCGTCGACGTGGAGCGGCACGTCGATCCCGCTCGCCGCCTGGTAACGGTCGAGCGCGGCGGCGATCTCCTTGACCGGCTCGTAGCTGCCGTCGAACGTCGAGCCGAGGACCGCGGCGACGCCGATCGTGTTCTCGTCGCAGTGGCGCACCGCCTCCTCCGCGTTCAGGTGGTAGCGGTTGCCCTCCATCGGCACGAGCCGCGGCTCGACGTCCCAGTAGCGGCAGAACTTCTCCCAGCACACCTGGACGTTCGCGCCGGTGACGAGGTTCGGCTTGTCGGTCGGCTTGCCGGCCGCTCGCATCCGCTCGCGCCAGCGCCACTTGAGGGCCAGCGCGCCGAGCATCACCGCCTCGCTCGAACCGGTCGTCGAACAGCCCGTCGCGGTCTCCTCCTCCGGTGCGTGCCAGAGGTCGGCGATGATGTTGACGCAGCGCGCCTCGATCTCCGCGGTCTGCGGATACTCGTCCTTGTCGATCATGTTCTTGTCGGCCGTCTGCGCCATCAGCGTCGCCGCGTGGCTGGGCATCCAGGTCGTCACGAACGTCGCGAGGTTGAGGCGGGCGCTGCCGTCGAGCAGCAGCTCGTTGGAGATCAGCTCATAGGCCTCGTTCCCGCCGATGCCCGTCTCGCCGAGGCGGTGGCGCGGCAGCGGGTGGTGAGCGTCGCGATCGGACGCCTTGCTGGTGGCGTGCTTCTTGGTCAGGGCCATCTGCGCACACTCCTATCGACGATTGCGGTGCAGGCGATCGTACGCGCTGTCGGCAGTCGCTAGCGTGTGCCGCGGGGAACCTCATCGCGCTCGGGCACCCTGCCGACCGGCCGCTTGCGCCGCTGACGAAGATCAACCGGCGCGCATTCGCCGAGGTGGTGCACCGCGATCGCTGGTAGCGCGCAGGGCGGCCCATCCGCCAAGCACCGCGTCACGTAGCCCGGTCGGCGACCAGTTCCGCGAGCTTCTCTGCGCGCACGCGCTGACGGAACTCCGGGCCGCTCATACCCAGCACGCGCGTCGCCACAGTCGCACGCGCGGTCGCGGTGCGCGGCAACTTGAGCATCGGCGCGAGCTCGCCGAAGTAAGCCCCCGGCCCCAGGCGCGCGACGGTCTCGAGCTTCCCCTTGCCAGCGGACTTGACGATCTCAATCTCGCCGTCGTCGATCAGGTAGACCAGCTCGCCGCGGTCGCCCTCGCTGAACAGCACCTCGCCGGGAGCGAGCTCGACGGCCCGCGCGAAGCTCACCGTATCCGCGCCCGCAGGCGTCATCTCGATCACACGATCGGCGATCGGGGTCAGGCGCTCGTCGTGCGTGGAGACGATCACCGTGCGTCCCTCGGCGGCGATCTTCCGCAGCAACTTGACCAGGCTCTCGACCTGTACGTAGTCGAGATGGGCCGTCGGCTCGTCCGCAAGCAGGACCGGCGGGTCGAGCGCCAGCGCGCGGGCGATCGCCACGCGCTGCTGTTGCCCGCCGGAAAGATCCCCGGGGCGGTGGTCGCGCCGCTCGTCGAGCCCGAACTCCGACAGCAGGGCGTTCGCCCGCCGGCGCGCCTGCGATGCGCTGACGCCGGCCGCACGCAACGGCAGCTGGACGTTCTCGGTCGCGCGCAGGCTTGGGATCAGATTGAAGGCTTGAAAGACGACACCGATCGTGCGCTGGCGGTAGTTGGCCAGCGCACGGCCGTGCAACTGCGCGACCTGTTGGCCTGCCACGGTGACCGTTCCCGACGTCGGGCGCAGGATCGCCGCAAGGACCGACAGCAGCGTGGTCTTACCGGAGCCGCTGGCCCCCAGCAGCAGCGCAAGCTCGCCGTCCGCTACGTCGATGCTCAGGCCGTCGATCGGGCGCACGGTCCGCGTTCCGGCAAGGTACTCGACCACCAGCCCGTCACAAATGACGCCCACGATCCGCTACCGCCCGAACGCCAATGCGGGATCGACCGTGACGACGCGCCGCAGCGCCAGCAGGCTGCCGATGCAGCCGACGCTGAGCGCGACAACGAACAACAGCACGTAGCTCGACCAGCCCAAGGTCACCGCGAGACCGGCTGCGGGCGCGAGGGCAGCCGTCAGGCCAACAGCGATCAGGCCTGAGATCAGCGAGATCACGAGCGCCTGGAAGCCGAGCGCCAGGAGCATCGTGGCAGTCGAGATCCCGATCGCCTTGAGCACCGCGAACTCGCTCGTCTGCTCGAGCGCCGAGAGGTACAGGATCGCGGCGACGATGCCGGCCGCGACGATCCACAACAGCGAGCGGATCAGCGTGATCACCTGGTCGGCGCCCGCCACCGGCCGCTTGAGGCTCACGGCCACCTGGTGGTCGGTCAGTTCGACAAAGCCCCGCGGCACGGTTCGCGGGCGACCTCGCACGATGATCGCCGTGGCCAGGGGGCGACCGCCGAACGCGAGCCTCTGGGCCTGGGCGAGTGGCACGATCACCGTCGGCGTGCCGCCGAAGTAGGCCAAGCCGCTGGTCAGGGCGCCGATCCGCAGCAGCGTGCCGTCGAGCCGCACGCGAGCTCCGATCGGCACGCCCAGCGTTGCGTCCGCCGCATCGAGGCCGCGCGTCAGCGCGCGCGACACACTCGGACTGGACGCCGCGATGGCATCGCTTGGTAGTCCCATCACGTCAACGTTGCGAACCTTGACCGTGCCGCCAATCAGGACCACGGGGAATGCAGCGTGAACGCCCTGCGTGGCCTGCACAGCGCCCACCTCTGCGGCGGCGAACGGAGCCTGACCGTTGAACGGCGCCTCGACGCCGTGCGGGACGATCCAGGCGCCGGCATGAAAGAAAGCCACGGCTCGCGCCGGCTCGTTATCGAGCCCGGCTTTGATGCCGGTCATCAGCAGAGCGAGCGTGAGGACCAGCCCGGTGGCGAGGCAGGCGATCACGAAGCGGCGTCGGCGCCAGCCGAGGTCGCGCACGCCGAGCATCCAGGCAGGGGCTACCGCACTGCGGGCCCCCTCTGGGATGGCTTGCTCGCGCCCCTCGTCCACGATGATCGCGGCAGCTTATAGGGCCGGTCGCGCGGCGCAAGTGCGCCGGCCGGGGCGCCGCGCGCGCCAGCGGCTTACTGCTCGCGTGCGCGGGAGGAGCTCACCCGGCCGCTAAGCACTCACGACGGGGTGGTCGGGACCGGCGCCCAGCGGACTGGAGTCGGAGCGGCGGGCGGCGGCGACCTCCTCGGCGGTGACCTTCTGGGGGAGATGGCAGGCTGCGAGATGGCCGTTCGCGTACTCGGTCAGCTGGGGCTCGACCCGCCTGCAGAGGTCGATCGCCCGGGGGCAGCGCGTGTGAAAGCGACAGCCGCTCGGCGGGTTGACCGGGTTCGGCGGCTCGCCGGTGAGCAGTGGTCGCGTGCGGGCGCGGTTGTCGGCCGGGTCGGGGATCGGGATCGCGGCGAGCAGCGCGGACGTGTAGGGGTGGATCGGCTTGTCGTAGAGCTCGTCGGAGGGAGCGACCTCCATCAGCTTGCCGAGGTACATGACGACGATGCGGTCGGAGACGTGGCGTACGACGCTGAGGTCGTGGGCGACGAAGATGTAGCTCAGGTGCAACTCCTCCTGGAGCTCCTCCAGGAGGTTGATCACCTGCGCCTGGATCGAGACGTCGAGCGCCGACACCGGCTCGTCGAGGAGGATCAGCTTCGGATCGATAGCCAACGCGCGAGCGACCCCGATCCGCTGGCGCTGCCCGCCAGAGAACTCGTGCGGGAAGCGGTTGAGATGCTCGGCCTGGAGCCCGACCTTGGTCAGCAGCGCGCGCGTCTCGGCGTCGATCGTTGATCTGGGGACGCCTCGCAGCCGCAGCGGCGTCCCGATTATCTGGTTCACACGCTTGCGCGGGTTGAGCGACGCCTGCGGGTCCTGGAAGACCATCTGCATCTCTTTGCGGATCGGCGCGAGCTGCTTGCGCGACGCCCTCGTGATGTCCGCGCCGCGGAAGCGGATGACACCCGCGGTGGCCGCGGTCAGCCGCACGAGGGCGCGGATCAGCGTCGTCTTGCCGCAGCCCGACTCGCCGACGATCCCCAGCGTCTCCCCCTCGTGGAGCGTGAACGAGACGTCGTCGACCGCGTGGACGTGCCCGACGGTGCGATCGACCACGATGCCCTGCTTCAAGGGGAACAGCACGCGAAGGTGCTCGACCGCCACCAGCTCCGAGCCGTTCTGGCCACCAACCGCGCGGCGCGCCACGACGGCACCGGCCCGCCGCTGCGCAAACGGGTCCGGCGTCTTGGACTTGGCGCTCACGAGATCACCGGCTCGGCGCTGGACAGGCCGATCTCATCGCCGACTACGCGCAGCTCGCGCTTGCGCTCGAGCTCGAGCCAGCAGCGATCGCGATGGTCGGGCTTGTCGGATATCGCCGCGCTGAGCGGAGGGATGCCGGTGCACTTGTCGAAGGCGTGCGGGCAGCGCGGGCGGAAGTGGCAGCCCTGCGGCGCGTTGATCAGCGACGGCGGCTGCCCGGGGATCGCCGGCAGCATCCGCGAGCGGTCGCGGTCGACCCGCGTGATCGAGCCGAGCAGACCCCACGTGTAGGGGTGCAGCGGGTCGTAGAACAGCTCGTCGAGGGTGCCCTGCTCGACGACCCTGCCGGCGTACATGACGACGACGCGATCGGCGATGTCGGCGACGACGGCGAGGTCGTGCGTGACGAGGATCGTGCCCGACGCGCTCTCGTCGCGCAGCGTTCGCAACTCGTCCAGGATCTGCGCCTGGATCGTCACGTCAAGCGCTGTGGTCGGCTCGTCGGCGATCAGCAGCGCCGGCGAGCAGGACAGCGCCATCGCGATCATCACCCGCTGGCGCATGCCGCCCGAGAACTCGTGCGGATAGGAGCGCAGCCGCTCCTCGGCGCGCGGGATCCCAACCCGCTCCATCAGCTCCACGGCGCGTTGCATCGCCGCGGCCTTGCTGATGCCGCGTTCGTGGACGCGGATCTGCTCGACGATCTGACTGCCGACCCGGTAGATGGGATTGAGCGAGCTCATCGGGTCCTGGAAGACCATCGCTATCTGGGCCCCGCGGATCGCCTGCAGCTCGCGCTCGGAGGCTGACAGCAGCTCCTGCCCGGCGAGCGTCGCGCGGCCTGCGATACGGGTGTTGTGCCCGCGCGTCAAGCCCATCAGCGTCATCGCCGTGACCGACTTGCCCGAGCCGGACTCGCCGACGATCGCCACGACCTCCCCCCGACCGACCGAGAACGAAACGCCGTCGACGGCGCGCACGATTCCTTCCTCGGTCGCAAAGGAGACCTGCAGGTCGTCGACTTGCAGCAGCGGCTCGGCGGCGCTCATTGCAGGCGGATCCGCGGGTCGAGGAACGCGTAGACGATCTCGGTCAGCGCGCCGATCACGACCACCGCGAGCGCGGTGAGCATCACGACCGACAGCAGCGTGACCGTATCGAGGCGTGTCACCGACTGGTAGACGAGGTAACCGATGCCGTGGAGGTTGTAGACCGACTCCGTCAAGATCGCACCGCCGCCGATCACCTGCGCCAGATCGAGGCCCCACAGCGAGATGATCGGGACGAGGCTGTTGCGCAGGATATGGCGCAGCAGCACCTGGCGCTCGGACAGCCCTTTCGCCTTGGCGGTACGCACGAAGTCCTCGTTGATCGTGTCGAGGATCGTCGAGCGCAGGACCCTCGAGTAGATGCCGATGAACAGGACCGACAGGGTGAACCACGGCGCGACCAGGTGCCAGAGCCACTGCGACGGGCTCTGCGTCAACGGCACGTAACCCCCGAGCGGGATGACCCCCGCCTTGTAGCCGAGGAAGTAGATCAGCACGGCGCCGAGGAAGAAGACCGGCATCGAGACGCCGATCATCGACAGGACGGTCAGCACCTGGTCGGTGTAGCGCCCGGCCTTGATCGCTGCGAGCGTGCCGACGACGATCGAGGTCCCCAGCCAGATGATCCCGGCACCGAGCGCCAGCGAGAGCGTCGTCGGGAATCCGGCCTCGATCTGTGAGAGCACGTTGAAGCTCGACTGGTAGGAGTAGGCCGACCCGTCGAAGATGTTCGCCATCGTCTTGACGTACTGCACCCAGATTGGCCTGTCGAAACCGTATTTGACGCTGATCAGGTGAACCTCCGCGGGATTCGCGAGACGCCCCGCGATCATCGCCGCCTGGTCGCTGCCGGGCAGCACGACGACGAACGCCAGGAACGTGACGATCGAGATAGCGACCAGCAGCGCGATCATCACCATCAGGCGGCGGACGACGAAACGGGCCATCAGTGCTCGGCTACTCCTTCGCGAGGCGGATCTTGGCCCGCGGGTCGAGCGCGTCGCGCAGACCGTCGCCGAAGACGTTGACGGACAGCACCGCCAGCACCAGCATGATCCCCGGGATCAGGACGTTGCTGAACGAAGCGGGGATCTGGGCGATTCCGTCGGAGATCATCGTCCCCCAGGAAGGATTCGGCGGCCGGACTCCGGCGCCGAGGTAGGTCAGACCGGCCTCGGTGAGGACCGCATTGGCCAGCATCAGCGGGATGAAGACGATGATCGTGCTGGCGACGTTCGGCAGGATCTCGCTCACGATGATCCGCAACGGCCCGAGTCCCTGCTGGCGTGCGGCGTCGACGAACTCGCGCTCGCGCAGCGCCAGCACCTGAGCACGGATCGGCTTCGCGACGTAGGGGATGTAGACGAAGCCGATCACTGCGGCCGTCGTCATCAGCGTCGTGTTGTGGAAGGGGCCGAGGCCGCGAACCTCGATGACGGTGCCCAGCATGATGCCGAGCAGATACACCGGGTAGGCCCAGATGACGTCGAGCACGCGGCTGATGATCCCGTCTGTAAGGCCGCGGAAGTAGCCGGCCAGCAGGCCGCAGATCGTGGCCAGAATCATCGTGAAGAGGGTCGCCGCCGCGCCGATCTCAAGCGAGTTGCGCCCGCCGTAGAGCAGGCGGACCGCGACGTCGCGGTTGTTCTGGTCGGCGCCGAGGAAGTACGGGCCGAGTTGCCAGGTGGGCCCGATCGGGATCCCGACCGAGTTGAGGACGTCCTCGGTCTTGCCGCCGATCGTAAAGGTGTAGGGCTCCGCGTTTGGGCCGATGTGGGCGATGTAGTGCGAGTAGATGGGCGCCAGCAGGCAGAGGACCACGATCAGCGCGAACAGGCCGCCGAAGGCGAGCGACACGCGGCTTCGCCGCAGCCGCCTCCAGGCCAGCTGGTAGGGCCCGATGCCAGGCCCGAGCTCCGCCGCCTCAGCAAGCAGCTCGACCGGGATGCCGGTGTTGAGAGCTGTCCCGGCGTGCGGTTCGTCGGTGGGCGTCATGCGCAAGGAGGCCGATAAGGGCCGGGCCAGACGAGCTGGCCCGGCCCCTCGGGTCTTCCTACTTCAAATCAAACGAGGTCAGGTCCCAGCCGTAGATGGGCTGGAACACCAGCTTCGAGTAGATGATCCGGTTGGAGGTGAAGAACGGGAACTTTTGGTACCCGAAGACCGCCAGCAACGCGTGCTTGGCTGTGTACTCGTCGAGCGCCTGCCACTGGCTGGCGACCGAGCTGAGGTCGGTCGTCGGCGTGGCGCCCAGCTTCGTCACTTCGGCGTTTACGTGCGGGTCGTTGGTGTCGCCGAAATTCTCGTTGTTCACTGGCAGGATGAAGTTCCCATCCAGCAGAACGCCGTAGAAGTCGACCGGGTTGGGGAAGTCCTGGTTCCAGTCGGCGAAGCCGGTCTGGGGATGCAGGGACTTCGACTCACCGATCGTCGTGAAGTACGTCGCGTCGGCGATCACCTTCTGCGTCGCCTTGAACCCGATCGAGTTCAGGAACGACGTGTAGTAGGTCATCCACTGCTGGCGCGGGGCGCGGGATTCACTCCAGACCGTCACCGGCTGACCCTCCATGCCCGACTGCTTGACGAGCAGCTTGGCCTTGGCAAGGTTGCCCGTCCCCGGAGTCCCGTACGGGCACGGGGCCGTCGGATGGCCCGGCACGTCCGGCGGCAGGAAGTAGCAGGCCGGCACGAGCGTGCCCGAGCCGAGCCGGGACATCTCGTCCTGGTTCAGCCCCACCACGACGGCCTCGCGGGCGAGCTGGTTGTTGAACGGCTTCTCCTGATAGTTCAGGAAGATGTAGTAGGTCGAGCCGCCGAGGTTGACCAGCTTGTAGCGGTCCGCCGCCTGCGACTGGATCTGGCTCAGCAGGCTGCCCGGGATCGTGTCGGCCCAGTCGAAGATATCGACGCTGTTGTTCAGCACCGACAGTGCGTTCGCACTGACGTTCGAGGAGATCTTGACGTCGACGTTCTCGTAGCCGGCGGGAATGCCCGGGATGCTCATCTTGGCCCAGCGGGGGTTCTTGACCACGTCATAGGACGTGTTGGGGACGATGTTCGTGACCTCGTAGGGCCCGACGCCCGGCGGCGGGCTGGTCGGCTGGGCGGTCATCGGTGTGCCGCTCGGGATGACGCCGAGCGCCGGGAACGCCAGCACGTTGTCGAACGGCCCATACGGCGCCACCAGATTGATCACGATCTTGCCAGTGGCGTTGTCGGTCGTGATGCCGCTGATCGTCTTCGCCTTGCCGGTCGAATACGCAGTCGCACCCTGAATCACGGGCGTGATGAACGTTCCCGAGCCGCCCCACGGGATCTTGATCGCCCGCTCGACGGTGTAAGCGAAGTCGCTCGCGACGACCGGCTTGCCGTTTGAGAAGACGAGGCCCTTACGTAGCGTCACGGTGTAGGTCTTGCCGCCGTTGGAGATCACCGGCAGCGCTGTCGCGAGACCGGGGATCAGCGTGGTCCCCGCGGTGCCGCTCGCGTGTGCGTAGGTGGTCAGGCCCGTATACACGATCCAGTTGACTTCCGAGCCCTGCGTCGTGTAGTCGAGCCCCGGGTCCAGCGACTGGGGAGCCGTGCCCTCCACCATCTGGACGGTGGGCGTCGACGACGCCGCAGCGACCGACGTGCCGCCCAGGACGCTCAGCGCGGCCGCGCCGGCCAACATGGCCACGGCCATCCCTGTGCGCCCTCTGATAACTGCGCCTCCATGAATTTTCACGACTGCGCCTCCTCTCCTAGGGTTGACGATGCGGTGACTGTACCGCCAGCACGGGGATGGCGAGTTGCCGGCTGAGCGAGTCATGATCCATCAACGGACTCCCGCCCACTCGGCCCCGTGCCGAAAGCCGCGGGCGGCGTCCCATCCGCGAGATGGCGAGACCCAGATTCGAACTGGGGACACCACGATTTTCAGTCGTGTGCTCTACCAACTGAGCTATCTCGCCGGACCGGCGTCGATGGTAGCGACTCGGCGAGGCGCGAGGCGGCCTACGCGGCGCTGCCGGTCGCGTTGACGGGCCAATCCGCGCGGGGATCGGCCAGCGGCGTGAGGCGAGCTTCGATCTGGGCCCGCCGCGGCTCGAGCCACGGCGGCAGGACAACCTCGCGGCCTAGCTCGGCAACCGAGACGTCGTGCGCGAAGCCTGGGCCGTCGTCGGCGATCTCATAGAGGATGCCGCCGGGCTCCCGAAAGTACATCGAGTGGAAGAAGTGGCGGTCGATGATCGGGGTGCTCGCGACCGCCGCCGCCTCCAGGCGCTCGTACCAGCCGGGATGCTCGGCGACCGTCGTCCCCCAGGCGACGTGATGGATCGAGCCGGCGCCCTGCAACCCTCCCCCGTCGGGGGCGTCGTCGAAAGTGATCGTCGCTCCCCGCTGCGAGCCGCGCAGCTCGAGCGTGCGCTGGCCGGCCTCGCGCGCACCGAGGACGCGCTCCAGCAGGGCACGGCTCGCCTGCTCACGACGGCTGTAGGCACGCACGCCGGCGAAGCCAAGCAGCGCGTGCTCGGTCGGGATGTCGGGCGCAACGGCACGCAGCGGCGCATCCGCCACGTCCTCCACGCGCAGCTCGTGCTCGAGGCCCTCCGGATCCGCGAACGCCACTACGCCGCCATCGAGGGTCCGCTCGAGGCCCAGCTCCGCGAGCCGCTCGGCCCAGAACCCCAACGACTCGTCTGAGCCGACGCGCCAGCTCACCCGGTAGGCCATGCCCGCGCCCGCGCGGCCGCGCGGCGCGCCCGGGTACTCGAAGAACGTCAGGTCGGCGCCGGGTGATCCAACCTCGTCGGCGTAGAACAGGTGGTAGACGGTCGGGTCGTCCTGGTTGACGGTCTTCGTGACGAGCCGCAGGCCGAGCACGCGCGTGTAGAAGTCGACGTTGAGCGGCGCGTCGCCGGTGATCGCCGTGACGTGGTTGATGCCCTCGAGGCGCATGGCCGCGAGCTCCGCGGCGTCGCTCATCGCCGCGCTCCAGCCGTGATCGCCGAGTCGGCGAGCGAGACCAGCGCTCGCTTGCCGGCGCCGAACTGGATCCAGTAGAGGTCGCCGTGCTCGATCCATTCGATGCTCGCCGGGGAGCACGACGCGCCACATGAGATGTCCTCGTAGCGCCCGGTGATTCCCTTGCTCAGCGACACGCGAGCCGGAAATGAGAGCTTGCCCTTGCCGCCGAAGAACTCGGCGACGAAGCAGGCATCCGCGTCGTCGCAGTTGGGAATCGCCCCGAGCTGGATGTCGTATCCGCCGTCGATCAGACCGCCCGTCGCGTATAGGTGCGACGCGGGAAAGCCGGCATTCATGCTGGTCGGCACCAGCACCGGCACGCGGCCGCGCTCGGCGCGGGCGAGCGGCGCGGCGAGCACCGCCAGCAGGTTGACCGAGCTACTGCGCGCTGCGGCCACACCAGCCGACGCGCCGAGCAGGCAGGCAAGCACAGCGATGACGGCCCCCGTGCGTCGCATCGCGACGAAAGTAGCAGATGACCGCCGAGTCACTTCTTGCACGTCGCCGCGTGGACGTCCTCGGTCAGCGTAGCGAGTCTCTTCGTCAGCGCGTGGATCTCGGTGGTGAGCGCCGTGTTCTGCTGCAGCATCTCGGTCTGGAACTGCGCGAGCTCCTCGCGGTGGGCTGCCGACGCCGCCTCGTTGGCCGTGTCCGTCCGCGTCTGCGCCTTCTGGGCGATGATCACCAGCGCGCCGGTGTAGAAGGCGACGCCCGAGAAGATCAGGTTCAGCAGGATCCACGGCTCGCGATCGAACTGGCCGCCCGTGGTGAGTGCGGTGAACGTGTGCTCGAAGTACGGGATCGCCCCGTTGATCAGCACCCAGCCGAGGATGATCAGCGAGCCGATGACGACGAAGGCGACGGTGCCCATGCCGCTCGCGACGCTCTCCGCGACGCGCTCCATGAAGCTGCTGCCGCCGGCGTAGGGCGATGAGACCTCGCCGCTCTCGTCCCGCTGGAGGTGTTTGTGGTGTCGTAGCGGGTCAAGCATCCGGGCGCTTCCCGAAGTTGCTGGCGATGTGGCCATGTCCCCTCCTCCGATCTTAAGCTCGACTTCCGCCCCGCGGGCGCAGGGCGCAGTCCACTCGATCCGGCGACCCGGCGCAAGTCTTCCCGACCCCGCGGAGCGCCACGATCGACCTGCGAACATTTCTCTGATGAGCGCAACTGGCCTGGCAGCGTCTTCACGCGACGAGCTCGAGACGCTCGAGCTCGATGTCAGTGGGATGACCTGCGGCTCCTGCGCGGCACGGGTTGAGCGCGCACTCAGTCGTGCGCCGGGCGTTAGCGAGGCGCTCGTGAACTACGCCACGGGACGGGCGACCGTCGAGCTCCAGGCCGGTGGGCTCGACCTCGACCAGCTGCTGGCTGCCGTGCAGAAGGCGGGCTACGACGCGGCGCTCGTGCCGTCCAGCGCTGACGAGCAGGCGCAGGCGTTCGCGGAGCAGGACCGCAGCGAAGCGCACGTGCAGTCCAGCCTGCTGCGACGAATCGCCCTCGCGGTGCCGCTCGCCGCCGCGATCACCATCCTGACGCTGGCAGATCCGCACCAGACCACGGCACGCTGGATCTCCGCGGGGCTCGCGGTGCCCGTGCAGTTCTGGTGCGGCTGGCCGTTCCTGCGCTCGGCCTGGACACGGGCGCGGGCCCGCGCGACCAACATGGACACGCTGATCGCGCTCAGCACGCTCGCCAGCTTCGGCTACTCCAGCTACATGCTGATCTCCTCGAGCGCGGTCTATGAGCACGGGGTGCCGGTCGGCCGCTTCAGCATGCCGCTCGACTACGACATGGGGGCGATCATCGTCGCCGCGCTGCTCGTCGCCCGCTGGTGCGAGGCCAAGGCGCGCGGCCGCGCGGGTCGCGCGATCCGCGAGCTGGCGCGACTCGGCGCGACGCAGGCGCGCGTGATCGACCCGGACGACCCGGGGGCCGGCGAGCGCCTGGTCGCGGTCGATCGCGTGCGCCGCGGCGACGTGTTCCTGGTCCGGCCGGGCGACCGCGTGCCGGTTGACGGGATCGTGATCTCCGGAGCCTCGGCTGTCGATGAGTCGATGCTCACCGGCGAATCACTGCCGGTGGAGAAGAGCGCCGGAGCGCTGCTGACCGGCGCCACGCTCAACGTCGATGGCGTCCTCGAGGCACGCGCGACCGCGGTCGGCGCTGACACGGCGCTGTCCACGCTCGTCGCGCTCGTCGAACGCGCGCAAGCCTCCAAGCCGCAGATCCAGCGCCTCGCCGACGACATCGCGCGTTACTTCGTGCCCGGCGTGCTGCTGCTTGCCGCGCTCACGGCGATCGGCTGGATCCTCACCGGCGCCTCACTGCAGGGCATGTTCCACGCGATGCATTTCGAGCGCGGGATGGACGCCACCGTCGCCGTGCTGATCGTCGCCTGCCCGTGCGCGCTCGGCCTCGCAACGCCGGTGGCGATCCTCGTCGGCACCGGACGCGGGGCGAGCCTGGGCCTGCTGATCCGCAGCGCCGAGATCCTCGAGCGCAGCCAGACGCTCGACACCATCGTCTTCGACAAGACCGGGACGATCACGACAGGCGAGCTGTCGGTGACCGATATCTGGGCAACATCGGGTCAGGAATCCGATGCCGTTCTTGAGCTCGCGGCTGCTGTCGAGGCCGCCTCCGAGCATCCGGTCGCGCTGGCGCTCGTCGCTGCAGCGCGGGAGCGCAATCTTGCGATCCAGCCAGTCGAGCAGTTCCGCTCTACTCCGGGTCAGGGAGTTAGCGCGCTGTTGGATGGCGCCAGCTTGTGGGTTGGTCGCCCGGCGGACGGCGGAGCCGGCCCGCCGGGTCTGGCAGCGGCGCTCGAACGCTGGCAGGCCGCCGGGCGCACCGCCGTCGTCGTGACGCGCGACGAGCAGATGATTGGCGCGATCGCCCTCGCTGACACGGTCAAGCCCGAGGCTCGGGCAGCCATCGAAGGGCTGAAGCGCATGGGCATCGACACCGAGATGCTGACCGGCGACAACCCACGCGCCGCACGAGCCGTCGCCGACGCGGTCGGCATCGAGCACGTTCTGGCAAACGTGACACCGAGCGCGAAGCTAGAAGAGATTGCACGCCTGCAGCGCGAAGGGCATCGCGTCGGCATGGTCGGCGATGGCGTCAACGATGCCGCCGCACTGGTTCAGGCCGATTTGGGGATCGCCATGGGCACCGGCGTCGGAGCGGCGATCGAGGCCGCGGACATCAGCGTCCTGTCCGGCGATCTGCGCGGCGTGGCGCGGGCGCTGCGCCTCGCGCGCGAGACCTACACGATCGTGCTGCAGAACCTCGGCTGGGCGTTCGGCTACAACCTGATCGCACTGCCGCTCGCGATGACGGGGCTGCTGAGCCCCGCCCTCGCGGCCGTGGCGATGGGCGTCTCGAGCATCACCGTCGTCACCAACAGCCTGCGACTGCGCCGCTTTGGCCGACCCGGCCAGCCGACGCCGGTGCGCACCCCTCGCCGGCGCAGCGCGAGCATCGCGGTCGCTGCGGTGATCCCGTTGATCCTGCTCGGGGGGCTGGTCATCGCCGCCCCCGATACCTTCGCCGTGCCGCAGGCTGCGTCCCAGGCACTCGGTGAGCCCGCCGGCGAGATCCTGCAGGTCTACGTGCCGTCGCTGCGGCCGGGCCTTGTCGGCATCCATCTCTACCTCCAGCGCTCGAACGCCAGCCGCCCAAGCTTCGGCCCGATCTCGCTCGCCGCAACTTCCGCGAGCGGAGCGCGGGCGCATGTTCAGCTCTACGTGGCCGGCACAGGCCACGAGTTCGCAACCGCCCAGCTGAGCCGCGGGGTGTGGGAGTTTCGCGTCGCCGGCCGCGACGGTGCAGGCCGCCGTCTCGGCGGCTCGTTCGCCCTGCCGATCAACTGACGCCGTCTAGGTCAGCAGCTGCATGGCGGCGAACATGTACGCCATGCCGAGCGCCATCACGGCCATCGACGGTCGCAGATCAGCCTCGCAGACGAGCGGCTCGGCGGCCGCAGCCGAGACGGCGGCGCTACCACTGGAATCGATCGAGAAGCGCGCGATGCCGGGAATCTGATGGTCGCGCTCGAGGCGGCGGAAGTGATCGGCCGCCCATGCCAGCGCCTGCAGTGCGAAGTACGCGACCAGCAGCCAGGAGATCGGCGCGACGAAGCCGCTCGGCGCCCACATGTAGACCATCGCGGCGAGGTCGGTCGCGATCACCAACCACAGGAGGTTGACTGCCCGGCCATTGAGCACCTGTACGAGGACCCACGCGAGCGCCGCAGTGGCGGCGTTGGCGAACGCCAGCTGCCAGAACGCCGCCGGGACGTTGAAGTGGTCGATCGAGCTGGGCGCGAACATGAAGACCATGCCCAGCGCCATCAGCACGTGGCTGGAGTGCCAGATACGCCGCTCGCCGTGCGTCTCGAGCACGTGCCGCAGGTGAATCACGAGGATCACGACGAACAGGAGCGTCCAGATGAGCGCCAGCCACTCGGGGAGGATGTTCGTCGCGCCGTGGGCGGCGCTCATCGACATGCCGGGTGGCGCGGAGTGGGCGCTCGGGTGCATTCCCGACGACTCGCCGCCCATCGCCATTCTGTTCGCCGTTGTCGTGCTGCCCGGCACGGCTCGCCTCCCAAGCCCGCGGTTGTTCGGCGGCGAGGCTAGCGCACCAGCCGCCGGAGGGCTAGCATCGCCCGCCAATGATCGTTGCTCGGTCAGGTGCGCGGGCACCATGGCGTGCCGTTGGAGTCGCAGTGGCAGCGCTCGCACTGCTCTGCATCGGCGCCCTGGCGCCGCTCGGACTGCTCGGTGCATTCCAGCCCGGAATGCTGATGATGCTCCCGGCGCTGCTGCTCGCCGTCGCGCTGCTCGCCGGGCGCTACCCCGGTGAGCGGCTGATCGAGCGCTGGAGCCGCGGCCGTTCGCGCGGTCGTGGCGTCATCGCGAACATCGTGGTGCCTGCCCGGCCCACCCTCGAGCTCCTCCGCGGCGGCCGGCTGCTCGCCGCTCGGCTCGCCGGTCGCGCGCCGCCTGTGCTCGCAGCGAGCTGAAACGCATCGACTCTCAGGGCGACCGGCGTTTCGCACGGCCGTGACGGCGCACGCGTGCGCCGCCGCCCTCCGACCGCAAACAGGAGCTAGCGATGTTCAGCCGAGCTGCCCGCGCACGTGAGCGCGGACCGGGCTTCCTTCGATGAGTACCCCGCTGGCGGGGCGTCTACGGATCACGCAGCGCGGCGTGCAGATCGCGCTCGGCTGCCTCTGGCTGCTCGTCGGGCTGCTGCAGTTCCAGAGCTACATGTACACCCACGCGTTCCTTGCCCAGATCGTCGAGCCGGCGGCGCAGGGATCACCGGCGTTCATCGCCGACCCGATTCTCACCATGGCCCATTTCTACGGCCACGACCAGGTACTGTGGAACACGCTTGCGGGCGAGCTCCAGTGCGCGATAGGGCTCGCCCTGATCCTCAACCGCAAGACCGTGCGGGCAGCGCTGTTCATCTCGTTCTTCTGGGCGTTCTGGGTGTGGTGGCTGGGCGAAGGGCTGGGGATGGTGTTCTCCAGCACGCCGGTCTCGCCGCTGATGGGCGCACCGGGAGCGGTGTTGATCTACGGCCTGATCGGGCTGCTGGTCTGGCCGACGAGCCGCGTGGCGGAGCGCTCTGCCGCCGGTGGCGGGCCGATCGGCGACCGCGGCGGGCGCATCATCTGGACCGCGTTGTGGGTCGAGGCGGCCTACCTCTGGCTGCTGAACGTCGATCGCGCGAAGAACGCCATTCACGATCAGATCGCGGGCATGGCCAGCGGCGCGCCACGCGTCCTCGCAACCTGGGAGAGCTCGGTCGCGGCCGCCACGAAGGGACACGGCGAGACGATCGCCGTCGTGCTGGCGATCCTGTCGGTGGCGCTTGCGGCCGGCGTCTGGACGCGACTGCGTCCGCTGGCGCTCGGCGGCGGCATCGTCCTCGCGCTCGCCTACTGGGTGATCGGGCAGAGCCTCGGCGGGCCGTTCTGGATCGGCAACGCGACCGACGTCAACTCGGGGCCCCTGTTCGTGCTGCTCGCGCTTGCGCTGATGCCCCAAGCGCGCAGCAGTCACGCCAGGCTGTAGCCGGCCTCCTCGACGGCGGCCTTGACCTCAGCCGCGTCGATGTCCTCGCCGCGAATCACCAGCGATCCACTGTCGAGGTCCACCTCGACCTGCTCGGCGCCGGGGATCTGGCTCACCTGCTCGGACACTGCCGCGACGCAGTGCGCGCAGGTCATCCCCGCGACGGTGTAGCTCTGCTCACTCATCTGTTGCTCCTTTGACGGTGCACGCCGATGATCCCACGACGAGCGGGAAGTGCAAGCCTGCCGCGCGGTAACGTCCGCCCGTGCCCGCTACGGCCCTACCCGCGTCCGGGAGCACGGAGCCTGAGCCGAGCCGGCGAGCTAGCGTCGCAGCCAAGACCGGGATGGCGGCGCTCACGCTGGGCGCGCTGGGGGTGGTGTTCGGCGACATCGGGACGAGTCCGCTGTACGCGATCCAAGCGGTCTTCACGATCGACCACAACGCTGTCCACGTCAACCAGGCTGAGGTGTACGGCGTGATCTCGCTCGTGTTCTGGGCGATCACGATGATCGTGTCGGTCAAGTACGTGACCTTCATCATGCGCGCCGACAACATGGGCGAAGGCGGGATCATGGCGCTCACCGCGCTGCTGTCGGGGCCGAAGGTCAAGCGCACCGCCACGACCGTGCTGCTGGTCACGCTGGGCGTCCTCGGTGCCTCGCTGTTCTACGGCGACAGCGTGATCACGCCGGCGATCTCCGTGCTCTCGGCGGTCAGCGGGCTGAAGGTCGCGGTGCCGAGCCTTGGCTCGCTGGTCCTGCCGATCACCGTGGCGGTGCTGGTGATGCTGTTCGCGATCCAGCGCTTCGGCACGAGAACCGTCGGCAACCTGTTCGGGCCCGTGATGCTGGTCTGGTTCAGCGTGCTGGCCCTGATCGGCGGCGTCGAGGTCGCCCATCACCCGGACATCCTGCGAGCGCTCTCTCCGACCTACGGAGCTCAGTTCGTCCTCGCACATGGCTACGTGGCGTTCGTCGCCCTCGGTGCGGTGGTGCTGGCGGTGACCGGAGCCGAGGCGCTGTACGCCGACATGGGCCACTTCGGCCGTTCGCCGATCCGCCGGGCGTGGTTCTTCCTCGTATTCCCGGCGCTCACGCTCAACTACCTCGCGCAGGGCTCCCTGCTGCTGCGCCACCCCGGCGACAACAGAAACCCCTTCTATCTCCTGCTGCCGGGCTGGGCCCAGCTGCCAATGGTGATCCTCGCCACGGTGGCGACGGTGATCGCGTCGCAGGCGGTGATCTCGGGCGCCTTCAGCGTCACCATGCAGGCGGTCCAGCTGGGCTTCCTGCCGCGCCTCACGATCCGGCACACCTCGGAGAAGAAGGTCGGCCAGATCTACGTGCCGGCTGTCAACGCGGGCCTGTTGGTGGCGGTCGTCACGGTCGTCATCGCGTTCGGCTCCGCGACCGCCCTTGCGTCCGCCTACGGCGTGGCCGTCACCGGCACGTTCGTCCTGAACACGATCCTGTTCCTCGCGGTCGCGCGGTTGCTTTGGCACAAGCCATGGCGGCTGATCGCGCTCGGCGCCGTTGCGTTCCTGACGGTCGAGGTCGCATTCTTCTCGGCCAATCTGCTCAAGATCGTGCACGGTGGCTGGTTGCCGCTGACGATCGGCTGCACCGCCTTCACGATCCTGATGACGTGGTACAAGGGACGCGAGACCGTGGCCACCAACCGCGACACGGCGGAGGGGTCGTTGCGCGACTTCATCGAGCAGCTCGGCGTCAAGAGCTTCCCCGTCTGGCCGGTGTCAGGCGTCGGCGTCTTCCTCAACGAGAACCTGCACACCACTCCGTTGGCGCTCCGCGCCAACGTCGAGCGCAACCACGTCCTGCACAACCAGGTGATCATCGTCTCGGTCCAGACCGAGGCGGTGCCCCACGTCAGCGACGCCGACCGCGTCCGCGCCGAGACGAGGATCATGTTCAGCGGCGCCACCGGTGATCCGCTCGACCTCCCCGCCGAACGGATCACCGCCGTCACGCTCCGCTATGGCTTCCTCGACCAGCCGGACATACCCTCCGCGCTGCGGCTCGCCGCCGCCGACGAGCTGATCGGAGGCGCGCCAGACATCGACGAGGCCACCTACTTCCTGTCGCAGATCACGATCGTGCCGACTGACGCTCCGGGAATGAGCACTTGGCGCAAGAAGCTGTTTCTCGCCATGGCCCGCAACGCCGTCGGCCCAGCCGAGTACTTCAAGCTGCCAGACGATCAGACCGTCACGATGAGCGGCCGCATCGACCTTTGATGGGAGCCCGCCAGGCCCGCCGTAGGTAGCTCAGATAATCGCCTATCCGCCTCCTGGCGCAATCGTGAATGTCCACGGACCGCTGCCCGTAGCCGTGACGTCCGTGTAGGTCCCCGCGGCAACCGCAGTTTCTCCGCTTGTCGAGCTCTTCGCGTTCACTCCGATAGTTCCCGGGTCGCTCGAGCCGTTGGTGATCGTGAAGGTGGAGCCACCACATCCGGCGCACGACCAGCGCAGCAGTGACTGACCGGACACCTGGATGGTCCCCAGGTTCTGCGTGTTGGCGCCACTGAAACTCTGAGTGCCCGCGGGTGCGGCCGTCGACGACGCGGTCACCGTGGCAGTTTCGGTTTGCGTTGCCGTCACCGTCCTGGTGATCGTCTTGCCGGGCAGCGTGACCGTCTTCCCCGGCTTGGTGATCGTCTTGCCGGGCAGCGTGACCGTCTTCCCGGCGGTGGTGATTGTCTTGACGGCCGCGAGCCCAGTCACGCCGGTGCTCCCTGTGCTGCCGGTCTTCGCCGACTTGGTCTTCGTCTGGGCGTTGGAGTGGCCGACCGCGTAGCCGATAGCCCCCCCGACGAGCAGTGCCACGACCGCCAGGGTCACTACCTGCCACTGACGCCGCCACCGTATTGCTGACCGGCGCTCAGCTATCGCTGCCCGCCGCTCGGGCCCAAGTGGCTCGTCGGGTCCGTTCGCCCGCTCGCTGACGTTTGATCTGTCCGGCGGCTTATCCATGGATGCGGCCTTTCGCCTCGTGGATGTGTTTGTCCGTCATGGGTCCTCCTGGTTGTCGTGAGGGGTGAGCGCCCGACTGGCTCGCACTCGCGCTCGCCGGCCGCTCAGCGGCCGCGCGGCGGCCGCCATCGCGCGTCGTGCAGCGAAACGCCGACGCGGGCGGGCGCCCATTCGAGCGCGAATCGCGAGACAGAGATGTGTGGGGCATGGCGACCTCCGAGGCCTCGATCTAGCCTTCGAAAGTCAGGTCGTGCTGCCAGCCCTCCGCGGACCGACTTCACGATGATGCCCTTCACTGGCCACCCTACTCCGCGGCCGAGCGTGGCACAACAGAAGACCGCCCACGAGCAGCTCGCGCTGTGGCGGCGCGAGCTGCCCGTGGCACACAGCGTTTCGGATGGCGGCTACTTGCGCAGGCGGACGCCGCCGACGAGCTTGGTGAGCGTCGCGAGTGCAAGGCCGGCAGGAATCCAGCCGATCGTACCGAGGCCCAGGATCTTCTCGGTTGCGGCAGCGCAGATGAATGCGACTACAAAACAGGCCAACGCCAGAATGATGAGCAGCTTGTCTAGTTTCATGAACTCAACCTACTCGGACGCAGCCTGGCGCGCATGCCGCCTACAGCGCGAGACCGACGTACTTGGCTGAGAGGTACTCGTTGATGCCTTCGTGGCCGCCCTCGCGGCCGAAGCCGGATTGCTTGACGCCGCCGAACGGAGCGGCTGCGTTCGAGACGATGCCCTGGTTGATGCCGACCATCCCCGTCTCGAGGCGTTCCGCGACGCGCACCGCACGACTGATGTCGCGCGTGAACACGTAGGCGACGAGACCGTACTCGGTGGCGTTCGCCTGCTCGAGCGCGTCCTCCTCGGTCTCGAAGCTGACGATCGGGGCCACCGGGCCGAAGATCTCCTCGCCCAGCAGGCGGCTGCCCGGCGGCACGTCCGCGAGCACCGTCGGACGGTAGAAGTAGCCGGGTCCGGCGACAGGCTCACCGCCGGTGAGCAGCCTCGCGCCACGACCGACCGCGTCCTGGACCAGCTCGTGCACCTTCGATCGTTGGGTCTCGTCGATCAGCGGGCCGAGATCGCTGTCCGGCTCGGTGCCGCGTCCGAGCCGCTGCGCGGCCATCCGCTCGGCCAGACGCTCGGCGAACTCCTCGGCGAGCGGCGCGGCGAGGAGGAAGCGGTTTGCCGACGTGCACGCCTCGCCCATGTTGCGCAGCTTGGCGAGCATCGCGCCGTCGAGCGCCGCGTCGAGATCGGCGTCTTCGAAGACGACAAACGGGGCGTTGCCGCCGAGCTCCATCGAGACCCGCAGGACGCGCCCCATCGCCCGCGCCGCGAGCTTGCGACCCACCTCGGTCGAGCCGGTGAACGACAGCTTGCGCAGTCGCGGATCGTCGAGGAGCGGTTCGATGACGGCGCCGGAGCGGGATGTAGTCAGCACGTTCAGCACGCCGGGCGGGAGCCCGGCCTGCTCGAGGATCGCCGCCAGCGCCAGCATCGAGAGCGGCGTCTGCCTGGCCGGCTTGACCACCATCGTGCAGCCGGCGGCGATCGCCGGCCCGACCTTCCGCGTCCCCATCGCGAGCGTGAAGTTCCACGGCGTGATCAGCAGGCACGGACCAACCGGCTGGCGCAGCGTGATCAGTCGCGTAGCGCCGTTGGCGCTGATCGCATAGCGGCCATCGACGCGTACCGCCTCCTCGCTGAACCAGCGGACGAACTCGTTGGCGTAGGAGATCTCAGCGCGAGACTCGGCGAGCGACTTGCCCATCTCGAGCGTCATCAGCAGCGCAAGCTCGTCGGTGCGCGCAGCGACCAGCTCGAATGCGCGCCGCAGGATCTCGCCGCGCTCACGCGGCGCATGGGACGCCCAGCTGGCCTGAGCGGCTGCGGCGGCGTCGAGCGCGGCGAGCGCGTCGGCCTCGCCGGCGTCCGCGACCTCGCAAAGCGCCTCGCCGGTCGCCGGGTCTTCCACCGCGAGCGTTGCGCCGCCCTGTGCTGCGCGCCAGCTCCCGGCGATCAACAGCTCCTTGGGTACGGCTGCGAGGACTTCGCTCTCGGTCATCGGCTACCTTGCGATCGGTGGCTCGCACGCGCTCCTCCGAGCGCCGGCCGCTCACCATTTTCCATGACTGATCGAGCCGGCGCCGGATGGGCCCTCGCGCCACTACTCGTGGTCGATACGCCATGGCTGCTGTACCGCTCGTTCTTTGGTGTTCCGCGCACCATCAGAGGCGCCGGCGGCGCACCGGTTGGGGCGCTGCTCGGCACGGTCAACACGATCATCACGCTCGTCGAGCAGTGCAAGCCGCGCGCTGTCGCCTGCTGTTTCGGAGCCGAGGAGGCCACCTACCGGGTGGCGCTGTACCCCCGCTACCACGCGCACCGCGAGCCGATGCCCGACGAGCTGCGCGCTCAGTGGCGGCTCGCCGGCGACCTGCTCGGGGCGTTCGGCTGGACCGTCCACGACCATGACACGCTCGAGGCGGACGACGTAATGTGGTCCTACTCGCGCATCGAGGCCGCAGCCGGTGGCCGCACGCTGATCTGCAGCGCCGACCGCGACCTCTACCAGGCGGTGAACGAGAGCACCTTCGTGCTGGCGTTGCGCCGCGACGGCCCACCCGGCGCAATCGACGAGGCCGCGGTGCTCGAGCGCAGCGGCGTCACTCCGGCGCAGATACCGGATCTCATCGCCCTGCGCGGCGACCCGTCCGACGGCCTCCCCGGCGCCAAGGGCATCGGGGCGAAAACGGCGTCGGCGCTCTTGCGCGAGCACGGCAGTCTGGAAGGGGTGCTCACCGCGAGGCTCCAACTACGCCCCCGGATCGCGCTGACCCTAGGACAGCAGGCCGACGAGCTGCGCATGTTCCGTGAGATCGCGACGCTGCAGGACGTCGCAGTCGCCCGTCCAGTCGACGCGAGGACCGACCACAAGGCCGGCGCCAGGGCCGCGGTTGCGCTCGGGATGACTGCGCTCGCGGCGCGGCTCGATCAACGATAGGCAGCGACGCAGCTTACCCACCCTCGGCGCCACCCCAGTCCACTGGATCCACCACGACGTAGAGGACTCCGTCCTCCAGGAGTTCCTTCGGGTCAGGTCTCCCGGCCGCTCCGCCGAGCGAGCCGTCTGGCCGCAAGTACTGGTGCACGCGAGCAACCTGCCCTAATTCGTCGGCGTGGCATGAGAGCATCTGGCTGCGTGTGCAGTACGGTTCGCCTGATGGAGGTGGACTGGGATGACCCTCTTCCTCGGGCACCTGCCACAGCTCCCCCACTTGGACGCGATGCCAGTACCGACCACCGTTGAACCTGCGGCGAAGGTCTTCCCTGCCGATTACCACGATCGGGTGATCCATGTCATTCAATGATCTCGACCAGGATGTGCGGGCGAAGCTGTTCCTGCTGGTGACCGGACTCTTGCCCTTGCGTGACTTTCAGGTCTGGTTTGCTCCTGTTGCTTGGCGGTTAGGTCGCCCCGAGAACGCTGGCCGTTTCCCCCTCACCAGGCACACCGAATTGAGTCTTGCTGAGTACACAAGCCGGGATTGGTCTGAGGTTCAAGTTCTGGGCGAACTCGCGAGTCTCCTGCGTCCGGATCGTAGTCCGGTGACAATGGCTGTCGGATTCGGCAACAAGGACAGCCGAGCAGTCGCCGGTACCCCGTGGTACATGGCGGCAGCCACAACGTCCGATGGCCGATAGGCCTGGCAGTGGACGTCACGCTTGTCCTTTGCGATGCAGTGCAGGAGAGCGGCGGCAAGCTCTCCATGCTCGGCGGCGGCTGGACCCATGCCCTCACTGCCGACGTACCGTTCAACCTTGGCTTGGGGCTGATCATTGCCGTTCCGTGGGATCGCACCAATGAACAACACACAGTGCGAGCCGTGCTACTCACTGAGGACGGAGACCCCGTGAGCGTCAACGGCACGGCTATCGAGAACGGCGGCGGGTTTGAGTTGGGGCGGCCGCCCGGTCTGAAGCGCGGGACGACCCTCAACGCCGTCTTGGCGATGCAGTTCAACGGCCTTCAGCTACCGGCTGGTGGCTACGTGTGGGAAGTCCTAATCAATGACGAGCAGCGGGCGCGTGCGCCGTTCTGGGTCGTAGCCCGTCCCGGATCGTGAAGGAGGAACTCTTCTGGACACCTACAACCCACTTGGAAGTCCGCTTCTCATTCCAAACCCGCCGGAGTCGCCGCCGCGGCAGTTCGCGGATGAGTTCGACCGTCCCGACTACCTACCTGACAAGCATGTGAAGATCCCCAAGACCGACGACGGCAAGGACGAGGAGTCCTAGCGCCTCTGATTGCGCTGTCCTGACCGCCCTGGCGGCTCGCCTCCTCCCTAGGGCGTGAACTTCACGGTGATCACGTCACCGTCGCGCATCGCGTAGTCGCGGCCCTCGACCCTCAGCGTCCCACGATCGCGCGCGCCGGCGTAGCCGCCGGCGTCGATAAGCTCCTGCCAGCCGACGATCTCGGCACGGACGAACCCGTGCTGGATGTCGGAGTGGATCTCGCCGGCGGCGTGCCATGCGGTCAGGCCACGGCGCAGATGCCAGGACTGCGCGGGCTTCGCCTCGCCGACGGTGAAGAAGGCGTTCAGCTCGAGCAGCTCGAACGCGCCGCGCACGACGCGCGCGAGGCCTGCCTCCCCGACCCCCAGCTCGGCCCGCATCGACGCGGCGTCATCAGCGTCGAGCTCGGCGAGCTCGGCCTCGATCCGCGCCGAGACGGCCACCGCCCCAGCCTCCTGCTCGGCCGCGTGCGCCGCGACGGCGGCGGGCAGCACGTCGGAGCCCTCGTTGACGTTGGCGACGAACAGCGTCGGCTTGGCGGTGATCGGGCCGAGCAGGCGGAGCGCCTCGCGCGCCTCCGCGGGCGGCGGCACAGTGCGCGCCGGACGCCCGGACTGGAGCGCCTCGATCAGCCGCTCGAGCCACGCCTGCTCGGCGATCGCCCCGCGATCGCCGCCACGCGCGATGCGGACGACGCGCTCGAGCCGTCGCTCTGCCTGCTCGAGATCGGCCAGCGCGAGCTCCGTCTCGATCGTCTCGATGTCGGCGATCGGATCGACGCGGCCCTCCGGATGCACGACGCTCGCATCGTTGTGGCAGCGCACGACGTGCAGGATCGCGTCGGTCTCACGGATGTTCGCGAGGAAGCGGTTGCCGAGACCTTCGCCGCGGTGAGCACCGGCGACGAGGCCCGCGATGTCGTGGAAGGAGATCGTGTCGTAGACGATCTCGCTGGCGCCCAACAACTCGGCGAGCGCGTCAAGGCGCTCGTCGCGCACCGGCACGATCGCGACGTTCGGCTCGATCGTCGTGAAGGGGTAGTTCGCGGCGTCGGCGCCGGCGCGCGTGAGCGCGTTGAACAACGAGGACTTGCCGGCGTTCGGCAAGCCGACTATGCCGATCTTCATCAAGGCGCCGCCGCGCCGATCGCGCTTCCGAGCAGCACCCCGGCAAGCACGTCGGACGGATAGTGGACACCGAGGTAAAGGCGCGAGGCCGCGAGCGCGCCGGCGAGCGCGTAGAGCGGTGGCGCCGGGGCCCCCGCCGCCGAGTACGCACGAGCTGCGGCGAACGACGTCGTCGCGTGCGCGCTCGGGAAGCTGAGCTTGGTCGGCGTGCGCACGAGCGCCGGCAGGTCGGCGAGCGCCGGCCGGCGCCGGCCGATCGCGAACTTCAACGCGGTGTTCGCCACGTAGGCACCGGCGACCGTGGCCGTCGCGCGCCGCCAGGCTCGCCGCTGCTCAGGGGCTGCCAACAGCGACGCGGCACCGCCGAGCGCAAGCCAGATCGCGGCGTGCGTCCCGAGTGCCGAGAACCGTGCGACCGCCTGCTCGCGAGCCGCGGTGTGGCCGACCGTCCGCGCACAGCGCAGCAGCTCGACATCGAGCCCGCGCACCGCCGCGACCGGGTCAGGCGCCGAAGCCCACGCGCGGCTCGTCGGAGTCGACGCGCACATACGCCACCTGCGATAGATCGAGGTGGACGGTGCCATCCTCGCAGGCGAGCTCGTGCCAGCCCTTGCCAGCTTCCAGCGCGCCCGCCAACGCGTCGAACTGGGCAGCCACGACGCGAGCCGGCAGAACCTGCCCGCCGGCGAAGCCGATCGTGACCTTCTGGTAGCGCGGAGCAGCCATCAGCTTGCGCTCTGCACGATCTCGGTGAGTACGCCGGCGCAGCTGCTGGGGTGCAGGAAGGCGACGCGCGAGCCCGAGATGCCGGCGCGCGGCTGCTCGTCAACCAGCGCCACCGCGCGCTCGCGCAGCGTCGCGAGCGCGGCATCGAGATCGTCGACCTCGTAGGCGACGTGATGCACGCCCGGTCCGCGGCGCGCCAGGAAGCGCCCGAGCGGCGTATCGGGCCCGAGCGGCGCGAGCAGCTCGAGCCGAGCGTCGCCGTCGCGGAGCATCGCCGCATCGACACCGTCAGCGTCGAGAACCTCGCGGTGAACAAGCGTCGCGCCGAACTGCTCGGTGTAGAGCGCCAGCGCCGGCTCGATCTCGCTCACCGCGATCCCGACGTGGTCGATCCGTTCGAACATCGTCCCGCGAAGTCTAATGCGGTGAGCGGCGCAGCTCGGCCAGCTAGGCCAGCAGCGACACCGTGAGATCGCGAAAGAAGCTCGCCGCGAAGGCGAGGTCGCGGACGTCGATGCGCTCGTCGGCGCCATGCACCAGCGGATCGCTTTCCAGGCGCGTGGTCACGAGACAGGGAAAGAAGCCGTAGGCGACGCACTCGGCGAACGCGCCCCGAAACGACCGCGAGTCGGTGAACCCGGACAGGATCGTCGGTACGACGACGGCCGCCGGGTCGCGCTCGGAGACCCAGCTGCGGATGAACTGCGTGAGCGGCGAATCGCCGGGCGAGCAGTTGCCGGGCACTCGCTCCGTCCACTCGAGGCGGTATCCGTCGCGCCCCACCACCTCCTCGATGCGCTCGAGCACGACGGCTTCGCCGACCCCCGGGGGGACGCGACAGTCAACCTGCACACGCGCCGCGGACGGGATCACGTTGATCTTCTCCGAGGCGAAGGCCTTCGTCGGCGCCAGCGAGACCCCGAGCATCGGCTCGACGAGCGGCACCAGTCGTGGGTCGATCGCACGGATACGTTCGAGTGCGTCGGCCACGTCCTGCGAGCTGCCCGGCGCGGTTGGCGCCAGAGCGCCAACCGCCTCGAGGAACGCCCGCGGCTCCGGCGTCAGATCGTAGGACGGCTGGCGCGCACCGAGCCGCTCCAGCAGCGGCGCGAGCTTGAGCAGCGCGTTGTCCCCGAGCCGCGGCATCGAGGCGTGCGCTGCCACCCCGTCGGTGTGCAGCGCAAAGCGGTAGATGCCCTTCTCGCCGCAGCCGAGGCAGTACAGCCGGCGACCGCCGTATTCGAGAATGCCACCGCCGCCCTCGTTGACGAGATAGTCGCAGCGCACCTTGTCGGGGTGGGTCTCGGTGAGCCACTCGGCGCCCTGGCTGCCGCCGGTCTCCTCATCGGCAACGACGACGACGAGCAGCGTGCCGTGGCCGGGACGCCACCCGGCGCCGGCAAGCGCGCAGGCGGCGGCAACCTCGGCCGCGGTCTGCCCCTTCATGTCGAGCGCGCCGCGACCCCAGACGCAGCCGTCGGCGAGGTCTCCGGACCACGGGTCGTGGGACCACTCGCTGGGATGCGCGAGGACCGTGTCGATGTGCGACAGCAGGCACAACACCGGACCCGGCGTGCCGCCGTCCAGGCGCGCGACGAGGTTGGGGCGCTCGGCGGTCGCGCCGAGCAGCTCGCAGGCGAAGCCGGCCGCCGAGAGCAGCCCGGCGAGATGCTCTTGCGGCGCGCGCTCGTTGCCGGGCGGATTGACGGTGTTGAAGCGGATCAGCTGCTGGAGCAGCTCGGTCGCGCCGGCTTGCAGGACGTCGCTCACCAGGCCATCCTAGAACGGTCCGGGCGTGCCCGCACAAGCGTCGGCGGCGCTCGCTACAGTCGCGAGGGGTAGTTGGGACTTGCCACTGATACGCCACGCCACGTCGGCTGATCTTCCAGCGATCGTCGCGATCTACAACGCGACGATCCCTGCGCGTACCTCGACAGCCGATCTCGAGCCGGTGACCATCGCTCAGCGGCGGTCGTGGCTCGCACGTCACGACCCGTCACGGCGACCGTGCTGGGTGCGCGAGCGCGACGGGGAGGTGCTCGCCTGGCTCAGCCTCGACGACTACAAGGACCGCGCCGCCTACTCGATCACAGCCGAGGTCAGCGTCTACGTCGATGACGCGCAGCGGCGGGCGGGACACGCGACGGCGCTGCTGGGGCACGCGATCGAACAGGCGCCGGGGCTCGGCATCGCGCGACTCGTTGCCGTGGTGTTCGCTCACAACGCGGCGAGCAACGCGCTGTTCACGCACCACGGCTTCGAGCGCTGGGGGCTGCTGCCCGGCGTCACGCGGCTGGACGGAATCGCCGCCGACGTCGTGATCCTCGGACGAGCGACCGGCGGGCGGTAGTGGAGCGCCTGTTCGGCGATCCTCCGCGCGATCCCGGCGAGAAGGTGCCGCTCGCCGCGAGGATGCGCCCACGCACGCTCGAGGAGATCGTCGGCCAGCACGCGCTGCTCGCCCCCGGCTCGCCGCTGCGAGCAGCGATCGAAGCGGGCAGGCCGCACTCGATGATCCTCTACGGCCCGCCAGGATCGGGCAAGACGACGCTCGCCCGGATCGTCGCGAGCACTAGCGGCTCGGCGTTCGAGGAGCACAGCGCCGTCGAAGCCGGCCGCGCCGAGGTGAAGGCGGTGATCGAGCGCGCGCGGCACCGCGCCGAAGGCACGGTGTTCTTCCTCGATGAGATCCACCGCTTCAACCGACCCCAGCAGGATGCCCTGCTGCGCGCCGTCGAAGAGGGGCTCGTGGTGCTGATCGGCGCGACGACCGAGAACCCGCGCCATGAGGTGAGCTCGGCGCTGCTCTCGCGCGTTCACACCTATGCGCTCGAGCCACTCACCGAGGCTGACATTCGGGAGTTGCTGGAGCGCGCTTGCACGCGCGGCGAGCTGGGCGACGTCGCGCTCGATCCGGCGGCGGCCGAGCTGATCGCGCGGCGCAGCGGCGGTGACGCACGCGTCGCGCTCAGCGCGCTCGAGCTCGCGAGCCGTGGCGGCCCACAGATCGACGTCCCCGCGGCGGCAGCGGCGCTCGCCAGCGGGCTCGTGCGCTACGACGCTGCCGGCGACCAGCACTACGACGTCATCTCGGCCTGGATCAAGGCGACCCGCGGGAGCGATGTCGATGCATCGCTGTACTACCTCGCGACGATGCTCGAAGGCGGTGAGGACCCACGCTTCATCGCACGGCGAATGATGATCTTCGCCTCCGAGGACATCGGCAACGCCGACCCCGCGGCGCTCACGCTTGCCGTTGCGAGCGCCGAGGTGGTCGAGCGGGTCGGGCTTCCAGAATGCACGTTCGCCCTCGCCCAGGCCGCCATCTATCTCTCGCTGGCGCCCAAGTCGAACGCCGCCGGGGCCGCGCTGAGTCGCGCCCGCGCCGAGATCCGCGAGCGCGGAGCGCTGCGGCCCCCGTCCTATCTGACCTCGGAAGGCAGCGACGGCTACGACTACCCGCACTCCCGCCCAGGGCACGTGAGCCCGCAGGAGCTGATGCCGCCGGGCCTCGAGGATGCCCGCTTCTACGCGCCCGACGAGGCGGAGGCCAAGCTCGCCGCGGCGCTGGCGGATATCCGCGCCGCCCGCGGCAAGGCCCGCTAGCCGCTGCGCCGCCGTGCGCGCACAACGGTGAACGGCAGATGCAGCTCGGCGGCGCTGCCCGAGCCGCCGACGACGCTCAACGTTGCCGTGTCGTGGGCGGGCGCGAGTGACCGTCCGTGCAGCCGCTTGACGTGGAAGACGAACGCTCCGGCAGGCGCCTTGACGCTGACGGCACCGAGCGAGCTGCTGTTGTGGCTGAAGGCTGCTCTGAGCGTCCCGGCTTCGTTCAGAGTCACCTCGATGCTGACACCGGTCGCGGGCGTCACGGTCTTCTTGACGAGCGACGCGGCGTCGATCGCGGGTGGCGTGCTCGCGGTGAGCGGATCGCCGGCCGCCACCAGCGGCGGCGCCGCCGAGGTCCAGGCGGGATCGATGTTGTCGGCGCTTGGGTCGTGGGTGAGGTTGCTGGCGTTCGCCGGGAACGCGCACGTGCCGGCGTCACACTTGGCGGAGATCGAGTAGATGTCGCTAGTACCCGGCATCGCGGATCCTTCACCGGCGGCGTCGAAGACGATCCGCGAGCCGGCGAAGCGCGCCTGCCCGAAGGTCCAGCCCGGCGGCTCGGCGATCACCTCGGTGACCGTCTTGGAAGCGGGGGCGACGGCCGTCGTCGCCGGGAACTCGTAGATGCCGTCGTTCGGCGGCCGGTCATCGACGATCAACAGGTCCGCGCCGTTGCTCGACCACGCGAGCGAGGTTGGCCCAGTGCCACCCGGCGATTCGTCGTCGTAGATGGAAACCGGCGCGGGCACGGTCGATGTCGTTCCGACAACGACCGCGTACTGGCACATCGGGCTCCCCGCGACGGCGAACAGCGTGCAAGACCGGTCCTGGTCCTCGACCCACGCGAACACCGACGGATTGATTGGGTCCGGCGCCACATCGACATCCGTCTCCAGCGTCTCGCTCAGCGTGTCGGCCCACGGCGTGCCGACCGTGGCAGCCGTGGTGAGGGGAACCGGCTGGGTGTAGATGCCCGCCGTCGCAGGGGTTCCCAGGGAGGTAACCGGCCCAGACGGGGAGCCGGAGCTGGCGAAGCCGTACAAGCCGAAGGCGACCGAGTCGTTGCCGGCCATGCGCGGCTGGTTCTCGAACACTGACGCGTCCGCGGCCGGCGCCGGAGACTCCGCGGTGACCGTGCCGTTGCTGAGCGTGTAGACGTAGTCCCCGGAGTAGGGCCCACCGCAAGGGATGCCGCAAATGCCGCCTACGAACATGTCGGTAAAGGCGACCGTCGTACCGCCGGCCTGGAACACATCCGGCTCCCCAACGGCGGTGGGCCAGCCGCCCGTCAGGCTGGCGAGCGTGGGGAAGGTCGTCGCAACGAGCGCGCGCTGGTAGGTGCCGTCGTCGTTCATCGCCCAGATCCCCACACCGCCAGCGCGCGTCCAGACGATCTGACCGGCCTGCGCGGCCGGAGCGGCGAGCGCGCCCAGCGCCGCCGCGGCGAGCAGCGCGACGGAGACAGCGGGGAGCGAGGGGAGTCGCACGGGGCGCACAGTCTGACAAACGTACGCCGCGCAAGGGAGTTGCGCGGCAGTCGGCGACGGCTACGCTGTCGCGATGCCCGCCCAGGCTTACCTCGGCAAGCAGTGCGTGTGCCAGCTGCGGCTCGCCGTCTGCGACGAGTCGTGCGTGCGCGACATGCTCGCGGTGCCGTTCTACATGGCCTGCCTGCGCCTGAGTGGCAAGCGCTGCGTCGTCGTCGGCGGCGGTGAGGTTGGCCTCGAGAAGGTCGAGGGGCTGCTGACCTGCGACGCCGCGGTGACGCTCGTCAGCCCACAGGCGCACTCCGAGCTCCAGGCGCTGACCACGGAAGGATCGATCGACTGGCGCGCGCGCGCGTTCGAGCCCGCTGACCTCGACGGCGCCTTCCTCGTGATCGCCGCGACCGATGAGCCCGAGGTCAACATTGCCGTCTCGGAGTGCGCCGAGCAGCGCGCGATTCTCGTCAACGTCGTCGACGTCCCGCCGCTGTGCAATTTCATCCTGCCCGCGATCGTGCGCAGCGGACCGATCGCGATCGCGATATCGACCGCCGGCGCTTCGCCGGCGCTGGCCAAGCGGATGAAGCACGAGATCGCCGAGCAGCTCGGCGAGCACTACGCGCGACTCGCGCTGCTGCTCAACGGTGCGCGCGGCTGGGCCAAGGCGACCCTCCCCACCTACCAGGAGCGCAAGCGCTTCTTCGAGTCGGTCGTCAACGGCGAGCCCGATCCGATCGAGCTGCTGCGCTCCGGCGACGAGCAAGCCGTGTTAGAGCTGATCGAGGCGGCGAAGCACGCCGAACTCCACCGTATGAACGCCGAGACCGATAAACCATCGTCCACACGCGACCGATGAGTACTCCATGAGCCCTCGCCAGCTCCCGCGTGCGCTGCAGCGCGCAACCGCCTTCGCCGCCGTGCTCGGCACAGTCGTGCTCGCACTGGCGCTGAGCGCCACCCCGGCGAGCGCGACCGAGGTCGGGCTCAATGTGTCGCCCAACCCGGCCCTGTTGCCGCAGATCGCCAAGCTGCATCCCGCGTGGGTCCGCCTGTTCCTCGACTGGAACACCATGGAGACGGCGCGAGGCAGCTACGACACGGCATTGATCTCCGGCTACCAGTCGTTCCTCGCCGGGCTGCCCGCCGGCACGCAGGTCGATCTGGATGTCGTGGGGACGCCGTCGTGGGCAAGCGGGGGCTCGACCAGCACCGCCACACCGCCGCTCAACGACCAGGACTTCGCCGGCTTCCTCAACTACATCACCAACGCCTTCGGCCACAGCGTCAACGCCTACGAGATCTGGAACGAGGAGGACTCCAGCCCCTGGTGGTCGGGCACGCCCGCGCAGTTCGCGAGCCTGCTCCAGGCCGCATACCCGGCGATCAAGGCGGCCAACCCCAACGCCGTCGTGATCATGGGTGCCAACAACCCGGACTTCCTCGCGGAGCTCTACAGCGACGGCGCCGGCGGCAGCTTCGACGCAGTCGCCGTCCACACCGACCGGGCCTGCGGAACGACCTCCCCCTACCACTTTGAGTACTACCCCGGCACACAGACGCTGAACCCGGTGTACTTCCTCGGCTTCGCGACAATGCACTCCGTGATGGCCTCCAACGGCGACGGGGCAAAGCCGCTGTACATGACCGAGCTCGGCTGGGCGACGGACACCGGCGAATGCACCAGCGGGATGTGGGCCGGCCAAAAGCTGGCGGGCGTCACCCCCAAGAAGCAGGTGAAGTTCCTCAAGCAGGCCTACCACTGCCTGGCGCAGCCGCAGTACTCCTACGTCGTGGCCGGCATGTGGTTCAGCATGGTCGACCTGGGCACCTCGAGCGACCCCACCGACCACTTCGGCCTGCTCACGACGAACCTCACGCCGAAGCCGTCGTTTTCAGCCTTCGAAGCGGAGACCCATAACGGCGACCAGCTCACCGGGCCGTGCGGGAACTTCAACGGGCCGCGGCTCGTTCTGATCAGCCCGCGTCCCGGCGAGCACTACAGCGGCCCGCTGCCGCTGATCGTTAAGGCGACCGGCTCCGCGGGCCCGCCGCCGTCGATCACACTGCAGCACGACGGTACGACGATCCTCCATTTCAACCGCGTCGACGCACACGTCCACGGCAACACGCTCAGCGGCAGGATCGACTGGATGGGCGCCCGCAACCTCTCACTCGGCAGCCACACGATCACCGCCGTCGCCGTGAACGCCGGTGGCGTCCCGACCACGGTCAGCGTGACGGTGGTCCACGTTCCCGGCAACGGCCACCACTGATCGCGACCGGCCGCCGTAGGACACCGGCGCGCGCCCAGTAGGATTGCGCGCAGCGCCATGGCCAGCCTGCGAGAGAAGACCGTCAACTGGACCGTCGCGATCGGCGAGCACACGCTCGGACCGCTCGAACGCTGGCTCGGTCGCTCATCGCTGGTCGGCGATCAGCCGTTCTTCGAGGTGCAGCAGTTCCCCTGGGCGCAAACGATCGAGGCCGAGTGGCAGAAGATCCGCGCCGAGCTCGACAGCGTGCTGCAAGACCAGGAGCACCTGCCGAACTTCCAGGACATCTCCGTCGACCAGGCGACGATGACGACCGACGACCGCTGGAAGACCTACTTCCTCTACGGCTACGGCTTCAAGTCGGAGGCCAACTGCGCCGCCTGCCCGCAGACCGCGCGGTTGTGCAAGCAGATCCCCGGAATGAAGACCGCGTTCTTCTCGATCCTCGCCCCCGGCAAGCATCTGCCGGCCCACCGCGGCCCCTACAAGGGCGTGATGCGCTACCACCTCGGGCTGCTGATCCCCGAACCGGCGGAGGAGTGCGCGATCCGCGTCGACACCGAGACGCGTCACTGGGCCGAAGGCAAGTCGATGATCTTCGACGACACCTACGACCACGAGGCCTGGAACCACACCGCGGGGACGCGTGTCGTGCTGTTCGTCGACTTTGTGCGGCCGCTGCGCCAGCCGGCGAAGCTCGTCAACTGGCTGGTGCTGTGGGCGATCGCCTTCTCCCCGTTCATCGGTGACGCCAAGCGCCGCCAGCTCGACTGGGAGAAGCGCTTCGAAGTATTGAAGGGGGCTGCGGGCGCCGGCTGACGCCGGCGTCCTCGCTTAGTCGAAAGCGGACGCGAAGCTGCCGCGCCGCGCGAGCGTGAACGCCAGGGCGCCGCTGAGCAGGGCGAACGCGAGCCCGAGCGCGAGGCTCGCGCGGTAGGAGGAGGCCGCGATCAAGGCGCCGCCGACGGCGTTGCCGATCGCGCCCCCGGCAAAGGTGCAGGTCGAGTTCCAGGCGAACGTCTCGGTCGCCGCGCCGGGCACCGCGAACGCGTCGAGCAGCAGGTACTGCGCCGCGAAGGTCGGTGCGATCGGCATGCCGGAGAGGCCCATCAGCGCCGCCATCGCCGCCAGCGAGGGCGCGGCGAAGAGCGGCACGATGGCGACGCCGCAGAGCAGCAGGCCCCACTTCATGCGGCGGACGGCGCTGCGCGTGGTCGTGCGCGTGCCGAAGACGATGCCGCCCGCCAGCGAGCCGAGCGCGAGCGTCGAGAGCAGGATGCCGGCAGCGGCGCGCGCGCCGTGCAGCTCGGCGAACGCCGGCATCGCGACCTCCACGGCGCCGAACGAGCCACCGAGCAGGAGGCTGAGCGTCAGGACGAGACGCGCGCCGGCCGAGTCGAGCGCGCGAGCGCGCCGTGGCCGCGCCCGCGCCGTCCCGCGATGGGCGAGCAGGCTGAACGTGGCCGCTCCGCCGCCGGCGAGCGCCGCGACGCCAAACAACGCCACGCGCGGGGTCGTGGCTGCGGCAAGCGCCGCGACGAGCGGCGGACCGACGACGAACGTGACCTCCTGCAGGATCGCCTCCAGCGAGTAGGCGGTGGCATGCTGCTCCGGGGCGGACACGAGCCGCGGCCACAGCCCGCGCATCGCGGCGCCGATCGGCGGCACGAGCATGCCGGTCGCCAGGGCGAGCGGGGCGAGAACGTAGGCCGCGGCACCGCCCGCACCGGCGAGCGACAGGGCGACGAGCGAGGCCGGACAGGCGAGCGCCAGCGGCGCCAGCACGGGCCGCAGCCCGAGGCGGTCGACCAGCCGCCCGAGCAACGGCTGGCCGACGGCGACGCCGAGCGCGAAGGCGCCGTCGACGAGGCCGGCGAGCGCGTAGGAGCGCCCCGCGGCGCGCAGCAGCAGGATCACGCCGAGCGCCGTCATCCCGAGCGGCAGCCGCCCGACGATCGAAGCGCCGATCAGTGGCCGCACGCCGCGCAGCGACAGGATCGCGCGCTGGTCGGCAAGCACGCGAGGGGGCTGCGGGAGCCGCCTTTGGCGGCTGTCCTCGCCTGCGATCAAAGCGCTGTGCTGCCCGGTGGCGCGTGCGCCGCGGCCTCTTGCGCCAAACGCGCGAGCATGATGGCCGTAGCCTCGGGGTTTGAGTCGATCAGCACGTAGCGGCGCCCGAGCTCCTTGCAGACCGCGCCGAGCGTCCCCGAGCCGGCGAAGAAGTCCAGGCACCAGCCGCCTGGACGCGACGACGCCGCGACGATCCGCCGCAGCACCCCCTCGGGCTTCTGCGTCGGATAGCCGGTCCGCTCCGCGCCGTTCGTTGGCACGATTGTGTGCCACCAGGTGTCGGTCGGCCGCTTGCCGCGCGCCGCCTTCTCGGGCCCGACCAGCCCCGGCGCCATGTAGGGCTCGCGCTCCACCGCCTCGGCGTCGAACAGGTAGCGCAACGGGTCGCGCACGTAGACGAGGATCGTGTCGTGCTTGGCGGGCCAGCGCCTGGTCGTCTTGGCGCCGTAGTCGTAGGCCCAGATGATCTCGTTGAGGAAGCAGTCGCGCCCGAACAGCTCGTCCAGCGCGACCTTGACGTAGTGCGCCTCGCGGTAGTCGAGGTGGACATACAAGGAGCCGTGCGCTCCAAGGAGCTCACGGCACAGCTGGAGCTTGGGCGTGAGAAACGCGAGGTAGTTCTCGAAGCTGTCGGCGAATGCCAGCTCGCTTACGGCAGTCGATCGATAGCGGCGGCCGCCGAAGCCTTGGCGATCGCCGGCCTCGTCGTGCTCGACCGTGATCCGGCGCGCCCTTTGCGTGATGCCGGTGTTGAACGGCGGGTCGATGTAGATCAGGTCGAACGCTCCGCGGGGCAGCAGCTCGAGCGCGTCGGACGCGTCGGCCTCGATCACGAGGTCGTCCTCCAGCGCGATCGCTCCGTCCAACTCGTCGCTGCGCAGCAGCCGCATACGACGCGAGCCTACGACCCGGGGCGGGCGGCAACTAATCTCTGCGCCATGAGCGATCGCACGCTGCGCATCCCGATGATCGTGCTCGCCGCGATCGGCGTCGCGATCACGACCTACCTGACGATCGTGCACTACGACCACCTGATCGTGCTCTGCACGACCAAGGTCAACTCGTGCGAGCAGGTCCAGACCTCGATCTACTCGCACGTCCTCGGGATCCCGGTCGCGGTGCTCGGCCTGATCGGCTACGTCGCGATCCTCGCTGCGCTGCTCGCCCCGAACCGCGATTACCTCCGCCTCGCAGCGCTGGCGATCGCCCTGTTCGGCGTCATCTTCAGCGGCTATCTCACCTACCGCGAGATCTTCACCCTGAAGGAGATCTGCGAGTGGTGCGTGACGAGCGCCAGCATCATGGTGGTGCTGCTGATCGGCGCCGCCGTGCGCTACGTCCGTGGCTTCTCCTCGTCCGGCGGCGCCGCGGCGGCGTCCTCGTAGCCCGGCACCGGCGGGAGGTCCCAGCCGCCGGTCTCACCGCGGTAGAGGCCGTGGCCGGCGAGCAGCATCCGCACGGTGCGCCCGACGATCCGCAGGTCCAGCGCCAGCGAGCGGTGCTCGATGTAGTACAGGTCGAGCTCGATCCGCTCCCCCCACGGCAGCGCCGCACGCCCGTTGACCTGCGCCCAGCCGGTCATTCCCGGGCGCACCGCGAGCCGCCCGCGCTGCCGCTCGCTGTAGACGGCGACCTGCTCGGGCACCGTCGGGCGCGGGCCGATCAGCGACATCTCGCCGCGCAGCACGTTCCACAGGTTCGGCAGCTCGTCGAGCGAGGTCCGCCGCAGCAGCGCGCCGACCCGCGTGATCCGCGCGTCGCCGGCGTCGACCCACAGCCCCGCGCCGATGTGCTCGGCCCCGACGACCATCGTGCGCAGCTTGAGCAAGTCGAACTCGGCCCCGTCGCGGCCGACGCGTCGCTGGCGGTAGATCACCGGCCCGCGCGAGCCCGTCTTGATCGCGATCGCGGCGAGCGCCAGCAGCGGCGCGCTGACCACGAGCGCCGCGGCCGCCACCATCACATCGACGCCGCGGCGGATCACCGCGTGCCCTCCGGCGGCTCCCACCACAGCGGCGTGCCATGGCGCAGGTAGTCCCACAGCCCGAGCGTCGCCGCCGCGTTCATCGCCACGTAGTAGCGCGGCACCAGCAGGAGCCGCGAGCGCACGACGCCGCCCAGGGCGGCTGCTCCGAGAAGCGTCAGCTGTGCTGCAAGACAGACCGCATAAACCCAACCCCGACCGAGCAGCAGGACGTTGGTGACGAGCGCCACCACGTGCAACGCCGTCGCGCTGTAGCGCAGCACGCGATGGCTGAAGATCATCAGGCCGTAGCGCAGGCCATAGCCGCGCGGCGAGAGCATGCCGCCGCGCAGCACGGTCGTCCAGACATGGCTCATGAAGCGCCGCTTGCGCGCAAACTCTCCGCCGATCGACGGGACCATCTTCTCGACGCCGCGCGCGCCCGGCACGTAGACCGCGCGCCAGCCGCGCTTGACCAGCGTGAACGGGAGGCAGATGTCGTGATCCATGCGCGGGTCGATCACGACGTAGGAGCTCCGCCGCGTCGCCTGGATCCCGCCGTTGCCGGCGGTCACCGAATGGACACGCGACTCGAGCGTGCGGGTCGCCATCTCGTAGCGCCAGTAGAGCCCCTCCTGGTTGTCCGCCCGGGCCCCCTCAGCGGCCTGCACGAAGCACACCTGGCCGCAGGCGTAGCCGACGCGCGGATCGTCGAAGGCGCCGGCGAGCGCCGTCAGGGCGGCCGGCTCGAGCGCGACGTTGGCGTCGGAGAACACCAGCAGCTCGCCGCTGGAGGCGGCGACGCCGGCGTCGAGCGCGGGGATCTTGCCGCAGCGCTCGAGCTCGAGCACGATGTCCGCGCCGGCCTCGCGCGCCCGCGCCACGGTGTCGTCGCCGCAGCCGTCGGCGCAGACGATCACCTCCAGCAGCTCGGCCGGCCAGCTCAGCGCGCGCGCGTTCGCGACCTTCGCGCCGATCACCGAGGCCTCGTTGTGGGCGGCCACCATCAGAGAGACCTTTGGCGCTTCACGAAGCTGCGCCTGCTTGCCTCGCATCGGCGCCAGGCGCGCGAGCACCACCAGCGCCAGCGGGTAGCCGAGCTGGGTGTAGACGAGCACACCGACGCTCGCCCAGAAGATCACCGCGATCGCGCTCACGCTGCCGATTCTCCCCTACACCCGGCTTACCTCGCCTGAAGCTCTGCAACTACACTTCACGCTGTGGCAAGTCGAGCCGAGCAGAAGGCCGCCGCGCGCGCCGCGCGCGAGCAGGCCGCAGCGCAGATTCACGCGTCCCGCCGCCAGCGCACCCAGCTGATGGCGGCCGGCGGCGTGCTGCTGGCGGTGGTGGCCGCGGCCGCAGTCGTAATCGCGCTCAGCTCCGGCGGCGGCGGTACCACCGGCACCTTCAAGGCCAACAAGAAGACGGTCCCGAACCCCGTGCCCGGCGCGGTGATGCCTATGACGCCGGCAGCAGCGGTCGCCGATGTTCACAAGCAGCTCGACGGCATACCCGAGTCCGGCAACACGCTCGGCAAGGCCAACGCCCCGGTGACGGTCACCGAGTTCGGCGACCTCGTCTGCTCGACCTGCGACGACTTCGCGCTCACCTCGGAGAAGCAGCTGATCACCGCGGACGTCCGCACCGGCAAGGTGAAGCTCGTCTACCGGGGACTGGCGACGGCGAGCAACTACGCGAACAGCAGCCAGTACATCGACACGCAGGTGGCCGCCCGCTCCGCCGGCCTGCAGGGCAAGGAGTGGTATTACGTCCTGCTCACCTATGACCTCCAGCCGGAAACGATCAACGGCACCGACAGCGAGGAGCTGCCGTACGTCACCAGCGCCTACTTGCAGAACCGCGCCTCGCTGGTGCCCGGCATCAACCTGCTGCAGTGGCAGACCAACATGACCAACCCGACGCTGATCGCTGCGGTTCACGCCGACACCAGCGCAGCGAACGCGGCCGGCGTCAGCGGCACCCCGGCGGTCTTCGTGTCGGGGCCCAAGGGCACGGTCCAGTACGACAGGGGCAACAGCCCCAGCCTGTCGGCGGTTCCGTCACTCGCGCAGCTGCAGGCCCTGATCGCCCAGGTCAGCTGAGCAGCGTCGCGTAGAGCGCCGCGGTCTTCGCCGCGACGCTCTCCCAGGAGGCGGCTCCGGCGGCGAGCGCCCGCGCCGCGGCTGACAGCTGCTCGCGAGCCTTTGGATCGGCCAGCAGCTCGACGATCGCCGCTCGGAGGGCCTGTGCGTCGCCGGGTGGCACGAGCCTTGCCGCACCGGCTTCGCCTAGCTCGCTGAAGCCTCCGATGTCGCTCAGGACGAGTGCCGAGCCGAACGCGAGCGCAGTCGCCGCCACGCCCGACTGCTCGATCTCACGGTAGGGCAGCACGACCAGCTCGGCGCGGGCGAAGCACGCCGCAAGCTCGGCGTCGCTGACGAAGCGCGGCACCCAGCGGACGTTCGGCGGCGCGGCGGCGCGCAGCTGGGCGACCTCGAAGCGCGGCCGCCCGACGATCCACAGCTCGGCGTGCTCGACGCCCTGCCAGGCGCGCAGCAGAACGTCCAGGCCCTTGTGCGGGCGCAGCAGGCCGAAGTAGAGGACGACGACGGCGCCCCTGCGGGCGCCGTCGTCGAGCTCGGGCGGCAGAGGGGCGTCTTGCTGATTCGCGAGGTGCGTGAACGCGCCGTGCGGGATCGTGTGGACGCGCTCGGGGCTGAGCCCGAGCTCGGTGACGAGCCTTTCGGCGCCCGCCCGCGAGTGGGCGATGACGGCGTCGAAGCGTGAGTAGAGGCGCTTCAGGGTGGCGCGCCGGCGCGCGCCTTCGCGCAGCAGCGCGTCGTGCGCGGTCAGGACCAGCGGGCGGCCGCGGGGGAGCAGCTGCCCGTCGAGCCCGGGCAGCGTGAGCCACTGGAAGTGGACGATGTCGGCCTCGTGCGCGGCGGCACGGTAGCGGAGCATGTCCGGGACGTGCTCCGCAGCTTTCGCTGCGCGCCGGACGCGGGACCCCCCCGTCCCCCGCGCATGGCGGTAGAACAGCTCATGACGCGCATAGCCGTCCGGCGGCGGCAGCTCGGCATAGGCGAATGCGCTCGTGAACAGATCGACATCGAGGCCGTGACGCGCGAGCGCCGCGCACAGCGCGTGGTCATAGGGCGGCGTGTACGCAGGCGGATCGACTACGTGGACCTTCACAGGCCCGACAATACGCATATGACCGTCGAGATCTCGTTCTGCATCTGCGCAACCGACGGGCGGCAAATGCTCCTTCGGAGCATTTCCGCGGCTCAGGTTGAGCGTGCGACGCTGCCGTTTGGTACCGAGCTGCTGGTGCTGGACAACGGGTCCGACGACGGCTCGGCTGATGTGGTGCGGGGCCTGGGAGGCGGGATTGAGCTGATCGCTCTCCAGGAGCGGCGGGGGAAGGCCTTGAATGACAGTGAGCTGATGGAGCGGTCGCGGGGGCGCTACTGCCTGCTGCTGAACGAGGACTCGGAGCTGTTGGGGGGGTGTGCTGCGGCTCTGCACGCCGCGTTGGAGGCTGATGAGCGGGCGGGGTGCGCGGTGGGGGTGCTGCAGCGACCGGGGGGCGCCGTGCAGGCATCGGCTTGGCGGTTCCCGGGGGTGGCGACGGCGTTTGCGCAGGCGCTGTTCCTGCATCGCCGGCTGGTCGTGCAGAGCCGGGGAACTCGCGTGCGTCGGGTCGACTGGGGCCAGTCGTCGGCGCTGCTGGTGCGGCGGGAGGCGGCGGAGGCGGTCGGCTGGATGGATCGCGACTTCTTCGTCTACTCCGACGAGGTCGATTTCCAGAAGCGCCTCGCCGACGCCGGCTGGCACACGCTGTACGTGCCGGACGCGGTGGCGATCCACCACGAGCAGCTGTCCACCGATGTCGTTCCGGAGCGGCGGATCGTCGAGGCCGCGCGCGGGCGCGACCGCTACATGCGCAAGCACCATGGCCCGCTTGCCGCGGCGCTGGTGCGCTGGCTCACTGCCTGGACCTACTCCGTCCGCGCGCTCGCAGCACTCGCGCTGCCCGGCCACGACCCGCGGCGCTACCGTCGCGACGCCGCCGCGGCGCTATGGCCGGAACGCGGCGAGGGGCTGCGCGAAGCCGCGGAGGCGCGCAACGCCGCACGAGTTACGCCCGGCGGCGAGCGCGACTCCTGACTGTCCCGGCAAACGCCGCGATGCGCTGAAGCTCGGCGGAGCGGAAGAAGCCGACCGCCCACAGCAGCGGGAAGATCAGACACCACGCGACGCCGCGCTCGAGGAAGCCTTCCAGGCCGTGGGTCGGCAGGAGCAGGTCTCCGGCTACCGCGATGGCGGCGAAGACGCCGACCAGCTTGGCGAGCCGGCCCCATTCGAAGCCGACGCTGAACAGGCGCCGCGTCAGCAGGTAGATCACGAGGTTCATCGCGGCGTAGGCGAGCACGAGCGCGATGCCGGCACCGGCGATCCCCAACGGCGGCACCAGCGTGACCAGGCAGGCGATGTTCACGACGAGCCCGGCAAGCGCAGCCGGGAGGTTGCGCCGCGTCTTGCGCGCGCGCCCCGAGATCACGATGAAGATCAGGTACAGGCCGTACAGCGCCCAGCCGAGCGCGAGCCAGGGGATCGCCTCGTAGGCCGTGTAGTAGGTCGGGTAGAGGATGCGCACGCCCCAGCGCGCGAACAGCGTGACGCCGGCGACGACGACCCCGGTGGCGAGCACGTAGTAGGTGGTCACCATCGCGTACAGCCGGGCGGCCACCTCGTCGTCATCGACCGAGTAGGCGAGCGGCGGCCAGGCGTACTGGAAGCCGCGCACCGCGACGAAGACGACGGTGGCGAGCTTCGCCGCCACGGCATAGATGCCGGCGGCCGGGCGCATGGTGTCCAGCAGGTACCAGCGGTCGGCGACCTGCAGCGCGTAGACGCTCGCGTCGGCGGGCACCGTCGGCAGGCCGAAGTCGAGCATCTTGCGCATCGCGATCGGCGGCGCGCCCGGGCGCCGGCGCAGTCCCGCGATCAGGCGGTGGCGCTCGTTCCACCACAACCCCAGCAGCACGAGCGTCGAGGCGATGTAATTGCCGGCGAGCAACCCCTGCGCCTGGTCGTGACCGAACACGACGAGGTAGACCATCAGCGGGATCGTCAGCGACACGTCGGCGACCGACGCCCGCATGTAGGTTCGCTTGCGCTCGTCGGCGCGCAGCAGCGCGTAGGCGATCTCGAGGTTCGTGAACGCCCACAGGCCGAGCATCGCGATCTCCAGCAGGGGAGCGCTGCCGCCGAGCGGCAGCGCTCTGGCGAGCGGGCCTGCGAACAGGAGCCCAACGATCGCTCCCGCCGTCGTCATCACGAGGACCAGGCCGACGGCGCCGACGGCGATCCGGTCGCGCCGGTACTGATCGGTGTCGTCGTAGTAGAAGCGGATGAACGCCTCTCCGACCCCGAGCCGCAACACGATCGACAGCAGGATCACCGCGGTCAGCACGCCCTCGGCATAGCCGTACTGCGTCGTCGTGACGTAGCGCGTATACAGCGGCAGCGTCACGACGGCGGCGCCCTTGGAGAGGATGTCGCCGGCCTGGTAGGCCGCGCCGGCGGTTACGAGACGCTTGAAGTAGGCGAGCACGTCAGGTCGCGCTCGTCGCTCCGCCGCGCTCCGCCGCGGCCCACGCGAGTGCCGTGCCGACCGCCAGCAGCACCCAACTGATCGGGTCCTCGAGGAAGTCCGCGTACAGCAGCGTGTGCACGACGAGCCCGGCGAACGCGGCCGCCACCGCGAGGCGAGCGAGACCGCCAGGACGCTCGACGCCGCCGAGCAGCGCGCCACCGAACAGCCGTCCCAAGCACGCCGCGAGCAACGCCAGGTACACCGCCAGCCCGATGACGCCCTGCTCGGCCGCCACGGTCACCGGCGTCGTGTGCGAGTCACGCGTGGTCGTCGGCCCGCAGGGCGCATGCAGGCAGTACTCCCTGGCGAACGACCCCGACCCGTAGCCGTACAGCGGCCGGTCGGCGAATCGATCGACGCCCTCCGTCACCAGCGAGTACCGGCCGCTTGTCTCGGCGTTGGCCGAGCTGCTGTTCGAGAGATCGACATGCAACGACGCTCCCCCCAATAGCGCCACGACCAGCACGACAGCGGCAGCGAGGACGGCCACGCCAGCGGCTACCCGCCCTCCCCAGTAGCCGGCGCCGACCACGGCCAGCCCGACGAGCAGCGCCGCGATGCTCGACTGCGAGCCGCTCAGCAGCAATCCAACCCACATCACCGCGAGCGCGCCAGCGGCGGCCAGCACGTGGCGGCGGCGAGAATCGAACAGCATCGCCGCGGCCAGCACGATCATCGTCAGCGCAAGGAACCGGCCGAAGATGTTCGGGTCGTAGAACAGCGAGTTGATCCGTACGAAGTACGCGTCGGAGTCCAGCGTCGGGTTCAGCAGCAGGTGGTGCCGCAGGAACTCGCCGAAGCCGACAAGGACGAACAACACGGCGAGCGAGGCGATCACCCACAGGCAGCGCCGCACCAGCTCGCGGTCCCAGCGAACCGTGCGCAGCAGCGAGAAGAGCAAAGCGAACGGGACGTAGAAGAACCCGACCTGCTCCAGCGCCTTCGTGAAGTCGGTCGTGTAGGTGGCCTGGATCGCGTAGAGCAGCACGTAGGCCGAGAGGGTGTACTCCAGCAGCTGCGGGCGGCCGCTTTCGCGGCCGTCCTCGCCTGGCTCCTCCGCGCCTTGTCTCCAGGTGCGCACCATGTGGTCCACGAGGGCGGCTGCCATGACGACGTACAACGGGATCAGCAGGCCGTTGGAGATCTTGCCGAGCGGGATGCGGAAGGGCAGAGCGGCGATCGCGAGCAGCGGAAACAGCATCGGGCGCTTGTGGAACAGGTGGGCGAGCGCCGCGACTATGAGCACGGCCCCCACAACGGCCGCGACACCCTCGAGCGGGTGGTGGTGCAGCGTCGCGACCTTGCCGCTGTTCCACAGCGCGGCCGCGAGCAGGACCGGCGTCAGCAGCAGCGCGGCGGCCATGGCGAGGCTGCGGGCGCGCGCGCCAAGACGCTGGGCGGGCAGCGAGAGGACGGCTGCCACGAGCAGGGCGTCGACGATCACGCCGGCCTTCTCGAGGACGTGGGTGAGCGTGACCGCTGCGAGCGGTCCGAGGAACGTCATCGGTGCGGGTACTCCAGCTTGACCGTGAAGCGTGGTATGAGCGTCGTTCGATCCTGCTGCTCGAGCTGTACCTGCACCTCGTAGTTGCCGGCTGGTGCCAGCGACCCGTTTGCGCCGCGGCCGTTCCAGATGAAGTCCAGGCGGGTGTAGCGGTGCATCTCGACGTTTCGAGCGAGCACCGTCACGGGTGTCGGGAAGCGTCCGCCAACCCACGCTCGAGCGTAGGCGACGAACGCACCGCTGGGCTCGGAGCGGATTGAGACCGTCACGGCGTCCCGACGGGAAAGCCGGAAGGAGAAGATCGCCACACGCGCCACGCCGTCGTCACCGGTCGCGAAGGGGCGACCGATTGCGACCCCGTTCGCCGGGTGTGCATCGGGGGGTGGCAGGACGAGCGCCGGCTGGTGCTTCAGCTCTTGGGTGATGAACAGCGCCGCGACGGCCGCGAGGGCGAGCAGCGCGAAGGCGGCTCTGGCGAGTGGCACCGCGGCCGAGCGACCGGCGGCGTCACGCGTGGTAGTCGGCACCGAGTACGACGACGACGTCGGGTGGCGTGGAGCTCCCGGCGGACGCTGCGCTCAGATCGGCGGTGCTCACGGGAAATGCGCTCGACACACCCAGAGCGAGCTCCTGCGCGACCTCGAGCGCTGCGCTCTGGTGCCCTGGGGTGTAGTCGACGGTGGTCGTGGCCAAGTTCTGATTTGGGGCATCAGCGACCGTGCCGGTGGCGAATTGGTCAGCCTTCAGCTTGGCCGCGACGGTCGCGGCCAGACCGGCTTGTTTGGTCCCGTTCAGAACCGCGACGGACACGGTCGCCGGCGCCGGGGGAGCATTCGCGACCGGCGTCTTGGTCGGAGTGCTCGTGCCCGTGCTCGGTGGCTTGGCGGTGGCATTGGAGCGTCCTCCGCCGCCGGGCGCGAAGGCGATGAGCGCTATCACGATGACGGCCACCACGCTCGCCCCGAGCACGAGCAGGCGGCGGCGCCCTGCCGCCGGGCCCGTCAGGCCGCCACCCATCCCGCGCAGCCTGCGCGAGCGGTGACGCGGCGGCGCGGGCGATGGCGTGCCCGCTGCGTCTGGCCGGCGACGGCGCGGTGGCACCGCCGGCGCCGCTGCCACCGCCGGAACCACGGGTTGCGGGAGCGGGATGACGGGCGAGTCCTTGTGGGGGGCTGGCGGCAGGCGCGGCTCATCCGAGGGCGTTGACGGCACCGGCGGATCCGGCACGGCCGCCTCTGGCTGGACGCCGGTCGCAGGCTCGCCGATCTCAGCCCCGGCCGCGCGCTCGGGTGCGGCTGCGGAGCTCAGCGGGACCGCTGGAATCTTCGACTCGGCCGCCGGCGCCTCCTCTGCCGGGCCGGGAACAGGCGGCTCAGCCGCTGCTGGCGCCGCCGCTGCTGGCGCCGCCGGAGTCTGAACGGTGGTCCCCGCCTCGGGGCTGGCGATCGGCGGCGCGGGCGGAGGGACCGCCGCGCCGCTGACGGTTGTCGCGTCGGGCGCTGCGGCGGCGGGCGGCGACGGCGGGCGGGCGGCCGCTGCCGCGGGCGTGCTGGGCGGGATGCGAGCCGCGGTGCCCGCGCTCGGGATCGGCGTCGGCACACGGCGCACGCCCGCAACGCTCGCCGCGACGACCGGTCCGGCGGTTGGCCGCGGCGCGACGACGGCGGTCGGCGGCGGGGCTGGCGCGAAGGGCTGGGGCGCCGCGACCGGCGGCCGCGGGCGCTCGACCTCGTGGGCAGCCCACTCGCGCAGGCGTTTCAGCTCGCGCGCCTGAGCGAAGTACAGCAGCGCGAGAAGCGCCAGGCCGAGCAGCGCCAGGAACGCAGCGTAGGCACCGAGCTTGTCAAGGCCACCGGAGAGCGAGAGCGCGACTACTGGCGAGTAGATCATCGGCGCCGCCAGTCTACGGCTCGGCGGCCACGGGCTGCACCCGCATGGCGGTCAGCTGCGCAACCTTCTCGGCGAGTCCCGTGGCATCGCTCTCCAGGACGAGCAACGAGATCTCGTCGAAAGCTGCCTCGACGCGCTCTATTTCCATCGGGTCGCGCTGGGCGATCAGGATCTTGTCCGCCGCCGTCAGCTGCGGCCGCTCGAACGGGTTGAACAGATCCTCGTGGAGCTTCTCCCCCGGCCGCGCGCCGATCAGATCGATCGCGATGTCGCGCTCGGGCTCGAGCCCCGAGAGCTCGATCATCTGCCTGGCGAGGGCCATGATCGATACCGGCTCGCCCATGTCGAGAACGAATGTCTCGCCGCCCTTGCCGAGCGAGCCGGAGCGGATCACGAGCTGCACGGCCTCGGGAATCGTCATGAAGTACCGCGTCATGTTCGCGTCGGTGACGGTCACCGGACCGCCGGCGGCGATCTGCCGGCGGAAGATCGGCACGACGCTGCCCGACGAGCCGAGCACGTTGCCGAAGCGGACCGCCATGAACCGCGTCGCCGGAAAACGGCGCTGAGCCGCCTCCACCGCGCATTCGGCGAGCGCCTTCGACGCGCCCATCACCGTCGCCGGCGAGACCGCCTTGTCGGTCGAGATCAGGACGAACGCGTCGACGCCGAGCTGGCCCGCGACCGTCGCCACCACGCGCGTGCCGATCGAGTTGTTGCGGATCGCCTCGACCGGGTTCTGCTCCATCAGGGCCACGTGCTTGTAGGCGGCGGCATGGAAGACGATCTTCGGCCGGTGCTCGGCGAACACCTCGCGCGTCCGCTCCTCCTCCTTGCAGTCGGCGAGCACGGCGACGAGCACGTCGGGGTGGACGTGACGATCCTCGAGCAGCTCGCGCTGGATCGCGAAGATGTTGTCCTCGGCATGGTCGAGCAGGACCAGCCGTCGCGGGCCGACGCGGGAGATCTGCCGGCACAGCTCCGAGCCGATCGAGCCGCCCGCGCCGGTCACCAGCACGACCTGACCACGCAGGTAGGCGCCGACTCGCTCGAGCTCCATGTGGACCGGCTCGCGGCCGAGCACGTCCTCTACGCGGACGTCGCGGACCTGCCGTGCGACATCGACCGATCCGCGCAGCAGCTCGAACACCGTCGGCAGGGTGCGCACCGGGATGCCGCGCCCGCGGCACGCCGTGACGACGCGCATCCGCAGCTCACCGGGTGCCGAGGGGATCGCGATGATCACCTCGTCGGGCTCCGCCTCGTCGAGAACTCGCGGCAGGTCAGCCGTCGTACCGCGGACGCGCACGCCGTCGAGGCGCAGCCGCAACTTGAGCGGATCGTCGTCGACGAAGCCAACCGGGTTCAGGCGCAGCTCCGCGTTGCGCAGCAGCTCACGCAAGACGAGCCGGCCACCGTCGCCGGCGCCGACGATGAGGACGTCACGCGCGCCCTTGCGCGAGCGGAAGCCGCGCAGGCGGCGGTCGTGGAGGCTCCGCGCGGCGAGGCGAATGCCGCCGAGGAACGACAGCGCGAGCAGGAAGTAGAGGACCACGCTGGTGCGCGGCACGCCGACGGTGCCGTACGGCCGGAAGACCGCGACCGCCGTGACGAGCAGGATCGTGTCGAGGATCAGGACACGCAGCAGGTTCTCGATGTCGCGCTGCGTCGCGTAGCGCCAGCGGCGCTGGTAGACGCGGCCGAGCGCCAGCAGGATCGCGGTGCCGAGCACCAGCCACGGCAGCGTTCGGACAAACAGCGTGTTGTACTTGTCAATCTCCCGGTGCGAGCTGAGCCCGTCGAGGCGCAGCCAGAACGCGAGGAAGTACGCGAGCGCGACCAGTGCCGCATCGACCGCGAGCTGAGGCAACGAGTGGCGGTGAAGCGGAAAGGCCGCCGAGCGAAGCCGTCGGCGCATCGCAGCGATTGTAGAGCGGAGTGATGTGTTGAGGGCGTTACGCCCTCAACACGACTCTGCTCAGGCGTGCTACGTGCCGCGGGGCCGCGTGATCGCGGTTAGCAACAACTCCACCAGCAGCTGCGGATCCCGGCGGATGCGCGGCGGTGGCCCGGCGGCGCGCTTGGTGATTTCGATCTGGTCGGCCGAGGTGAGCTTACGCAGCCGACCGTCGGCGATCAGCTGCTCGTCGACGCCGCCGAGACGGCCCTCGAACGTGCTCCAGACCGGCGTTCCCAGCGCGACCGCCTCGCGGTTCATCGTCCCCCCCGCGCTGATCACGAGATCGGCGTAGGCGATCAATGACTGGGCGTCGATCGCGCGGGCGGGCAGCACGAACCCGCCGGTGGCCGCCAGCTCGACGCGCTGCGCGCCGGTGCGCGGCAGGACGACTGCCTGTGCGCCACGAACATGTTCGAGCACAGCGGCGAAGAGGTCGTTTTCGAAGCGGTGGTAGAGCGACACGTCGGGCGGCGTGCGAACGACGATGATCGGCTCGCTCAGCTCGAGCCCCAGCTCGTCGAGCACAGCCTCGCTGGGCTCGAAGTCGGCCAGGTAGTACTCCTCCTTGAGCCCCGGATAGCTGCGTACCTTGCCGCGGGCGCCGTAGCGATCCAGGCGCCCGGCGGGGATCGCGTCGGGCACGACAACGGCGCGGGCGAGGCGGCAGTTGACGTTGTGCTGAACGGCCGCCCACTCGTAGTCGAACATCGTCGCCGAAGGTATCCGCAGCAGCTTCGCTGCCACGGATACGTCATTTGAGCCGTGTCCAAGTGCGAGATCGAACCGATGCCCACGCGCCCAACGGGCCAGTGCGGCCGACCGCGAGGCGAGACCGCGGCCCTTGGCGAGGAGCCCTCCGCCGCGATGGTGCCCGATAACGGTGGCGTCCAGACCGAGCCGCTCGCACAGCTCGACGGTCTGGGCAAAGTCGCGCGCGGTCACGGAAACCTCGTGGCCCGCCCGTCGTAGATGCCCCACGATCGGGCGCATCACGAGCGGATGGGGGCTGTTCGTTAGGTCGACCCAGACTCGCATTGGCGCGCGCAACGCTACCCTTCGCCACCCGTGTACGAATTCGCGTCCGTCACCAACGCACTTGTGAACCTGGTGACGCACATCGTCACGGACCTCGGCCTACCCGGGATATTCGTGCTGCTCGTCGCCGGCTCGAGTGGGATACCGGTCTCCTCGGAGGCGGTGATGCTGTTCGCCGGCTTCGACGCCTACCGCGGTCATCTCGTGTTCGCGGCTGTGCTCGTCGTCGGCGTCCTCGGTGACCTGGTGGGCGCCTCGATCGCGTATTCCATCGGCTACTTCGGCCGGACGGAGCTGCTTGCGCGCCACGGGGCCAAGGTGCACATAACGCCCGAGCGCCTCGAGCGCGCTGAGCGCTGGTTCGACCGCTACGGGTCGCGTGCCGTCGTCGTCTCGCGGCTCCTGCCGCTCGTCCGCGCCTACACGTCGTTCCCGGCCGGTGCGGCACGGATGCGCTATCCGAAGTTCATCGCGCTGAGCGCCCTCGGCGGGATCCCGTGGATCGTCGCCTGGGGCGTGCTCGGTCGCGAGCTTGGCTCGAGCTACCACTCGGTGCAGAGCCAGCTGCACTACGTCGACATCGCCGCGCTCGTGCTGATCTGCGCGGCGATCGCCTACCTGCTGTTCCGTCGCTACCGGCGCACCGGTGCGCCAACCTAGCCTCCCGACGGGCCAGGCCATCGCCCTCGGCCTCCTGCACGGGCCGGCGGAGCTGCTGCCGATCTCCTCCTCCGGGCACACGCTGCTGATACCGTGGCTGCGCGGCTGGAGCTACGACCAGCTCGACCCGGCAGCCCGCAAGCGCTTCGAGGTCGCGCTGCACGCCGGAGCGCTGCTCGGGCTCGCGGTCGTGACGGGGGGCGAGATCGCCATCGCCGGCTTCGGCGCGCGGCGGCTGGCGATGCTCGCGCTAGCCACGGCGCCCGCGGCGCTCGCCGGGCTCGCGCTCGAGCGCCCAATCGAACGCCGCTTCAGCACCCCCGCGAACGTGGCCCTCGGCCTCGTTGGCGGTGCTGCGTCGATGGCGCTCGCGGATCGCATCGGAGCCCGCGACCGCACGCGCTCGGATGCGACCGCGCGCGACGGCCTGGCGTTCGGTCTCGCGCAAGCGGTGGCCCTGCTGCCGGGCGTTTCGCGTAGCGGCGCCGTCCGGACGGTGGCGCGGGCGCGCGGCTTTGCGCCGGCCGCAGCCGCAGAGCTGGCCGTCGAGGTCGGCCTACCGGTCACGATCGGGGCACTGCTGCTGAAGGGCCGCGAGGTCCGCCACGCCGGGAAGGCGGAGCGGCAGGCGCTGGCAGCCGGGGCGCTGGCGTCGTTTGCAGCGACCGTCGCGAGCCGGTCGCTCGTGCGGCGAACGGCCCTCGGGCCCTACGCGGCGTACCGCGCCGTGCTGGGCACCGCCGTACTGCGCCGCCTGCGGCACAATGCACGCAGATGATCGACGCCTACGCCGCTGCCGGCGTTGACACGAGCGAGGCGGACCGTGGTGTTCGCGCGCTCGTCGATGTCCTGCGCAAGATCGACATTGGCCGCCCCTCGCGGTCGGTGCTCGGCAGCGGGCACTACGCAAGTGTGCTCGAGATAGCCCCCGGGCTCGGCCTCGCGATGTCGACCGACGGCGTCGGCTCGAAGCTGATCGTGGCCGAGCAGACCGGTCGCCTGCACACCGTCGGGATCGACTGCGTCGCGATGAATGTCAACGACATCGTCTGTGTTGGCGCCGAGCCGATTGCGATGCTGGACTACATCGCCGTCGAGCGTGCCGACCCCGCGGCGCTCGAGCAGATCGCGATCGGGCTGCGGCGCGGCGCCGAGCTCGCCGGCATCGAGATCCCCGGCGGCGAGCTGGCGATCCTCCCCGAGCTGATTCGCGGCCACCCCTCACCCCATGGCATCGAGCTGTCAGGCGCCGGCGTCGGCACCGTCGCACTGGATCGAATGATCACCGGGGATCAATGCCTCCCGGGAGACGCATTGATCGGCATGCCGTCGAGCGGGCTGCACTCCAACGGCTACACGCTGGCGCGTCAGATCGCTGGCAAGTTCGAGCAGCTGGACGACCGCCCGCCCGCGCTCTTAGGGGCTACCGTGGCGGACGCCCTGCTGGAGCCAACCACGATCTATGTGAAAGGGGTGATGGAGCTGCTGAGCAGCCCCATCACACCTCATGGGCTCGCGCACATCACAGGGGACGGCGTGCTGAATCTGAAACGGCTCAACGCGTCCGTTGGCTTCGAGATCGACGAACCACTCGCGGTGCCCCCGATCTGCGCCTACCTGTGTGAGCAGGGGGGCATCGAGCCCAAGCAGGCCTACCAGGTGTTCAACATGGGCTGCGGGTTCGTCGTCGTGGTGGCGCAGGGTGAAGCCGCGAAGGCGGTCGAACTCCTCGCCGACCACCATCCAGGCACGCGCGTGATCGGGCGCGTCACCGATCGCGGCGGCACCGTGACGCTGCCGGGCCTGCGCGTCACGCTCTGACGGCTCACCCCAGGCGATGCACCCCGCCGTCGGCGTCACAATCGCAGGTCGCTACCGACTCGAACGCAAGCTCGGGGCGGGAGCGGCCGCCACCGTGTGGCGAGCTTTCGACACCGTGCTCGAACGCAGCGTCGCGGTCAAGGTCCTCACGGTCGGCGTCGACGACGAGACGCACAGGCTGGAGCGCTTTCGCCGTGAAGCGCGTGCCCTCGCCCAGCTCGGACACCCCCACATAGTCACCGTTATCGACACAGGCGAGGACGAGGGAACACACTTCATCGTGCTCGAGTACATCGCCGGCGAGACGCTCAAGCAGCGCATCGCCCGCGCCGGTCCGCTGGGCGCTGGGGAGGCACTGGCCTACACGATCGAGATCGCGCGCGCGCTCGCGGCGGCGCACGAAGGCGGCATCGTCCACCGTGACGTGAAGGCGCAGAACATCCTGCTGGACCCGGACGGTGGCGCCAAGCTCACCGACTTCGGCATTGCGCGCCGCGGCTCCGATGTCGGCCTCACCCAGGGTAGACAGGTGCTCGGCACCACCGACTACGTCTCGCCTGAGCAGGCGCTCGGGCGCAAGGTGACCGGTCAGTCCGACCTCTACTCGCTTGGCGTCGTGCTCTACGAGGCGCTCACCGGGACGCTGCCGTTCGTCGCCTCCAACCGCCTCGCGGTCGCGACGATGCACGTCCGCGATCAGATCCCTGACGTGCAGCGTCGCCGCCCCGAGCTGTCGGCGATCGTCGCCGCCACGATCGAGCGAGCCACTGCGAAGCCGCTCGACCGCCGTTACGGCGACGCTCGCGCGATGCTCGCGGACCTGGAAGCGGCGCTTGCAATCGAGACGGCCCGCAGCGGGACCGCGGGTGGCGAGGCGAGCGCGGTGCTGCGGACGCTGCCGCGCTCCGCGGCCCGCGGGCTACCGCTACGCGTGCGCCACCCCGGATCGACCGCGCTGTCAGCGGGGGCTGTGGCACTCGTCGTCGCCGCGGTCGCGATCCTCGCCCTGACCGGAGTTCATGCCAATCGCCTCGCGACCCACCTGGCGGCGGTCAGCCTGGCGGGCGCGACCGCGACGTCGTACAACCCGTTTGGCAGCGGGCCCGACAACGCCAACCTCGCAGCGCGCGCGATCGACGGCAAGCCGGGCACCACGTGGATGACCAGCGAGTACGCGGACGGAGCGCTGCGCAAGCCGGGCGTCGGGATCTACGTCACGCTCGCCCGCCCCACTCGGGCGGCGGCGCTCACCCTCGTGACGTCGACGCCCGGATTCGATCTCGATGTCCTCGGCGCGGACCGCATCGTCGCCTACCACCCCGGCTCCCATCAGGTCCTCTCGGCGCTCGGCTGGCGACTGCTTGGCCGGGCGCGCGATGTCCCCAGGACGGTGAGCATTCGCCTCCGCGATCAGCGCACGCCGTTCCGCTACTACCTCGTGTGGATCACCCGACTCGAGCCTGGAGCTCCCGGCGCCTGGGTCAGCGCGGCGGTCGGCGAGGTCGGGCTGCTGGCGCGCCGCGCCGATCAGGGAACGTAGCTGCGCGTGCGGGCGTGACGCTCGATGCCCAGACGGCACAGCTCGTCGACCAGCGACGCGTAGGCGAGGCCGTCAGCTTGCCACAGCTTGGCGTACACGCTTGTCGCCGTGAAGCCGGGCATCGTGTTGAGCTCGTTCAGCAACACCTGCTCGCCGTCGACGAAGAAATCGGCGCGGGCCAGGCCCGCGCAGCCACAGAGCTCGAACGCCTCGACCGCGAGACGCTGCACGGCGGCGCGGGCGGCGGGCGAGATCCGCGCCGGCACGACCAGCTCCATGCCGTTCGGCTCGTACTTGGCGGCGTAGTCGTAGAAGTCGCTGTGCAGGACGATCTCGCCGGGCGGGGAGGTGCGCAGCTCGCGGTTGCCCAGCAGCGAGCACTCGACCTCGAGTCCGCGTGCGCTTGCCTCGACGATCGCCCGCTCGTCGTGCTCGAATGCCGCCGCCAGCGCCGCGACCAGCGCGTCACCGGCGTCGGTGACCTTGGCGATGCCGACCGATGAGCCCATCCGGGCGGGCTTGACGAACACCGGCAGACCGAGCGGCACAAGCTCGTCGGCGACGCGCTCCGGGGCCTGTGCGAAGGTCCGGTGCTCGACGGCCCGGTAGTCGACCTGCGGTATTCCCGCGCCGCCCAACGCCTGCTTCGAGCGCACCTTGTCGATGCACAATGCCGAGCTCGCGATGTCCGATCCGACGTAGGGGATGTCGAGACACTCCAGCACCCCCTGAACGACACCGTCCTCGCCGTAGGGGCCGTGGAGCGCCGGAAATGCGACGTCGCAGTCGAGCAGGCCGCCGGCCGGGGTCAGCGTCAGCTCGACGTCCTCGTGGCGCCAGCGGCCCTCGCGAGTGATCTCGACGGCCAGTGCGCTGTGGCCCGCGGCCTCCAGGCCCTCGCGGACCGCGGCAGCCGATGCGAGCGAGACGGCGTGCTCGCCGGAGCGCCCACCGCCGAGCACGGCAACGCGCATCAGCTGGTGCCGGTTGCGCCCGACGGACCGGTCGGGCTCGTGCCGCTGTTGCCCGTCGGGCCTGTGTAGTCGCCGATTGCGACCGTGACCGTCGTGCCCGGTGCGACGAGCGTGCCGGCCGCCGGTGTCTGAGCCACGACGACCCCGTTCTGCGACTGGTCGGTCACCGTCTGCGATGTCAAGCTGCCTTCGACGAGCCCTGCCGCTATCAGTGCGGCCGAGGCGCGCGCCGGCGTGTCACCGTTGAGCGGGGGGACGGCCACCTTCGTCGGGGCCGTCGCGACGTCGAGCGTGACGGTCGAGCCATACGGCGCCTTCTTGGTCGACGGACTCTCTTGGATGACGGTCCCGGCGGCATAGGTGCTCGAGGGGACGGGGACCCGCTTCACGACGAAGCCGTTGCTTTCGAGCACCAGCTCGGCGTCCGAGTACTTGGACCCGACGACGCTGAGCAGCGGCACGTCCTGCGGGCCGCTCGAGACCGCGAGCGAGATGACCTTGCCCTCCGGGGCGGTGCTGGTGGCAGCGGGGGTGGTCGAGATCACGTAACCCTTCTTCACGCTGTTCGAGCTCTGCTGCGTCGTCGTGTGACGGAAGTGGGCACGCGCGAGCGTGGCCTCCGCGACGGCCAGCGGCTGGTTCCTGACGTCGGGAACCACGCCGTAGGCCTTGCCGGCCGACACGAGCAGCTCGACGGTGCTGCCGCCCGCGATCTCCGAGCCGGGTGCGGGGTTCTGGCCGATCACAGTCCCGGCGGTCGCCGTCGATGACGTCTGCGGGGTCGTCGCGACCTTGAAGCCATCACTCTTGAGCGTCAGCTGCGCGACGTCCTCGTGCTCGCCGGTGACGCTGGGGACGGTCTCGTTGCGGCCGATCAGCAGGAAGACGAGGGCGATGATCGCGGCTATCGCGACAAACACCCCGAACAGCGCCCACGGCCACACCGGGCCACCGCCGGACCGACGGGGCGGCGGCGCGCCACCGGGACCGCTGCTGATCACGCTCGTCGCACTCGAGTCCCAATAGTCGGGGTCGGGATGGTGCACGGTCGCTGGGAGCAGCGTCTGGGTCCCGTCGGACGGGGTCGGTCGCAGCACCGGCGCCTGCACGGTTGGCATCACTACGGGCGTGAACGCGGCCGTGCGACTGCCGTCCTCGGTGCGCAGGCGCTCGCGCTCGGCGCCCAGCGCGTTGAGAAAATCGTCGGCGTCGGCGAAGCGGTCGGCGGGATCCTTGGCGAGTGCGCGCAGGACGATCGCGTCGAGATTCGGCGAGATCGACGAGACCAGCGTGCTCGGTGGACGCGGCGGCTCGGAGAGATGGCGGAGCGCGATCGCGACAACCGACTCCCCCTCGAACGGGACGGTGCCGGTCAGCAGCTCGTAGAGCAGGATCCCGATCGCGTAGACGTCGCTGGGCGGCCCGACGTTCTCGCCTTGCGCCTGCTCGGGCGAGAGGTAGCGCGCCGTGCCCATGATCGAACCGGTCTGCGTGATCTCGGAGGCCCCAGCGCGCGCGATCCCGAAATCGGTGACCTTGACGCGGTTCTCGTCGTCGATGATCACGTTGTGCGGCTTGAGGTCTCGGTGCACAACGCCACGGCGGTGGGCGAAGCGGGCGGCGCGCAGCACCTGCTCGGTGATGTCGATCGCGCGCTCCGGCGTCAGCGGCGCCTCCTCACGGACGATCGCGTCGAGCGAGCGCCCCTCCAGGAGCTCCATCGCGATGTAGTACGTCCCGCCCCATTCGCCGCGATCGAAGACGCTGACGATGTTGGCGTGCGACAGCGATGCGGCGCTGGACGCCTCACGGCGGAAGCGCTCGACGAACTCCTCGTCCTGGGCGAAGCGCTCATGCAGCAGCTTGACCGCGACGCGCCGGCCGAGCTGCAGATCCTCGGCGCAGTAGACGTCAGCCATCCCGCCGGAGCCGAGGCGCGAGACGACCTGATAGCGCTCGTCGATGATCGTGCCGGGGACGATCTGGAGCATCAGCCGCTGCTCCCGAGAATCGACTGGATTACCTGCCGCGCGATCGGTGCCGCAATCGCGCCGCCGTATTCGGAGGTGTGCTCGATGTCGACGGCGACGGCGATCTTGGGGTCGGTGGCGGGCGCGTAGGCGATGAACCAGGCGTCGTTGAGAGAGTTCGCGCTGTTGGTCAGCTCAGCGGTGCCGGTCTTGCCGGCGACCTTGTACTGGAAGCCGTAGAGCGCTCGGTAGGCGGTGCCGTCGCTGACCACGTCCTGCATCATGATCCCAACCTGCTCGGCCGTGGAGGGCTTCATGACCGTGCTGAAGAGGGTCGGCGCGACACGCTCGATGACGACCCCGTCGCTATTGGTCACGTAGTTGGTGAGGTGAGGCGTCATCAGGCGTCCCTGGTCGGCGACCGCGGAAGCGACCATCACCATCTGCAGGGGAGTCACCTCGAGCTGTCCCTCGCCGATCCCGACGAGCGGCGCGTCCCAGTCGCTCGACGGGACCAGCTCGCCGGCCGCGTTGCGCACTCCGCTCGGCTGGCTCTCGATGCTGGGAAGGTCGATCGGGGGGTCGCGGAAGTAGCCGAGGCGGGTCATGTAATCGGCCAGCACGGCGCCGCCCAGCTTGTACGCCACGTTTGCGAAGACCGTGTTGATCGAGTTCGTCAGCGCGTAGGTGAGGGTCACCTCACCGTAGCTCGCGTTGCTGTCGTTGTGCAGCGGAATGCCGTAGAAGCTCTGTGGCGAGTTGCCGTCGATCATCGAGTCCGGCGTGAACTGGCCGGTGTCGATCGCTGCGATCGCTGTGACAACCTTCTCGATCGAGCCGGGGAAGTCCTGTGCTGCGATCACGCGATCGACCTGCGGGCCATCCAGTCCGGCCTCGGAGCGCGCCAGCTCGGCCGGATGCTGGATCAGGTTGGGGTTGTACGTCGGGTTGGTGGCCAGCACTCTGATGTCGCCGGTGCTCGGAACCATCGCTACGACGGCGCCGTTGAGGCCCGTCCCGACCAGCGCGTTTTCGGCCACCTCCTGGGCGGTCGGATCGAGCGTCGTGTAGACGTTGTCGCCGGACGGTTGGGTGCCCGATAGCTGGTCGAGCAGTGACTCCTGCTGAATCGGCGTCCCGGTGAGGAGGCTGTTGCGGTAGCGCTCGAGGCCGGCCGATTGGTTGTTCAGCGGGAAGGCGTAGCCGATCGCCGCAGCGTACAGCGACCCTTGCGGGTACTCGCGCTTGTAGGCGCCGCCGGGTTCTGCGATCGAGGTAGCCAGCAGCGTCCCGCCCTCCGCGTAGATCGAGCCGCGCTTGATGTCGAGCGACTCCTCCAACGCGCGGTGGTTCTCGCGATTATTCTGGAGCGCCTTGGCGTCAAACACGGTCCAACGCGACGTGAAGGCGACGAGCAGCGCGAACATCAGCACCACGAATCCGAACAGGCGGGCGATCGGGCGGTTCATTGGCCTTGGACCTCGCCCAGCTCGAGCTGGCGCACGAGCGTCGACGCGCCGTTCTGCGAACGGAGCTGATCGTTGAACAGGCGCGACCGCTCCAGAGGACTCAGTTCGGCTGCCGTGACACCCGAGACGAAGTACTGCGTGTACAAGCGCAGCCCGCCCGGCAAGGTGTAGGGCAGACCGTTGTAGATCGTCACCTGGCCGTATGCGTCGGTGCCGACGAAGTAGACCGCCTGCCCGGCGAGGACGGCGGCGGCCACCAGCACGCCGACAATGGCCAGCGTCACGACGCCGGAGCGCAGCAGCGCGAAGCGACGGCGGCGGGTGATGCCGGCACGCGTCGAGCCGACGACGGGCATGCGCGGGGCGATCCGGCGCGAGCGCGGAGCCCGCGGTGGCCGGGTGTAGTAGCCATCGCGCAGCGTTTCGGGCGCGATCGGGGCGCCTGGCATCTCGTCTGGCACCGTCGCATCGGCGGGCACGAGCGGTTCGGTGGACGAGTCCCGCCGAGCGGCCTTCGACGTCGTGCGACGGCGGACCGGCTTACGCGTCCGCGGGCGATCGCCGGCCACCTCTTCGAGGCGAAACAGGACCACCGTGATGTTGTCGCGGCCCCCGGCCGCGTTGGCGGCGGAGATCAGCGCGCGCCCGGCGGCCGCGAGCGTGGTGCTCGCGGCGAGGATCTGCTCGACCTGGCTTTCGGGGATCATCGAGGTCAGCCCGTCGCTGCAGAGCAGGTAGATGTCGCCGTCGACGCCGTCGAGCGTAACCAGATCGATGTCGACCGTGGGCTCGGGACCGAGCGCCCGCGTGATGATCGACCGCTGCGGATGCTCCTCGGCTTCCTCCTCGGTGAGCCGCCCTTGGCGGATGAGTTCCTCGACGAGCGAGTGGTCGCTCGTCAACCGTTCCAGCGTCCCGTCGTGCAGCCTGTAGGCCCGGCTGTCGCCGACGTGCGCCAGGGATATCTCCTGGGGCCCAACGTAGGCCACGGTGAGCGTGGTTCCCATCCCGTCGAGCTTCGCGTCGCCGCGCGCGCGGCTGTAGATCTCGGCGTTGGCCTCCACCGCGCGGGCGGCTAGCCGCGGCGCCGGGTCCTCCGCGCCGTCAACGGAGAAGCCGCGAGCGAAATGCTCGACGGCGATCCGCGAGGCCACCTCGCCACCTTGGGCTCCGCCCATGCCGTCGGCGACCACGAACAGCGGCGCGCGCTCGAGGAACGCGTCTTCGTTGGCCCGGCGCTGCAGGCCAGTGTCAGAGTGCGAGAACTGCTCAGCGACGCGCAGCATCAGTCATCCTCATAGGTGAACTCGCTGTCGCCGATGCGTACGCGGTCGCCGTGGTGCAGCGGCGCGAGACCGCGCAGCAGCTCCTCGTTGAGGTACGTCCCGTTGGTCGAGCCGAGGTCCTCGAGCACGACCACTCCGCCCTGCAGCACGACGCGTGCATGGCGTGAGGACGCGAACGGATCGTCGAGCCGGATCTCGGCGGCGTCGCCGCGACCGAGAACGGCCCCTTCACCGATGTCGTAGATCATTCCTGCAGCATGACCGGGAGCGCGCTCGACTACGAGCCTCGGGGCACGTGTCGCGACGACCCCCCCTTGGCCGGCGGAGTACATGCCCGTGCCTTGGTCCACCGGTGCCGTGACGCGCGCAGTGCGTAGGTCACGCGACGCGCTGCGAGCGATCCACAGTAGGAACAGGTAGAGAACCGCGAGGAAGCCGAACTTCAGCGCGACCGAGACCGGCTGCAGATTGGTCAAGCGCGTCTCCCGCGGTTGGCTGGCGTGTGCGCCCGGTCGCACATTAGTCCACCTCGAAAATCAGCTCGGCGGACGCGATTTCGATCACATCGCCGTCGCTCAGCAGCGTCGGCACGCCGACGGGCCGATCGTTGAGCCGCACCCCGTTCGTCGAGCCGAGGTCCACGAGAACCCACCCCGCCGCGTCGGGGACGATCTCAGCGTGGCGCCGTGATACGTCGCTCGAGGCCAGGACGATATCGGCGTCGGGGCTGCGGCCGATCACGGCGCCGTGCGGACCGATCGCGGCCCGTGTACCACCGACGGTCAGGAATGCGCGGCCGTGCGCGGCCGTGCCGCGCCGCCCTGGGGCGAGCTCGGGCGTGTCGGAGGCGCGGGCCGCGCGATGGCGCGGGAGTCCGCCATGCGCAGCCACGAGGTTTGCCTCGATGCCGCATTCGCCGAGCGCGAGATGTGGGTCCGTCCGCAGCTCGATGTGCGGGTGCGAGACGAGCGCCAGACGCTCTTGCCGGGCGTGTTCGAGCAGGTAGGCGGAGAGCTCTTCGACGAGGCCGGCCTCGATCGGGGTGAGCTGGCGACGGTCCTCCGGTGACAGCCACACGATGTACTCGTTGGGGACATAGGTGTTCGCCAGCGAGCTTTGACGATGCTGGTCCATCTCGCGCGCCAGCCGCCGAGCGAGTTCGACGGGGCGGATCTGGCTGCGAAAGGCGCGACCGAACGCCCCCTCCACGAGGTCGGCGATCTTCGTCTCGAGGTTGCGGAGAAGGCTCATTTGAGCGCGGCACGGCGCCCCACACGGTGTGCGGGGCAAGCGCCATGCTACGCGACGGTGGCGGCTCCCGGAGCCCGTAGCCGTCGGCCCTGAAACGTTGTTGCGAGGAGCGCCGCGATCACGCCCGCTGCGACGGGAAGCGGTGGGGGAACCGCACCGATGTGCTGGGCAAGAGCTACGCTCGCCACGATCAGCCCCCCGGCCCATGCCATCGCCGCGGTGACTCTCAGCGCGCGGGAGGCGGCGCCGACCAGCCACGGCAAGACGAGGGCCGCAAGCGCCCACAGCAGCGCCGGCGCGATCCGGTCAGGTGTGCACAGCGGAGCGAGCGCATGCTCCAGCGCGCCGGGAACCGAGCCCTGCCAGCTTGCCCGCGCTCGCGTGCCGGTAGCGACACCGAACAGCAGCCTTCGCCCGACGAGCTCCTCGGTGAGCGCCACCCACCAGTAGCCGACCGCTCCCAGGACGGTGCGCCGCCACGGCGAGCTGGCGGCGGCCCGGGCCGCGACGCCAGGAAACGCCGCGGCGACGCCGAGCGCTCCGAGCAGCGGCGCGAACGCGGGGATAGACCACAGCCACGGCTCGCCGGCGAGCAGTAACGGCACAGGCGCGACGGCGAGCGCGACGACGGTCGCCGTGCCGGGCTGGCCGGCGATGGCGATCCACGCAACACCGGCCAGCGCGAGCGCCAGCCAGCCGCGGCGCGGGGCTAGCGCGACCGCGCCGAACGCTGCGGTCGCGACAGTTGCTTCGGTGGTCGGCCCGTGTGGCCCGAGAACAGTCGCGAGCGCGGCGACGCAGAGCACGGCGGCGGCCCCGCCGGCCACCAGGCGCTGACCGCGCGGAGTGAGCGCGCTGGGGCGTGCCCGCATCGCGCTGCCCAGCGCCCGCCGGCGATTGCGGTCCCCGCTGAGCGCCGAGGCTAGGTCTGAACGCAGGTCGGCCACGGAGCCGCGCCGGATCGGGTCGGGGTGCAGCGCCCGGTCGATGCCGGAGCAGACGCGCACCGGCAGGTCACGCCGCACGCGGGCCAGTGACGGCATCGATGAGCCGAGGCGGCGGACGGTCGCCGCCGGATTGGCTGCGCGCAGCGGGTTGGCGCCGGCGAATCCCTCGTACAGGGTGAGCGCCAGCGAGTACAGATCGCTCGCCGCCGTCGCGGCGTCCCCGTCGGCCTGCTCAGGAGCCATGTAGGCGAGCGTCCCGATCACGTCGCCTGAGTGCGTCAGTGGCTGCTCACCCGTGATGTGAGCGATGCCGAAGTCCGTCAGCTTGGCTGGGGCGCCCGTCGCCCGCGGATCGCTCGCGACGATGACGTTCTGCGGCTTGACGTCGCGGTGCACCACGCCGCGTGAGTGGGCGTGGTGCAGCGCATCCGCGAGGGCCACGCCGATTCGCATCAGGGCGCGGTCCGTCAGCGCGGATCGCGCGTACAGGTCGGCAAGCGAGGCGCCCTCGACGAGCTCGCTGACAAGGTAGTAGGCGCGGTCGTCCGACAAGGCCTCGTAGAACGCGACGATCGACGGGTGTGACAGGCGCGCGGCGGCGAGCGCCTCGCGGCCAATCCTGCGGCGGTCGGCGCTGTCCGCCCCGTAGGCGCGCGCAACCCGCTTGACCGCCACAGTGCGGCGCAGCCGCTCGTCCCGCGCGATCCAGACCGTCCCGTGGCCCCCGGCACCGAGCGGCTCGAGCATGCGGAAACGCCCGGCCACGAGGTCCTCGCGGGTCTGCGTGAGGCCAGCGGCCGGCGCTGCCCGCGCCGGGCTCGGAAGTGTGTTCACCCGCGCGCCTTCCCGCTGCACCGACGTTTTCCTGTCTCGTGGCGCCGCTGAGCGGTAAGTTGCAGGGACTGCGAGCCGAACGCTCGTCAGTAATAGTGCCAAGTGCCAAACCTTCCGCAAGGAGCGGTGTTGTCGTTCTTCGATGAGGGTGACGAGCCCAGTACAACCATCGGGCCGCCGCCTCAGCGGCGCCGACCTAGCAGACCTCCAGGCGCCGGCGGAGCCCCGCCCGACGAGCGCACCGTGCTGGCGCGGCGGGCGGGGGCGGTGGGCATCGTGCTTGTCACGGTGATCCTCGTCGTCCTCGGCGTCAAGGCCTACCTTGCCAGCGAGGCCCGGCAGGCGCTCGAGAACTACAACGCGAATGTCAACACGCTGCTGAGCGAGCAGTACACGCAGGTCCAGGTGCCGTTCTTCAACAGCCTCAAGACCGCCAGCGGAGAGAGCGGCAACGCCCTGGAGACATTCGAACAATCTCTGCTGACGGATTCGGTCATCGCCAAGCAGGAGGCCAGCACGGCCGCCGGCTGGAGCGTTCCGGGGCCGATGGTCGGGGCACAGACCTACCTACTGGAGGTGCTCGACTTCCGCTGGCAGGCGCTGCTGCAGGTCGCGAACAACGTCGGCCCGGCCCTCACCACCGGCGGATCCGCGCCCGCACTCCAGCGGATCGCCGGCGCCATGGAAATGATCAACGCCTCGGACATCATCTACGCGACACGGGTGCAGCCGCTGATCGCGCAGCAACTCGCGGCCGGCGGCATCGGCGTGGCGGGCACCGGCCCCGGCGGAGTCGTGACAAGCGGACAGCAGGTCGATCCGAGCCAGTTCCTGCCGAGCGAGTCGTGGACCCTCACGACCTACGTCGCCGGCGAGCTGCTCGGCTACACGCCACCCTCGCTCGGCGGCACGAGCAACGGCGGGACCAACGGCCATGCGCTGCTCAGCGTGTCGGTTGGCGGCACGCAGCTGGTGGGTGGCGGCACCGTCAACCCGCTGACCTACACGCCTGGATCGATCTTCGCTCTGACCTTCGAGAACGACGGCACGAACACCGAGCACGATGTCGTGACCAAGGTCACGGTGCGCTCCGCATCGTTCGCCGCTGTCAGCGCCGAGGCCACCACCGCGACGACCCAACCGAGCATGAACTACACGGCGGACATCACCTTGCCGGGCAAGCTTCCAACGGGCACGACCTTGCAGGTCATCGCCACCGTCGAGCAGGTGCCCGGCGAGACCGACTTGACGAACAACACGCAGACGTTCCTCGTCGTACTCAGCTAACGCGGCGCTCGCCAGGCCGTAGGGGCGCTACGGTTCAGCACGTGGCATCGGCACTCAACTCCACGGGCGACATCGTCGCGCTCGGCGGCGCAGCCGCCGGCGCGCTTGCGCTGATTGCCTGTGCGGCGCTGGCTTGGGTGGTACGGCGCCTGCGTGTGGCGCAGCGCGCTGTGCTCGGGGAAGGGGAGGCCGTGGACCTCGTTGCGCACGCCGTCGCGCTGACACGCGAGGTCGTCGCGCTCCGCGACTATCTCGACGAGGTCGCTGCGCGCCTCGACGCGCGGCTCGTCGAAGCGGAACACCGCCTCGACCGATCCATCTCCCATCGCGCGCTCGTCCGCTACGACGCTTACAACGAGATGTCGGGTCACCAATCGCTCTCGATTGCGCTGCTCGACGCCACGCGGTCGGGCATCGTGCTGTCATCGATCTTGCACCGCGATCAGGCTCGGCTGTACGTCAAGCAGGTGCGCGACGGAGAGAGCGAGCTGACGTTGTCGCCCGAGGAGGAGGAGGCGCTGCGCCTGGCCCTTCTCCGGGACGATTGAGCGGCCACCGGGGCACGATGAGGATCGGCTACCTCGGCCCTGAAGGGACCTTCAGCCACCAGGCGCTGCTCAACTCGCGGCCGCCGCACGACGCGCAGGCAGTTGCGCTCGCCACGCTGTACGACACGGTCGTAGCTGTGCAGGACGGCAGCGTGGATGTCTCCCTGGTGCCGATCGAGAATGCGCTCGAGGGCTCGGTCGACGTGACGCTCGACACGCTCGCGGCGGATGCGGACGACGTGACGATCATCGGCGAGACCGTCCAGCGCATCCGCAACTGCCTGATCGTCGGCGGACCGGTCGTGCTCGAGGACATCGAAGCGATCTACTCCCATCCACAGCCGAGCGGCCAGTGCGCGCGCTTCCTGCGCACGCGCGTGCCGGGCGCGCGGATCGTGGCGGCAAGCTCGACGGCCGAGGCCGTGCGCACGGTTGCAGGCGCTCCCGGCCAGCCCCACGCGGCGCTTGGAAACCGTCTTGCGGCGGAGCTCTATGGCGCCGAGGTGCTGCTCGAGGACGTCGATGACATCGACGGCAACGTGACGCGGTTTGTCTGGCTTGCGCGCAGCGAGCGGGCCACCGAGCTCCGCCGGCTGGTCGAGCGCGGCGAGACCACGAAGACATCGATTGTCTTCTGGGGAGGCGGCGACGAAGCCGCCGGCTGGCTCGTGAGCTGCCTCTCGGAGCTTTCCCAGCGCGACATCAGCCTGACACGGGTCGAGTCGAGACCCCGTCGCATTGGGCTCGGCAACTACATGTTCTTCGCCGACCTCGCCGGCTCGATGGCGGAGCCGCGCCTTCACGATGCGATCGAAGGCCTGCACCGCCACTGCGAGGATGTGCGGGTGCTCGGTTCATACCGGGTGAGCTAGCGGCGCGGGTCGGTACACTCGGCGCGAGGAGCATGGGCACGGCCGTCCCAGTACCACCAACGAGGTCCGCGTCGCCCGACGAGCACCGGCGGCGCGGGCGTGATGGTGGCCGGGTGCTCGTGCTGAACGCCACCTACGAGCCGATCAACGTGTGTACCGTGCGCCGCGCGATCGTGCTGCTGCTGAAGGCGCGCGCTGAGGTGCTGGAGGAGGCGCAGTGGGTGCTCCACGCCGAGCACCTCGCCCTGGCGCGTCCGTTTGTGATCCGCCTGACCAGCTACGTGCGCCTGCCACGCGACGCGCACCACCGCAAGATCACGCGGCGGGCGGTGTTCGCACGCGACAACTGGACCTGTCAGTACTGCGGCGCGCGCAGCAACCTGACCGTCGACCACGTGATCCCGCGATCGAAGGGCGGACCGTCGAGCTGGGACAACATCGTGGCCTCGTGCGCTCCCTGCAACCGGCGCAAAGCGGATCGCACGCCCGTTCAGTCGGGGATGCATCCCGCAAGACCGCCCCGCCAGCCACGGGCTGAGATCTTCATCCGCGTGTCGAGCCCCACGATCCCGCCGGCCTGGCAAGCGTATCTCCCGGCTGCCGCGTAGGCGCCGGCTGGCGCAAAGAGGGCGCCCCGTGGGGCGCCCTCCTGGCGGACTAGGTCATGCAAGCGAACGCCCGGCCTCGCGGTGGCAAAGCCGATCGTGCCGGAGGGACTAGGTCCGGCAGCCTGCACGACGGTGGTCCGGGTTGGATTCCGCTAAGCGGGTCCAGCCAGTTGCTCCGACCTAGCGGCCGGCCACCTCCAGAGTCCCGCAAGAACTGTCAACCAATTGAGGACCACCTCCTTTCTCTGGTGCGACCAGACTAGCGGACGGTGGTGACGCTCGCCAGAGGAAACTCAGCTCTCCTCAATTGGCGGCGGCGTTTCCGGCTCGTCGCCGTCCGGCTCGGCGGCCGGCTCGGCGACGAGTGCGATCGCGCTAACTGTGTCATCGTCCTTGAGGTTCATCAGACGGACGCCCTGTGACGCGCGCCCATACCGATTGATCCCGCGAACGCCCGTTCGCTGGACCATGCCGCCGGCACTGATGAACACGAGCTCTTCGTGCTCGCGCACGACCAGCGCGCCGGCGAGAGCGCCCTTGCTCTCGGTGAGCGCGATCGTCTTCACGCCCATTGTCGCGCGCCCCTTGCGCGGGTAGTCGCCCAGTGCCGTCCGCTTGCCGTATCCGTTCTCGGTGACCACGAGCAGCTCCTGGTCGTCGCTCGCGACGTCCATCGCAAGCACGCGGTTGCCTGGCTGTCGGACGTTCATGCCCTTCATGCCGGATGTGTCGCGGCCCATCGGGCGGACATCGGACTCGCGCATCCGCGCGGCCTTCCCTGACCGGGACACCATCAGGATGTCGTCCTCGCCACTCGTCTGGCGTACTGCGACCAGCTCGTCGTCGTCGCGAATCTTGATCGCGATGATGCCGTCGGCGTTGATCGGTGTGTTGTAGGCGGCGAACTCGGTCTTCTTGACGATGCCAGCCCGCGTGGCGAAGACGAGGTAACGCCCTTCGCCGTAGTCGCGCGTGGACAGGACCGACTGAACCCGCTCACCTTCGCGGAGCGGAAGGATGTTGACGAGCGCACGCCCCTTCGCGGTGCGGGACGCCTCGGGGAGGTCGTACACCTTCGAGCGATAGACCTTGCCGCGATTGGTGAAGAACAGCAGGTAGTCATGCGTCGAGCAGATGAAGAGATGCTCGATGAAGTCGCCGTCCTTCATGTCCATCCCGCTGACCCCGCGGCCACCACGATGCTGCTGGCGATACGTGACAAGCGGCAGCGACTTGATGTAGCCGGTGTGGGTGATCGCGATGACCATCTGCTGGTCGGCGATCAGGTCCTCGATATCGATCTCGCCTTCGGCGTGGGAGATCTCCGTCCGGCGCTCATCGCCGAATCGCTCGCGAATCTCGCTCAGCTCTTCCTTGATCAGCGCGAGCACACGCAACTCATCGCCGAGGATCGCGCGCAGCTCGCCGATCCGCTCGACCGTGTCAGCGTGCTCCTGCTTGATCTGCCCTGACTCGAGTGCCGTCAGCTGCGAGAGGCGCAGGTCGAGAATCGCCTGGGCCTGGATAATCGACAGCTTGAAGCGCTTGACGAGCTGCTCACGCGCGCTCTCGCGATCCTGCGCACTGCGAATCAGCGCGATCACGGCGTCGAGGTTTTCGAGCGCGACCAGCAAGCCCTCGAGGATGTGGGCGCGGGCTTCACGCTGCGCGAGCTCGTGCTTGGCACGCCGCACGACGACTTCGCGCTGATGCTCTACGTAGTGGTGGATCGCGTCGCGCAGCGAGAGCGTTCGCGGAACGCCGTCCACCAGCGCGACCATGTTGACGCCGAACGTGCTCTGCATCGGCGTGTGCTTGAACAGCTTGTTCAGCACAACCTTTGGAATGACGTCTCGCTTGAGCTCGATCACGAGGCGCATGCCGCGCTTGTCTGACTCGTCGCGGATGTCGGAGATCTCGGGGATCCGCTTGTCGTTGACCAGCGCAACGATCTTCTGGATCAGCCCCCCGTCGCCACCCTTCTTGACCATGTAGGGAAGCTCGGTCACGACGATCGCTTCCTTGCCGTGGCTGAGCGGCTCAGTGTGGGCGCGGGCCTGGACGCGGACCCGGCCGCGGCCGGTCTCGTAAGCCTCGCGGATACCGGACCGGCCAAGGATGATTCCGGCGGTCGGAAAGTCCGGGCCACGCATGTGAGCCATCAGCTCGTCGACGCTGATCGACGGCGTCTCGATGTAGGCGATCGTGGCATCGATCACCTCACGCAGGTTGTGCGGCGGGATGTTCGTGGCCATCCCGACGGCGATGCCCGACGAGCCGTTGACCAGCAGGTTCGGGAAGCGCGACGGCAGAACAAGCGGCTCCTGTTCGCTGCCGTCGTAGTTCGGCGCGAAGTCGACGGTGTCCATGTCGAGGTCGCGCAGCATCTCCATCGCGAGGCGCGTGAGGTTGGCCTCCGTGTAGCGCATCGCGGCTGCCGGATCGTCATCCACCGAGCCGAAGTTCCCCTGGCCATCGACCAGCGGGTAACGCATCGAGAAGTCCTGCGCGAGCCGGACGAGCGTGTCGTAGATGGCCGAGTCACCATGCGGGTGGTACTTGCCCATCACCTCGCCGACGATCCGTGAGCACTTCGCCTTGCTGCGCGTCGGGCCGAGCCCGAGCTCGCGCATCGCGTAGAGGACGCGCCGGTGAACCGGCTTGAGCCCGTCGCGCGCGTCGGGCAGCGCGCGCGACACGATCACCGACATCGCGTAGTCGAGGAACGCGGTGCGCATCTCGTCCTCGATCGCGCGCGGCTCGATGTTGCCGCCGTTCAGGATCTCAGTCGCCGTGGCTGATCACCCCACCTACACGTCGAGATTCGCAACGAGACGGGCGTTGGACTCGATGAACTCCCGTCGCGGCTCGACCTGGTCGCCCATCAGCATCGAGAAGATCCGGTCGGCCTCGACAGCGTCCTCGATTCCGACCTGGGCGAGCGTCCGGGACTGCGGGTCCATCGTGGTCGTCGCGAGCTGCTCCGCGTTCATCTCGCCGAGTCCCTTGAAGCGCGACACGTCCTCGCCCTTCTGGGAGATGTTCAGCACCTCCGCGCGAAGGTCGTCAAACGTGCCGGCCGTCCCGGTCCGCTCGCCGAACCGCACTTCGAACGGCGGCTGGCCCGCCAGCTCCGTGAGCCGGCGGTGAGCGCTCAGGAGGTGCAGGTAGTCAGTCGAATCGAACAACGTCTGCGGCACACGATGCGTCCGCGCGAAGCCGCTGGTCCGTTCGGTGACACGCACGACAAGAATGCCGTCCTCGCTGCTGACGACTTCGGCCTTGTGGGCGGTCTGCGCGCCGTTCGCCCTCGCGAGCAGCGACACGACGGCGGCATTGCTCTCGGCGCCGTGCTCGAGGATGCCGGTCTCGGCGAGCAGCCGCATCACGTCTGACCCGTAGACGGCGCGCAGCGACGCGGCGAGCGCTTCGTACTGCCTGACTTGGCGGACCAGCTTCTGCCAGCGCGCCTCCGTCAGCTTGAAGTCGGCGCCGTTACGGTCGGACACCTCGAAGCGCTCGAGCTTGTCGTAGACGAGGATCTCCTCGAGGTCGGACTCCTTCTCGATGTAGCGCTCGCGTTTGCCCTGCTTCAGCTTGTACAGCGGCGGCTTGGCGATGTACACGTAGCCCGCCTCGATCAGCTCCTGCATCTCGCGGAACAGCAGCGTCAGGATCAGCGTCCGGATGTGCGCCCCGTCCACGTCGGCGTCACACATCAGGATGATCTTGTGGTAGCGGGCGTTTTCGATGTTGAACTCGTCGCGCACCCCTGTGCCGATGGCGGTGATCAGTGCCTGGATCTCGGTGTTCTGAAGAACCTTGTCGATGCGGCTCTTCTCGACGTTGAGGATCTTGCCGCGCAACGGGAGCACGGCCTGCGTGTTGCGGTCGCGCCCCTGCTTTGCCGAGCCGCCGGCGGAGTCACCCTCGACGACGAACAGTTCGGCCAGCGAGGGATCCTTGACCGAGCAATCGGCGAGCTTCCCGGGCAGGTGTGAGTTCTCGAGCGCCGACTTGCGCCGCGTCAGATCACGCGCGTTACGCGCAGCCTCACGCGCCCGCGAGGCCTGAACGGACTTGCCGATCACGGCCCGCGCCTCGGTCGGATTCTCTTCGAGGAACTCGGCCAGGCCGGCGTTCACGATCGACTCGACAAAGCCGGCCATGCCAGGGTTTCCAAGCTTCGTCTTCGTCTGCCCCTCGAATTGGGGATCGCGCAACTTCGCAGAGATAACGGCGGTAAGGCCCTCACGCACGTCCTCGCCGGTTAGGTTGTCGTCCTTCTCACGCAGCATCGCGTGATCGCGTGCGTACTTGTTGATCGTCCGCGTCAAGGCCGAGCGAAACCCGGACAGGTGGCTGCCACCCTCGTGGGTGTTGATGTTGTTGGCGAACGAGAAGATGGACTCCTGGTAGGACGAGTTCCACTGCATCGCGACCTCGACCGCTCCCTCGTCGCTCTCGCCCGAGAAGAAGACGATCTTCTTGCCGACCGGCTCCTTGTTCTGGTTGAGGTACGCAACGAAGTCCTCGATGCCGCCCTCGTAGCGAAACTCGGCCTTGTAGCCGGCGCCTCGCTCGTCGGTGAGGGAGATCAGCAGCCCGCGCGTCAGGAATGCGGTTTCGCGCAGCCGCTCCTCGAGCGTGCGGACGTTGAAGTCGACGGCTTCAAAGATTTCTGGGTCGGCTAGGAAGGTCACCGTGGTTCCGGTCGGCTCGCTCTTGCCGAGCGGCCGCCCTTTCACGATCGGACCCTGCGGCGCGCCGCGCGCGCACTCCTGGGTCCAGGCGTGGCCGTCGCGACGGACCTCGACGACGAGCCGCTCGGACAGCGCGTTTACGACGGAGAGGCCGACGCCGTGCAGGCCACCGGACACCTTGTAGCCACCGCCGTCGCCGAACTTGCCGCCTGAGTGCAGCGTCGTCAGAACGACCTCGAGCGCCGGGCGGCCCTCCTTCTCCATCAGATCGACGGGGATCCCGCGCCCGTCATCGACGACCGTGACCATGTTGTCAGAGCCGATCGTGACCGTGACGCTGGTGCAGAAGCCTGCAAGCGCCTCGTCCACAGAGTTGTCCACCACCTCGTACACAAGATGGTGCAGCCCCCGCTCACCAGTGGAGCCGATGTACATCCCGGGGCGCTTGCGGACGGCCTCCAGCCCCTCGAGGACGGTGATGTCCTTCGCGTCGTAGTCGGCGCCGATGCGCTTCTTACTGCTGGCCAAACACCCTCCAATGACGTGGCAAAGCCCCGGTGGCCGGTCCTACCTCACCGGTCCGGGGCGCGTGTGATCCGTTTACAGAACAATAGCACACGAGAACCCCCCCGAGCACCCGTCTTGGGCCACAAAAGGCCTGCAAATCCGCGCAAAGCGGGGCTCATTTAGGAGCTTCGCGCGCCATCCGCCCGAACCCGCAGCGAGCGCAGTCGTGAGTCCCCCAGCGCGGCGTTCAGCGCGGCGACAAGCGTTGGTCCCATGAGCTCGATCTCGGCCGCCCAGACGGACTCATCGCACGCCACTTCGAGCACGCCTGAGCGTTCGCCGACCGGGCTTGCATGCGCTGCGAGTGCGACTCCGACGACGTTTGCCCAGCAGGCCTGGACCGCCGCGAGCGTGCTCGCTGGGGCTATCCGCTCGCCGAACGCCGCAAGTGACTCCGCTACCGGCCGCAGCGCGCGCCGGCTCACGGTGCCAGTGCGGCGACGAGCGGCTCCACAGCGACATGCGTCACCCCACCACGATCCCAGTTTGGGACGTGTTCGAGCTCGGTTGCAGTAACCACCGCTTGGCCGCGGCGACCGAGGGTTTCCGCGAGGCGGACGCGCCGGGAGCCATCAAGCTCGCTCATCACGTCGTCGAGCAGCATCAGCGGCGGCCGTTCGCGCGTGGCGTCAAGCGCGTCTCGCTCGGCGAGGAGCAGTGCGAGGAGGGCAAGCCGCTGCTCGCCCTGCGAGCCATACGCTCGCAGATTGCGGCCGTCGCGCCGCATCGAGAGGTCGTCGCGGTGTGGTCCATGCGTCGTGTATCCCCGCGTCAGGTCCGTGGCAATGGCGGCGGCGATCTCCGCGGCGAGGCCCTCGACGTCGCCCGCCAGGCAGCGCGAGCGATACGACAGCTGCACGACGCCGTCGAGACCGAGCGCCTGGGCGTGGTCGGCGAAGTGGCCGGCAACGGCGTCGCTCGCGCGAGCCCTGTCGGCGGCCAGCTTAATGCCGTGCGTCGCGAGCTCCAGATCCCACGGCTGCAGGGCCCGCGCCTCTGCGCGGCCGCTGCGGACCCGTTGCAGCAGCGCGTTGCGTTGCGCGAGCGCATCGCGGTAGCTCCGCCGCGTTGCCGCGCGTGCTGGCCACAGCGCCGCGACGAGCTGGTCGAGATGTGCTCGCCGTAGCCGCGGGCCACCCTTGACGAGCTCGAGTCGGTCGGGCGAGAAGACGCTCACGAGTGGCCGATGCGCAGCCTCGAGCAACCGCTCGACGGGCGCGCCGTCGAGCGTAAGCCGCTTTGGCTCGCCCGGCGCGAACCCGACAGCAAGCTCGTGCTGCCCGGCGGCGTCGCAGCCCTGCAGCACGACGCGTGTGGCTGGCGCGCCGAAGCGCACCACCTCTCGCTCATTCGCTGTCCTGAACGACCGCGCCGTGCACGCGAAGTAGAGCGCCTCCAGGAGGCTCGTCTTGCCGCTTCCGTTGGCGCCATGCACAACCGTCAGGCCCTCCCCAAACGCCACCTCGGCGTGTTGGTAGCAGCGGAAGTCGCGCAGGCGCAGGCGCTCGACCCGCACGGGGTCTCAGGTGCCCAGACGAATCGGCATCACCAAGTAGACGAAGCCGCTCCCGTCGGCAGACTCGATCAAGCCTGGGCGCAGTGGGCTGGTGAGCTTGATCAGCACCTCGTCGGATTCGAGGCTCTCGAGACCATCACGAAAGAACTCCGGGTTGAACCCGATCTCGAACGGCTGGCCAGCAAACGGGATCGGCAACGTCTCGTGGGCTTCGCCGATATCCGGTGTCTGCGCCGAGACGCGCAGCTCTCCCTCGCTGAACGCGAGGCGCAGCGGCGCATTCTTCTGCGCCAGCAGACTGACCCGGCGCACGATCTCGGCGAGCTCTTCCCGCGCCACGCGCAACTCGTGCTCTGCGCTGTCAGGAAGGAGCTGCTGGTAGTTGGGAAACTGGCCGTCGATCAGGCGAGATGACAGGACAACCGTGGGATCGTCTGCGGCGTCATCGCCCAGCGTGAACACGATCTGGTTGTCGCGCCTTGCGATGCCGATCTTCTTCGCTCCGCTCAGTGTCGCGATGCGCGCGAGCTCCTGCAATGCGCGCGCTGGGACGTTTGCCTCGAACGGCGCGCTCACCACGCTGGTCAGCGGTGTCGTCTTCACGCTGAGGCGGTACGAATCGGTTGCGACCATGCGTAGCGACGAGTCGGATGCCAGCACGAGGATGCCGGTCAGGATCGGGCGTGTGTCGTCACGTGAAGCCGAGCGTGCTACTCGCGCAACAGTTTCGACGAATGGCCCTACTTCCAGTTCGAGGCTGGGGCCCTCACCATGGTCGGGAAGGCGCGGAAAGTCCTCGCTCCGCAGCGTACGTAGGTGTACGACGGCAGAGCCTGAGACGATCTCGACGTCTTGCTGCTCGGCGCGGACTTCAATGGTGACGTCCGCGTCCGGCAGCATGCGCACGATATCGAGTAGTAGGCGTGCGGGGAGAACGACCATGCCTGGTGCGGAGACGTCTGCCGAAAGGCGTAGCCGTAGGCCAATCTCCATGTCAGTCGCACGAACCTCGAGGTAGCCCTCGCTGGCCTCGAGTTGGACTCCGGAAAGCGCTTGTACGGCGCTCCGCGTTGACGCCACGCGCGTTGCCGTCTGTAGCTCGGTGAGAAGGCTTAGTGTTGGAAGAGCGACTTTCATTCCATCTACGATCGACTGTTGGTACTAAGAGACGTAGGTGCTGTGATCCTGTGCGTAGCGGGTCAATGGTCGCACGGAATGGGGACGATGCTGCGTTCGAGCTGTGAAGAGCATGTTGATAAGGCTGTGATCACGCTGCATGGGTGAGGTGTGTAGTTAGCGCCTCGACGTCTGCGAAGGCAGCGGGGGCTGTGGCGATCTCTGTTGCAACGCGGCGGCAGGCGTGCAAGACGGTCGTATGGTCGCGGCCGGCGAACGCGCGGCCAATGTGTGGCAGCGAGTGATTGGTGAGCTCGCGGGACAGATACATTGCAACCTGTCGCGCCCACGTTGCCGTTTCAGCACGCGAGCGGGAGAGTAAGGCAGCCAGTGAGATTTCGAAGTACGCACACGCTGCCTGTTGGACTGCATCGATTGTGACTGCATCGCCTGCGGTCGGTGCTACGCCGAGGCGGGCGAGCGCTTCGTGTGCAAGAGCAGCATCGAGCGGCCGCGCCTGAAGCGAGGCAAAGGCGACGACGCGGATCAGAGCGCCCTCGAGCGCCCGGATGTTGGTTGTCACGGTCTCGGCAAGGAGGGCAAGGGCGTCGTCGTTGATGCGTATGCCGTCGTATGCAGCGCGCTTGCGCAGGATGGCGAGCCGAGTGGCGTGGTCCGGGCGCTCGATGTCGGTGATGAGACCGGACGCAAAGCGCTCGCGAAGGCGGTATTCGATCCCGGCGAGATCTCCCGGCAGGCGGTCGCAGCTAACAACGAGTTGACTGCCGGCGTCGTACAGCGTGTTGAAGGTGTGAAACATCTCCTCTTCGCTGCGCGCCTTGCGCTCGAGGAACTCGACGTCATCGATGAGCAGGACGTCGACGCCGCGAAAGCGTGCCTTGAACGGCTCGGTGTCGTGTGCCGCGAGCGCCGCGAGAAACGCGTTGGTGAAGTCTTCAGCGGTCGCGTAGCGCACTGTGAGGCCGCCCCCGAAGGCCTTGATGTAGTTGCCGATGGCGTGCAGCAGGTGCGTCTTGCCAAGGCCTGGGGGTCCGTAGATGAAGAGGGGGTTGTAGGCCTGCGTGGGCATCTCGGCCACCGACAGAGCCGCTGCGTGGGCGAGGCGGTTGGATGTGCCGATGACGAACTGCTCGAACGTGTACTTGGGATTGAGCGGTGTCTCGGCACGGGCCCGGGGAGATGGCACAAGTGATGTGGGCGCGTCGCCCGCGAGCGCCACGCGCACGGTGATGTCTCGTCCAAGGACGGAGGCGCTGGCCATCGCCAACGCCGGACCGAGGCGGTCTGCCGCCCAGGCTGCGACAGCGGGAGGTCCGTCGAGCACAAGCGTGTCGCGATCCAGCGAGACGCAGCGCAGCGGTGCCAGCCAGAGGCCGTAGGTGCGATCACCGAGGGACTCGCGCAGTGCGGTCTGGATGTCACGCCAGGACTGCTCGAGGTTTTCCGGCACGACGCGCGCAGTCCTCCCGTGAAGGGTGAAGTCGTCACGATGGTGGGGAAGAAGCGGCTGATCCCCGGAGAAGGCGAATATAGCAACGCGCAAGGGGTGCCTCGCGCTGGCAGGACGCATTTGGCGAGAAAATGGTTCCGCACCGCTCGGCGCGAGGCGAAGGGACTCTGCCGCTATACTCGCGGGCGCACGGCCGTTGTGGCGCCGTGGTCCTCGCATGAAGCGCACGTATCAGCCGAAGAAGCGTAAGCGTGCCCGCACCCACGGGTTCCGTGCCCGCATGCGCACGCGCGCTGGCAAATTGACGCTCAAGCGCCGTCGCGCCAAGGGCCGCAAGCGACTCACGGTCTAGTGGCCGAGCGCCGGCACGGCACGGCCACGCAACGGGCTACGGGGCGACTGTCGCGGAGCGCCGAATTCGATCGTGTTTACCGGCAGGGCCGGTCGGTCGCAAACCGCTACCTCGTCCTGTACGCGTTCCCGCGCGGCGGCGCCGAAGCGTCGCGGGTGGGCTTGTCGGTTGGGCGGAAGGTCGGCGGCGCTGTGGAGCGCAATCGCGTCAAACGGTTGCTGCGCGAGGCCTGGGCAGAGCACGCCGACGCGGTCCCGTCAGGCCAGGACATCGTCCTTGTCGCGCGTGCACCAGCGCACGAGCTCGCGGAGTCACGAGGTCTCGAGGGCTTTGGCGACGCGCTGGTCGAGCTGCTCTCCAAGGCGCGGCAGCAGGGCGGCGGCGGAGCCCCATGAGGCGCGTCGCGCGTGAGGTCGCCGTGGTGCCGCTGCTCGCTTATCAGCGACTGGTCTCGCCGTTGCTTGCCCCGCGGTGTCGCTACGAGCCGAGCTGCTCGCGCTACGCGGTGCAAGCGATCCGCGAGTTCGGCATACTGCGCGGACTCGTGCTCGCGTGCTGGCGGGTGCTGCGCTGTAATCCCTTCAGCGACGGGGGCTTCGACCCGGTCTCCGCGCAGCGGCTGTTCCACGCTCCGCAGGCACGAGGCTGACGAGTGACGAGCTGCCAATGATCCTCGCGAACATCATCGAAAGCGCCTTCGGGCCACTGATCACCGTCTTCGAGCAGGTCCTCATCGGTGCCCATGACGTCTTCGGTGGCAGTTGGGGCTGGGCGATCATCGGGCTGACGATCGTGATCCGCATCGTCACGTTGCCGATCATGATCAAGCAGTTCCGCAGCATGGCGAAGATGCAGCTGCACATGCCGGAGCTGAACCGGATCAAGGCGCGCTACAAGGACGACAAGCAGCGCCAGAGCGAAGAGATGATGAAGTACTACAAGGAACAGGGTGTCAACCCGCTGGCCTCCTGCCTGCCGCTGCTGATCCAGTTCCCGGTTCTCATCTCGCTGTTCTACATGCTGCGGACCGACCTGAAGCAGAAGATCTGCGGCCCGGAGATCTTGGCGCGCAAGATCTCGACCAAGGCGCTGGCGAACATCGGCTGCAGTTCGCTGAAGCACGACTCCGCAAGCTTCCTGTTCATCCACGACATCACGATGAAGGCGACCGGAGCGGCGCTGATCGTGCTGGTCGTGCTGTACATCGCGACGATGCTCGCCACGTCGTATTTCTCGAGCCAGTCGATGGAGCGCAACCAGCGGTTGATGATGCTCATCCTGCCGCTGGTCTTTGTCGTGATCATCTACCGCTATCCGGCCGGCCTGTTGCTCTACTGGATCACCACCAACCTCACGCAGATCCCGTTGCAGTGGTACGCACGTCGCCGCGTTGGCACCGCACCGCCCGTAGTGCCCGCGGAGGCGATCGGAAACGGACGGGGGTCGGCGCGTTCCGCGCGCGCCAGCGTCAGGACGGCACCGGCCCGCACCGGCCCGCCGCGCCAGCCGCCGCGCAAGCGCAAGAAGCGCTCCGGGCGCAGGCGTTGAGCGGGGGCGTCGGCGGCGGAGCGTGAGATGACGGACGACGACGACGAGATCAGCCCGAGCGAGGCATTGCGCGAGCTGCTGGAGCTGTTGGTCGATGCCTTCGGCCTCGACGCGGAGGTCGTCGTCGATGAGCACGACGGGGTGCTGCGCGGAGCGGTGAACGGCGCGGGGGCGGACGCCCTGGTCGGCGAGGGCGGCGGTGTGATCGACGCAATTCAGCACCTGGCGCAGCGCGTCGTGCTGCGTGGCGGGGAGGGGCTGCGAGTGCTCGTGGACGCTGCGGGCTATCGCGAGCGCCGTGAGGGCGAGTTGCGGGCCGACGCGGACCGTGCGGCGGACGTAGCGGTCAGCGAGCAGCGGCCCGTCGCCCTGGCGCTGATGCCGGCCGCGGAGCGGCGGTTTGTGCACGAGTACTTGCGCGAGCGCGGTGACGTCACAACTCACAGCGAGGGCGACGAGCCCCGCCGCCGGCTCGTTGTGTCGCCGCCCGGGGTCTGAGCGCACGCCGCTCCGTTTCACGTTTTTCTTGGCGGTGAAACAGCGTCCGGTCGCCGTGCCACACTCGCCGGCATGACGTCCCTGACCCCATTCGAGGAGGGTGTGATCGTCGGAATCCTCATCGGCGAGGGCTCGTTCGGTGGCGACGGGAAGCAGCCGCAGGTGACGCTCCGAATGCACGTCCGGCACGAGACGCTGTTTCGCTGGCTCGTCGCGCGGATCCCGCGCAGCCGGCTCTACGGTCCCTACGGCCACGGCGGACGCAGCTATTACCAGTGGATGGCACGAGGTGTCGTGCTCGTGGAAGACGTCCTTCCGTTGCTGGAGCGGCACCTGTCGAGCGAGCTCGACGACTACGCCGCGGGCCGGCTCGGCGACATGCGCCAGCGCTACGCCGAGCAAATCGCACGCCTCCGCCGCGCGGCGTGAGCGTCGCGGACCGCGTCGGCGGGCTCGCGCTCGAACACAGCCTCCCGGTGGACGCGGCCCGGCAGCTCCTCGCCCTGGTCGAGCTGCTGGCAGCGGATCCCCTTGCCCCAACCGCCATCACGGCGCCCGACCGCTCGATCGACGTTCACATCGCCGACTCGCTCAGCGCGCTCGCCATCCCCGAGGTGCGCCGCGCGCGGCGAATCGCCGACATCGGGTCCGGGGCGGGTCTGCCGGGCCTCGTCCTGGCGATCGCCTTGCCGGCAGCGAGGGTCACGCTGCTCGAAAGCGTGCAGCGCAAGTGCGCCTTCCTCGAGCGCGCGAAGGCGCTGGCGGGAGCCGACAACGCGGTGGTCGTGCGCTGCCGCGCTGAGGCCTGGCGGGAGGGCAGCGACCGGCATGACCTGGTCACCGCGCGCGCCGTGGCTCCGCTCGCAGTGCTCTGCGAGTACGCCGCTCCGCTGCTCGCCACGGGCGGGCAGCTCGTCGCCTGGAAGGCCGACGTGTCCGACGCAGAACGGCTCGCCGGCGAGCGGGCCGCGCCAGAGGTTGGCCTGGAGCTCACGGCTGTGGTCCGCACTGCGCCATATGCTGGAAGCGCGGACCATCGCCTTTTCATGTACACCAAGATCGCCGACACCCCCGGTCGTTTTCCGCGTCGCCCCGGCATGGCTCGCAAGCATCCGCTCGGCGGCCCACGGTGAGCGTGAGAGGGCTGGCGTCTGACGTGTTCGCTCGCCGACCCAAGCCGCTCCCGGGACTCGCCGGTCGGGCGCTCGCCGAGGATCCTCAGGGGCCGGTGATCGGGCCTCAGCGCGCCAGCGCGCCTCAGCGCGCTAGCGTGTCCGCTGTGAGGGTGTTCGCGATCGCCAACCAGAAGGGCGGAGTTGGCAAGACGACGACCGCGGTCAATCTCGCTGCTGCCGTCGCAGCGGCGGGCTATGACGCGTTGATTGTCGACATCGACCCGCAGGCGAACGCGACCGTCGGACTGGGCCAGCCTCGCACCCTCTCGCCAAACGTCTACGACGTCCTGTGCGGGGAGTGCGATGCCGCGCGCGCGGTCCACGAAACGCCGGTCGATCGCCTGTGGCTGATGCCGGCCGGCGGCGATCTCGTCGGAGCGTCCGTCGAGCTGCCCTCCATCGCGCGGTCCGAGCGGCGCTTGCGCGATGCGCTCGTCCCACTGCGCGAGCGTTTCGCGTTCATCCTGATCGACTGTCCGCCTTCGCTCGGCCCGCTCACGGTCAATGCGCTCGTCGCCGCCGACCGGGTGATCGTCCCGGTGCAGACGGAGTACTACGCGCTCGAAGGGCTCGCGCAGGTGCTCGACACGATCAGCCTGATCCAGCGCGAGTTCAACCCGCGTCTCACGGTCGCGGGGATGCTGCTCACGATGCACGACAACCGCACCCGCCTCGGTCGCGACGTGGAGCGAGATGTGCGCGAGCACTTTCCCGGCTTGGTCTTCGACACCGTCATACCGCGCAACATCCGCCTCAGCGAGGCTCCGAGCTTCGGCGTCCCGGTGACGCTGCACGATCCATTCTGCGCCGGATCGGAAGCCTACGTGGCGCTTGCCCGCGAGGTGGCCGCGGGTGGTTAGTAGGCCTGACGGCGCGCCAGAGGCGCCTCTAGGGCCATCGGGCGGACGCCACCGCGGAATGGGCCGCGGCCTCTCGGCGATCCTCTCGGTATCGCCGTCGTCGGTCGCAGAGGGCGACGATCTACGCGAGCTCGCCGTGGAGTTGATCGCGCCAAACCCACACCAGCCGCGCCGGAATTTCGACGATGACGGGCTGGCCGGTCTCGCCGGCTCGCTGCGCGCGCGGGGGGTGCTGCAGCCGATCCTGGTCCGACCCAAGCCGGGCGGGACGTACGAGCTGATCGCCGGCGAGCGCCGCTGGCGCGCAGCGCGGCTCGCAGGCTTGGAGATGATCCCGGCACTCGTGCGCCCACGCGACGACGCGGAGTCGCTCGAGCTGGCGCTGATCGAGAACATGGCTCGCGAAGACCTCAACCCGGTGGAGGAGGCTCGCGCGTGCGCGGCGCTCGTCGAAGAGCTTGGCCTGACGCGCGAGGAAGTCGGCCTGCGTGTCGGCCGCAGCCGCGTCGCCGTGTCGAACCTGCTGCGACTCCTCGACCTGCCAGATGAGGCGCTGGCGCTGGTCGAGGCGGGCACCCTCAGCGAGGGCCATGGTCGCGCCCTGCTCCTCGCGGGGGACCACGACGTGCGCAGGGCGCTTGCCCGCCGCGCCGCCGCGGAGCAGTGGTCGGTGCGCACGCTCGAGCAGCGTGCACGCGACGCCGCTGCCGACAAGCCACGGTCGGCCGCCGCGCCGAGCTCGCGCGCGACACACCCCGATCAGACCGACGCCTGCGCCACGATCGCCGACACCCTGTCCGGGGCGCTCGGCGCTGACGTGCGTGTCGTCGTCGCCCGCGGTGGCGGCTACCGCGCCGAGCTGCGCTTCGCCACTCCCCAAGAGGCCGTCGACCTCGCTGGGCGCGTGCGGTCCGCGCGCCCCCGCTAGAATCGCGGCCTGTCGCGGGCGATTAGCTCAGTCGGTTAGAGCGCTTCTCTGATAAGGAAGAGGTCCCAGGTTCGAGTCCTGGATCGCCCACTGCGCCGGCGCCTGCAAACGGAGGCCTTAGCTTAGCGCTTGTGCGTAGTGCGACACGCGTCGGTAATCGCGCCCAATGGAAGCGCTATGGAAGCGCAGGCGCCGATTATTGGCGTGGCCGGTCGGGAGCCCCCCCAAGCGCCAGCAGCTCGGACGGCCGCACGGGGGTGAGAGCCTCGGCCAGTCGCGCGAGCGTCGTGATGCTCGGCGGGCGCTCGGCCCGCTCGACTCCGCCGATCCTTCAAAGACCCGTCCGGGTAGCGGACCTAGACGACGTCGGCGACGTAGCTGCCGCCCGCGACTCCACTGTGCTCAACCGTGACGCCCTCCGACTGGTCCCCAGGACGCACGAAGACGTATTGCCCGCTGTCATCGTCGGGCACATTCACGCGGTCGCCGGGCTAAAGCCTTCGCCGCCCACCACGGGCAACTTACCAGCGGCGTGACCGTAGCTCGTTTCGCACTGGTTGCGGACCGGATCAGGCACGTGCCGCTCCAACAGCGGGGCACGATCTGTTCGCGGCTGGCAGACTAGCTAGCCGAGCGGTCGCTCAACGTCTCGGCGCGCGCGAGCAGCTCAGACGGCCGCGCGTCGAGAGCTTCCGCGAGCCGCGCGAGCGTCAGGACAGTCGGCCGGCGTTCGGCGCGCGTGACACCACCGATGTAGTTGCGGTGGACCCCACTCTCAAGCCCGAGCCGTTCCTGCGACATCCCGAGTTCGTCGCGTCGCTCTCGGATCGCCTGTCCGAGCCCGACAAGCAGTGGATCGCGCTGTACCACGGCGGTCCACGATGCAGCCCAACCGTGTTAGCTTCTACAGCCCAACCGTGTTGCATGCTCGGCGAGTCGTGATTCTGACGGCGCTCTTCTTCGCAGTGCCTGCGTCGGCCGGCGCGCAAGGCGCCTCAGGGGCCTTCGACAGGGCGAACCAGCCGCCAGTCATAACCAACCCCGATGTCTACGTGAGCCAAGACATTGTGGGCGACGCCGATGTCTACATCGACTACGCGCTGGCGTGTCCGAATGGATCGCCAGAGCCGACAACCGTCACGCTCATCGCCCCACTCGGCAAGCTCATCAACACGCTGAGCGATCCGTGTGAAGGCACATTGACGCCCAATGCGGAGAACGACTCGTTCGGGCAATGGGAGATCGCGACATTCGCCGGCATCCGTGACGAGCCCGGCTTCCTCACGCTGCCAGTGACCTCGACCGATGAGAACCCGGGCATCTCACTCGGCTGGGTCGGCGGAGGCTACTTTGCTGCCGCGCCTTTCGAATACCAAGTCAGTGTCGGTGGCCAGGCGATCGCCGAGCAGGCGTTAACGATCCAGTACGTAGACAACTCGGACACCGTCTCCGACGGCTGGCCTTATCCGTTGCGCCGTTGCCGGTCCTTCCGCGCGCGCTTCATACGTGGGACGATCCCGCTCAAGGCGAGTACCGACGTTAGCTGCGCAGCCGCCCGCGCCCTGATGAAGAAGGTCTTCTCCAGCTACGGCCAGAATCGGACGTTCAATGGTTGGCATTGTCTTGGGCCTCAGACGGCGGCCGCGGAATGCGTTGACGGAACCGCCAGGGTTGCCGCAGGAGGACTCTAGCCCGTCACCCGAGCGCGCTTGCGAACATTGCGTAGGGTTTTGGACGCAGCGCCGCAAGCAACCAAAGGGTGTCGCTCGACCCGCTGTCCACCGTTTCTAGACGCAGCGTCCGCGGGCACCCGGATCATGCCGTCGATGGCGTACACGGAGAAAGCTCGCGAGTTGCGGCGCTGCATCGCCTACCGTCGCTATGGCGAACCGTGTCGGGCGTGGGCGACTTGGGAGGACCCGCTGCAGCGATGCAACGTGCACGCCGGGCGCCACACGCGCGGACCGTGGACCGAGACTGCGAAGCAAAAGCGCCAGGCCCGCGCATTTGATCGCGGTGGCGTGGCAGTCGCAGACCGCGTGGCGCCGATTCACGCGTGAGAGCTTGCCGGCACGCCGTCCGCCGTGTCACTGCGCGGCGTACCGCTGGCCGCATCGGCCCGGCGGTGGGGCATGCCCGCCTCGTCGCTTCGCCTCCGTCTACGAGTCCTCACCGCGGGGTCGCTCGGGAGCCTTTCCGCCTGCCTCTGCGTCGCCGAGCTGCTCCACGAGTTTTGTCAGACCACGGAGCAGATCGGCGTGCTGGCGACCTGCCGACTCGCTTGAGTCGGCAGCGATCGCGACAGCGATGGCGGACGCTGCCGTCAAAATGCGCACCGTCTGGTCGCCATATCGCAACCGCAGCGGTCCCCTGGGTCGATCTCGGATCAACAGGCCAGAGGCAATCAGCGGCCGCACGAGATGTGACGTCGCGCCGTCGTTGACGCTCGTCGGGACAAGACCCGATGCGGCGATCGCCGTCGCGAGGTCCTTCTGGCGGGTTGGCCCGTGCGACGCGACGTAGATGACGATCCACAACCGCGCGGGGTGCCCGAGTGCGGCAAAAATGTCGTCCATCCGAGACCGACCCTATAACTTAGACAGTTTACAAGTTACGCCCGGGAGACATCTCACCGCACCCCTTGTCTGTAGTCTACGATCGTCTGGGAGTCGCTCCTAAGCCTGAAGAGCGAGCAGGCGCATCGACCAGGCTCGTAGCTTGCGCGCCCAACATGAATCGCTACTCCCACAGCCCACTCATCCAGCGGAAAACCACGGAAAGTGGGCACTTAAGTGCGCTGTCTGCGGAGTTTGGCGTGCGAGCCCGTTATACCGGCGGTCGTGGCAGCTCATGGTCCCCACGCCGCGAGGGAAGGAGTTTCCGATGACGCCTGAGGAGGAGAAGAGCAAGCGGGACTTGGTCGATGTTCTTCGGAGGTGTGGCGCCCTCCTCACTGGAGGCGACTACAAGCTGAAGAGCGGGCGCATCTCCCCGTACTTCGTGGACTTTGGTCAGATCCCGGACGGCGAGGGGCTGAGCGATCTTGGTCGGTGCTACGCGGAGAAGATCGTCAGGGAATTCGATGAGCAGGCTTACGACGTCGTGTTTGGTCCCGCGTACAAGGCGATCCCGATCGCAGTCGCGACAGTGATGGCGCTCGCCCAAGAATACGGGCTCAACAAACGCTACGCGTTTGACCGCAAGGCCGAGAAGTCCTACGGGGAGCGGAGTCGCTTTATCGGCGACAGACTCAACAGACCGGGCACTCGCGTGCTTGTCATCGACGACGTCTTTACTGACGGAGGCACCAAGGTGGACACGATCAAGCTTGTTGAGGCCGTCGAGGGCGTCAAGGTCGTTGGCGTAGTCGTCGGGGTCGACCGTAGCGAGAACGCGGAGGTTGTGAAGAGTTTTGAGCAGCTCACGAAGCTTCGCTTGACGTCTCTGTGCACGATCGATGACATCGATGCGGTTGTTCGTCAGCAGCGCGTCGCTGCGTAAGCGTCACTGAAGCCGCGTTGCCATACTCAGCTCGTAATGAGCGAGCGGCCGCCGCACCAACTGTTATCGGAGATTGCGAGTCAAGGGCTCGAAAAGCCCTCAACGGCGCGCCTTGTTGAGCTAGCTGAAGAGTGCGAGAGGTGCGCCGCCGCTTCTGGCGACGCTCGGTACGTAGTCCTCGAGCACGTGTTTCGCCTAGTGGTTGAGGCGTGGGAGGAAGATGGCGCCCTATCGGTCGCCGTCCTCGACGGGATCAACGAGGCCCTCCTAGCTGGTCTGCCGGTGGTACTCGCCGCCACTTCCGCTTCCGACGGGTACCGGAAGGCAAAGACGTTAGCCCGCAACATCCTCGAACCGCGAACAGCATGACCTCCATAGACGACCTCGCAACAGCCTTGGAGCGCGGACTCCACCAGAAGAATGTGGGAGCGCTGCTCAGAATCTCGATGGAGCTGGCAGCGCACGACGCAAACCCCGTCGCGCTCTACGTGGTCGCGAGCGTTCTAGGAGATCTCGATGCTAAGTGGGACAGCCGCCCTGTAAAGGAAGCGCAGACCGGAGCAGCCGAGAAGGATCTCCAGCCGCTTCTTCGCCTGCTGATCGCAGACATTCGCCGAAATGCCTCTGATGAGGTCCTCGCCGGGTCGATGAACCGCCTTGTGGCGAGGTTTATTGCGCTGCAAAACGAGGGAGCGCTCGGTTAGCAGGGTCCCCGAGTGGACACGCTTCCCGTGGAAGCCGCGTGGAAGCCTCAGCCGCCACGATCCGACCCTCAAACGCCTGCAGTCTGGAGCCCATGCGCCCGATTCCCCGCCACGTACCCGCAAACGACGCTCAGCCGCCTGTAGCTGCTCGCTCCTGATAAGGTCGGGGTGTGCTCGAGCAGCTCGGCGCACCGGCGTTTCCAGGAGTGGGAGCAGGCCGGCGTGTTCGCGGAGATCTGGCGCCAAGGGCTGTTGGAGTACGACAAGGTCGTCGGCATCGACTGGGCGTGGCTGGCCGCTGACGGCGCGATGACGAAGGCGCCCCTGGGTGGCGGGAAGACCGGTGCGAACCCGACAGACCGCGCGAAAAAGGGGCGAAACGTTCGGTTCTGTGCGAGGCAGCAGGGGTCCCGATCGGGTTGGCGCACGACGGCGCCAACCGCAACGACCAGCCGCTGCTAGC